>Ga0111539_10002028_pt1 | contig 27050 bp, 20 predicted proteins | sample RhiMethybrSRZTD1_FD_79667 | JGI IMG/M metagenome (GOLD analysis project Ga0111539, IMG submission 79667) | Populus rhizosphere microbial communities from Tennessee, USA - Rhizosphere MetaG P. TD hybrid SRZTD1 (version 2) (version 2) | ecosystem: Host-associated > Plants > Roots > Rhizosphere >...
AGCTTCAGCAGCCGATCGCGATGCGCATCATCGAGCGCCCAGTACGTCTCCTTGCCGATGTCGATCCGATAGAGCGGCGGCTGCGCGAGGAAGATCTTGCCGTTCGCGATCAGCTGCGGCAGATGACGGTAGACAAACGTGAGCAGCAGCGTGGCGATGTGATGGCCATCGGAATCGGCGTCGGCCAGGATGATGACCTTCGAGTAGCGCAGCCGACTGATGTCGAAGCTCTTGCCCATCCCGCAGCCAAGCGCGGTGACGAGATCGGCGAGCTCCTTGTTCTCGAGCACCTTGGCAAGCGTGAGCCCCTCGGTGTTCATCACCTTGCCGCGCAGCGGCAGGATCGCCTGCTTCGCGCGATCGCGTCCCTGCTTCGCCGACCCGCCGGCTGAATCGCCTTCGACGACGAACAGCTCGGTGTCCTCGCGACCGGCGTTGGTGCAGTCACTGAGCTTGCCGGGCAGATTCAGTCGCCCGGTGGTCGCGGTCTTGCGCGTGACTTCAGCCTGCGCTGCTCGACTCGCTTCCCTCGCGCGCGCGGCGAGGATGATGCGCCCGACGATCGCTTCCGCGATGCTGCGGTTGTGATTCAGCCAGTGCTCGAGCGCCGGCCGCACCGTCCCGTCGACCAGTGACATGACCTCCGGATTGTTCAGGCGATCCTTCGTCTGACCCTGGAACTGCGGCTCCGCGATGAAGAGGCTGAGCACGCCAGTCAGCCCTTCGCGAATATCTTCAGCGGTCAGCGTCACGCCCTTCGGCGACAGGTTGTGCGTGTCGATGTAGTTGCGAACGGCCTTGCCGAGACCGGCACGGAGTCCGTTCTCGTGCGTGCCGCCGGAGCCGGTGGGAATGCCGTTGACGTAGCTGCGAATGTGCTCGTCGGTCGATTCGGTCCACTGCAGCACGAGATCGAGACGGGGCGCGCTGTCGCGCGACATGACGAACGCCGCTTCGTGCACCGGCTTCGCGCCGCGCTCGACGACGATCTTCCGCAGATAGTCGGACAGCCCTTCCTGATGCTCGAAAGCCTCCTTCTTGCCCTCGGCTTCGTTGTCGAAGATGACGCGGACGCCCTTGTGGATGTAGCTGACGACTTCGAGACGTTCGCGAATGATCGCCGGATCGAACTCGATCTTGGGAAAGATCGTGGGATCGGGGTGGAAGTAGATCGTCGTGCCGGTGCCACGCGCCGGCCCGGCTTTCTTCAGCGCTCCCGATGGCTGGCCACGCTTGAACGACATCTCCCACAGCGCGCCGTCGCGCTTGACGCTCGCACGCAGTTCCGTCGAGAGCGCATTGACGACGCTCGCGCCGACGCCGTGCAGCCCCCCGGCCGTCTTGTAGTTGCCCTGCTCGAACTTCCCGCCCGCATGCAGCATCGTGAAGATCACTTCGAGCGCGCTCTTCTTCGTCTTCGGATGCTTGTCGATGGGAATTCCCCGGCCATCGTCGGTGACCGTGATCGAGCTGCCGTCCTTGTGCAGCGTCAGCCAGATGTTCGCGGCATAGCCGTTCATTGCCTCGTCGACGGCGTTGTCGAGAATCTCCCAGACCAGATGGTGCAGACCCGTGGCGCCCACGCCGCCGATGTACATACCGGGACGCTTTCGAACGGGCTCGAGCCCTTCGAGAACGGTGATGTCTTTGGCTGTGTAAGTGGTCACGTGGGTTCAGCAGGCATGCACGCCCGGCCTGCTCTGAAATTCAAATTCAAAATTCAAAATTTAAAATGCGCAGGAAGAATTCGGTCGGCGACGCCAGGCTTTTGCATTTTGCATTTTGCATTTTGCATTTCAGCGTCAGTCCCCCATTAGGGTAGCATTGCGCCGGACCCCGACGTGACTGGCCGGCTTCTGCTCGGCGGCGTCGCGTGGCTGGCCGCGATGTTCCTGTTCGCTGCCGCGCTGCAGCAGTCTGCGCACGGGCATCACTTCTCGTTTTACACCTCGACCTCCGCACTCGCCCGCCTGCTGAATATCGGAACCGACGGTCATCGCTCGCCGTCATGGGCCGTCGTCAATGCGACGGGAGCGCACCATGCGCTCATCGTCGAGGTCGAAGCCGACAATGCCAGCGCAGCGCTCGAGATCGCTCCTCAGATCGTCGCGCACGTGCGCGACGTGTATCAGGAAGTCCTGATCTACGTGCGACAGCAGGGCGCCAGCGATCACTATGCGGCGCATCGCGTGCAGTGGACACCGAGCGGCGGATACGAACTGCTCGTCATCCACTGACGCGCCCTCGGCGCGTCACAACTCCCAACCCACTTCGCTGGAGCCAATTCCCAATGCCCAACGCAAAAAGCTTTTTGGGAGTTGGCTCGGGATTCGAATTGGGAGTTAGTTCTTCTCCGTCGCAGGAGCCTTGCGCTTCGAATTCGGCCGCCGTGTGCCCGTTCGCGCTGACTTCGTCGAGCGACCGCTCGGTCGCGTTTCCTTGGCGCTGCGTCCTGAAGCAGGCGATCGCCTCCGACCGCCACGCTTCTGCTTACCGAACTCCGACGTCTGTTCCTCGCCGGTCGTCATCTCCTGCTGCACCTGACCCGCATCGTCGAGCGTCTCGCCATCGATGACCGGCGGTTCCGCCACTTCGGCGGCCTCGGCCTCGATCTCGGTGTCGGCCGCTTCGCTCACGCGCTCCGGGGGCACTGGCACATCGATCTGCTCGTTGAGCTCGATCATCGGTTCGTCGACCGACTCGTCGATCGCGACATCGGAAGACCGTTGCGGCGCTGGCCTGCCGGCCAGGTTCACGCCAGGAAAGACCCTGATTGCGCCCTGTCGATCGCGTTCGAGCCGGAGCACGCCTTCCTTCCCTGCTGCTCTCAGGAGATCGACGACCGATGCGAAGCCGTACTTCCGTTCGTCGAACCCTTCAATCGAATTGCGGAGGAACTGCTTCGCCTGCCGGACGTACATTGGCCAGCGCGGAGGATTGGCCGCCTGTAAGAACGACTGCTGCACCGCGCGAATGCCATCCTGCATGCTCATCGGCGAGGACGGTATCGATTCCTCTTCCTCGTCTTCGACGTCGTAGACGCGAGAGACAGGAGGTGGAGGTGGCGGTGGCTGTGGCACTGGCGCCGGTTCCGCCTCGATGAGTGGCTCACCATCTGACGGGGCCATCATCGTCGCTGAGGATGCGCCGTCTTCCACCGCTTCCACGAGCATGCTGCGGCCGGCGTGCCGAAGGACGACCGCTCCCGCCTGCGCAACCTTCTCCATGAAGTCGCGGAAGCTGCCTGCTCCGTACTCACGTTCCGAGAACGTCGAATCGAGCTGCAGCAGCGTGCTCTTGAGCAGCCCAAGCTGCGGCGTCACTTCGCGCTCGGAGAGCACCTTCAAGGCGCGCTTCACCAGCGGCAGCACCTTGGCGATGTCGCTGGCATCCTTTGCGGCGCGGCCACCGCGCTCCGGCGCGCGAACGCCACGACTTCCGACGAGGTTCTCGTAGGCGATGAACTCGTGACAGTTCTTCTGCATCGTCACGCTGGTGAACTGGCGTCCGCCGACGACGATCACCTTGCGGCCGTATTGTTTGAGCTTCTCGACCAGCGAGATGAAGTCGCTGTCGCCGCCGACGATGACGAAGGCGTTGATGTGGTCGTGGGTGAAGGCCATCTCCAGGGCGTCGAGGGCCATCGTGATGTCGGCGCCGTTCTTGTCGCCGCCGGGAGTGAGGTTGCGCTGCACCATGCGAATCGCATGCTGCGTCAGCACGCGGCTGTAATCGCCGGCGCGCTTCCAGTCGCTGTAGGCGATCTTGGTGACGATCTCGCCGCGTTCCTTGATGGCCTCGAGGACGAGGCCGATATCGAACTGCCCGCCGATCGTGCTCTTCACCCCGATTTCGACGTTGTCGAAGTCGATGAAGACCGCGATCCGGGTACTGCGTGATGACTCGGTGTTCATTCGGTTGGTCCGCCAGACAGCGCGCCGTGTTCGGCACTCACCGGAACGCGTGCTGCTGGCCGTGGGGGCTTCGGAAACGTTCCTTCAACCGCAGCTCAGGGCGCCTCGCAGGCGCTACGAAAGTGGTCGAGCTGTGGGATCCCGAAGCGGTTTCTTCGTAGAGGCCGCCTTCAGGCGACCCTTCGCCTGAAGTATACCTCGTCGCTGGATGGTGGATGGTGGGTAGTGGGTAGTGGGTAGTGGGTAGTGGGTAGTGGGTAGTGGATGGTGGGTCGTCGTTGCCCCAATGTCACGAACAACCATCCACCATCCACCATCCAGCAAGGCGTCAGGACGGACTGCCGCCGAGCGGGGGCGGGGTCTCGACATCGCCAGGTATCACGCGCACGAATTGACCTCGTTGCAGGAGCTCCCGGCCCTTGCCGCCGCGACCTGTGACTTCGTACTTCGCGGTGCTGATCGTCTGCTCGCTGCCGCGGCTGGTCTCGACACGCAGGAGGTCTCGATCCCCCTTCGAGGCGAGGAACCCGAGCACGCCGTCCTCCTCATTCTGCAGCTTGATGAGGATCACGCCTTTGCCAGGGCCTGACAGGAAGTTGATCTCGTCGACGCGGCAGAGGATGGCGCGCGCCTCGTGGGTCGCCGCGATGATCGTCTCATCGCCGGTGATGACCTGAACGCCCACCACTTCCGCGCCGTCCGCGGGACGCGCGAACCGACGCCCCGAGCGCGTGCTCGGCTCCACGAACGGTTCGAGGCTGAAGCGCAGACTGTAGCCGTCGCTCGTCACCGCAACCGCGTGCACCGGCGGAATCTCGGCTTCTGAATCCGACCCGTTCGGGGGCGCCTTCTTCGATGTGCTCACCGGCGAGATGTGACCGATCGCCCGTGGATCGAGACTGAACGCGGCTACCACGCGCTCAGCGTCGCGCAGCTTGAACAGCTTCTGCACCGGCTCACCGTACCCGGTCGACGCCGGCACGTCGATGATGCGCGACGTGTACGCCGTACCGAAGTTCGTCATGAACACCACCGAGGCGCGCGTGCTGCCGGGCAGCACGGCGAGCACTGCATCGCCCTCCCGCAGGCGCGTGGTCGACAGGTCACGCACTTCCTTCTGCCGCTTCACCCACCCGTCGCGCGAGACGATGACGACGTTGTCCTCTTCGACGATGAAGTCGTCGGCGGTGAAGGCGACCTCGTCGGCCGATTCGATGATCGTGCGCCGCGAATCGCCTTTTCCATACGTCTTCTGCACCTCCTCGATCTCGTCGCGAACGACCTGCCACCGCTCTTCTTCGTTGCGCAGCAGGCCGGAGATCTGCTTCGCGCGCTTGCGCTTGTCCGCCAGCTCGTTCTGGATGACGAGGATCTCGAGGCGCGCCAGGCGATACAGCTTCAACTCGAGGATCGCGTCCGCCTGGTCGGCGTCGAGCTCGAAGCGCTTCATGATCTTCTGCGCGGAGTCGGCCTTGCCCTCCGACTTGCGGATGATCCTGATGATCTCGTCGAGCGCGTCGAAGACCTTCTCGAAGCCTTCCAGAATGTGAATGCGCTTCTTCAGCGAGTCGAGCTCGTGCTCGAGACGCTTGGTGACGACATCCAGGCGGAAGTGCAGGAAGTGCCAGAGGATCGCCTTCAGGTCCAGCCGCTCGGGCCGGCCGACTTCCTCGTTCTCCGTCGGGATCAGGCACGTGAGATTGACGATGAAGTTGGTCTGGAGCGGCGTGTGCTTGAAGAGATACGCCATCACCATCTTCGGATCGGCGTCCTTCTTCAACTCCAGCGCAATCCGCACATCGTCGGTGGACACGTCCTTCACGTCGAGAAGCGGCGGCAGCTTGCGGGACAGGACCACGTCGGCGATGCGCTCGACGAGGACGGCCTTGTTGACCGCGTACGGAATGCTCGTGACGTAGATCGTCTGGCTGCCGCGTGTGCCCGGTCCTTCTTCCCACGTCGATCGCAGTCGGATCGTTCCCGAGCCGGTCTTGTAGATCTCCTTCAGTTCGTCCGGTGAATTGAGGACCTGACCGCCCGTCGGAAAGTCCGGCCCCTTGACGTAACGGCACAATTGCACGCTGCTCAAGTCGGGGTTGTCGAGCAGCTTCACGAGCGCCGCGGAGACCTCCGCGAGGTTGTGCGGCGGAACGTTCGTTGCCATGCCGACCGCGATCCCAGTGGTGCCGTTGATCAGCAGATTCGGAATGCGCGCGGGCAGGACGACAGGCTCAGTCTTCGTGCCGTCGTAATTCGGACGGAACGGAACGGTGCGCTGCTCGATCTCCGACAGCATCTCGTCGGAGAGGCGCGCGAGCCGGCACTCGGTATAACGCATCGCCGCGGCGCTGTCTCCGTCGAGCGAGCCGAAGTTACCTGACCCATCGACGAGCGGATACCGTAACGAGAACGGCTGCGCCATCCGCACGAGCGTCTCGTAGAGCGCCACGTCACCATGCGGGTGATAGTTCCCCATGACGTCGCCGACGACCTTCGCGCACTTGCGATGCTTCGCATCCGCGGTCAGGTTCTGCTGCCACATCGTGTAGAGGATGCGGCGCTGCACCGGCTTGAGCCCGTCGCGCACGTCGGGCAACGCCCGCGACGTGATGACGGAGAGCGCGTAATTCAGATAGCGGCTCTGCGCCGCCTCGTGCAGCGCCACACCATCGATGCCGTTGCCCGGTGGCGGAGGCGGCGGTGGTCCGCCGGGCTCGCCGATGTCGGGAAGGTCGAACAGAGAGGGATCGGGTCTACGGGATTTGGCCATCAGGAGAGGGTTTGGAAGATCTTGCCTGGATTCATTCGATTGTCGGGGTCGAGCGCGCGCTTGATGGCTTTCATCACGCCCAGCGCGTCGCCACGCTCTTCCTCGAGATACTTCATCTTGCCGACGCCGACGCCATGCTCGCCGGTGCAGGTCCCGCCGAGCGCAAGCGCACGATGAATCAGTCGAGCGTTGAACGCATGGACCTCTTTCACCTCGCGCTCATCGTCCGGATTCACGACGATGTTCAGGTGGAAGTTGCCGTCGCCGACGTGACCAACGAGCGGGGCGATCAGGTTCGACGACTGCAGATCGCGCCGCGTCTCGAGCACGCACTCGGCCAGCCGCGAGATCGGAACGCAGACGTCGGTGACCCACGCGCGGCTGCCGGGACGAAGCGCCATCGCTGCATAGAGCGTGTTGTGCCGTGCCTGCCACAGACGCGCGCGATCTTCCGTCGTGGTCGCCCACTGGAATCCCGAACCGCCGTTCTCGGCGGCGATCTCCTGCACAGCCGTCGCATGCTCCTCGGCTGCCACCTGGCTCGTGCCGTGAAATTCGAAGAGCAGCGTCGGTTTCAGCGCGTAGGAGAGGCGCGAAAAGCGATTCACTGCCTCGATCTGCAGCTCGTCGAGCAGCTCGATCCGCGCCACGGGGATGCCCAGCTGAATGGTCGTGATGACCGTTTGGACAGCGCCTTCCATCGAATCGAATGCGCACACGGCAGCCGAGATCGCTTCGGGCAGCCCGTGCAGGCGGACGGTGATTTCGGTGATGACGCCCAGTGTGCCCTCGGAACCGACGAAGAGGCGCGTCAGGTCGTAGCCGGCCGACGACTTTCGCGCACGGCCGCCGGTGTGGATCACGCGGCCGTCGGCGAGGACCACTGTCAGCCCGAGGACGGCCTCGCGCATCGTCCCGTACCGGACGGCTGTCGTGCCCGATGCGCGCGTCGCGGCCATGCCGCCAATCGTCGCGTCCGCGCCCGGGTCGACCCAGAATGCCAGCCCGGTGTTCGCCAGTGCCTTGTTCAACTGGCGATGCGTGACGCCGGCCTCGACGGTCGCGTCCAGATCATCGGCGCTCACGCGCAGCACGCGGTTCATCCGCGACAGGTCGACCGAGACGCCTCCGACAATCGCATTGACGTGCCCTTCGAGCGACGACCCGACGCCAAACGGCACAATCGCCGCACCTTGTCGCGCGGCCATCGTCACGATCGCACTGACTTCTTCGGTGCTGGTCGGGTAGACGACGACGTCCGGCGCCGCCGGCGTGTGCCAGGATTCGCCGTGACTGTGATGCTCGATCTGGGTCGGGTTCGTCGTGCAGCGATCGCCGAGCAGACCGACGAGGTCGCCGACGAGCGCGTCACGGGCACTGGTTGAGAGCGTCGCAGTCATCAGTCGAATTGTATTATTCGGCATGCCTTCGCCGTTCACACGCAAGACGCTCGCGTTCCTGCGGGCGCTGAAGCGCAACAACGATCGCGAGTGGTTCCGCGCGCGCAAAGCCGAGTACGAACAGCACGTGCGCGGGCCGATGATCGAACTGCTGGCCCGTTTGGCCGGGGATTTCCGCACGTTCGCACCGGAGCTGATGGCGGACCCGAAAGTCTCACTCTTCCGCATCTATCGCGACACGCGATTCAGCGAGAACAAGTCGCCGCTCAAGACGCACGTCGCCGCGTACTTTCCGCCGCGAGGCTTCCCGCGGCCAGAGGGCGCCGGCCTGTATATCGAGATCGCGCCACAGTGGGTCTGGATGGGCGGTGGCATCTACATGCCGACGACGGCGGAGCTGCAGGCGATCCGCGAACAGGTCGCGGCCACGCATCCGCGGCTGCATCGGATCGTCACGGCGCCGACGTTCCGGAAGGTCCTCGGTCAGCTCAGCGGAGATCGATTGACGCGGGTCCCGCGCGGCTACGACAAGAGCCATCCGGCCGCGAACTACCTGCAGCACAAACAGTTTCTTGCGTTCCGCGAGTTCGAGGCCGAGTTCGCGATCAAAAACAGCTTCTACCCGGAGGTCGTACGGACCTTCACCGCGATGATGCCGCTGGTGCGCTTCCTCAACGCGCCACTCGCCCCCCGCGCCCAGCAGCGCAGCACGTGGCCGATATAGTGGGGGCGTCGACGTCCGGTTCACCCGCGAGCGCGTATCGCGATCGTCTGCACGCGCGACAGTCGACGCTTGCGCGATGGACGGCAATCGATGCGCGCGTGAGTTACGTACGGCTGGTGACGTTCTTCGCCGCAGTGGGACTCGCAATCCTCGGGTGGTGGAACGTCGTCACGTGGTGGCTGCTGCTTGCTCCGGTCGTGTTGTTCGTCGTGCTCGTCGTTTACCACGACCGGGTCCTGCGCGCGCGCCATGCGGCGGGGCGGGCGATTGGCTTCTACGAGCGCGGCCTCGCTCGAATCGAGGACCGTTGGATCGGCGGCGGTGAACCCGGCGATCGCTTTCGCGACGATCACCATCTGTATGCCAACGATCTCGACCTCTTCGGGCGCGGTTCACTCTTCGAGCTGCTGTCGATTGCGCGCACGCGGCGGGGAGAAGACACGCTCGCAGGTTGGTTGACGACCCCCGGCACCGCACGCGATGTGCGCGAGCGGCAGGAGGCCATCACCGAGTTGACGCCGGCGCTCGACCTGCGGGAAGCGCTCTCGATCGTCGGCGCCGAGGTGCGCGCGAGTATCGATCGTGACGCCCTTGTCGCGTGGGCGGAAGGCCCTGCGATCCTGGCGCCGCGCTCGCGACGGATCATCCCCATCGTCCTGACCGCGGCAACCGTGGCGACGATCGTGTCGTACGCCGTCACGGGCAACGCGACTCCGCTGCAAATCGCGATTCTCGTACAGAGTCTTGCTGCGTGGGCAATGCGCGACCGCATCGATCACGCGCTGCACGCGGCTGATGGTCCGGCTCGCGATCTCGACGTGCTGGCGCAACTCATGACGCGCCTCGAGCGAGAGCGCTTTTCGTCGCGACGTCTCGCCGAACTGCGGAATCATCTGGAGACGACTGGAAAGCCCGCCTCATCGAGGATCCGGTCACTCCATCGGCTGATGGAAATGCACGACTGGCAGCACAACCTCGTGTTCATGCCGGTTGCGCTCGTCCTGCTGTGGGGAACGCACCTCGCGTGGGCGGTCGAAACGTGGCGGCAGCGCCATGGCGGACAGGTTCGGCAGTGGCTCGACACGGTGGGCGAGCTCGAGGCGCTCTCGTCGCTCTCGGCGTATCGCTTCGAGCATCCCGACGATCCTTTTCCCGAGATTGTCGAGAGCGAACGCGCCGCGTTCGATGGACAGGAGCTCGGTCATCCGCTGCTTCCGTCGGCACGCATGGTCCGTAACGATGTGCAGCTCGCCGGCGACACGCGCCTGCTGGTCGTCAGCGGTTCGAACATGTCCGGCAAGAGCACGCTGCTGCGCACGGTCGGCATCAATGCGGTGCTCGCGCTCGCAGGCGCGCCGGTGCGGGCATCCGCGCTGCGTCTCACGCCATTGAGCGTTGGCGCAACCCTTCGGATCCAGGATTCGCTGCAGGAAGGCCGTTCGCGCTTCTACGCGGAGATCACCCGCATCCGCGAGCTCGCCGATACCGCCCGCGGTCCGTTGCCGCTGCTGTTCCTGCTCGACGAGCTCTTTCATGGAACCAACTCGCACGATCGGCTGGTCGGCGCGTCAGGAGTGCTGCGGGCGCTGCTCGAATCGGGAGCGATCGGGCTGATCACCACTCACGATCTCGCCTTGACCGCCGTCGCCGACGACCTCGCTCCGCGCGCCGTCAACGTGCACTTCGAGGACTGGTTCGACGGCACCGAACTGCAGTTCGACTATCGGATGAAACCTGGCCCGGTCACCCGCAGCAACGCCATCGCGTTGATGCGGGCCGTAGGCCTGCAAGTGGACACATGAAGAATGCTTGTCAACTCCCAACTCCCAACTCTCTGACGCTCGAACCAACTCCCAACGCGCGGAACCTGCGACGGGATCCGGCGCGCCGAAGGTGCGTGAATAACAGTGACGTTTGGGAGTTGGAAGTTGGCGCCAGCGTAAGGAAATTGGGAGTTGACGAGCGAGAGCCACAACATGAATGACCCCCAACCCAACGCCGCCGTCACGTATGGCGCATATCTGAAGATCGACGAGCTTCTCTCCTTGCAGCAGCCGCGCTCGGACGGCCCCGAGCACGACGAGCTGCTCTTCATCATCATTCACCAGGTCTACGAGCTCTGGTTCAAGGAGCTGTTGCACGAGCTCGATCGGGTGATGGCGCTGCTGACCGCCGACGACACGGCCCGGGCGCAACACACGTTGAAGCGGATCCTGACGATCCTCAAAGTGCTGGTCGCGCAGCTCGACATCCTCGAGACGATGACGCCGCTGGAGTTCCTGTCGTTCAGGGCACGGCTCGCAGCGGCGAGCGGATTCCAGTCCGATCAGTTCCGGCAGATGGAGTTCCTGCTCGGCGCGAAGACGGCACAGGCCGTCGAGCGATTTCCGGAAGGCACCCGAGCGCGACGAGCGCTCGAACGCCGGTACGCAGAGCCCACGCTCTGGGACGCGTTCCTGCAATACCTGTCGCGCGAAGGATACCGGGTCGATCGCGCGCATCTCGTCCGAGACGTGACCACCGCGATCGAACCGGACGCCGACATCCAATCGATTCTCATCACAATCTACCGCCGCGATCCCAAGAACGCGGAATTGTGCGAGCGTCTCGTCGATCTCGACGAGGGCTTCCAGGAATGGCGCTACCGACACGTGAAGATGGTCGAGCGCACGATAGGGACAAAGCCGGGCACCGGAGGTTCGAGCGGCGCGCCGTATTTGCGGACGACGCTGGGGCGGAATCTGTTTCCGGATTTGTGGGAAATACGGGGACACCTGTAATGGTGTTTCGGCGGTCTCGCTCTTCGATCGGGCTTCGGACCTCGGACCTCGGCCTTCGGGCCTGGACGCGTACGATCACAATCACGAATCCGCTACCCTGTCGGCCATGAGCAGAAACTACCGACAGCTGCGGGTATACGAAGACGCACGGCAGTTGACTCTTGCGGTCTACAAGAACACGCAGCACTTTCCTCGCGACGAGTGGTTCGGAATTCGATTGCAGATCCGGCGGGCAGCCGTTTCGACCGGAGCAAATATCGTTGAGGGAAGCGCCCGCAAAACCACGCGCGATTATTGCAACTTCCTGAACATCTCGCTGGGCTCCGCTTCCGAGCTGGCGTACCTGCTCGAACTCTCGATGGATCTCGGGTTCATCGCTTCACAACCGCGACTGCAACTGGTCGAGACGAGCAACGGAGTCGTACGACAACTCCAAAGATTGGTCGATCAAATTGAAGCGCTCGAGCGCCAAGAGCGATCGAGCGCTGCACGACCGGGTCGGGTCCGAAGCCCGAAGCCCGAAGACCGAAGCCCGACGGAATAGTGATGCCGACGGGCGAAGACCGAAGGCCTAGGCCGACACCGCGATGAATGATCTCGCCCCCCACTACTCCCGCTTCCATGTCGCCGAGCGCTTGCTGCTGACGGGTCACTCGCATCAGGCGTGGCCCGACGTCGGTTTCGAGGCGCAGCAGCGCGCGTGGCTCGATGCGGCGGAGTGGGTCGATGACAAGTGGGGACGCGCGACGGAACAGGCGGCGCTCGTGCGCGCCGGATTCGCACGGCTGCTCGGGGATTCGCCGGACCACATCGCGCTCGGGCAGAACACGCACGAACTGGTGACACGATGGCTCTCGGCACTGCCGCTGCGCGATCGGCCGCGACTGATCACGACCGACGGCGAGTTCCATTCGCTGCGTCGACAGATCGATCGTCTCGCCGAAGAGGGCGTCCCGGTGACCAGGATCGCCGCGCATCCTGCCGACACGCTCGCCGAGAGAGTCGCCTCCGTCGTCGATGCTTTCACAGCGGGCGTGATGGTCTCGTCCGTGTTGTTCGAGACCGCCGAAATCGTTCCGCATCTCGACGTGCTGGCTGCTGCGTGCGACCGTCACGGTGCGCAGCTGCTCGTCGATGCGTATCACCATGTCAACGTCGTGCCGTTCGATCTTCAGCCGATGGGCCTGGACGGCGCGTTCGTGACCGGCGGCGGCTACAAGTACTGTCAGCTCGGGGAGGGCAACGCGTTCCTTCGCGTGCCACCGGGACTGCGCATGCGACCGGTCCTCACCGGGTGGTTCGCCGAGTTCGACGCTCTGGAGGACGCCGCGGGCACGGACGTCCGGCTGCGCGTGCGTTACCCGTCCGGCGCCGGCGCGTTCGGCGGCGCGACGTACGATCCCACGTCGAACTATCGCGCCGCGGCCGTGTTCGCCTTTCATCAGCAGCACGCGCTCACACCAGAACGGCTTCGCGAGATCAGCCGTCATCAGGTCGGACTGCTCAAGCAGCGCTTCGAGTCGCTCGACATCGACCCATCACTGGCGCACGTCGAGCGGATACCCGACGATCGGCGCGGCGGGTTCCTCGCGATTCGGACGCCACGTGCCCACGATCTGGTGCGCGTGCTGCGTGAGCGCGGCGTCTTCACCGACGCGCGGGCCGATATTCTGCGACTCGGCCCCGCGCCATACCTTCGAGACGATCAACTGCGCGACGCAGTCGCCTCGCTCGGCGAGGCGGTTGCCGCCTTGTGACACCGCTAACCTGAGATGCACTGTGGCCGGATATCCGAACGGCCCGTGCGCACGCCGCGGAGCCGCGCCCTGACCATCGCGCTGATCGGCGCTCGCGGAAAGACCCCCAGGAACTGTCGAAATTCCTGCTCCACCGAAGAGCGGGTACCGCACGCGCAGGTGGACTGGGTCAGCTCGTTGCTCACGCGCTCGACTTCTCGCCGAACCGCTGCGGTGTAGCGACGAGGGAACCCGGCCGCAAATCGCGTCCAGCGGCGGTATTCGCTGACGAGCGTGCCGGTGCCGAATCGCGTGCAGCCGCTGTAATCGGTCTGCTGTTCGACGTAGATCGGCCATATCGAATTCGGGTAGGTCGCTCTGCGTGCGGCAAAGAACGTCCGGTCGACACTGGATCCGCGCGACGCCGCAAGCTTCAGAAAATACTCGGTGTCGACGTCGACGACCAGCACCTCGTCGCGACCAATCACGGCTCCGGTCATCGCCGCCGTCAGCCGGTCAAAGTCCGACGGCGACAGTGCTTCGAGGGCTGTCTGCCCACCGGTCGCCTGCAGCAACGCATCGTGCACCGACGTCAGGGCCGCGAACGCGCGTTCTATGGCGCCGTCGTTCGACTGTTGCTGAGCCGCCACGAGCGCATCGCGATACGCATCGATCGCTCTCTGGACCTCGCCCGTGATTTCAGCGCCACTGACGACAGACATCATCAGGAGGGCTACCGCGGCAAGTCGCAAGATCCTCATTGTGGCGTCATACGTTATAACTGCAGTTGTACCTGAAGGCGGACATTCGCTCATGACGACCCGGCATCCCGACCTCATCGTCCTGCACGAGCACCCGGAATGGCAGAAGCCGCTGTTCGCGGCATTGAGCCGGCGCGGTGTCGCGTTCCAGCCGTTCGATGTGACGAAGGCGGCGTTCACGAACATCGATGCCCCCGAAGCGCCGCTCTACTTCAACCAGGCAAGCCCGAGCGCGTACATCCGTGGCAACACACGCGCGGTGCCGCTGGCGCTCGCGTTCATGCGGACGCTGGAACGTCGCGGCGCTCGCGTGCTGAATGGTGCCGACGTGTTCGCTCTCGAACTGAGCAAGAGCATCCAGGCGACGCTGCTGCAGACACTCGAGATCGACACACCGCGATCGATCACCTTCAACGACGTCGGAGCGCTGCGAGCGTACGCGGATCGGATTACGTGGCCCGCCGTGCTCAAGCCGGATCAGGGCGGCAGCGGCGCTCGCATTCAGGTCGTCGACTCGCTGGATCAGATCGAGGAGATCTTCCGGCGCGATCCCGCAGCGTGGCTGCCGGACAATCTGTTCCTGTTGCAGGAGTACCTCCCACACGATCCGGACCAGGGCATCGTCCGCCTGGAGTTCCTCGGCGGTGAGCTCCTCTATGCGATGCGCGTCAAAACGCACGGCCGCTTCAACCTGTGCCCCTCACCCGTGTGCAATCCGGATGACGGCGACGGCACGTGCGAGCTGCCCGCGCCCGAGCCCGTCGCTGCGCCGCCGGTCGAGTTCTATCCGTATCCGGAGGTGCCGCGCGAAGCCGTGACCGTCGCGACGCGAATCGTGCGCGCCGCGAAGCTCGATGTCGGCGGCATCGAGTATCTGGAAACGCCGGATGGCCGTCGCGTGTTCTACGACATCAACGCCAACTCCAACCTGCGTCCATCGGTCGCCGCCGCCTTCGGCTTCGACCCGTTCGAGCGCGTCGTGGATTACCTGGTGGGTCAGCTCGTCGCGTCGTGATGTACGACGTCGTCATAATCGGCGGCGGCCACAACGGGCTCACGACGGCCGCGTATCTCGCACGCGCCGGTCGAAAGGTCCTGGTCCTCGAGCGCCGACACATCGTCGGCGGCGCCGCGGTGACCGAGGAGGTGTTTCCAGGGTTCAAGTACTCGGTCTGCTCGTACGTCGTGTCGCTGCTGCGACCCGAGATCATCCGCGACCTCGATCTGAAGCGCCACGGTCTCGAGCTGTTGCCGCTCGATGGAACGTTCACTCCACTGCCGGACGGCGACTACCTCTGGCGAACCGACGACCACGCCGCGACGCGACGACAGATCGCACGCCACTCGAAGGCAGATGCGGAGGTCTACGAAGAGTACCTCGGTGTGATGAGCGACATCGCCCAGTTCATCAGGCCGACACTCGCACTGGAGCCGCCCGATCTCACGGCACCGAGCTTCTCGAATCTCAGAGACCTGTGGAGTCTCTATCGCGGCTTTCGCAGACTGCCACGGAAGCAACGGGATACGTTCATCCAGTTGATGACGGCCAGCGTGCTCGACTTCCTCGAGGATTGGTTCGAAAGCGAACCGCTGAAGGCCACACTCGCCGCGTCGGGCATCATCGGCACATTTCAGAGCGTGCGATCGCCGGGTACGGCGTACGTGCTCCTGCATCACTACATGGGAGAAATCGACGGCGAGTTTCGCTCGTGGGGGCTGGCGCGCGGAGGCACCGGCGCCGTGTCGAACGCGATTGCCGACGCAGCGAAAGAAGCCGGCGCGACCATCAGAACCAACACGGAAGTCGCGCACATCCTCGTTCGTGACAACGCGGCGGCCGGCGTCGTCCTGAGCAATGGCGATGAGATCGAGGCGCGCGTGGTCGCGTCCAGTGTCGATCCTCGATTGACGTTCCTCAAATTCCTCGAGCCCGGAGTGCTGCCCGATGATTTCGTGGCAGGCATCCGCCGCTACAAGTTCAGAGGATCGTCCGCCAAGGTGAATCTCGCGCTCGATGCGCTCCCGAACTTCACGTCTCTCCCTGGACCAGGCGCGCACCTTCGCGGCGCAATTTCGATCTCGCCGACCGTCGAGTATCTGGAACGCGCCTACGACGATGCCAAGTACGGCCGGTTCTCGTGCAAGCCATACCTCGACATCGTGATTCCCTCGCTCACCGATCCGACGGTCGCGCCGCCCGACCGTCACGTGATGTCCTGCTTCGTCCAATACGCGCCGTATCACCTGCGCGAGGGAACCTGGGATGAACATCGCGAGGCGCTGGGTGACGCGGTGATCGACACTCTGGCCGAATACGCGCCGAACATCCGCGACATCGTCCTGCACCGTCAGGTCGTCACACCACTGGACCTGGAACGGGAATGGGGCCTGTCCGAGGGGAATATCTTTCAGGGGGAGCTCAGCCTGGGACAGCTGTTCTTTCTCCGTCCCGTCACAGGTTGGTCGCAATATCGGACGCCAGTCCGCAACCTCTATCTGTGCGGGTCTGCCACGCATCCGGGCGGCGGCATCATGGCGGCCCCCGGACGAAACGCGGCAAGAAAAATCCTCGCGGATCGCGTCTAAACTGAAGAAGGATCCTCACGAGCGAAACGGGAATGACGCTCCGTCACGGCTTCGCACTGCTCTTCGTCTTCATGCTCGCGATGGCATCGGTGTCACACGCGCAGCGTCAGGGCGGCGGTGCACCCGGGGGCGGCAACGCCGGTCAGGGCCGACAAGGCGGCGTCGGCCCGTTCGGCCGCGGTGGGTTCAATCGCGAACCGGTGGTCGGGACGGCGACGATTCGCGGACGAGTGATCGCGTTGGATACGGGCGCGCCCATTCGTCGAGCACAGGTGCGAGCGCAGGGCGTCGGCCCACCGCGATTGGCGAGCACCGACGGCAACGGCAGCTTCGAGCTGCGCGATATGCCGGCCGGCCGATGGACGCTGACGGCGAGCAAGGCCGGATTCGTGTCGCGGCGGCTCGGGCAGACGCACCCCTTCGAGTCGGTTCCACCGCTGGAAATATCCGACGGACAGCGGCTCGATCGCGCGGACTTCATCCTTCCACGTGGCTCCGCGATCACGGGACGCGTCTACGACGAGTTCGGCGATCCGGTCGCCGGCGCGCGCGTGCAGGTGATGCGCTATCAGATGATTCGCGGCCGTCGCCAACTGTCATCGACGGGCGTCGTCGATCAGACGGATGACACTGGCAGCTATCGTCTCTACGGTCTCTCGCCCGGCGAGTACTACGTGAGCGGAAGCCTCCGCGGCGCATTGCTCGACACGGCCGCCGACGATGGGACGAGTTATGCGCCGACGTATTACCCGGGAACCGGCAGTGTGTCGGAGGCGCAGCGTGTGATGGTCGGAACGGGCGAGGAGCTGCCCGGGATCAACTTCGCGCTGCTGCCGGTGCGCACTGTTCGCATCTCCGGTGTGGTGATTGATTCGTCGGGGATGCCGCTGGCCAACGGCGTGATCACGCTCAACAACGATTCTGATTTCGAGGGAGGACCGTTCGCCAACGCCGGCCGTATCAGGCCCGACGGCGGTTTCACCATCTCGAACGTCACGCCCGGTTCGTACACATTGCTGGCAACGGCTGGACCACGACGCGAGAACAACAACGCCAATGCCCAGACCGAACCGGAAGTGGCGTACGTGCCGATCACGATCGGGCAGGAAGACATCAACGGGCTTGCCGTGACGACGACGCGCGGTGGCTCGGTCGCGGGCACGATCGTCGCCGAACGCGGCACCGGGACGCTGCAACCAAACAGCATCGTGGTGCGGGCGCAACCGTTCCGAGCGGGCCCTGGCCTCAATGGCCGCAACGCGCAGGCGAACGCGAGCGGAGCGTTTTCGTTGACGGGGCTCGTCGGACCGGAAGTGATCAGCGTCGAACGAGTGCCGACGGACTGGATGGTGAAGTCGATCGAGATCAGCGGGACGGACGTGACCGATCGGGCGCTGGAGTTCCGCGGCAACGAGCGCGTCACCGACGCCCGCATCACACTCACCAATCGCATGACGGAAGTGAACGGGACGGTCGCCGCACGCCAGCAGTCGACCAACGGCTACAGCATCGTCATCTTCCCCGAGGATCCGGCGAAGTGGACGTTCCCGTCGCGCTATCTGCGGTCCACACGCACTGACGAGCAGGGCGCTTTCAAGATTCGCGCGCTGCCGCCCGAGCGCTACCTGGCGCTCGCCGTCGACTACGTGGAAGATGGCGAGGCGAGCGATCCGCAATTCCTCGAGCGCATGAAGACGTCGGCGACGCCGTTCACGCTTCGCGAAGGCGATACGAAGACGGTCGAGTTGAAGCTCCTGACGAGGTAAACGTTCGGCCCCCCTAAAACTGATCGCTCCGCCAATAGAAGATCTCGTCGGCGCGCGTGGGCACGTCGACATCGCTCAACGCCCGGAACATCAGCACGTCTTTCGGATCGCTGCGCTCGGTGAGCTGCAGTTGCGGAGGGACCGCGAACGCACGCGGCCACCACGTGCGGATGAGCGGCGTGCGGTGAGACGGCTCGCGCGCGACGAGCACCTGCAGCAGCGCTCCAAGCCTCGCCCCCGCGGGATCTCGATCGCCGGCTTCCTCGAGCGTCCATCCGTTCGCGTTGGTCGACAACACGGCGTAGGCGACCGCCGACGCGCCCTCCTCCACCACGAAAAACTCGACTTGACGCAGTCCTGACGGACCCAGACCTGCGAGCAGCCGCTTGCGCGCGAGCGCGTACTGGATCAGCGGCGGATCGCGACGCAGGGTGAAGCGCACGCCGGTCGAGCGCGTGTCGTGCATCGCCGCGATCGCCGGCAGATCGCGTTCGTCACCGGCACGAACCAGCGTCGCGGGCGCGCCATCCTTTCGAGCGACGACAACGGTCATTTCATCGAGCGGCACCGGCTCGAACCCGACCCGTCGATAGAATGCCGGGCCGATCTCCGAGAACAGAGTCGCGAGCTCAACGCCATCGCGGCGTTCGCGATCGAGGAGCTGCTCGAGAAGAGCGGTCGCGTAACCATGACCCCGCCGGTCGACTGGTGTGAACACCGCGCCGACACCGCACATTCGAATTGCCCGATCGTCGAGAGTCGCGTCGAAGCGGTAGCGCTTCGCCGTCGACAGCAGCCTGCCGTGTTCGTCGACGAGCGCAAACCGCTGCAGATGCGCGCGACCCCACCGTGTCCGCAGCTGCGCCGCGTTCCAGTGCGAATAGGCCAAGCGCGTCAGCCCTTCATTCCAGATCGTGAACGTGTGGTCGAGGATGTCCTCGAGCAGCGCGCCGTCGACGGTAACAAGTTGCATGGATGGTTTCGGCTTTGGCCTTTGGCTTTCGGCTCTCGGTCTTGGGATTTGGGATTTGGGATTTGAATTGTAAGCCTGCCAATTCAGCGCGTCAGTCGATGTACAAGGGTCGCATGCCCGCAACACTCGATCTCCGCTATCCCGTCGGTCAGTTCGAGATGCCTGCGACGGTGACGCCCGAGATGCGCAGCCACGCCATCGACATCATTGCCGCGCTCCCTGCGCGTCTGCGCGAGGCGGTGGCCGGCCTGACCGATCCGCAGCTCGACACGCCATATCGTCCCGGCGGATGGACCGTACGGCAGGTGGTGCACCATCTCGCGGACAGTCACATGAACTCGTACTCGCGGATGAAGGTCGCGCAGACCGAGCGCTCACCGACGATCATGCCGTACGACGAGAAAGCGTGGGCGGAGCTGCCCGACATGCGGCTGCCGATCGCCGCCTCGCTCGGAATTCTCGATGGTCTGCACGACCGCTGGGTCGTCCTGTTGCGCGCGCTGCAGCCCGCGGATTACGCGCGCGAGTTCCTCCATCCGGAGTATCCCGGTGCGCCGCGTACGATCGAGTGGGTCGTGCAGCACTACGCGTGGCATTCGCAACATCATGTCGGCCACGTCACGAGCCTGAGGCAGCGCGAAGGGTGGTAACATGGCGCCGCAGCGGAAGGACGGATACGTGGACGAAAAGCCGGAACTGGGCGACGCGCTCGGCATGATCGAAACGCGCGGTCTCGTGGGCATGATCGAGGCCGCCGACGCCATGCTGAAGACCGCGAACGTCGTCCTCGTGAGCTGGCAGAAGGTCGATGCCGGCCTCGTCACCGCGATCATCCGCGGCGATGTGGGATCGGTGAAAGCCGCGACCGACGCCGGAGCCGCCGCCGCGCGCCGCGTCGGCGAGCTCATTGGCGTCCACGTCATCCCGCGCCCGGGCGAAGGCCTCGACAAGGTCTTCCCAATCGGACCGATCACCTCCTGATACCGCCGCACCGTGCGCGGCTACGCGAAGTTGATGTTGTTCAGCAGACCCTGATCTCCGGGATCTCCGGCCCCGGTCAGCAGCTTCTGCATTGCGGCGATCTCCGCCTGGCGCGTCCGATGCCCGACGACAAGGAACATCCTGAATTACAGGCCGAATCGTGACGGTTTCGTGAACGCCAGTTCCGGAGCTTCGCGACCCTCCAGCAGCAAATCAGCGACAACGGCCGCCGTCAACGGTGCGAGCAGGATGCCGTTGCGATAGTGACCCGTCGCAAAGAACACGTTGCGCAGCTTGGACGATGGTCCGATGACGGGCAGCTCGTCGTTGGTCATGGGTCGCAGGCCGACGCGCACACCTTCGAACGTCGCGCTCGCGAGGTCTGGCAGCAATGATGTCGCCGCCGTCAGCAGACTCTGGACACCTTCCGCGGTTGCGGTCTCGTGAAAGCCCACATCCTCGACCGTCGCTCCGACGAGTGATGTGCCGTTCTGCCACGGAACCACGTAACAGCCGCCGCTCCACACCACGTGCTTGGCGGCGCGGTTCACGGCGCGCAACTGCAGGAGCTGGCCGCGGATCGGCTTCACCGGCGGCGGCCAGCCAGTGACCGCTGCGACTTCGGGCGACCAGCTTCCTGCGGCGATCACGACCGCATCCGCATCGATGGTGCTGTCCATCGTCGTGATCTGCGCGCCGTGCTCGCTCCCGTGCACGCCGACGACCCGTTCACTGACGAAGCGCGCACCGCGTTTTTCAGCGGCGGCGGCAAGCGCGTTGACGAGCGGCGTGACCGTCACGTATCCCTGATCGGGAATGAGCAGACCTCCCGCGACCCAATCGGCGAGATGGAACTCCATGCTTCGTACTTCGACCCGGGACAACAGCGCCGTGGTGACTCCTGCCGCGGAGAGACGCGCCGCCTGATCGCGGAGGCGTTCGAGATCCTCTCCCTTGCTCGCGACCTGCAGCGTTCCGGCGCGTTCGTATTCGACCGGCTGATCGGTCTCGCTGCGCAGGCGTTCGACGAAGGAGTCGTAGAGAGCGAGGCTACGAATGCCAAGCCGGTGGAGCGGTTCGATGTGCCCCTCGATGTGCGGCGCGAGAATCCCCGCCGATGCGCGTGTGGCGCCCTGTCCCGTGCCGCGCGGATCGACGACGCGCACGCGGGCCCCGCGGGACGCGAGCTCGTGAGCAATGGCGCAGCCCACGATTCCCGCGCCGACAATCGTGACGTTCACGTTGGAATTCTAGTGGGTAGCTGGGTGGCTGGGTTGATGCGTAGCGGGGTGGACAGATCCCAACTTCCCCGATTGGAGAAGACGAGTGTTCCTACCTATCTACGTATCTGCCCAACAACCGAGCTGCTCAAAAGCGGAACTGCATGCCGACCTCGATACGACGCGCCTGCGCGGCCGCGGTCGGCTGCAGGAACAGCGTCGAGGTCATCACACCGCTGTAGCTGAGGAAGTTGGTTCGATTGAAGATGTTGTTGCCCTGCGCGTAGAACTCCACTGAAAAGCGCTGATTCGCTCCATCGCCGAAGAAGCCGCCACCACCGCCGCCCGGGCCGCCGGGACCACCGGGACCACCAGGTCCCTGACCAGGCGCACCTGGCGGAGGGCCGCCCTGCGGAGCAGGACCGCCAGCGAACTGCGCTGGGAGCTGACCGCCGCCTTGTCCTCCGGCTTGTCCTCCGCCTTGACCCTGGCCACCACCCTGACCCTGTGCGCGTCCACCCTGACCGCGACCGCCGCCGCCCTGACCGCCCTGACCCTGGCCGCCACCTTGACGTCCACCTTGCCCCTGTCCGCCGCCCTGACCGTTCTGGCGCACGCCGCCAAAGCCGACCGACTTGCTCAGGCGCAGGCTCATGTCGAACCGCGCTGACCCGCGCTCGCTGTTGCGACCGACCCCGGCCGGGCGATCGTTGACCACGCCGTCCTGGTTGTCGTCGCGACCGGTGGTGACGTTGAACGGCAGCGCCGACTGCGCATTCCCCTGCGCGTTCATGCGGAAGCCGCCGGCGATCGGGAAGTTGACCATCGCGTTGAAGCGATGTCGCACGTCCTGCGACGAAGGGCCCCACTCCGCATCGGGATTCAGGCTATTCGCCGGCAACTGCAGCGGATTGTCCGCGTGGTTCTTGATGCTGCCGAGCGTGTAGTTCGCGTTCATGAACATGCGACGCTGCGGGAAGCGGTAGCTCGCGTTCACGTTCAGCCGATCGGTCTGCGACCGTCCCGTCGAGTCGATCTCCGTCACGGTGCCGACATTCGGCTCGGGGCGCACGCCGAATGCATCCGGCGCATTCACGTTGCGCGCTCGAAGCTGATTGCGACCTCGGAGCGTCATGTACGACGCCTGCAGCGTCAGGTTCTGCGTGATTGGCCGCTCGACGCCGATCGAGGCCTGATGCTCGAACGGCATCTGCAGGTTCGACGCGGCCTGGACGCGCCCGCCGGGCAGGACGACCGCGGTCGATCCCGTAAACGGATCGGGATAGCCGGGGAAGAGGATCAGCAGATCGCGCTGCGCGATGCCGTTCACGCGCAGCGTCTGATCGTAGAGGTTCGTGTCGTACCAGTCGTAGAACATGCCGTAGCCGCCGCGCACGGCGGTGCGGCTGCCGAACGGATTCCACGTGAAGCCAAGGCGCGGCATCGGATTCAGCTTGTCGTTGATGTGCGACTGCATCTCCTGCCGCAGGCCGAGGCTGTACGAGAACGACTTGTTCACGCGCACGTCGTCCTGCCAGTAGAGGCCGACGTCGTAGTTGTTGAAGTTCGTTTCGACCTGACCGAGACGCTGCGTGAACTGCGTCGGACGACCCGCGACAAACGCGTCGAGGCTGCTGAAGGTGAACGTCCCGCTCGCGTTGCGCGCGTCGAAGTTGGCGTAGTCGCCGCCTTCGAGGAGGAACCCGGCGCGCATCGCATGCTTGCGACCGACGTTGAAATCGAGGTTATCGGCGAGCTCGAAGCTGGCGGTCGATCCGCGGCTGCTCACGCCGGCGCCACCGCGGCTGAAGGCGTCGAGGACGATGATCGTCGGCGCGTTCGAAAGCGAGCTCGACTCGTTGTCCTGCGAGCGGTACTGAAAACGCAGCTCGTTCAATGTCGTCTTGCCGACCAGTCCCTGGACCTGCGCGCGGAACTGATGATCCGTGGAGGTGCGCTCGAACCCGCGATCGAGCAGATTGAAGCCGCCGACGCCGAGGTTGTGGCTGTTGTTGACGCCGTTCCGGTATTCGAGTCGCAGCGTCTGATTCTTCGTCAGCGCGTGCTCGACGCCGACCATGACGTTCGTGCGATCGGACGGACGACGGAACTCGTTGCCGATCCGCTGACCGTTCTCGTCGAGCGCGAAGATCGTGTCCGATTCGGTCGACCGGTTGCCGTCGACGTTGAAGCGAATCGACGTCTTGCCGGTGACGAGTGGACCACGCAAGCCCGTGTTGAAGCGGTTGATCGACTCCGGCTGCTTGGTCGCGGCAAATGAGTTGCGCGCGTTCAGCACGTCGCTGCGCAGACCGAGGTTCGCGTTGCCGCTCCACTGGCGCACGTTGGGACGCGTGATGATCTCGACGTAGACGCGGCCGGCGTCGTGATTGTCCGCGGCGAACGAGTTGGTCCGGAATCGAATCTGGCGGATCTCGTCGCGCGACGGCAGACGGCCGCCGCGGAAGCCGTTGACCTGAAACACTGCGCCGGCTCCGCCGGCCATCTGCTCGAGCACCGCCTGCAGGTCGTCGGGATCGTCGGGCAGCTGCGAGATCTCGTCTTCCTCGAGCGTCGTCGTCAGCGAGTTGCCCTCGCGATCGTCGACGCTCGTGGTGTCGCTCACGACGACCTGTTCCTCGACCCCGGCGATCTTCATCGTGACCGTCTGATTGTTCGCGCCGCGACGAAGCGTGACGTTCTGATCGATCGTCGAGAAGCCTGAAAATTCGACGTGCAGCTGCACGGGACCAACCGGCAATGCGGGCACCGTCGCCAGACCACGCTCGTCGGCCATCACCGTGACAGGAGCGCCGCTGCCGGGCGTGACGACGATCGTTGCCGCGGGAATGCCGGCGCCGGTCTCGTCGATGACGATCAGCCGCAACTGCGCCTGATTGGCGTTCTGTGCGGCCACCGGAACGGACGCCAGGAGTAGAGAGAAAAGAGCGAGGAATACGCGTTTCATTTGGTGAACGTGTTCGCCTTGAAGTTGGGATTGATCTTGTAACTCTTGACCGTCATCTCCTCGATCGTCTGACCGTTGATGCTGCGGGTGATCGAGTGCGGCAGCTTGACGCCATTGACGGTCTTGTACTCGGACAGATGAAGCTCATTGGTCACCGGCTGCTGCGGACCACCGCGGCGACCCTGGCGTGCCGCTTGGCCGCCGCCACCATCGGCGGGCGCTCCCGCAGGAGGCGCACCGGCGGCAGCCCCATCCCCCCGACGCCCTCCGCCACCACCGAAACCAAAGCGTCCGCCTCCGCCGCCTTCCCACGTGATCATCAGCGGCACGTGCGTGCCCGTATCCAGGAACAGACGCATCGGCACGCCGTCCTGCGGAGTCACCTGCAGAACGTCTGCGGTTCCGTCGGGCGATTGCGCCGTTCCAATCCATGCCACTGGTTGATCCGTCGAAAGCAGCCACGCGAGGAGATAGCGCGAGAGATCGGCTTGACGCTGTCGCCGCTGCGCATCCCTGAGACGCTCCGGATCGACTTGAGGTTGGCCTTGCGCCTGACCGCCTGCTCCACCATCGGGCGGGTTCTGTCCGTTGGCTGCTCCGTCGCCGAATCGACCGCGGCCACCGCCGCCACCTCCGAACCCACCACCGCCGCCATCGCGACCACCGCCGCCGCCGAAGCCGCCGCCACGACGACCGCCGCCACCAAACCCGCCGAACCCGCTGCCGCTCGTCTGGTCGATGACCTCGGTTCCATTCAGGATCTGCGTGCGCTCGGCAATCGGCCCACCAGCGGTTCCCGTTTCCTCGTGCAATCGATATTTGTCCGGCGACTCAATCGAGATCTCGAAATCGCCTTCGAGCGTGTTGTTCCCGGCGGCACGTTTGAAAGCGCCGTTCGCCTGAACGCGCTTGACGGCGGCAAGCTTGTCCTGCCCACCGATCGCCTTTCGTGCGTCGGCCATGAGCGAAGCGCCCTTGGCCGTGTCCTGCGCCTGCGCGCCCGCACGATCGCCGGCGGCAGCCGCCATTGCCATCGCGGCTGCCGCCGTACACACAAGTCGCCGCCAGTTCATGTGTCCCATTATTCGGTTCCTCGCCAGGCTCGCAGGTTAAGCGAGAGCAAAGAGTTTGTTAAGGATGTAAAACCTTACCTTTCAACGTGTTGCAGAAATTTCACGCGTGTTACACTCCAGCCGTGATCTTCCGCGTGCCCCGCGTCCCGTCAACGGGCCGACCGTCGGGCCTGACGCTCCTCACCGGGGTGTTGCTGGTACTGCTGCCGACGCTGGCGGTCCTTCAATATCGCTGGGTCGGTCAGGTCAGTGCGGCCGAGCGGGATCGCATGCAGCGCAACCTGCGAATCGCCGCCGCGCAATTCCACGATGAGTTCGACCTCGAGATTGCCCGCGCCTTCCTCGCGCTCCAGGTCGGTCCGTTCACCGCGCGCGAGGGATCGTCGGACCGCTACTCCGAGACCTACGACACATGGGTGAATACGGCGGCACACCCCCAGATCGTTGCTAACACCTACCTCATCGACACGGATCAGGGCCGCCTGCGCCTGAGACGCTGGAACCAGACGACGCACGAATTCACGACGGCGTCATGGCCGACGATTCTGGAGCGATGGCGACCGCAGCTCGAGCAGGAGCTCGCCAGTTTCAATGCCGGGCAACTGCCCGACAGGCGGCTCGCCTTCCGGGGTGAGGACTCACTCCTGGTCGCGCCGCTGCGCAGCTTTGTCGTGAATCCCGATGCGTCCACGCCTCAAACGGTGACGCCGCTCTTCGGCTTCTCGGTGATCGAGCTCGACCTGCAATTCATCCGGGAGCAACTGCTCCCTGAAATCGCCGAGCGTCACTTCACGCATCCTGACGGCGACATGTATCGCGTCGCCGTGATCGCGACCGACGAGCCGCACGAAGTGATCTACCGCTCCGTTCCGGAAGCGACGATCGAGACGGCGCGAGCCGATGCGACCGAGGAGTTCTTCGGCTTCCGCGGAGGCCCCGGCCCTCCGTTCCGCACGCGCGGCGGCGATCGTCGCGCTGGAACAGGCGATCGTCGGGGCGGCACTGCTGATCTGCGGCCTGGCGATCAGCGACGCCCGGATTTCCGCTGGACGCTGCTCGTCCAGCATCAAAGCGGATCGCTCGAAGCCGCGGTCGCCGGCGCTCGTCGTCGCAATCTCGCGATCAGTTTCGGGATCCTGTTGCTGTTGACGGTCAGCATCGTGCTGCTGACCGCCTCCTCGCGTCGCGCGCAGCGCCTCGCGCAACAGCAGATCGAATTCGTCGCCGGTATCTCGCACGAGCTCCGCACGCCAATCGCGGTCATTCGCTCGGCCGGGGAGAACCTGTCCCACGGCGTCATCGGGAACGTCGATCGGGTGAAGCGGTACGGCAGCACGATTGAAATGCAGGCACGGCGGCTCGGTGAGATGGTCGAGCGTGTGCTGCAATACGCCGGCA
>Ga0111539_10002031_pt1 | contig 27034 bp, 20 predicted proteins | sample RhiMethybrSRZTD1_FD_79667 | JGI IMG/M metagenome (GOLD analysis project Ga0111539, IMG submission 79667) | Populus rhizosphere microbial communities from Tennessee, USA - Rhizosphere MetaG P. TD hybrid SRZTD1 (version 2) (version 2) | ecosystem: Host-associated > Plants > Roots > Rhizosphere >...
ACGTCTTCGGCAAGATCATCTGGGGCGCGGCAGCGGTATACGTCTCGTGTGCGGCCCTGCGCCTGGCGCGGTTCAACGTCGAACTTGACAAGGATGAATCCGGCGACCACAGCCGCTTCCGCGGGTTGCCGTCCCCCGGCGCAGCCGGCACTGTGGCCAGCCTGGTCATCCTGCATCAGCACCTGTTGGTCACGACGTTCGGCGGCAACGTCTCGGTCGGCCTGGTTCGCAGCACGGCCCTGGTCATCCCGGGCATCATGCTCCTGTGCGCGTTTGGAATGGTGTCGAACATCCCGTACATCCATTTCACCAACAGGTTTGTGCGCGGGCCGCGCGATTTCCCCTACATCGTGCGCCTGGTGGTGGTGCTGGCGATCGCGATCTGGTGGTTCCAGGTCACGCTCGCGACGGCGTTCACCATCTACGCGCTGAGCGGACCGGTGGCGATGCTCCTGAAGCGCACGCGGCGCGGACAGAGCGCAGCGAGCCCACCCGCATCATGAGGGCGGGCTGGCGCGGAGGTCGTCGTCAGCCCACGAGGCGCGACGGATTCATCGGAAGATCACAGGAGTTGTGAGGCATTCGCCCTAAGCAGGGCTGCGATCTTTGCGTCTGGAACGTGTGACTTGAGATGGTTTCCTAATCACTCGTGGGCTGGAACTGAGTATTTGTTTCCGTACACCCGAAACGGAGACACACATTCATGCCACGCACGCCTGATTCAATGCCTCGCTTCGCCCCAGCTGAAACCCTGCTCGAACGCGTCGCGCAACACGATGCCGGCGCCTTCGAAGAAGTCGTGGAGCGCTATCGCGGCCTGATCATCCACCTCGGCCGCCGCAGCGTGCCGAGTCTCGCGGAACTGGAAGACGCAGTGCAGGAGATCCTGCTGCTGGTGTGGCGCAGCGCCGCACGCTTCGATCCGGCCCTGGGCACGGAGGCCACATTCATCGCCACGATCGCCCGCCGGCACTTCATCGATCGCCACCGCCGTCGCCGGCGTCAGCGAGGCGTCGTGCAACTGACGCCCGCGATGGAGGGATTCCTGTCGCAGCACACCCGGCCAGAATCGGACGATGACTTCACAGCCGCGCAGATCCTGCGCAATGCGACGCCTCAGGAACGCGACGTCTTCCAGTTGCTATTCGTCGCCGATCTGTCGTACTCGGATGCGGCTCTGTCGCTGAACCTTCCGGTCGGCACGGTCAAGTCGATCGCGCACCGCGGCCTCAAGCGCCTGCGCAGCGAGGCCCGGCCACTCGCCGCCTGATTCCAGGTATCGTCAGCGACTATTCCTCGTCGACACGCTGCACCCAGACCATCAATCCGTTGGTCGGGTTGCCGCGCGTAATCACGCCGTACTGCTGCGTCGTGCGCCACATGACATTGTGGCCGGATTTGATCGTCGCCTCGACCGCGTAGTTGTGGTTCTGGTTGATCGAACCCGGATCGGCGGTCATGACGAACGGCACGGGCACCTGCCCGGGCTTGGTGATGATGACCTCGCGCAGCAGCATCGGCGCCGCCGGCTGGGTGATGTCGACCAGTCGCGCGGTGACGACGGCGTTGGGCGGGAGCGCCGCCTTCTCGCGATAGGTGATCACGCCCGAGACCTTCACACCGTCGCGGTAGTTGGAGCGCGTGCGCGTCGACGATGAGCAGCCGATGACGGCGCTGAGGAACGTGATGACAACAATGCAATGCAGCAGGCGTGAATACATGGCGCGAATGTCTCAGAGTCCTGAATGGGTGAATCGGGCGGCATGGTAACCAACCGCCGCCGTCCGTGGGCGGCGCGGAGAGATCGCAGCGCGAACGTCCGATATGGTCGAACCGGACAGCGGCGCCGGCCGCGAGGCGCTCGCGCCTTTTCGTCAATCCGTTCCTATTCTGTTGGCTCTCCATGCCTTCCGGAGCGTCCAACTCGCCGCTGATTCGCACCCGTTTCGCCCCGTCGCCCTCGGGCCATCTGCACGTCGGCGGCGCTCGCACGGCGCTGTTCTGCTGGGCATACGCCAAAGGCAAGGCCAGTGGGGGGACCGGCAAGTTCATGCTGCGGATCGAGGACACCGATCAGAAGCGCTCATCGGAGGCGGCCAGCCTGGGCTTTCTCGAAGATCTGAAATGGCTTGGCATCCTCTGGGACGAAGGCCCGGCGCTCGATGGCATCGGCGGCGGCGACAAGGGGCCGTACTTCCAGAGCGAACGCCTGGAGATCTACAACCGCTACCTCGATCAGCTGCTGCGCGAGGGCAAGGCCTACCGCGCGTTCGACACGACGGATGAGTTGAAGGCGATGCGCGACAAGGCCATGGCCGGCAAGCGCAATCCGCGCTACGACCGGTCCGCGCTGAGACTGTCGAAGGAGACGGTCGAGCAGTACGTCAACGAAGGCCGTCCGCACGTCATTCGACTGAGACTGCCCGACGGCTTCGGATCGGTGACGGTGCACGATGAAGTGCGCGGCGATGTGACGATCAACGAGTCGGAACTCGACGACTTCGTCATCCGCAAGGCCGACGGCTATCCGACCTATCACTTTGCGGTGGTCGTGGATGATGAACTGATGGGCGTGACGCACGTCATCCGCGCCCAGGAGCACCTGAGCAACACGCACAAGCATGTGCTGCTCCAGCGGGCCCTGGGGTTCAGGACACCCGTGTACGCGCACGTCTCGATCATCACCAACCCGGACGGCTCGAAGATGAGCAAGCGCGACAAAGACAAGACGCTGCGCGCCGAGGTGAAGAAGCGCACGCTCGCGGCGTCACCGACGAATGCAGCCGGCGCGCCCGTCGTCGCGCCGGATCGGTGGTTCTGGTGGCTCGCCGACAAGGATCATCAACTGGAGTTGGATGAAGCCGAGCGTCTTGCGAGCGGGCTGGGCGTCCACCTGCCGGAGATCAACGTCGACGACTTCCGCCGCAACGGCTACCTGCCGCAGGTGATGATCAACTACCTCGCGCTGCTGGGCTGGAATCCCGGCGGCGACGTCGAGAAGTTCGATGTCGAGTTCCTCAAGGAGCGATTCAACTTTGATCGGGTCATCAAGACGCCGGCGAAGTTCGATCGAGAGAAACTGCTGAGTTTCAACGCCGATGCGATCCAGGCGATGAGCGTGAGCGATTTGGCTGGTCGGCTCGAAGCGCACGCCGCGCGCTACCACCCCGCCTGGCACGGCAAGATGGAGGGGAAGTGGGAGTTGTTCGCCCGCGCCAATCAGAAACGGGCCAAGACCCTTGAGGCGCCGTTCCAGTCCGACCGGTTCTTCGTGCTGGATGATGACGACGTTTCGCTGACGGCGTATGCCGACGACGCGCGGAAAACGCTGACCACGGGCTCACCCAGCGGAATCGAACACCTCAAGGCGGTGCGGCCGATTCTCAGAGATGTCTCTGTGTGGGATGTCCCCAGCATGGAAATCGCCGTGAAGAATTACGCACAATCGCACGCGGCGGGCAAGATGGGCGTCGTAGCCCAACCGCTGCGCATTGCCGTGAGCGGCGGCATGGTCAGCCCGGCGATCTTCGATACGCTGGAGGTCCTTGGCAAGCAAAGCACGCTGAAGCGCATCGATCGCGCCATTGCGGCGATAGGCTGATCAAACTCGAATGATCCCTGGCTGTGATGAACCCAACCCACAATCCAAGATCCAAGACCTCGAATGATCCGGCCGATGTTGCACCGCCGGCGGCCCAGAAGGATTTCCTGCGCGAGATCGTCGAAGCCGACCTGGCATCGGGCAAGCACCGCACGATTGTCACGCGCTTTCCGCCTGAGCCCAACGGCTTTCTGCACATCGGCCACGCGTCGTCGATCAACCTTAACTTCGGCATCGCTCGCGACTTCGGCGGCCGCTGCCACCTGCGATTCGATGACACCAACCCCGTCAAGGAAGAGCAGCGCTACATCGATGGCATTAAAGAAGATGTGCGCTGGCTCGGCTTCGACTGGGGGAAGCACGAGTACCACGCATCGGACTATTTCCGGCAGCTCTACGACTGGGCCGTGCTGTTCATCAGGAGCGGCAAGGCCTTTGTGTGCGATCTCAACGCCGAGCAGGTGCGGCAGTACCGCGGCACGCTCACCGAGCCCGGCCGCGACAGCCCGTTCCGCAATCGCAGCGTCGAGGAGAATCTCGATCTCTTCGAGCGCATGCGCAAGGGCGAATTCCCTGACGGCTCGCGAACGCTCCGCGCGAAGATCGACATGACTTCGCCCAACCTGAACCTGCGCGATCCGGTGATGTACCGCATTCTGCACGCCGAGCATCCGCGCACGGGGGGCGCATGGTGCATCTACCCGATGTACGACTACGCGCACGGCCAAAGCGACTGGATCGAGGGCATCACGCACTCTATGTGTACGCTCGAGTTTGAGGATCACCGCCCGCTGTACGACTGGTTCATCGACACCATCGATGCCCTGGGCGGCGCGCCCAAGGGCGTCACGTATCACCCGCGTCAATACGAGTTCGCCCGCCGCAATCTCTCGCACACGGTGGTGAGCAAGCGCAAACTGCTGGAACTGGTGACCGACGGGCACGTGCGCGGCTGGGATGACCCGCGCATGCCGACGATCACGGGCATGCGGCGGCGCGGCTATCCGGCCGCGGCGATACGCACTTATTGCGACACCATCGGCATCGCCCGGCGCGAGAACACCGTCGATGTGGCGCTGCTCGAGTTCGCTGTGCGTGAGGAGTTGAACAAGAGCGCGCCGCGTGCGTTTGCGGTGCTCGATCCGGTGAAGGTGGTCATCGACAACTACCCCGAGAGCCAAACCGAGGAACTCGAGGTTGACAACAACCCCGAGGACCCCGCAGCGGGCAAGCGCAAGGTAAAGTTCTGTCGCGAGATCTTCATCGAGAGCGACGATTTCGCCGATCCGGCCCCCCCGAAGTTCTTCCGGCTTTCGCCAGGCAAGGAAGTGCGCTTGCGGGCCGCGTACTACATCACCTGCACGAGCGTGGAGCGAGATGCCAGCGGCAAGGTGGCGGTCATTCACTGCACGTATGACCCGGCGACACGCGGCGGCTGGTCGCAGGACGGCCGCAAGGTCAAGGGCACGCTGCACTGGGTCAGCGCCACGGACGCGATCAAGGCCGAGATGCGCCTGTACGATCGGCTGTTCAGCGTCGAGGATCCGGACACGGGTGAGTCGTACCGCGACAGCCTCAATCCGAAATCGCTTGAGATCGTGACCGGCCTGATCGAGCCGGGGCTTGCCAACGTCAAGGCAGGCGATCGCGTGCAGTTCGAAAGGCAGGGGTATTTCTGTGTCGATCCTGATTCCAGGCCGGGAGCGCTCGTGTTCAATCGCACTGTGCCGCTGAAGGATTCATGGGCGAAGCAAAAAGGGTAAACGACCCGAGGCGAACCGAGCCGCTCGCGGCTTAGCATGCGTCATTCGCGCAGGCGTGGCCCCAAACGGCGAAAAACGTGCGCCGATGTCGCAGATGTCGCGGATGGATGTCCGATGAAGCAACTGCCACGCCGAGCCGTTCGGCGTTTCCCTGTTCCGCCTTGTCCGAGGTATCCATGACACCGTCGACCATCCACGCTCTGATGGCTCGTCTCATTGACTACGCAGGCCTGTTTCCGCCTGCGAAACTCGACATGGCGTCGACCGTTCGCAACTATGGCGACTATCTCGTCGCGCCGGATGCGTGGATACTCGGTCGGCTGATCGTGCCGGTGGCGCGACTGGATGAATTCGAAGTCGCTGCGATCACCTCGCTGCGTCAGAGCGCGATGGATGAATCCGGCCCCTGGCAGATCAGCGCGCTGACCGCGCCGGCGGGGTCGGCTGAACTGGAGTCGGACCTGGAGCGCATCGCAGCATTCAATGAGCAGCACGAAGACGATGAAGCCGGATTGGCGCTGATTGAGACCATCGAACTGAAGGCCGACAGCGTCGCGGCGGTCGAGAGCGCCATGGAACAGATCGCCGGCGGCCTGCGGCCGTTCTTCGAGATCGCCATCGCGGGGACCGATCCGCGCGACATGATCGTGTCGATGACCGCGGGCGACTGCGGCGCGAAGGTGCGCACGGGAGGCGTTACAGCCGATCTCTATCCGTCGACCGCCAGCCTGGCTCGCTTCATTCATGCCTGCGCCGCCGCCAATGTGCCGTTCAAAGCCACCGCGGGCATGCATCATCCGCTGCGACATCGATCGGACACGGTCGGGGCCGATGAGCATGGTTTCCTGAATGTCTTCCTCGCTGCGTGTCTGGCGTTGACGGATGAACTACGGGTGGACGACGTTCAGGCGCTGCTCGAAGAGCGATCGCTCGACGCGTTCGATGTGAGCGATGAGGCGATCGAATGGCGCGGCCACCGGCTCAGTGACGATTCAATCGAGGATGTGCGCGAGGAGTTCGCGATCTCCTTCGGCTCATGCAAGTTCGATGAGCCGCGGCAGGACCTGCGCGAACTGGGATTGCTTGATCCCGTGGCCGCGTCGGTGTGAGCGCGGATTGTTGTGCATGATGATGGCGCTGCGCGTACCATGCCGCGCCGTGCCGCCCACGACCGATCCAACGCATGATCCGCAGCGGCGAAGTTTCGTCGAGACGGCCAACGCACCGGATTGCGACTTCCCCATCCAGAACCTGCCGCTGGGCGTCTTCCGCCGCAAGGCCGAGGAGCGTTCGCCGCGCATCGGCGTGGCCATCGGCGACCAGATCGTGGACCTGTCGCGCTGCGTCGAACTCAAGCTGCTCGAGCAGATCAAGCCCGAGGCCGCCACCGCGCTGTGCGCGGCGACTCTCAACCCGTTCATGGCCCTCAGCCGGTTGCACTGGAAAGCGCTGCGCCGGCAGGTGGCCTCTCTCCTCGACGTCGATGGCCGCTTGGCGGGCGACCTGGGCGCGCAAGCGGCCGTGCTCGTGCCGATGCGCGACACTGAGATGCTCATGCCCGCGGCCATCGGCAATTACACCGACTTCTACGCTTCGATCCATCACGCGACGAATGTCGGCTCCATGTTCCGGCCCGACAATCCGCTGCTGCCGAATTACAAGCACCTGCCGGTGGGCTATCACGGTCGTGCGAGTTCGATCGTGCTCAGCGGCACGTCGCTGAGGCGGCCGATGGGCCAGACCGCGGCCAATGATCTCGGCCCCCCTGCGTTCGGGCCGTGCAAACTGCTCGACTACGAAACGGAGATGGGGTTCTTTGTCGGTCACGGCAACGAGTTGGGCGCGCGCATTTCGATGGCGGATGCGACGGCGCACATCTTCGGCATGGTGATCGTCAACGACTGGTCCGCGCGCGACGTGCAGAAGTGGGAATATCAGCCGCTGGGGCCGTTCAACGCCAAGAACTTTGGCACGAGCATCAGTCCATGGGTGGTGACGCTGGATGCGCTGGCTCCGTTTCGCGTCGACGGGCCGCCGCGCAGCGCGGGCGACCCGGAGCTGCTGGAGTACCTGCGGCCGACTGAGGAATGCGGACTCGACATCACGGTCGAGGTGCGCATCTCGTCGGCGGCGATGCGAGAGGAGCACATCGAGCCGACGCTCATCAGCCGTGGCAGCATGCGCGACATGTATTGGACGATCGCGCAGATGCTCGTGCACCACACATCGACCGGCTGCAACATGCGCCCGGGCGACCTGCTGGCGACTGGCACAATCTCCGGCCAAAGCGAAGATTCGCGCGGCTGCCTGATGGAGCGCACGTGGCGCGGCCAGAATCCCGTCAATCTCGGCGACGGCTCGCAGCGCAAGTTCCTGCAGGACGGCGACGAGGTCATCATGAACGCGTATTGTCAGGCGGAAGGCACGCGACGGATCGGGTTCGGAGAATGCCGCGGCATGGTGCTGGCGGCGCAATGAATGTGCGGCCGATACGCTCTGACAACTCCTGCTGAAGTGATCGCCCAGATCTTCCGGCTGGGTGTGATCAGCGACTACGTGCCGAGGTGGAACATCGCGCCCACGCAGTCGGCGCCGGTGATTCGAGCCGATCGCAGCACCGGCGAGCGGCGACTTGATCTGCTGCGCTGGGGCCTGGTTCCGTTCTGGGCCAAGGATGAATCCATCGGCAACAGGATGGTCAACGCGCGCAGCGAGTCCGTGGCCCAGAAGCCCCCGTTTCGCGAATTGCTGGAGCGCCGCCGATGCATCATTCCCGCCGATGCGTTCTATGAATGGAGCAAGCCGTCCTCGTCCAGGCAGAAGAAGCAGCCGTTCGCGCTGCGACTGAAGGATGATCGCGTGTTCGGCTTCGCCGGCCTGTGGGATCGGTGGAAGGGGCCGAAGGACGCGCCGCTGCAGCAGCCTCTGGAGTCGTACACGATCCTGACGACTTCGCCCAACGTCGTGGCGGGGCAACTGCACGATCGCATGCCCGTGATGCTGGTTTTGCCGGAGCAGTGGGATCGCTGGCTTGATGTCTCCGCCAGCGCAGCAGCAGCATTGCAGCCGCTGCTGCAGCCGGTCCCGGATGCCGCGATGCATGTCTATCCGGTGAGCACGCGCGTCAACACGCCCGACAACGACGACCCGGAATTGCTGCGCGAGGCTCCGATCGCGAAAAGCCAAACGAACACGCGCGAGCCGGGGTTGTTTGAATGAGCGCCTGACAATCGAGTGCACAGCCGCAAGGTCGCACCGCATTGTCAGCGGTGCTCATGGCGTCTTCTTCTTGTCCATGATGGCGCGGAGACCGATGACGTACGGCAGGCCGCTGTACACCGTCACCACCAGCGTCGCGTAGACCATGATGTGGCATGCGAGCATCGCCCACGGCGTCTCGTGCGTCTTGAGATTGATCACCAGAAACAGCACGATGGGGACGATGACCGACTGCAGGATCATCTTGATCTTGCCGGACCAGTTCGAGGCCCCCGACATGCCCATCGACTCGACCACGCCGCGGATGCCGGTGACCAGCAATTCGCGTGCGAGGATGACGACGACCATCCACGGATAGACGCCGGTGGCCATCGTGAAGTACGAGCCGCCCTCGACCCATTCCTTGACCAGGAAGCGCGGCCCGGCGAGATAGATGAACGCGCCGAGGATCAGGACCTTGTCGCAGAACGGGTCCATGATCCGGCCGAAGACCGATTCCACGTGCCACTTGCGCGCGAGGTAGCCATCGAGCGCATCGGTGAGCGCGGCGGCGATGAAAAGTCCGATCGCGACGTTACCCCACAGCACATTCTCATCCGGATAGCGATAGGCGTTCAGCGCGGCAAAGAAGCCGCCGGCGAGAATCGCTCGCAGCACCGTCAAAGCGTTGGGGAATTGTTGCCAGAAGAGGGGAGACAACTGTGGGGCGTATCGCGAAGAGGAGCGTCGGCGGCCGGCCTTCGCCGTTTCATCGGCACGCGCGGCCTGCCCGGCATTGTTGGCTGACTGCTGATTGTGCGCATTCCGCGGCGACTCGTGGCCGAAGGGCTTTGTGAAGGTCGGCACAATGTGGTTGCGGGGGCGATGATTCCTCAATATCGTGCCCCTCCTGAGGCCGGATCGCGCGGGAACGGAAGACCCCACTGGATGGACCCCAAACTCCTTTACTTTGCCTGCGTGCTGGGGGCAGCGGCCGTGTATCTGGCCCTGCGGCCCGGCAAGCGAGGGGTGCGCATTGCGGGCAGCCTGCTCGGGCTCGGGGTCATCGCCTGGATGCTGCTGGCCACGCCGCAACTGCTGTCGGTGATGGGCGGCAAGCCCGCCCTTGCGGAGGGAGCGGCGCGACCGGGCCTGATGTTCGCCGCGTTCAGCCTCATCGCCATCGCCGCGGCTGTGCGGATGATTACGCACGACCGGCCGGTCTACTCGGCCCTGTACTTCGTGCTGGTGGTGCTCAGCAGCGCCGGACTGTTCCTGTTGCTGCAGGCTGAGTTCATGGCGTTCGCGCTGGTGATCGTCTACGCCGGAGCGATCCTGATCACCTACATGTTCGTGATCATGCTCGCGCAGCAGGCGCCGAGTACCGACCACACCGTTGGAGAGGCCGAGTACGACGTCAACCCGCGCGAGCCGGGAATCGCCTGTGGAGTGGGATTCATCCTGCTGGCAGTGCTGAGCAACATGGCCTATGGCGGCGTGCCGCAGTTGAAGACTGCCGACGTGCCTGCAGCCCAGCGGCAGGCCTGGCAGGCCATGAACCTGATGTCGCGCGATGTCGAGGAAATGGTGGCGGATCTCATGCCCGGCGCCAAACCCGCGGCCGGGGCGACGATCGAATCTGCGCCCGGCGGAGCCTTTATCACCGTGCGCCGCGAGGGCGAGGCGTTCGACACGCGTCTGCCCTTACCGCCGGAGAAACTGCCGAGCAACGTGCAGCAGGTTGGCCTTGACCTGGTCGCGAAGTTCCCGGTCAGCCTCGAACTGGCGGGTGTGATTCTGCTGATGGCTATGTTCGGTGCCGTGGTGCTGGCGCGCAAGCAGATCGAACTGGGCGAGGACGAGATTCGCGAAGCCGCGGGTATGCGCAAACTTGGGTTCCACGCCGAGGAATCTGCTGAGGCGCGGGCCAGCGCGCCGGGAGGGGCGCGATGATCGAAGCCCTCTCGCACATCTCTCTGACGCACTATTTGATTGTCAGCGCGGCGCTGTTCGTGATCGGTCTCGTCGGCTTTCTCGTACGCCGCAACATGATCATCATGTTCCTGTGCACGGAACTGATGTTCCAGGCCGCGGCGATCGCGATGGTCGCCTTCAGCAGGTTCTCGCTGGACGTCTCGGGGCAGGTGTTCGTGATCTTCATCCTCACGGTGGCTGCGGCCGAGGCGGCCTTGGCGCTGGGCCTGATCGTGCTGCTCTATCGTCGGCGTGAGACGCTCAACTCGGAGGCGTGGTCGGAGATGAGAGAATCATGACCACAGCCCTCGCCGCTGAGACGCTTGTCGCGGGCTCTTCGTGGGCCGGCTGGATCCTCTGGCTGCCGCTGCTGTCGCTGGCACTGTGCGGCGTGTGCGCGGCGATGAAGGTGCGCAGCAAACTGCCGGCGTGGATCACCGTCGCATGCCTCGGGCTGTCGTTCGTGGTGACGCTGTCGCTGTACATGGGCTATCAGCCGGGCCAGCACCAGACGATTCATCTGTTCCGCTGGCTGAATCTGCATTGGACCAGCGCGCAGGGCGAGGGCTCATTCATCGCGAACTTCGCGCTGTACGTCGATTCGCTGACGCTGCTGTGGATGCTGTTCGTCACCGGGCTGGGCACGCTCATCGCGCTCTACGCCAGCGAGTACATGGAGCACGATGTGGGCAAGGGCTACACACGCTTCTTCGCGGGCATGAGCGTGTTTCTCTTCGCCATGTCGAGCCTGGTGATGGCCGACAACCTCGTGATGCTCTACCTGGGCTGGGAGGGCGTGGGCTTCGCCAGTTACTGGCTGATCGGCTACTTCTATCAGAAGCCCAGCGCGGTCGCGGCGGCGAAGAAGGCGTTCATCATGAATCGCATCGGCGACCTCGGCCTGGCGCTGGCGATCTATTTCATCTGGCACGCCTTCGGCACCGTCGAGTATGCGCAGCTCTTCGCGATCCTCGACTCGCACAACTACAGCCACGAGAAGGCCGGCTGGACGATCGACGCCATTCCGTACCTGCTCATGCTCGGCGCGTTCGGCAAGAGCGCGCAGTTGCCGCTGTATGTCTGGCTGCCTGACGCGATGGAGGGCCCGACGCCGGTGTCCGCCCTCATTCACGCAGCGACCATGGTGACCGCCGGTGTGTACCTCATCGCGCGCATGTACCCGATGATGCTGCTGGATGCAGCCGCGCTGCCGACCGTGGCGTGGATCGGCACGCTCACGGCTCTCCTGGCGGCGACCATCGGCATGGCCCAGTATGACATCAAGCGCATCATGGCGTACTCGACGGTCTCGCAACTCGGCTACATGTTCGCGGGCCTGGGCGTGATGACCTCGGTCGGCGGGTGCTACCACGTCTTCACGCACGCGTTCTTCAAGGCCGTGCTGTTCCTGACGTGCGGAGCGATCATGCACGGCTTTGCGGGGCAACTCGATCTGCGCAGGATCAGCGGCCTGCGACACATGAACGGCTGGAAGATCGTCGCCTACACGATGCTCGTCGGCTGCCTGTGCCTGGCGGGATTCCCGTTCACCAGCGGCTTTTTCAGCAAGGACATGATCCTCGCCGAGGCGTTCGTCACGCACGGCCCGGGATTCCAGTGGATCGGCTGGATCCTGCTGTTCACCGCTGGCCTGACGGCGTACTACACGTTCCGCGTGTGGTTCCGCGTCTGCGCCGGGCCGTCACATTTTGAAATGGGCGATGAGCATCACGGCGATGACGATCACGATCATGGCCATAACGCGCACGATCATGCGCACGGTGGCGGGCGCGGCCACGATCAGCCGCACGTGCCGCGTCTGGCGATCAACTCGGTGCTGATGATCATCGCGATCGGCGCGATTCTGGCAGCCTTCGCAGGCGGTTGGGTTGAGCGACTGATTCTCGATTCTTCCGCGGCTGCCGGCGTGCCGGGTCATGCCGAGACGGCGCACGGTGGAGCAGGCGAGGTGGCGGCGCACGGGACGTTCCTCGGCATGGACCCGCACAAGGCCATGTATTGGGTGTCAGCGTTTGTCGGCATCGTCGGCATTCTCATCGCGTGGCGGCTGCACTTGGCCAATCGCAAGGCTGCCGACGCGCTTCGCGCGCGGCTGCTGTCCAACCCCGCGACGCGCTGGCTGCCCACCGCAATGGAGCATAAGTGGTACGTCGATGAGTTCTATCACGCCATCATCGTGCTGCCGATGTGGATCATCGGATACATCTGTTCCCTGATCGACCGCTACATCGTCGACTGGCTGCTGGTGGACGGCACGGCCCGCACGCCGAAGTTCCTCGGCCGCGCGTTCCAGCCGCTGCAGAATGGCATCGTGCAGAGTTACGCAGTGTCGATGGCGGGTGGCGCGGCCCTGGCGGTCGTGCTCATCGTCGTCATCATGCCGCACATGAAGCAGTGGCTGGATGCACTGATGGGAGGCGGCGGATGATCGCGGCACTGCTCCTGATCATTCCGCTGATCGCAGCGGCGATCATCCCCTTTGCGCCGGCAAGACAGGCGAAGTGGATCGCGCTGCTTGGCACGGCCGTCGCGTGCGCTCTCAGCCTCATCGGCGCCGTCGGCTTCGAACATTGGCGCGATGGCGGCTTCGGATTGACGCTGACGGATGTCGGGTTCGCGTCCGACTTCGGCATCACGCTGAAGATGGGGGCAGACAGCGTGGCCTTGCTGCTGATCCTGCTCACGACGATCCTCATGCCGCTGTGCGTGTGGTCGTCGTTCACCGCCATCAGCGAGCGCGTGCGCGAGTACTACGCATGGATGCTCGTGATCGAGACGGCGATGGTGGGCGTGTTCCTGGCGCGCGACCTGATCTTCTTCTACGTGTGCTTCGAGCTGACGCTGGTGCCGATGTTCTTCCTCATCGCCATCTACGGCGGTGAGAACCGGGCCCGGGCCGCGTACAAGTTCTTCATCTACACCTTCACCGGCTCGCTGATCGCCCTCGCGGGCCTGGTGTACGTCGCGTGGAAGCACGCGGCAGCCCACAACGGCGACTGGTCGTTCGATATCGGCGCCCTCACGCAGACGGCGATGGGCATGGACACTTTCGAGCAGGGCTGGGTGCTGTTGGCGCTGCTCGCGGGCTTCGCAGTGAAGGTGCCGCTGTTCCCATTGCATACGTGGCTGCCGCTGGCCCACACCGAGGCGCCGACGGCCGGCTCGGTCATCCTCGCGGCGGTATTGCTCAAACTCGGAACCTATGGCCTGTATCGTTTCGTGCTGCCGATGGTGCCGGTGGCAGTCGTTCAGTACGCGCCGCTGATCGCTGTGCTGTGCATCATCGGCATCATCTATGCCGCGCTGATCTGCTGGGTGCAGAGCGACGTCAAGAGGCTGGTCGCCTATTCGTCGGTCAGCCACCTCGGCTTCTGCGTGCTGGGCCTGGTCGCGCTGAACCCGCTGGGCGTGCAGGGCAGCGTGTTGTACATGCTCAATCACGGGCTCTCGACGGGCGCGCTGTTCCTTCTGATCGGCATGATCTACGAGCGCTACCACACGCGCGACATGGACAAGATCGGCGGCCTGTCGAAACGCATGCCCGTGTGGGCGTTCTTCATGGTGTTTTTCGTGCTGTCCTCGGTCGGTCTGCCGGGGCTGAATGGATTCGTAAGCGAGTTCTACTGCCTGATCGCGACGTTCACATCCAGCCGCGACAACGCGCAGTGGCCGGGCATGCTCGGGCCGTGGTACGCGGCCGTGGCGGCGACGGGCATGATCTTCGCCGCGATGTACCTGCTCATGATGACCGGCAAAGTCGTGTGGGGCCCGCTGAAGGAACCGAACGGTCATGGGCATGGCCACGGTCACGCACACGAGGAAGCCGTCACGAAACTGCCGGCCGATCTCACGCCGCGCGAGATCGCGATTCTCGCGCCCATCGCCGCGATGTGCCTGTATCTCGGCTTCCAGCCATCGGTGATCACGGACACCATGGAGAAGCCGATCGAGACGGCCTTGGCCGCGTATCCCGACATCGTCAACAGTCAGCCGCGCGTGGCGTCAGCCCAGGCGCCGTCCACAGCTCTCAGCGCTCAGTCCTCGCCCGCGGGAGGCCGCGCCGGTGGCTGACCTTCATTCCACATTGCTGATGGCGCAGACGGCAGCCGCAGCGCCGGCGATGAGCGCGAAACTCTGGTTCCTGCTGCCGGAGATCGCGCTGCTGATCGGCGCGTGCGTGGTAGTGGTGCTGGGTCTCTCGCCGGCGCGGCGCGTTCGCGACACGCTGCCGTGGATCACCTGCGCGTTTCTCGGCCTGGGCATGGTGCTCAGCGTCTGGGTGTACGCCAGCGGCACGGGCGCGGCGATCCTCGAGAAGCATCCCGGCATGCTGCTGATGCCGATGCTCGGCCGCTACGTCAAGATGATCGTCTGCGGCATGGGCATCGCCCTGACGCTGCTGACGGTCGGCATGATCGATCGCCGGCTGGAAAGCGCGGTCGAAGCCGGGCGCGTGCGTTTCGACGCCATCCGCGCCAACCGCGGTGAGTTCTACTCGTTCTTCCTGCTGAGCCTGATCGGCGTGATGTTGGTATGCAACGCCAACGACCTGATCTGGCTGTTCCTGGCCCTGGAACTCACCAGCCTGCCGACGTACATCATGGTGGCGATGAGCCGCGGCTCACGCCGCGCACAGGAGGCCGCGGTCAAGTATTTCTTCCTCGGCGCGATGGCGACGGCGATGCTGCTGTACGGCTTCGCGCTGCTCTACGGCGCGACGGGCACGATGATCCTCACGGAGATGAAGGCCGCGTTCGCCCATCAGTCGCAGTCGTTTGAAGGCCTGAATCGCGTGGGCATCGTGGGCATGGTCCTGGCGGTGCTGGGAGTCTCATTCAAGATCGCCGCCGCGCCCATGCACTTCTACGCGCCGGACGTGTACGAAGGCGCGGCATCGCCCGTCACGGCCTTCCTGGCTTTCGTGCCCAAGACCGCCGGCTTCATCGCGCTGATCCTGCTCCTGAGCACGGTCGGCTGGAGCGGCCATCACATCGTCGAAGGCGACACCATGCAGGCGATCAACGGCCTGCCGCAGCCGATCACGACCGCGCTGTGGATGATCGCGGTCCTGACGATGACGCTGGGCAACATCGGGGCGATCTTGCAGAAGAACGTCAAGCGCGTGCTGGCGTATTCATCCGTCGCGCACTCGGGGTACATGCTCATCGGCGTCATCGCCGGGCCGGCGGCGCGGGTGGGCGGAATCTCGGGCATCGACGCCGTGCTGTTCTACCTGCTGGCCTACGGCATCATGAACACGGCGGCGTTCGCGGTTCTGGCGGCCCTGGAACGGCCGGGCGCATCTGGCGCGCAGTGGGGGAGCCAGGAGATCGAGTCGATGGAGGATCTCGCCGGCCTGCGCGTCAAGCATCCGATGATGGCCGCGGTGATGGCACTGGCGGCGGGCAGCCTGCTGGGTGTGCCGCCATTGCTGGGCTTCTGGGGCAAGTTGTACCTGTTCATCGCCGGCGTCCAGGCCGAGCAGATCGCTTTGGTCGTCATCGCCGGCCTCAACAGCGCCATCAGCGCGTGGTACTACCTGCGATTGATCGCGCTGCCGATCATGAACAAGCCGACGGCCCAGAGCGAGACGATCGCGGCGAACCCGTTTGCCTGGCCGCGCGTGGCGGGCGTGGTGACGGCGGCTCTGACCCTGCTGCTGCCGATCTTCGTCGGGCAACTCGTAAGGGCGTCGCGCGAAGCGACGGAATCGCCGGCGCGCATCGAGAGTCCGCGCACGGCGGATTCAGGTCGCTGACGCGACCGATCATTCCTCGCTCGTCAGCAGCGTTGACGGGCCGCCATTCCCCAGTGCCGTGATCGCCGCGACGCCATCGCGCAGCGGGACGCGCTTCGAGATCAGGCTCACGACGTCGATCGAGTTCGCGGCCAGCGCGCCGACGGCCTCGCTCATCGATCCCGCGAAGGAACCGATCACCTCGATCTCGTGACGGACGATGGCGTCGAGAGGCGATGACGCGAGCGCGGCGGGCGACGTGCAGTGCGACTTGAGGACGATCTTGCCTCTTGGACGCACAAGGCTCAAGGCCGAGGTCAGCCCCAAGCCGTCGCCCGTGCAGTCGATGACGATGTCCTGGTCGTTGCGCATGCCGACATCGCTCAAGAGGCGGTGCTTGACGGACCATTTCGCGCACAACTCCAGGCGCCCGGCGTCGGTTCCCACGATGCGCACGGTGGCGTTGAGTTTCGACATCACCTGGCCGGCGATCAGGGCCAGCGCGCTGTCGCCGAGGATCGTGATGTACGGCCGGTTGGCGATGGTCAACTGATGCGAGGCGTGCAGGGCCGAGGCGACCTCGAACGCGAACGCCGCGCGATCATCGTCAACCGAATTCGGGACCGTCACCAGTTGTTTGGCCGCGATGCAGAAGCGCTCGGCGAAGCAGCCGTCGCGGTCGCACACGCCCATGATCGTGCGTTGCCGGCAGTGCATGGGCAGGCCCTTGCGGCAGAGATCGCATTCCCCGCACGATGAGACGATTGAGCCGACGACGCGCTGGTTGACCAGACGCCGCGAGGCAGCGGCATCGCCATGCACCGTCTCGACGATGCCGACGAACTGGTGTCCGAGCACGCCCTTGAAGCCCGTCGCGCCGCGCGCGGCCTGCCCATCGAATGGCGAAACGATGGCGCGGCGAAGGCGCACGACAGCCTCGCCCGCCGCCGGCCGGGGCGCGGGGTGATTGCTCTCCAGCCGGAGATTCTCGCCGTCGAAGATGATCGCGCGCATGGACGTGCGTTGTTATCGGCACGAATGGCGCGCGAGTTCAGGCCCCGACGTGTTGGTGGCGTCAACCGCCCTCGCCGTACGTTGACTTGCGCGTCGTCGGCTGCGTTTCGCTCGGCATGGTTGTGCCCGTCGCAGCGGCTGCGCCCGAATCCTCGTAGGTGCGTCGGCCGTCTTCATCGCGCAGGCCCGCAGGCTGGGCCGGCTTCTCCCACACCTTGGGCTTCCAGAAGACGATGTGCTCATACCAGTGAATGTCGCGCTGGTACGTGGGGTAAAGGTAATCGTGCTGGGAGGCGAAGGCGGAGTTGGTCTTGATCGCCTCGCCATACCACGTCAGCCAGTCGGCGGCGTTGAGATTGAACGACATGCCCGTGAGCGTCTGCAGCGAGCGCTCGGACGCGGTGTTGATCGCCAGTTCGCGCGCGTTGAGCCCGCCGATGAGCCCCTGCACGACGCGATCCTCCGGATACTGCCCAAGCGCATCGGCAACAGCGACGCGCACATCGCGATTCTCGTTCTCGTTGGCCAGCGTACGCAGCAGTTCAGGCACGACCGCGGGATTGTGCAGGCGCTGCAGGGCCTTGGCCGCGGACCAGCGCAACTGATCGTTGGTCGCAGACAGATGCGGCATGATGCGCAGGGCGTCGGCCGGCTCGCCATGCTTGCCCAGGGCCTGGATGGCCGCGGCCTTCACGATCGGGTCGCGCTCGTTGGTCACGCTGTCGCGATAGAGGTTCACGTACACATCAACCGCGCCGAACGGCGCATTGGAAAGCAGGATGATTCCCTCACGGCGCTTGTCGGCGTCGGTGGGATCGACGGACCAGCGGGCCGCTTCGCTGGGAGTGGTTTGCTTGAAGGCGCCGGACAATCCGCCCATGTCCTCGCTGAGATTCTCGCAGCCGGCGAGCAGCGCAGCCGTCGTCACACAGGCGCAGATGCAGCGCGGCGCAAGCCACAACCTCCGTGTTGTGCGGACGGCGTTCGACATGAGCGGGCAGTCTAGAAGATCGGCTGGGGGCGTGCCAGAGGATCGAAACATGCAGCGGCGATGCGATCCGCCTGAATCACCCCTGGGCCAGAACAGCAGCCTGGCTGGCGCGGACGCGCAGTGCATCGATCATCGTGCGTACCTCATCCGCCATTTTCGTGTTGGGATACTCGGCGATGATCACGTCGCCCACCTGGGCCGCCTCGCTCCAGCGATGATCGTTGACCGCCTGCTTGAACTGAACGCTGAGGCGATCGCGGTGCTTGAGCACGATGCTCTGGGCCATGGGGCCAAGGCGTTCGGCTTCCTCGCGGCTGAGATAGCGGTCCAGGTGCTTCAGCAGCGACATCGAGAGTTCCACATCCTCGCGGCTGGCGGCGTCAACGAATTGCGCCTCGAGTTCGCGCTTGTGGTCATCGCGCGCCTGCAGGATGCGCTGATCGATGTCCTGCACGATCGGATGCGTGGGATACAGCCGCTTGATGCGCCCGGCCTCGCGGTGGGCCTTGGCCCAGTCGCGCGTCGCCAGCACCCCGTCGAACTCCGCCATGGCGCTGCGAACCCTGTTCTCGAATGACGCCTGGCCGGCCTGCTGAATGCGCACGCGGAAGGCCTCGGCCTCCTCGCGATAGCCGAAGAGGTTGGCCATCTCATCGCACAGGGTGAGGCCGGCGTTGTAGTCGCCGCGCGCGATGTCTTCCTCGATCGCCGAGCGCAGCATGCTCAACTCGCGATCGCGGAAGAGCACGCGCTTGGCATTATCGGAAAGCATCGTGTTGTCGTAGATCTGCTGCAGCAGGCGCTCGGTGGCCGTGGCGGCGGCAGCCTGCCGGCGCTCGGGCGGAGTCTCAGTGGCGGTCGCGCCGGCGCCGCTGGTCAGAAGCCAGGCGATCGGCATCGTTCCCAGCAGCACCATCAGGCCGATGAGACCTGCAGCCAGGCACGCCGCGCTCGTCAGCGATTCGCTGCTGATCGCGCCGAACACCGTCAGCGACAGGCACACCAGTGCGAGCAGGCCATAGGCGATCAGCAATGGAGTTGACGTGCGAGGCATCGGGTTCAGTGGCAACGGCTGTGTGGGGTAACCGCAGGCGGCGAGTCGACCCAATCGTCAACTATGAATCATCAATCGTGAATGGCCAATCGTCAATCGGAATCCGCATTCACGTTCCCGGAGTGGGCTTGCCGCAATCAAAGGACACTGGAACCAGGCACAGGAACTTCAAGGGCGACTGGCCGGTGGCCTTGAACTGGTGCACGGCGTTGGGGGGCACGAAGAGTACATCGCCACCGCGAATCCTGTGGAACTTGCCGTTCTCTTCAACTTGGCCTTCGCCCTCGGTGATGTAGACCTCGTGCTCGTAGTTGTGGCTGTGGTGCGGCGTGTGACCGCCGGGTTCGACAGTGAAATGCCGCATGGCGAAGGTGGGGGCGCTGTCGGCCCGGCCGACCATGACGCGCATGGTCACATCCTTGACGCCATCCATCTGCATCGGCTGGCCGGGAAGCTCCTCGGGGCGGCGGATGAGCATGGTGTGAATTGTACCCCCGGAATGCGGCCAGGTTCCGATGCCGCTTGCCACGCCGAATCGCCGCGATTATCAGTTGCGGGAGATGTCCTCCATCGCGCCAATCATCACCACCTTCACCCTCGGGCCGTACGAAACCAATTGCTTCGTCGTGACGCCCGGCGCCCCCGCGCGCGGCTCCGCATGCTGGATCGTCGATTGCGGCATCGACCCCGATGAGATGCTCGAGTGGGTCGGGCAACAGCGTCTGAAGCCTGCGGCCATCCTGCTCACCCACACGCATCTCGATCACATTGCCGGCGTGGATCGCGCGCTGGCCCGATTGAAGTCCTCCGACCTCCCCATCTACCTGCACGAGAAAGAGGCCGGGTTCTGCAGCAATCCGATGCTGAATCTCTCGGCCCTGATCGGCATGGACACGACCTGCCGCGAACCGGATCACCTGGTGAAGGACGGCGACATGCTGGAACTGGCCGGCGTCAGCGGCCCGTGGCGCGTGCTGCACACGCCCGGCCACAGTCCTGGCGGCGTGTGCTACATCCACGACGACTCGAAGCAGGCAATCGTGGGCGACGCGATCTTTGCGGGTTCGATCGGCCGGCACGACTTTCCCACGTCGGATGTCGGTGATCTTCGCCGCAGCATTCAGAAGATCATGCAGTTGCCGGATGACATGACGATTCATCCCGGCCACGGCCCCGCCACGACGATCGGGCAGGAGCGGCGATCGAATCCCTTCGTCGTCGGCGGATTCTGACTCGACGGTCGGCGAAGCCCAGACGCTCCGTGTCCGGGGCCTGCCCGGAAACCGGTTGCGTTTCAACCGTCGAAACGTCACCATGCGAGGTTCAAGAGGAGAATCGCATGCCCATCACGCGCCGTCGTTTCATTCAGTCGTCCGCTGCCCTGTCGGCTGCGTACTTCATGCCCGCTGCATCGTGGGCCCGCGTGCTCGGGGCCAACGAGCGCATCAATCTTGCGGTCATCGGCTGCGGCGGCATGGGCTCATCGCACCTGGAGAACCTCATGGACCGGCGCGAGAAGGACAACGTCGCGATGACCAACGTGTGCGATGTCTATCGCCGGCGATTGAATCGAGCCGTCAAGCGCATCGAAGGCGGCAACGGCCCCAACTCCACCGCTGGGGGGACGATGGAGTACAAGGAAGTCCTCGACAACAAGGATGTCAACTGCGTCCTGATCGCCACCCCCGATCACTGGCACACCAAGATCGCCATCGAAGCGATGGAGGCGGGCAAGGATGTGTACTGCGAGAAGCCGCTGAGTCTGACCGTGCAGCAGGCGATCGATTGCCGCAACGCTGTAAAGCGCACGGGCCGAACGCTGCAGGTCGGCCCGCAGCGCACCAGCGACGACCGGTTCTGGAAAGCGCGCGACGCCATCGGCAAGGGGCGCATCGGCAAGGTGTGCTGGAGCCAGGCCAGTTACTGCCGCAACAGTCGCGAAGGCCAGTTCAATTGGCCGATCGACGGCGATGCCGGCCCGAACAATCCCAAGGAGGCCGAAGGGTATGTGTGGTGGGATCGCTGGCTCGGCCACGAATGGGGACTGGCCGAGAACATCTCGTGGAACGCCGATCACTTCTTCCGATTCCGCAAGTACTGGGCGTACAACGGCGGCGTGGCGACGGACCTGCTCTACCACATGCTCTCGCCGCTGCTGCTCTCGATCACCGGCCCCGATGGCGAATACCCGCGCAAGGTCGTCGCATCCGGCGGGCGCTACATCGAGAAGGACGATCGCGACATTCCCGACACCTTCATCATGACTGTGGATTATCCCAGCGAGCACACGGTCGTGCTCGTGAGCGTGATGACCAACGATGGCGGCATCGACACGATCATCCGCGGCCAGCATGGCACGATCACCTTCCCCGACAGCGCGATCGAGTTGAAGGAGCAGGGGACGTGGTCGCCGGAGTTCCGAAAGGCCAATGCGGACCTCATGCCCAAGACTGACAGTGGCGAGGCTGTCTGGCGGACAGAGAAGAACGACAAGGGCGATGAGAAGGCCGTTCCGCCGGCCGGGCAGGCGACCGTCAGGATCGCTACCGATCCGCGTCCGGATCACATGGGCCACTTCCTCGGCGCGATTCGCGGCGAGTGCAAGGTGGCGTGCAACGTCGACCTGGGCTGCTCGACGATGGTCGCGATCAAGATGGGCGTCGAGAGTTACCGAAACGACAAGGCGCTGCTGTGGGACGCCAAGGCCGAGAAGGTCATGGGCTTGTGAGCGAATGAGGCGATGCGCCGCACTGTTGCCGCCCCTCTACAATCGCGGCCTTGTCTCAGGAGCCGGCCCAACCGAATCGCGATCCGCAAGCAAGCGATCCCGCCACCGCGATCGAGCCGGATACGCCGCACAGCCCCGGGATGATTGTCGAGGATGTCCAGGCGGCGATCGACTCCGAGGGTGCGATCAAATCGGGCAAACTCGCAGGCAAGGGCATGTGGGCCGCCATCTGGATCCTCGCACTGCCCGTGCTGTTCCAGCAGTTCATGCAGGCATGCGTCGGCTTGGTTGACAAGATGCTGGCCGGCCGGTTGCCAGAGAGCATCGTTCGGCCGGCGATGGACGCGATCGGCATCGGGTCATACGTCGGCTGGCTCATCGGCGTCGCGATGGTCGGCGTGGGTATCGGCGGCCAGGCGATGATCGCGCGCTCGATCGGCGCGGGTGACACGCTGCGTGCCGGACGCGCCTTGGGCCAGGCGATCAACCTCAGCATCTGGTGGGGTGCAGTCGTGGGAGCGGTGATGTGGGTGGGCGCCGGGCCGCTGGCCGACGCCTCCAAACTCTCGCCCGAGGCTCGCCTCTACTGCCTCCAGTACGTGCGCGCCCTGGCGGTCGCCATGCCTTTTACCGGGGTGATGATGGTGGGCGGCATGTGCCTGCACGGTGCAGGCGAGACGACGCGGCCGTCACTGATCGCCGTCGGTGTGAACATCGTGAACATCGTCTTCGCCTATGCGCTTTCGGGCGTGGATATCGCGCTCGGCGACCACACACTGCACAACCCCTTTCCGTTTCATCTGAATGTGGTGGGCATCGCGGTGGGCGCCGCCCTGAGTTCAGCCTTCGGCGCCATCGCTACCGTGTGGATCATGTTCCGCGGCGTCAAGGACCTGCGACTCGAGTGGCGCCACATGGGATTCGATCGCGAGATCACCTGGCCGATCGTCCGTATCGGCATCCCCAACTTCCTCGAAGGCATGGCGATGTGGGGTGTCAACCTGTTCGTGATCACGTTCATCGGCCAGATCGCCAAGCGCGGCATTGAGGCTGGCGGGGGCGAAGGCCTGCAAGGCGCGCACATCATCGCCATTCAGTGGGAGGCGCTGAGTTTCCTGCCCGGCTTCGCCATGGGAACGGCAGCGGGGGCGATGGCGGGCCAGTTCCTCGGTGCGCGCAACCCGAGAATGGCGCAGCGGAGCGTCATCGCCTGTGCCGGCATCGCCATGCTCATCATGGGCTCGATGGGTGTTCTGTTCATGACATCCGGGCGACTTTTGACGTCTGTAATCAGCAGTGAAGAGGTTTTCCTGCGTCACACTCCGAACATGCTGTTCATCTGCGGCATGATCGAAGTGTTCTTTGCGCTGGCGCTGGTGTTCCGCCAGGCCTTGCGCGGGGCGGGCGATGCGATCGGGCCGTTCGTGATCACCAGCGTGTCGAGTTATCTGGTGCGGCTGCCGCTGGCGTGGTACTTCGGCGTGCACCTTGAACTGGGCATCGAAGGCATCTGGATCGGCATGTGTTCGGAGATCGTCGTGCGTGCCGCGCTGTTCGCTGCACGCTTCTTCCATGGCGGATGGAAGCGGATCGAGTTGTAGGGGCCCAGCGCGCTCAGTTCTCCACATTCGGTCCAGTCTCCGGCTTTTATCGACGCGCTAAGCGGGGCAGGCTGGGCAATGCATGGGGATTGTCAGTATCGCCATTCTCTGGAGTCCCCCCAGATTCGCCCCTCGCCGTTGATTGCCCACTTCTCCGATTCGACGTTGACGATGGCCGGGCACATCGCCCGGGCCTGGTTCACCGGAGCGGAGGACTGCCGATGTGCCTTGGCGATGAGCACTGCTTGCGGGGGAGGCTGTCTCGGGCGAGGATCCTCGTACATGTTGTTTGGATTTTGATCGGGTTGTGTGCTACCCTCCCGATCATGGGGACCACATCCGAGGCGGGCGCGGGCACCAAGGTCGTCAAGAGCAGCCGCGATCCGGTGTTTGTGCAGGTTGAACTACCGGTCTCGTCGCAGTGGCTGACGGATTCCGAGGCGCTGGCGGATCTGCGGCGCGACATGGTTCACGACATGCGCCGCGCCGCGGATGATCAGCCGCAGCGCGTGATCGCGCTGCGCATCGCTGAGCACCAGTTGCAATTCGAGCGTCTCTCGGGCGAGGCGCGAAGCGCTATCGCAGCGATCAGCGGCGATGAGGCGCCCAAGAACTTCTACGAGCGCCGCCTGGCCGCGCTGCTGCGTGGCGTACTGCAGGCCACGCGGGCAGAGCGTCCGCCCTTGCTCCTGAGCGTCGTTGGACTGCCGGTCGAGGCCAGCGCCAGCGGCACGGCGATGGTCGCGATCACCAATCGCAACTATCGCCAGGTCATTGATGACATGCAGGTGATGGTCGCAACCCGGACGCTGCTGATTCGTGGCGGCGATGCCGGCGCGGCAATCCGAAACTCGACGCCGCAGGCCTTCGAGCATGGCAACGGCCGCGTGGTGTTTTTCAAGACCAACTCGGGCTGGCGGATTGCTGCCGACACATCCGGCCCGCAGCCGTCCAACGAGCCGCCCCAGACGCCCCACGCGGGCGCTTCTGCCCTGCCGCCTTCACCCATGGATATGCTCCTCGCTGAATGGGGCCAGACTGAGTCGAGTTGGGATCTCAACAGCGACGGCGTGGTGAATGTGAATGACCTGCTGCTGCTGGTGGCCAACTGGTCGCAGTACGCGCAGGGTGGAAGCGGATCAGGTGGCGGCAGTGGTGGCGGCGGTGGTGCGGGCGGCGGGCCCGTCGCGCGCTGGGTCAATCTGCCTGCGTCCTACACGATCGGTTCGGGCGCGAATCTCAGCCTCCAGATGCTGGACGGCGCTCCGGCCAATGCACATGTGATCTTCCAGACGTGGTCCGATGTCACATCGTCGCTCGTGGCGATTCACGAGGACCACATCGCGCCGTTCACGTATCCGGCGAGTGCGCTCAATCAGGTGGCGCCTGGCGGGGCGGAAATCCAGGCGCTGGTGCGAAACGAGCAATCGCAGGTGGTCGAAACGATTCGCGCGAACCTGGCGTTCGTCGCGCCCGAGCCGCCATCGCCTCCTCCGCCGCCTCCTCCGCCGCCATCGCAGCCCCCGTCGACCGGCGGCACGGGTGGTACCGGTGGTACGGGCGGATCCGCCAGCACCAAACCCACCATCAACCCCAACGCCAATCCCAATGCACCCGTGCCGCTGCCGGCCATCACGCTCATGAGCGCGGCTGGCCAGGCGCCGTTCACCGTGCACGCGCATGCCCTGACCACGAATGTTGTCGTCGGCAATCCGATGACCGCGCGCTACGAATGGGACTTCGGCGACGAGGATGGCGCGCACAACACGCTCGTCGGTTTCAATGCCGCGCACGTCTACGACACACCCGGCACATACACCATCAAGTTGAAGGTGATCAACGAAGCCGGCGGACACGCGAGCGTCACCGCGAGCGTGACTGTGCAGCCTTCGACGCGCACGGTGTACTACGTGGCTGACAACGGCGACGACCACAACCCCGGCACGTCGGCCAGCATGCCGATCAGGACTCTCGCGAAGGTCAACCAGTTGATGGGCGACAACCGGGAGTTCCGCTTCCGCCGCGCGGCGACGTTCGACGTCGCGGAGACGATCAACGTTCACGGCGTCAACGTCGTGTTCGGCCCGTACGGCAACGTCGGCGCGGCGCCGACGCTGCGATGGACCGTTGACGGACAGTACCTGAATCTCTTCAACATCGATCCCGAATCGCAGAACGTGACGATCGAGGGCCTCGTGCTGACCTCGGACGCCGTGATCGTGAACAACACGATCGTGCGCGGCATGAAGGTGCGCGGCCGCAACGTCACCGTTCGCGGATGCGGATTCGGCAAGGTCAGTTACGCCATGAACGGCGAGGCCGGCGGTCCGCGCGGTTGGCTGAGCATGGACAACACCACCGGCGTGCTGGGCGCGTATTACGCCTGGTGTGAAGGCGAGGACATCTGCCACATCGGCAACACAACCGCCGGCTCGATCGATGAGCACACGATCCGCGTCGCCGGCGTGCAGCGCATCCTGCTGGCGAACAACGACCTGACCAATGAGGCCAAGAGCACCATCTGGTGCATGCTGGCCGACTACGCCAGCATCAACGGCAACAAGCTCCGCAAGGGCCGCTTCCTGGCCGGGCCCAATCCCGCGGCGTCGAGCGCCCAGGAGCGCGCGACGCACGTGGTGTTCGAGGGCAACGAGATCTTCGACGAGGGCGTGATCCTCTACGCCGGTCTCGAGGACTCCGCGGTGCGCAACAACATCGTTCACTTCGATGGCGGCGAGGCCTTCAGCGTGTGGGGCTACGCCAGCGCGTACAACCGGACCTGCCGCAACATCGCGGTCGTCAACAACGTCGCGATCAACAATGCAAACCTGTACGGAAAGTGCGTGCGCGTCGGCGCCGACGCCGACACCATCACCGTCGCGAACAACTTGTATGTCGCCCCGAACCTGAACGTACAGAGCGGCGGCGCCAACGTGTACGTCAACGACACGGACCTGACCGGCCTGTCGTTCCGCACCAACCTCTGGGCGACGCCGAAGACCGGCACGAATCCGCACAGGATCGGGGCTGCGGGCGTAAGCGAGGTCGATTGGGCCTCCCAGGTTCAGTGCTATTCCGAGCGCTACCGAGTCTGCACGATTGCGGATCTCAATCCCGACACGCTGCTGCCGAACTTTGATGTCGTCAACGGCGAGGCCATTCCGGGCGTGCTGGCGGATTTCAACGGCCGCCTGCGCCCTGTGGCCGGCTACGTGAGCGTCGGCGCCTTCGAGATGTCGACGGGCAACGGTTCGACGATGGATCTGACGACAGATCCGAACACCAGCGGTCCTTCGACAGAGCCGCCGTCGCCGCCTCCTCCTCCGCCGCCACCGCCTCCTCCGCCGCCGCC
>Ga0111539_10002032_pt1 | contig 27033 bp, 25 predicted proteins | sample RhiMethybrSRZTD1_FD_79667 | JGI IMG/M metagenome (GOLD analysis project Ga0111539, IMG submission 79667) | Populus rhizosphere microbial communities from Tennessee, USA - Rhizosphere MetaG P. TD hybrid SRZTD1 (version 2) (version 2) | ecosystem: Host-associated > Plants > Roots > Rhizosphere >...
ATCACGGCCGAGAAGGCGCTCGAGTCGTTCGCGATGGAGATCGAGGTGCTGCGGCCCGGCTTCGACCGTTGGGTCTACGCGCTCGTCGTGCGCGGCGGCAAGGGCACGCTGCAGGTGCGGGCCAAGGAGACGCAGATCCTCGGCAGCTCGCCGGAGTTCGCGCTCGAGCTGAGCCCCGGCGTCGCAACCGAGCTGAGCTTCGCGCACGTCGACGACCAGCTGATCGTCTGGCGCGACGGCACCGAGATCCAGACCTTCGACACCGCGGCGTGGGCCTGTCGCGAGGGCTGCGGACCAGTCGATCTGCAGAAGCCCGTCGAAAACCAGCGCGTGACGCCGCAACTGCTGTTCAAGGGTCACGGCAAGCTCGTGTTGTCCGACCTGCGCCTCGACCGCGATCTGCACTACACGCGGTCCGGCGCGCCCGAGGTCATCGAGGTGCCCGGGGGGCACTACTTCATGATGGGCGACAACACGCTGCAGTCGGTCGACTCGCGCGACTGGACCGCCATCACGATCGGCGTCGACGCGGAGAACCGCGTCGTGCCGCCGGACACGCCGGGCGCGCGCATCGTGCGCGGCAACAAGCGCGCGATGCCGCTGAACCAGCCGCCCGATCGCGACGAGACGCCGATCGCGATCCCGAGCGAACACGCGATCGTCATGATCGACGAGTATGGCGAGATCCTGCGGCTCTCGGCCGAGATCGGGTCGAAATGGCCCAAGATCACGTTCCAGCGCGTCGGCGCCGCGAACGGGAGCGGCGAATGGGAAGCGCCGGACACGAAGAACGCGCCCGGCGTGTCGTTCGTGCCGCGGTCCGACATCCGCGGCCGCGCATTGCTCGTGTTCTATCCGTCGCGGCCGCTATCCTGGTTGTTCGGCAGCAACTGGCCAGGGCGGTTCGGATTCGTGCGATGACCGGCAGTGCCATGACAGGAAATGGCGCGAAACCAGAACGCGTCGAGATCCTGCGGACCCAGGACCTCGTCAAGTCCTATCGCGGCAGGCGGGTCGTCGACCACGTCAGCATCGCCGTGCGCGAAGGCGAGATCGTCGGCCTGCTCGGACCCAACGGCGCCGGCAAGACGACGACCTTCCGCATGGTGGTCGGCATGGTGACTCCCGACGCCGGCACCGTCACGCTGAACGGCGAGAACGTGACGAAGCAGCCGATGTATCGCCGCGCGCGGCGTGGACTCGGCTACCTCGCGCAGCAGGAGTCGGTCTTCAAGCGCATGTCGGCCGTCGACAACATCCGCTGCGTGCTCGAGGCGCAGGGCATGCGGCGCAGCGAGCGCGACGAACGCGCGCACGAGCTGATCAAGGACCTGCAGCTCACGCACGTCGCCGACTCGATCGCCGAGACGATGTCCGGCGGCGAGAAGCGCCGCCTCGAGATCGCGCGCTCGCTCGCGACCGAGCCGCGTCTGTTGCTGCTCGACGAGCCGTTCGCGGGCGTCGATCCGATCACCGTCGAAGAGATCCAGCAGATCCTCGCGGCGCTCGCGCGGTCCGGCATCGCGATCCTGATCACGGAGCACAACGTGATCGCGACGCTGCGCATCACGCATCGCGCCTACATCATCAGCCAGGGGCGCGTGATCGCCGAGGGCGACGCGCAGACGATCATCGCCGACGAACAGGTGCGGCGCGTCTACCTCGGCAACTCGTTCGGCGAAGGCATCACCGAAGAGGAAGAGCGCGGACTCGAGTTGGACTGAGCCGCACCGCGCGAAGCGCGGGGGGGCCCTCAGAACGCGGGAGCCAGCGTCGGTCCACGCGGGACGACTTCGTCGCGGTTGGACGCGTGCAGCAGCGCTTCGTCCTCGCCGACCAGGTGGCGGTTCAGCAGCGAACGCAGCGCGATGTCGGTGGTCTGCATGCCGAGTCCGCGGTAACGCTGCATGATGGCGGGCAGGTCCTGCAGGTTGCCGTTCCGGATCGCGGTTCGCGCCGCCTGATTGCCGATCAGCACCTCCACGACCGGGATGCGGCCGACCCGGTGCATGCGGTGCAGCAGGCTCTGGGCCATCGCGCCGCGCAGAGCGCGCGACAGCCTCGCGCGCAGCCTCGGCTGCTGCTCGAGCGGGAACATCGACACGAGCTCCGTGAGGGCGCCGACGATCGACGCGGCCTGGATTCCGGCGAACACGAGGCAGCCCGATTCCGCGGCGGCGATCGCCGCCTCGGTGGTCTCGGCGTCGACGAGGTCACTGACCATGATCGCATCGACGCCTGAAGCCATCGCCTGGCGGATGCCCTCGGCCGCGGAAGCGACGTGCGTGCCGACTTCGCGCTGGTGCAGCAGCGCAGCACCCTGCTGATGGATGAACCGGATCGAGTCCTCGATCGTGATGATGTGCCGCGAAGGATCCTGGTTCAGCGCCTCGACGAGCGCGGCCATCGTCGTGCTCTTGCCGGAGCCGAAGAAGCCGCCGACCAGGACGAGCCCGCTGCGACACCGCACCATCAAGCCGACCTGCTCGGGCAGGTCCAACGCATCGACCTGTTGCGGCGCCTGTGGCACCGGGTGCAGGACCAACGAGTGGGTCCCGGCAGCCTCGGCGATCGTTGCGCGGTAGCGTTGCCCGCTGCGCGAGACGTAGAGGACCTCGACCTGACCGTCGGCCGCGAGCCGCGCGCGGTGGTCCGAGAACAGCATGTCGCGCGTCATCTCCTCGATCTCGCCCGCGAGCACCGGAGTGTCGTCGCCGTTCACGAACTGCCGCTTCACGCGCAGGGAAGGATTGCGTCCCGGCACCAGATGGAGCGCGGAGGCGCCGAGGCGGGTGATCGCAGCGAGCAGGGTTTCGAGTCGTTTCGGGTCCAAGGTTCACCTCGCCGACAATGGAACGTTTCGCGTGCGGTCGAGCAGCCACGCCTTCCGTTCGGCGCGCGGATAGACGTCCTCGATGCGCACCTTGCCGGTCACGACCAGGTCGGCCAGACAATGGTCGAGCGAGTAGCCGCATCGCCCGCCCTCGGCGCGCAACAGCAGACCGACATCGTTGAGATCACCGCTGCGAACGACCTCGCTGACCATGTCGTCGACGAGCAGCAGCTCGGTGGCCGCGACGGCTCCGTTGCCGGTCGCGTCGGGCACCATGTGCCGCACGAGCACTGCACGCAGCACGGCGGCCAGCGACGCACGCATGCGCGGCAGGTCGTATTGCGCGTAGAAGTCGAGGATGCGCAACAGCGCCCCGGTCACGTTCGAAGCGTCGAGGCATGCGATCACGAGCCGCCCGCTCTCCGCGGCGCGCAGCGCGATCTCGAAGGTGTCGGGGCAACCGACGTCGCCGATGACCATCACATCGGGGTCCTCGCGCAGCACGCTGCGCAGCGTCGCGGCGCGCGATGCCGTCGAGATGCCGTAACGCCGCCGCACGACCAACGCCCCGTCCGTGGGCAGCGCCACGGGCTCGTCGGAGACCACCACGACATACTGCGATGCGTCGGCGCAGGCGACGCGCACCAGCGGCGCCACCGCGTCGGCGCGCCCCATGCCACGTTCGCCGACCACGAGCACGAGCCCCTTCGAAGCGCGCACGGCCTGGACGATCTGCTCGGGAATCCCGGCCTCGGCCGGCGACATCGCATTCTTGTCGAACAGCGTCACGCGGACCGCGACCCCGTCGAACTGGCGGAACGCCGTCGCCGTGCCACAGACTGCGCCTTGCTCCATGAGCGGCCGGATCACGAATTGGTGGTCGGCGAGCTCTTCGAGGACCTCGTTGCCCATGATCTCGCGCACGAAGTCCCAGACCTCGGGCCCGCGCACGACGTCGTCGAGCAGCTTGCGCCATTCCGTGCCGACGCGGATGCGAACGAAGCGGCCTTCGCTCACGACGAGCTCGCTCGCGTGGTTGGCACGCGCAGCGTCGATCAGGCACTTGCTCTTCGCATCGGTCGCGTTCACGCGCGCCGCGCGCTCCTCGAAGCGCGTGACTTGCAGCGCGAGCTGTTGCTTGAGGGCGTCTTCGCCGAGCAGTCCTTGTTGGACGAGGATCTGGCCGATCGGCCTGGTGCCGCCCGTCAGGGCCTGGATCGAGAGGCAACGCTCGAGCGCTGCTTCATCGACGGACCCACCTTCGAGCAGTATCGCTCCCAACCTGATGTCATCCATGTGCCGACCTCACGCCTCCGTAGCATCGATCGGCCAGGAGACGCGTTGGTCTTGAGGGCAACGACGGCCCGCGGCGCGACTGCGGGCTCGCTGGGGGCTCAGCGTTGACGTTGCTTTGCTGCCTCTGCGAGCTCGGCCGCGAAGGTCCGGCCCCAGAACCGGCACTGGACCGCAACTTGGCCCCAGATGTGTTTGCAGCGCGCTTTGTCGCCCGCGGCCTCGGCGATCATCGCCTGCATCAGGTTGCCGAGCAGCGGGTCGCCGAGGTGCAACAGCTCGCGATCCGCCTCGGCGGGCACATCGGCCGGCACCGGGCCGCTGCCGAGTCGCGCGAGCAGCATGGCGTAGCCGGCTCGATCTTCGAGGGCCACCGCGGCCAGCATGCCGGCCCAGGCGTGCGTGACGGACTTGCTCGCGAGCGCGCCGTCGAGCGTGATCTGCAGCATGCGCTGTCGCTCGATGCCGTCGAGATCACCGTCCGCGAGCATCAGGATCGCGCCGTCGACGTCGGGCGTCGGATACTTGCCGCGGAGCCCGAAGCCGACGATCAGCGCCACGGCGACCAGGAACAGGACGAGCGGCCACGTCAGGATCCGTTCGCGGCGGGGCGCCTGGGGTGGCAATCGGGGTGGGGAGGCTGCCGCGGCAGACATTCACGGCCAAGTCTCGCCGGTGGTACTGGGGTCGGGCAACCCAAGATCCGGGCCAACCGCACGGGCACTTCGCAGACGGATCGAGCCGGGACTATCTCGATCGCGAGAACCTGCTAGACTGCGCGCGAGACAGCACGGTCCAGGCTTCACGCTCCTAGACCCCGGTAGATTCCCTGATGCGCCGCGCGAAACGCTTGCGCCGCAGCGAATCAGCGACGGGGGGAAGCTGGGATCGCGCCCCGAACCCTCATGCCATCAAAAACCAAGGTGACTGCGAAGAAAGCGAAGACGAAGCCCCGGTCTGCAAAGAAGGCGGTCAGCTCGGCCAAGGCCAGACGGCCGGTCGCGCCGAAGAGCAAGGCCCCGCCTGCGTCCCGGCCCTACGTGCCACGGGCGGTCTCGAATCTCGACGATGACGATGTCCTGATGGCCCACGGCGGTGGCGGCGGGGGCTTCGGTCGCTGTGGCGGCCGGCTGCTGTCGAGCCTGCTCGAGCAGCAACTGTGCAACCGCCTGGGCATCGCCGGGGTTGTGCACAGTCACAGCCCACGCCACTACGAGATCCGCTATGCCGAGAGTCAGGTCGCTGCCTACGCGCCGATGATCGTGCTGCGTGGTCGCGGCCGGGAAGGCAAGAGCGTTGTCATCGAAGCCATCGCGGAAGCCAGCGCCCCGATCTTGCGCAAGGTGATCGCGTTCCGGAGCCAGTATGGCCAGGAGTTCTACGTGATCCTGGTTGCCCCGGACGAGGTGCTCGACGAGATCCCCGTGGCCGCCTACGACGAGTCGTGCTCGTCGACGAACGTCAACACGCTGATCGCGCGCCTCGCCGAATAGAGCCGGCCGAATGAACCGGATGGGGGGGCTCGGCGGGCCGGGCGAAGCGATGCTGGCGAAGGCGGGGCCCGAACAGTATCGTGCCTCGCCCAAATGTTCGTGAATCCCCAGGGTCACCGACGTTGACGATCGACCTCGTCCAGCTCGCACGTTCCCTCCAACTCGACTCCCTCGAAAGCGCGTGGAGCGAGACAGCCAAGGCCCCTCGCGCGGATGACACGAACCGCTACGCCGCAGTCATCGATCTGCTGTGCGACCAGGACATGGCGAGCAAGGCACTGGGCATGGCGACCGTCATGATCGACGCGCTGAACGCCAACAGCGAGGTCGATGCCGCGATGGAGCTCGGTTTCCGCGTCATGCGGCGCAGCGCGCACAACGAAGCTCTCACGAAGAACGTCGTGAGCCTGATCGAGAAGCGATACGCCGAGGAGGAGTGGCTCTCGGTGCTCAAGGAGCGCGCGGGGCTGCATGCGACGCCGAGCGTCGCGGGGATCCTCGAGTTCGATCGCCTGCGGCGCTACACGAGGGGATACGTCGTCTACCACTCCGCTGGCTGGGGTGAAGGCTGCATCGAAGAGTTCTCGGCCGCGTCGCAGGAAGTGACGGTCGCGTTCGCGACGGGCCGGCGCGAGAGCTTTCCGCTCGACACGCTGCTCTCGCGGTTCAAGGCGCTCGACGCCAACGATCTGCGCGCGATGAAGCTGCTGCAGAAGGACAAGCTGCGCGAAGAAGCCGAACGCGATCCGAGCGCGCTGATCCGCCGCACGGCCGCGCTCTACCGCGGCACGATCACGAGCCTGCAGGTCAAGAACGAGCTGTGCCCGTCCGTGATCCCCGAGAAGGAATGGCCCACGTTCTGGAAGCGCGCGAAGACGGCGGCGGCCAAGGACCCCTGGGTCAAGGTCGAAGGCTCGACGACGCGGCCGACGTTCGTGATTCGCGACAAGCCGGTCGGTCTGGTCGAAGAGGCGAAGACGGCGCTCACGCACCAGAACGATCTCGGCCAGCGCATCGGGGTGCTGCGCGACTACCTCGCGCGCTGCAGCGACCAGGACGTGCGCGCGGCGATCCTCGATCTCGCGAAGCAGACCATCGAGAGCGCGATCAAGGACACCACCGCGGCCAAGAAGAATGCGACCTCCCACGCGCACATCCTCGACGGCATCCTGTTGCTCGAGGAGCACGGCCTGCGCGCTTCGATTCCCGCGGCGAACGAGCTGCGCGCGATGCTGCGCAAGGAGGACGGAACGCTGCAGCCTGCCGCGATCGACCGGCTCGCCACGCAGGCTTCGCGCGAACACGCCGTGGAGCTGCTGCCGGCAGCGCTCGGCGAGAACTGGGCCGAGCAGTGTGCGGCGCTGCTGACGGACTGGCCGAACTCCGTGCTCGAGAACGTCGTCGAGAAACTCGTCGCCATGGGCAGCGGCGCCCTGTGCCTGCCGCTCTGGGACAAGGTCGCGCCGTATCCGAAACGCTTCCCGCTGCAGACCTACCTGCTCGGCAAGCTCTACGCCGAGGGGATCTTCGACCAGAGCCCGCAGCGCCCGACGCCGGTCACGGTCGGCCGCGTGCTGCTGCACCTGGGCCGCGTGCTCAACGAAGACCGCAAGAAGAGCGTGCTGCACAGCCGCCTGTTGGGTCGCCTCACGAGCCTGCTCACGGGCAAACGAGGGCTGCTGCACCGCGCGTTGGAAGGCATCTCGCGCGACGACCTGTCGCACTACATCGGCATCCAGAAGCGCGCCGGCGAGGACTTCCCGCAGGAGGTCGTCGACATGATCGACCGCGTGGTCGCCGACCACTACCCGGACCTGCACGCGAAACCGGAGCTGCCGTTCTGGGAGAAGGACAACATCTACACGACCCGCAGCGGCTTGAAGCGCGTCAAGGAGGACTATCGCGTGCTGGTCGAGGACAAGATCCCGGCCAACAGCAAGGCGATCGGATCCGCTGCAGCGCTGGGCGATCTCAGCGAGAACAGTGAGTGGGACGCCGCGATGGAAGAGCAGCGCAATCTCACGGGACGCGCGCAGGCGATGGACCAGCAGATTCGCAGCGCGCGTCTGATCGAGGAGCAGGAGATCCCGACGGATCGCGTCGCCCCGGGCACCAAGATCACGCTCGTCGAAGAGCCGAGCGGCAAACGGATCGTGTATCGCGTGCTCGGCCCGTGGGACGTCGACGATCAGACGATCAATTACCTGGCACCCATCGCCAAGGACCTGCTCGGCAAGAGCGTCGGCGAGAGCGCCGAGCTGCCGGCCGTGAGCGGACCGATCCGCGTCCGCATCGACTCGATCGAACGCATCGTGTGACCGCCGAACCTCTCCCGTTCCGGCTCGACCTCGGCGCGGGCGACTTCCTCGTCGGCGATCAGCTGCCCGGTGACCGGCCCGGCTACGTCTTCCTGCACGGCCTCGGTTCGGTGCGCAATGGCGAGAAGAGCGCTTCGCTGCTCGCGCACGCCGCCGCGCGCGGACGCGCGTTCGTGCGCATCGACATGCGCGGTCACGGCGACTCGTCGGGCAAGCTCGGCTGCGTGAAGGTCAGCGAGCTGATCGCCGACGCCGTGCGTCTGCTCGAACGCACGGGCCCGTGCCTCCTGGTCGGCTCGAGCCTCGGCGCGCTCGTCGGCGCATTCGCGGCGGCAGCGCGGCCCGAGCTCGTGCGCAGTCTCGCCCTGCTCGCGCCGGCGGTCGGGTTCGTGACGAACCTCGCAGGACGCCTCGATGAGCAGGGACGCATGTGGACCAGCGAAGGGCTCGGCTTCGTCGTCGAGCCGCAAGTCATCGAAGACGGCAAGCAGCTCGACGAGTCAGGTCTGCCGGCGCGACTTCGCGTGCCGACGCTCGTCGTGCACGGCACCGCCGACGAGGTGATCCCGGTCCGCGCCGGTGAGCGCTTCTTCGCGGCCATCCCCCACGCCCGCAAGGAGCTGTGGCTCGTGCCGGGCGGCGACCACCGCCTGAATACGATCGCCGACCAGATCTGGACCCGGTTCGATCGCCTGCTCGATCGCGTAGGATGAACGGTCCATGCGCCTCCAAGACCTGCAGACGCCGACCCTGCTGATCCACCTCGACCGGGTGCGACACAACCTGGCGGCGATGCAGCGCTGGCTGGGTGGCGCGATGGACCGCTGGCGCCCGCACGTGAAGACGTGCAAGGTGCCGGAAGTGCTGGCGCTGCTCCTGCAGGCCGGCGTGCGCCGCTTCAAGTGCGCGACGACGCGCGAAGCCGACGTGCTGCTGCAGACGGCCACGGACGCGCGTTGTGGCCCGATCGACGTGCTGGTGGCGATGTCCACGCACGGCGCCAACCTCGAGCGCGCGACCAGCCTCGCGGCGGCTCATCAGGCGCACCGTCTGTCGATGTTGACGGAAGAACCGCAGCACGCTGCGGCGCTGCACACGCGAAGGCTCGGCGTCTTCGTCGACCTCGACCCAGGCTACCATCGCACGGGAATCCCGCTGCCCGAACGCGAACGCATCGCGGCGGTCGCACGCGCCGCGGGACCGGGTCTGCGCGGCCTGCACTGCTACGAAGGCCACCTGCACGACGGCACGATGGCCGAGCGCGAGGCGTCGGCCCATGCGATCTACCGCGACTTCGCCGCGGTAGCGCGCGCGCTCGCGGTGCGCGGTGAGCTCGTCACGTCGGGCACGCCGACGTTCCCGGCCGCGCTCGCGTTCTCGGACTTCGCGGCGTTCGAGCACACCATCAGCCCCGGCACCGTCGTCTACTGGGATGCGCGCAGCGCGCAGCTCGGCATCGAGGGTTTCCGCTGCGCGGTCGAGGTTCAGGCGCGCGTCATCAGCCGCCCGACCGCGGAACGCTTCACGGTCGACGCGGGCAGCAAGGCGCTCGATGCGGCCGCGGGCAATCCGTGCGCCGAGCTCGTCGGCGAGTGGACCGGCACCGCACTGACACCGAGCGAAGAGCATCTGCCGTTGCGTTGTGGGCCCGGCGTTGCCCCGCCGGCGGGCACGCTCGTGCGACTCGTGCCGCGCCACGTGTGCCCCACGGTGAACCTCGCCGACGAGGCCGTGCTGCTCGACGAAGGTTGCATCGTCGCGATCGTTCCGATCCGCGCGCGCGGACACGAAACCGTCGACGATGCTTCGCCGCGCGCGCAGGCACGCGAGACTCCTCGAACACGGGTGGAACAGCCGTGATCCCCGTTCCTCCGCACCTCAAACGACTAGCCGACCAGATCGACGGCTGGCTCGATCTGCGTTGTCCCGAACGGGTCCTCGAGCTGCTGCCGCCGATGCTCGCCGATCCAGGCGCCCGTCCGGCGGGGCTCACGATGCGCATCCGCGCCTACGTGCGGCAGGCCCGCTGCGCCGAGGCCCTGGTCGACCTGGCCGAGCTGCGCACGACCCAATCGGACCTGGAGTGGATCGACCTCACCGAGGCGTGGTGCCGCAAACGCACCAACGACCTGCGCGGCGCGATCCGCTGCATGGAGCAGTTGCTCGAGCGCAACCAGCGATCCGGGATCGGCCACTACAACCTCGGCTGTTACCTGGCGCTCGACGGCCAGCGCGATAGGGCGATCGACGAAGTGACGATCGCCTGCGGCATGCAGTCCGAGTTCCGCGATCACGCGCGCGACGAACCCGACCTCGACAGCCTGCGCACCGACGCGCGTTTCCGCCAGCTCCTGCGCCAGGGCGGCTCGGCCGGCGAAGCCGCGAAAGGCGGCGGCTTCGATGCTGGATCGGACCCGGGCCGCAACTGAGCTGACTGAGTTTGCCGACCGAGCAGCCTGGTTTGGGGGCCCGCGGGCTGTTCGCGGACCACACCGCAGGCGGCCATGGCAGCGGGACTCCCGCACCGCGATCAGTCGCGTTCCACGTTGTGGTCGAAAGAGGGACTCCTTGCGATCTCCACCACTCACTCTCGATCCCAGCGCCGCGCGCCTTGCCCTCGAGAGCAACATCGCGAGGGTCGTGGCCATCCCACGCGACACGATCGAGCCCCTGCTCTGTGCGCTCGTCGCGGGCGGCCACGTGCTGCTCGAAGGCATTCCCGGCATCGGCAAGACCCTGCTCGCGCGGACGATCGCGCAGAGCATCGACGGCGACTTCCGCCGCATCCAGTTCACGAACGACCTGATGCCGAGCGACGTGGTCGGCACGGCCGTGTGGCGGCCCGACATCGGCATGTTCTCGTTCGTGCGCGGCCCGCTGTTCGCGAATCTCGTGCTGGCCGACGAAATCAACCGCACGAGCCCGCGCACGCTGTCCTGCCTGCTCGAAGCCATGGAGAGCGGCCGCGTCTCGGTCGAGGGCCAGACGCTCGAGCTGGGGCTTCCGTTCACGGTGCTCGCGACGCGCAACCCGATCGAGTTCCACGGCACCTACCCGGTGCCCGAGGCTGCGCTCGATCGTTTCCTCGTGCGCGTCGAGATCGGCTATCCGGAGGCCGTGTTCGAGAAGGCGCTCTACAAGGGCAGCGACCCCGAGGTCGCCCTCGCGGCAGTGAAGCCCGTGCTCTCGCGCGACGATCTGCTGGCCATGCGGGCGCTGGCAGCCGAGGTGCAGGTGCGCCCGGCCGTCGCCGAATACGTCTATCGCGTCGTGCAGGCGAGCCGGACACACCCCGACGTGCAGCTCGGCGCGAGCCCGCGCGCTGCGCTCGCCTGGCTCAAAGCCGCCAAGGCCCGCGCGCTGTTCGACGGCCGCAAGTACGTGCTGCCGGACGACCTCAAGGCGCTTGCCATACCGGCCCTCGCCCACCGGCTCTTCCTGCGCGGCGGCGCGCCGGCGGACGAGCTCGTGCAGGAGGTCGTGCGAACCACCGAGGTGCCGCTCTAGGCGGAGAGCGACCATGCGCGTCCGCCCGACCACTCTCGGCATCAAGGGCTTCTTGCTGCTCGGCGCGCTCGAGTTCACGTTCCTCGCGAGCGGTTATCGGAACCTGTTCTTCCTGCTGATCGCGTTCTGCTGCTCGCTCGGCGGGCTCTGTCTCGTGTGGTCGCTCGCCAACCTGCGGCGTCTCCAGGCGCGGCTGCTCGAGCCGCCGTTCGCCGGCGCGGATGCCGCGCGCCCGCTGCGGCTCGCGCTGCAGTGTCGCAAGACGCACGTGGACCTCGCGGTCGAGCTGCTCGTGCGCGGTGTCTGGACCGAGATCGCCTACGTGCCGTTCGCGCGGGGCACGGTCGAGCTCGACGCGACCTTCCCCGCACTGCCGCGCGGAGTGCACGAGGTGCAGGGCTTCCGGATCCTCACGCGCTTCCCGTTCGGCTTCTTCCGCGCGCGGCTCGACCTTCCTGTCGCCGCGACGCTCGTGACCCACCCGAATCCCGACGCCGCCGACCGGGACGAGCTCGGCCTCGACCGGCAACACGCGTCGCACGTGGCGCCCGCGGGTCAGCGCAGTCCGGCGGTCGCCGGGTTGCGCGAGTTCCGCACCGGCGATGCGCTCGCCGACGTGCATTGGAAGGCGAGTGCGCGGCGTGGCACGCCGATCGTGAAGGAGCGCGAGATCGAGAGCGGCACGGGCATCGAAGTGGCGATCGACCGCCGCTGCGCGCCCGACGCCCTCGAGTCGGCGCTGGCAATCGCGACGCGCGTGCTGCTGGACCGGCGGCACGACGAGCGCAAGCTGCACCTGCGCAGCCAGGACTGCGTGCTCGAAGTCGGCCCGCGTCGCCACGGGGAGACGCAGGCACTGCTCTGGCTCGCGGCAGCGACGCCGCTGCCGTCCTCGGCACCACCCGTGCCGGCCACGTCGGCCGCTTGTCTGTGGCTGCCAACACGCGCGGCAGGAGGCGTTCGATGACCGACAGCCTCTTCCCGATGCTGCTCGTGCTGACCATGTTCGACCTCGGGTTCGTGCAGATCACGGACGCGGTGCCCGGCACTGGCCTGCTGCCGCTGTGGCTGCTCGCGGCCGGATCGCCGTGGCTGCGGCGACTGCAGCGATACACGTCGTATCGCGTGACCTGGAACCTCTGCGTCATCGTCGTGTTCACGATGCTGGTCAACCACGCGTCGACCACGGGTCTGCTGCACATGCTCGAGGACGGCCTGCTGCTCGCCGTGCTCTGCCAGGTGCACCTGCTCAACAACGTCAACGACACGCAGCGTCCCGATCTCGTCTTCTTCAACTCGTTCCTGATCGCGTTCGTCACGAGCTTCTTCTCGTCCGACCTGATGTGGTCGATGCTGTTCGTGCTGCATTCACTCGCGTTCGTGCCGGCGCTGCAGATCCACGTGCTCGCGCAACGCAAGCTCGGGCTCGGGCGCCAGCTCACGTTCGCGCTGATCCGCGACGGCATGAGGCGCACCGTCGTGATCGGCATCGTCACGGCCATCGTGTTCGTCGCGTGGCCCCGCAACTTCCAGCGCGAAGGGTGGCTCGGCGGCACCTTCATGCTGCGCGAGGAGTTCGCGGCAGGTCTCGCCGAAGAGATCCGCCTCGATCGTGAGCATCGCGTCTACCTGAGCAACGAGGTCGTCATGGTCATCGAGCCGATCTCTGGTCAGGCCGAGGACGTGCCGACACATTGGCGCGCGACGGCCTTCTCGGAGTTCGACGGCTCCTCGTGGCACCCGCAGGACCTCACCTACTTCGGCAGCCGCGCGAGCGATCCGACGTGGGAGCGCAGGCCGGACGGGTCCTGGGAACGGGACCTGCCGCGCGGCAATGGCGTCGTGCGCGTCCGGCTCAACGACTGCACGGCGCGGCGTTTGATCTGTCCGCTCGAGAGCCGCTCGATCCGCATGATCCGCGGCGACGGGCTCGCTTTCGACCCGCAACCCTACGGCGTGTTGGCCTTCGTGCAGCCCGACGACGCATCGGACAAGCCCATCGTCTACTCGGTACAGCTCGGAGCGAACTCGGGCGTCACGCGCGCGGCCGGGCGGGCTCGCGAGCGGCTGATCTCGCTGCCGAAGAGCCTCGTGCCCGTGTGCCTGCCGGAGCTGGCAGCGCGGCTGCGCGCCCAAGCGCCGCCGGACGCCGACGACGCCGCGATTGCACTCGCGAGCTGCGCGTGGTTGCAGCAGCACAGGAGCTATCAACTGCCCGGTGAGCCCGGGTTCGCGGCGGACATCGAAGCGTTCCTGCTCGGAACGGGGGCGGGCCACTGCGAGTACTTCGCGACCGCGCTCGCGCTGGTCCTGCGCCAGCAGGGGATCCCGTGCCGGCTCGTCGGCGGTTTCCTCGCCCAAGAGTGGGATCCCCAGATGAAAGCCGTCGTGACCCGCGCGCGGCATGCGCATGCCTGGGTCGAAGCGCTCATGCGCGATGGTTCGTGGCTCACCCTCGACGCGACGCCCGCAGCCGAATTGATGCAGGGCCACACGGCGCAGGTGACGTGGTGGCGCGCGATCATGGCGGAGCTCGAACGGCTCTGGCAGGAAGTGACCGATTTCGACGGCGAGAAGCGCGCGGCATGGCTGCAAGCCCTGATCTCGATGCCCGTCGATCATCCGTTCCCGACCGCTGCCGTGGTCCTCGCCGTTGGCGCGCTCTGCTACCTCAGGCGGCGGCACCGCGTGTTGCCCGCAATCGTGAAGCTGCGGCGGGCGATGCGGTCTGCCGGGCTGACGCTGCACGCCGGCGAGACGCCGCGCGAGCTGCTGGTCCGAGCTGGTTCGGCGCAGCTGACGCCGGAGTGCCTCTCCGCGCTGCGAGCCGCCGCGCTCGAGCACGAATCACTGCGCTACAGCAGCGCCGCCAACGCCGAAGACTGATCGCGCCGAGCAGTGTCCGAGGGAGCGCTACGGCATCCAGCCCGGTTTGCGCTTGCCGAGGAACGCCGCAAAGCCCTCACGCGCTTCGGGCGTCGCGCGCAGCGCGGCAATCCACTTCGAGGTCACCGGGATCGCATCCTCGAGCGACAGGTGGGCCACGGCGCCGATCAGCTGTTTGGCGCTCGCGACCGCCGCGGGCCCCGACGACAGCAACTCGTCGGTGGCGCGCTGGACTGCGGCGTCCAGCTCTGCAGCCGGCACGGCGCGGTGCACGAGCCCGATGCGCTGCGCTTCGCGCCCATCGAAGCGTTCACCCGTCAGGAACAGCGTTCGCGCGCGCCCCGCGCCGATCTTCTGCATCACGAACGGCGAGATCACGGCCGGCACGATGCCGAGCTTGACCTCGGTGAGACCGAACTGGCAGTCCTCGGTGCAGATCGCGACGTCCACTGCCGCCGTGAGACCCGCGCCGCCGCCGAGCGCGTGGCCGTGGATGCGGCCGACGACGGGCTTCTTGCAGCGCGCGATCGACAGGAACATGCGCGCCATGCGATCCGCGGAGCGCTCGTTGCGATCCGGCGGCAGATCCGCCTGTTCCTGCATCCAGGCGAGGTCGGCGCCGGCCGAGAAACTCTTGCCGTTGCCGCTCAACACGACGACACGCGCCGTGGGATCGCCGTCGGCGGCGCGGAACACGGCCTGCAGCTCGTCGACCACGGTGCCGTTGAAGGCATTGCGGACGTCGGGGCGATTGAGGCGAACGTGCAGGATCGATCCGCTCGGGACGACTTCCAGAGTCTGGTAGCTGCTCATCGCCGAGCAGGGTGGCGATCTCACCGTTCCGATTCCAGTGCCAGCGCCGCGAACGCAGTGGTGGACGCCAAGGTCACGTCGTGGGACAAACCCGACCCGTGCCCCCGTCATTGAAGATCCTGATCACGGGGGCCCTGTTCGCGACGGGCGGGGCCCTGATCAAGAGCTGCGACTACCCGTCGCTGCAGCGCGCGGGAATGCGCGCCTGCATCGCGGCCGTGACGATCTTCGTGCTGCTGCCCGAGGCACGGCGCTGGCCGAACCGGCGCATCCTGCGTCTCGTGCCGGCCTACTTCGGCGCCACGTGCTTGTTCGTGGTCGCGAACACGCTGACCACTGCGGCGAACGCGATCTTCCTGCAGTCCACGGCGCCGCTGTGGCTGATCCTGCTGAGCCCCCTGCTGTTGCGCGAGCCGCCGAGCCGCGCCGACATCATCGCGCTCGGCTGCATCCTGCTCGGCATGTCGCTGTTCTTCCTGTCCCCCACCGAGGCCGTCGCCACGGCGCCGGAGCCGCGGCTCGGGGACTGGTTCGCGATCGCCTCGGGCGTCAGCTACGCGCTGCTGCTGCTCGGCATGCGCTGGCTCGGGCGCGCCGGGCAGGGCGAAGCGTGCGCCGCGATCGCGTGGGGCAATGCGCTGACGTTCCCGATCGCGATCGCGCTGATGCCCGCGGTCGGTCAGTCGCCGATCGCCGGCACCGGCAAGGACCTGGTCGTGATCCTCGTGCTCGGCGTGTTCCAGGTCGGCCTCGCCTACGCGTTGCTCGTGCGCGCGATCGAACGTGTGCCCGCCGTGCGCGCCTCGTTGCTGCTCATGATCGAACCGGCGCTGAGCCCCGTGATCGCCTACCTCGCGCACGGGGAAGCGCTGCGCCCGGCCGCGATCGCCGGTGGAGCGCTGATCGTCGGCGCCGTGTTGTTCGGCAGCCTGATCGCCCGGCCCCGGGCGACGCCCGCCGACGACACGCGCGCCTGACCGCGACTACTTCTCGCCCTTCCAGCCCTTGTCGGACGCGTCGCTCGCCGTCTGCTTCTGCGCCTTGGCTTCTGCGCGCTCGCGTTTCTCGTTCTCGCGCTCGCGCTTCTCGTTCGCTTGCTGCGCGCGCGTGAAGGTCTTGCCTTTGTCGATCCCCATGTTGTTGTCGTAGTAGGCGCGCCCGTAGTCGACGAACGACTCCATGTCGAAGTCGGCGAGCTTCTGGAACGGCCGCGCCATCATGCGCTCGTGCACGACCTGCATGATCGGCTTGAGCACCGGCAACCCGTTGTCATCGAGCTCGAACGTGTCGCGCGTCTCGGTCTTGTTGCGCTCCATCTCGGCCCATTGGTCGAACCCCTGCCAGCCGCTGCGCGGGCTCGACTCCTCGAGATGGCGCCGCAGGTGCGAACGATGCAGCGCCGCGAACATCGTGTCCCTGGCCGGCTGCTTGATCGCGTCGTCGGTGTAGAGCCGATGGATCTCGAGCGCGAGCCGCAGTTCCTCGACCAGATCCTCGGGATGCCAGAAGCCCGGCAGCACGTGCAGCACGGTCCCGTCACCGGCCAGCACGACAAGCTGCACGTTGCGCCCGCCAGCGCCGTTGGTCGTGCCGACCGCGGTCTGGTTGGGTCTGTAGCCGTGAGACAGGCCGACGTGCTTGTCTTTTTCGATGTTGGCGAACCCGACCACGAACCGGTCCTGCAGCAGGTCCATCACTTCTTCGTTCGGCAGGGACACGCCCCGCAGACTTTGCAGCGCGCTTCAAGCGAACCCGTCGATCTTCTCGCCGAGCGCCTGCAGCCAGAGAACGGGCTTGCCCGAAGCACCCGCGTGATCGCGAGCGGCCGCCAGACTGTTGCACCACTTCAGCGTCTTGACCGCATCCACGGCCTTCTTGAGGTCCCTGCCGGCGACCTTCGGACCCGCAACCGCCGGGTCGGGGTCCTTCACCTTCTTGCCGGACTTCTTGGCCGGATCCTTGGTCTCCTTCGCGGGCTCCGCGGGCGCCTTCGACGCCTCGTTGTTGAACCACGGCTGCGCGCCGAGGGCCGGGTGGTCCACCGGCGGCGGCGTCATCGGCACGCCGGGCATCGGCGCCGGCATGCCGCTGTGCAGCTGGGCATTGGCGGCGACGGTCAGGAACAGGATCGCTGCAGGAACGAGCAAGGGCGATGTCATTGGCTTTGGCATCTGCATCTCCGGGCCGGGATCGCTCCTCGGGAGGGGACCGAGGGCACCACTTGGACCGGGCACCAGCATAGTGCGTAAGGGCGTTTCTTGCTCCCGGCCCGCTACAGCCAGCGCCGCACGCGGCCACAGTACTCGTCGAAGGCCGCCCCGAAACACCCACGCAGGAAGATCTCCTCGCGTCGCACGAAGCGGCGGTCGAGCACGAGGAAGAACAGTGGCGGCACGAAGAGAGGCGACGCGGTGCCGAGCTGGATCGCGACCCCGAGGCACACGCCCACGAGACCGACATACATCGGATTGCGCGTGAACCGGTAGGCGCCTTCGACGACGAGCTGCTCGGCCGGCGTGAAGGGTCGGATGCCCGTCTTGGCGCGATGGAACCGAAAGACGCACGCGAGCATGAGCAGGATCGAGGCCGCGATGATCGCGAGCCCGAGCAGCGACCACGGCCAGGGCAGCACGGTCGAGAGCGGCAGCAGCGTGTGCAGCGCCCCCATCGCCAACAACGCCAGCAGCAGCCAGAACGGGGGGATGTCCCGAGAGGGGCGCTCGGCACCGGTCATGGCCACTACCTAGCCACCAACCCTGATCACTGCAACTGGCCTGACGACTGCTCAGCCTCCATGAGCACGAGCCGCGTGCCACGCGAAGAAGCGAAGCGCCTGCGCCTCCGCCCATCGCTGCGGCCGCCACAGCGGACCGCGCGCGAGGAAGCCGACGTGGCCGCCGTGCTCCACGAACTGCGGCACGAGGAACGGATTGTCCGCCACCTCGCGGTGCGGCAGCACCTCGGCCGGGACCAACGGATCGTCGGCGGCCGCGATCAGCAAGGTCGGGCGATCGATGCCGCCGAGGAACCGCCGGCAGCTCGACTCGCGCCAGTAGTGTTGCGCGTCGCGGAAACCGTGCAGCGGCGCCGTGACGAGGTCGTCGAACGCAGCGAACGTCCGGCAGCGGCGCACCGCGTCGACGTCGATGCAGCCCGGGAACTGCTTCTCCTTCGCGATCGCCTTCGGGATCAACGTGCGCAGGAAGTGGCGCGCGATGACGCCGCCGTAGCGTTCGTCGCACCGCCGCGCGCAGACCTCGAGGTCGAACGGCGCCGAGATCGCCGCGGCAGCGCGCACGCCTGCCTGCCCGCGGTTCTTTCCTTCGCCGAGCCACTTGAGCAGCACATTGCCGCCGAGCGAGAAGCCGATCACGTAGAGTTCCCTTTCGGACTGCTCGCGGTGCAGCCGCTCGACGACGAACGCGAGGTCCGTGGTCTCGCCGCTGTGGTACGTGCGGCGCATGAGGTTCATCTCCGCGCTGCACGAGCGGAACTCGAGCACGACGAGCTGCCAGCCGCGCTGCACGACCTCGCACGCGACGTCGCCGACGTAGCGCGACTCGCGGCTGCCCTCGAGCCCGTGCAGCAGCAGCACGACGGGCCGCGAGCGGTCGCCGCCGAGCACGTGCAGTTCGAGCCGGTCCCCGTCCGGCGTCGGCCACGTCTCGGTGCGCAGCTCCGGAGTCCGCCGCCGGCCGCAGCTCTGGAGCGCCAACTGCACGAACGCGGGCTTTGCCCAGAAGGCGGGTCGAAACGGCGTGCGCGCGAGCTCGGCGAGGACCTGCTGCCGCCGCAGCTGCTCGGCAGGAGCCGCGCTCATTCGAGCGGCGCCCGCAGCGCGCGCACGATCCTCGTGACGAGCACCGCGATCAGCCCCGCCGCGAGCAGCGGCAACACGAGTCTGCCAGCGCCTCGCCACCACAACAGGATCACGAGCACGACCGCGCCAAAACCGAGGAAGTATCCTGCGGCCAGACGCTGCGGGGGCGTCTTCGATGTCTCGGTCACGCGGCGGGTTCCCGCTCCAGCAGCGGCTGGCACTCGCGGAACACCTCGCGCACACCCTCGTCCCACGGCCAGCGGCCCTGCTTGTCGGGCCACACGAGCTGGACCGCGGTGAACGGAGCACCTTCGTAGGCCCACGTCGCCGCCGCGAAGTACTTCGAGTAGAGCGCCGGCGGCACGATGTGGAACCGCACCGCGTAATGCTGCAGCAGTCCCTTGTGCTGGCTGCCGGCCAGGAACGTCTTGCCCTCGCTGGCCTCGTCGGCGATCACATCGAGCAGCTCGCGCGCGACCTCGGGCGGCATGCCGAACACGATGACCTCGGGTTGCTCGAAGCTGTGCCACATCCCCACGGTCGCCGAGAACCCGCACTGCTCGTCGTGCTCGGGCACGCTCAGGATGTGCACTCCGTGCTCCTCGACGTCATCGAGGATCTTCCGTTCGGCAGGCGAGAGATCCGCCGTGACTTCGCGCATGGAACGCATCGTGCCGGCTCGCGCACAGGATGGCAATCGGGGTCGCCAAGCGCCGCCGAGCATCCGCGTCACATGCGGAACACGGGCGCGTGCCAGTCGGGGATCGGCGCATTCAGCGTCGCCGACAGCGCGAGCGCGAGCGCGCTGCGCGTCTGCCGCGGATCGATGACGCCGTCGTCCCAGAGCCGCGCCGAGGCAAACAGCGGGTGCCCTTCGGTCTCGTACTTCTCGAGGATCGGCGCCCTCATCCTCTGCTCATCGTCGGCGGACAGCTTCTGTCCCTTCTCCTCGAGCTGGTCGCGCTTCACCTGCACCAGCACGCCCGCGGCCTGTTCGCCGCCCATCACCGAGATGCGCGAGTTCGGCCACGTGAACAGGAACCGCGGCTGATACGCGCGGCCACACATGCCGTAGTTGCCCGCGCCGAACGACCCGCCGATCAGCACCGTGAGCTTCGGCACCTGCGCGGTCGCGACGGCCTGCACCATCTTCGCGCCGTCCTTCGCGATGCCGCCCGTCTCGTACTTTCGGCCCACCATGAAGCCAGTGATGTTCTGCAGGAACACCAGCGGCACACGTCTCTGGCAACACAGCTCGATGAAGTGCGCGGCCTTCAGCGCGCTCTCGGAGAACAGGATGCCGTTGTTGGCGACCACGCCGATCGGAATGCCGTGCAGGTGCGCGAACCCGGTGACGAGCGTCGTGCCATACCGCGTCTTGAACTCGTGCAGCCGGCTGCCGTCGACGAGACGCGCGATCACTTCGCGCACGTCGTAGGGCGTGCGCGTGTCGCGCGGCACCACGCCGAGGATCTCCTCGGCGTCGTAGAGCGGATCCTCCGACGCCTGCACGGCGACCTGGTCGTGCTTCTTCGCATTCAGGTGCGACACGATCGAACGGCACAGCTGCAGCGCGTGCGGTTCGTCCTCGGCGAAGTGATCGGCGACACCCGACAGCCGCGTGTGCACGTCGGCGCCGCCGAGGTCCTCGGCCGACACGACCTCGCCGGTCGCGGCCTTCACGAGCGGCGGACCACCGAGGAAGATCGTGCCGTTGCCCTTCACGATGATGCTCTCGTCGCTCATCGCCGGCACATACGCGCCGCCTGCCGTGCACGAGCCCAGCACGACCGCGACCTGCGGCACCCGCAGAGCGGACATGCGCGCCTGGTTGTAGAAGATGCGGCCGAAGTGGTCGCGGTCCGGGAACACGTCCGCCTGCAGCGGCAGGAACGCTCCACCCGAGTCGACGAGGTAGACGCACGGCAGCCGGTTCTCGAGCGCGATCTCCTGCGCGCGCACGTGCTTCTTGACCGTCATCGGGAAGTAGGTCCCGCCCTTCACGGTCGCGTCGTTCGCGACGATCATCACCTCGCGTCCTTGCACGAGGCCGATGCCCGTCACGATGCCCGCGCTCGGCGCGTCGCCGTCGTAGAGCCCGTGCGCCGCGAGCGGAGAGAGCTCCAGGAACGGCGCGCCCGTGTCGAGGATCGCCGCGATGCGTTCGCGCGGCAACAGCTTGCCGCGCTTGTGGTGTCGCGCCGTCGCTTCGGGTCCACCGCCGCGCTTCGCCGCGGCGACGAGCGCGCCGATCTCGCCGATCGTGCGCAGGTGGTGTTCACGGTTCCTCTGGTAGTCGGGCGAGTTCGTGTCGAGGTGGCTGTGCAGGACGTCGGTCATCGGGCGCTTTCCAGAGCGCGCACCATAGCCAGGCGGCGGCGCGGCTCCCACGCCGGGTTATGCGATCTGCCGCCACAACACGCGCCACAAGAGGCCCAGGTGGCCGCGGATCGTGCGCAGCACGCGCATCTTCGACACGCCGAACAGGCGCGCTTCGAGCACGCACGGGTGCTCGACGACGCGGCCGCCGCGGCGCAGCACCCTGACCAGCAGCTCGGCCGTGCCGAGGAAGCCCGGATTGCTGAGCGGCAGGTCGGCGACGGCGCTGCGGCGGTAGAGCCGGAAGCAGCTCGTCCAGGTGCGGATCGGACTGCGCAGCAGGATGCGGTAGCAACCGGACAGCGTGCGCGACAGCAGGAGCCGCCAGCCCGGCACGTTCAACACGCCGCCGTTGTGATGGTACGGCGAAGCCGTCACGACGTCGGCGTTGCCGAGCAGCGGCAGCATGCGTTGCAGCTCCATCGGGTCGTACGAGAGATCGCCGTCGATCGACGCGACGAACGGCGCGTCCGTGGCCGCGATGCCGGTGCGGATCGCCGCCGCGACGCCGGCATTGCGCGCGTGCTGCACGAGGCGCACGTCGGGCCGGGCTGCGAGCAGTTCCTGCAGCAGCGGCCAGGTGCGATCCACGCTGCCGTCGTCGACGAACACGAACTCGCACGACGCACACTCGCGCAGCTGCAACGCGGCGGCCTGCAGCTCGGCCACGAGCGATCGTACGCCCGCTTCTTCGTCCTTGAGCGGCACGACGATCGCGAGACGCGGCGCGGTGGAACTCGCGCGCGGCGCGTGCGCGGCGGCGGCGGCGGGCGGCGCCGCGACGGCAGCTGGTTGCACCGCGAGACCGAGCAGGCTGCGGATGGACACCATGCCTGCGGGCAGCGTGGCCGAAGCGTGCTCGAGGCGGTCGTAGTGGGCGCGGAAGATCGGGCGCGGCAAACCCGTGAGTCGCGGCTGTTCGCGGTCGAGCTCCCACGCGGCAAACGCGTTCGCAGTGGCCGTGCCGCCTGCGAAGCGGACGATGGACGCGCGTTGCGTTGGCACTACACCGTCCGTCAGCTCGGTCGCGTCATAGGCAAAGCCCGCAGCGCGGAGCGGCTCGCGCCACCATGCGCTTGCGCCCGGCTGCGGCCACGCGGCGCGGAAGCCACAAACGCGCTGACCCGTCGCTGCTTCGATCGCCAACTTCGCGCGCAGCAGCGCCTCGAGCACGGCAGGCCGGTCCGCCACGGCCACGGCCCCGAGGTCCTGCGGTTCCTGGCCCGCGAGCGCCACTTCGTGACCCGCGACCACGAGCTCGCGCAACAGCTCGGGCCAGCGTTCCGCCGTGGTCCCGAGCACGCAGAAGGTCGCCGTCGCACCGCGTTGCGCGCAGAGCATCGTTGCCTTGCGCACTGCGATCGACGCTCTCGCCTCGAGGCGCCGCCAGTGTCGCCGCGGAAGACACTGTCGCAGCGCGCTGTCGTGGAACCACTCCGACGCGTCGATGAGCAACGCGGGCTGGTTCTGCACGGCTAGCGATCGACCCCGACCGGCGCGAGCTTCACGCCCATGTCGGCGAGCACGGCCTTTGCCGCCGCGAGCAGCGCTTCGATCTCGGGCCGGCCGATGCGGCCGATGTTGCCGACGCGGAAGCACGCGGCCTGCGTCAGCTTGCCGGGGTAGATCACGTGCCCGCGCTGCGACAGCCGCGCGTAGAAGTCGTCGAAGCGGAACGCGCGGTCGTCGGGGTAGTGGAACGACGTGATGATGTGTCCCTGCACGCTCGCGGGCAGATACACGTGGAACCCGAGCCGTTGCATGCCCTCGCGCAGCACGCGGTTGTTGTCGCGGTAGCGCGCGGCGCGGCCCTTCACGCCGCCTTCCTGCTCGAGCTCGAGCAGCGCCTGATGGAACGCGAGGATCGCATGCGTCGGCGGCGTGAAGCGGAACTGCCCCGAGTTCTCGAGCCCGCGCCACTGCGCGACCACGTCGAGCGAGAGCGTGCGCGCCTGCCCTTCGGCCGCGACCAACGCGCTGTTCTTCGCGATCACGAACGCGAACCCCGGCACGCCTTCGATGCACTTGTTCGACGAAGAAACGAGCCAGTCGGCGTGCACGGCCTCGAGATCGATCTCCACGCCGCCGAACGAGCTCATCGCGTCGACGATGAGGCTGCGGCCCTGCTGTGCTGTGGCGGCGCCGATCTCCTCGATCGGATTCATCAAACCCGTCGTGGTCTCGCTGTGCACGACCGCGACGTGCGTGATCAACTTGTCCGCCGCGAGCCATCGCACCACGTCGTTCGCCGAGAACGCGCGGTCCTCGGCCAGCGTCTCGGCGCGGTGGTCGATGCCGTGCACCTGCGCCATCTTGACGATGCGCGCGCCGTAGGCGCCGTTCACCATCACGAGCAGCTTGCCCTGGCGCGGCACCGCAGTCGTGATCACGGCTTCGACGCCGTAGGTGCCGCTGCCCTGCAGCAGCACGACCTCGTAGCCCGCATCCATCTGCACGCCGGCGCACGCGAGCAGTCGCGTCCGGATGTCCTTGACGATGCCGATGAACTCGCTGTCGCGCGAACCGAGGTCTCGCTGCATCGCGGCCTTGACGGTCGCGCTCGTGGTCAGGGGTCCCGGCGTGAAGAGCGTCTTGTCGCGGCGTTGGGTCACGGGGTGTGGGGCTGTGTGGCGACGGTAGCGCCGGCAGCCGGCGAACAAAACCGTTCCTCCGCACTGCGCGACCGGAGCGTCCGATGACATGGCGGCATTGGCAACACGAGCGTCCGTTCTGCAGAAGAAGAGGCCCATCCTTCAGGAATGAGTGCGCGCCTTAGCGGCAGGCGGGTCAAGCGTTCGGCCAATGCCATTGGTATGGTGAGAGCTTGGCTGTGCGGGCGTCCCGGACAGCAGAAGAAGAACCCCTCCTCATTGGAGCCCACCTCATGATCCGCAGCGCTCTTCTCGTACCCTGCCTTGCCATCGGCACGGCATTGTCCATCCACGCCCAGACCTGGGTCGAAACCGGTGAGGCCGGCGATCTGCCGGCGACCGCGCAGGTCCCGGCCGGCGTCGGTCCGCTCACGCAGATCGACGGCAACATCAACAATCCGGCAGAAGCCCAGGGCGCCGGCAACGACCGCGACATGTACCTGATCCAGATCACCAACCCGGCGGCGTTCGGGGCGACGACCGTGGGCGGCACCACGCTCGACACGCAGCTGTTCCTGTTCCACCAGAGCGGGCTCGGCGCGGCCTTCAACGACGACTCTGGGATCACCACGCAGTCGGCCCTCACCGGCACGTTCGTTCCCGCACCGGGTCTCTACTACCTCGCGGTCGCGCGGTTCGACCGCGACGCCACCGGGCTCGGCGCCGAGATCTGGGCCGATACGCCTTTCACCACCGAACGGGCACCGGACGGCCCCGGCGCGGCCAATGCGATCGACGGTTGGAATGGCATCGGTGCCACCAGCATCACGGGCAGCTACTCGATCTTCCTGACCGGCGCCGCGTTCGCGGACATCAGCACGAGCTGTGCCGACCTCGCGGTCACCGGCACCGGCGCGCCGGGCACCGATCTGACGTTCGCGCTGACCGGCGCCGAGCCCCACGCGCACGCGTGGGCCATGATCGGCTTCGCCCAGGGCACGACGACGATCAACATCGGTCCACTCGGCACGCTCGAACTCGGATTGGTGGAGCCGTTCATTCCGAAGCCGATGGGCCAGACCGACGCCAACGGCGATGCCACCGACACGTTGTTCGTTCCGCCGGGCCTGCCGTTCTCCCTGGATCTGTTCGCGCAGGCCTTCTCGTGGTCGGTGAACGTCACGCACGGCCACCACGGACCGGCAACCGTCACGCTGACGTTCTGCACGTCCGGCGTCGAGTCGTTCCACATCGGCAGTTGAACGCACGCCGAAGCAGACTCACCGCGTCGTGATCATCTCGATCGCGACGTGGTCGCCGAGCAGGTCGCGGACCGCTCGCGCTTCGAGCCTGCTGTCGCGGAGACGGAGTGCGCGCAGCTCCTTGCAGTCGCGCAGCGGTTCGAGCTGCCTGAGCAGGATGCCACTCTGGTTCGAGGCCCACGCCTCCCCTCTCTGCTTGATGAGTGCGCGAAACTCCTCGTAGTTGCGCAGCTCGGGGTCCGTGAGCCCTTCCTGCCCACTGAGCTCGAGCCGGCGCAGGCGCGCAGCCTTGGCGAGCGGCGCGAGACTCTCACCAGTGCGCACGTGCAGCGCGATCTCGGTCAGATTCGGCTGCGCCGCGATCGCGTCGAGCAGCTTCTGGCTCCACACATTGCCGCGGTAGTCGAGCCGTTCGAGCGACCACGACGGCAGCACGGCCGCCGCGGTGTCCTCGTCGAGGCCACACCCGAACGTCAGCATGCGCAGCTTTGTGAGCCGGCGCAGCATGCGCGCGGCACGCGCGTCCATTGGCCGATCCCCGAGATCGAGCGATTGCAGCCGTTCCGGCAGCTGAGCGAGCAGGTCGTCGGGGAAGGCAGACTCGTCGAGGCCGAGATGCTCCAGCTGCGGCAGCGCCGCGAACGCCTCGAACGCCTTGTCGCCCAGCGTTCCCAGCGGCAGCGACTCGGCGCCGAACGCGACAGTGCCGCCGTGCAGGTTCGTGACCTCGAGCCGGCGCAGCGTCCGCAGCTTGCACAGCACCATCCACGCGTGGTCGTCGAGTCCCGAGCATGCGTGCAGCTCGAGCTGGTCGATCCGCAGCGGCTCGAGTGCGGAGAGCAGATCGCGGCTGAGCCAGCACCCCGTGAGTCGCAGCCGCCGCAACGTGACCGGCGTCAGCAGTGCGCCGATCATCTCGGGCGATCGCAAGTCCACTTCGGCCAACGCCAACGCCACGGGCTTCAGGCCGCGCAGGAAGCGCAGGTGGGCTGCCGTGATCGGCATTCCGTCACGCAGCTCGAGCTCTTCCAGCGTCGTGAGCGACTCCAACGGCGCGAACGCCGCGGGGTCGGCGAATCGCTGCCTCGCGTCGCGCTTCTCGGACGCGAACAAACCCTGGAGCGACATCGGGGGCACCGGGTTCAGGATCACGAGGCGCCGCAGATCACGGAACCTGCGCAGGCCTTCGAGCTCCGCGCCGGTGTCGAACCGGGCTTCCACGTTGACCGCGTTCGAAGGCAGCCGCCCGAGTTCGTCGGCGCCCGACGCGCGCACCGGCGCCGGGAGCGGCTCCTGCAGCGGTTCCTGGAGCAGCGCCGGTGCATCGTGTGGCCGCTGCCAGAGCAGCGCCGCGACGACGCCGATGCCGCACAGGAACAGGACCGCAACCAGCAGCCCGGGCCAGTGCGCGTCTGCCGCAGGCCGATCCTCGAGCGCTTCTTCGAGCACGATGTCGAGCAACCGTTCTTCCGCAACCGTCCTCGTCGTCATGGCCCTTCCTCCCGCAGTCGCCTGTCGATGCAGTCGTGCAGGAACGCGCGCAGCCGGCGCAGCGCGCTCTTGATGCCGTCTTTGCTCATCGCGAACGCCGTCGCCGCGCCGCCGCGCCCGACGCGCGAGTCGTAGGTTGCCGCGAGCAGGCGGCGGCTGCGCTCCGTCAGGTGCTCGACGCACCGCCGCAGCGCGTCGACATACGCGGTGCCGCCGTCGGCACACCGTTCGTCCCACACCGCGTCCACGTCGCGCAGCTCACGCTCCGTCACGCGCCCGCGGTGTCGCCGCAGCCACAGGTACCTCGCGGTCGTCCGCAAGAACGTGAGCGCGGCGCCCGGCGCGCG
>Ga0111539_10002033_pt1 | contig 27033 bp, 24 predicted proteins | sample RhiMethybrSRZTD1_FD_79667 | JGI IMG/M metagenome (GOLD analysis project Ga0111539, IMG submission 79667) | Populus rhizosphere microbial communities from Tennessee, USA - Rhizosphere MetaG P. TD hybrid SRZTD1 (version 2) (version 2) | ecosystem: Host-associated > Plants > Roots > Rhizosphere >...
CGGCTGATCGTCGAACGCGAGGAAGAGCGGCGCGCGTTCCGCACTGCCGTCTACTGGGATCTCGAAGCGGCGCTCAAAGGGGAGGGCCGGGAGTTCACCGCCACGCTGGTTCGCGTTGGTGATCGACGAATAGCGAGCGGAAAGGATTTCGATCCGCTCACCGGCGAGCTGAAGAACCAGAATGCGCGGCTGCTCGACGAACAGGCGACGACGCGGCTGGTAGATGCCCTGCGGAAGAACGTGCCGTGGACGGTCTCGTCCGTCGAGCAGAAGCCGGGTGTCGAACGGCCGGCACCGCCGTTCACCACCTCTACGCTCACACAGGAAGCGAGCCGCAAGCTTGGCTTCGCCACCGAGCGGACGATGCAGATCGCGCAGCGGCTGTTTCAGGGCGTCGATTCGGTCGATGGACAGGGCGGTCTGATTACCTATCACCGCACGGACTCGACGACGCTGTCCGACAAGGCGCTGCAGGAGTCGGCGCGAGTCATCCGCGACATGTTCGGGTCCGAGTATTACGACGGGCCGCGGCGCTACCAGACGCGCGTCAAGAACGCACAGGAAGCGCACGAGGCGATTCGGCCGACGAACTTCAACCTGACGCCGGCCCGGCTCGAGGGCGTCCTCGATGGCGACGAGCTGCGGATTTACGAGTTGATCTGGAAACGCACGATGGCGTCGCAGATGGTGGACGCACGCGTGCTGCGCACGTCGATCGAGATCTCAGCGGACGGTCCGGGGGGCGAGACCGCCGTGCTGACGGCCAGCGGCAAAGCGATTGAGTTCGCCGGCTTCCGCCGCGCCTACGTCGAGGGCAGCGACGATCCGGTGGCGGAGCTGGAGGAGCAGGAAGCGATCCTGCCGCAGTGTCAGGTCGGGGATCGGATTCATGCCGCGGCGATGGCACCGGCCGACGCGATCGCGCTCGTCGGCATCGAGCCGAAGCGCCACGAGACGTCGCCGCCGGCGCGGTTCACCGAAGCGTCGTTGATCAAGGAGCTGGAACGCCTCGGCATCGGGCGGCCGTCGACCTACGCGCCGACGATCGCCACGATCGTCCGTCGCGGCTACGTGTTCCGTCAGGGCAAGGCACTGGTGCCGAGCTTCACCGCGTTCGCCGTGACGAAGCTGCTTCGCGACCACTTCGGCGACTTCGTCGAAACCGACTTCACCGCCGAAATGGAAGAGGACCTCGACGAGATTTCCCGCGGTGAGCGCGAATGGATCGAGTTCCTGAAACAGTTCTACTTCGGCACGCGGAAGCATCGTGGACTGTTGCCGGCGGCCGAGAAGGGCGCCGAGAAGGCCGACTATCCGGTGCTCGATCTTGGAGTGGATCCCGAGAGCGAGGATACGGTGCGCGTCCGCATCGGACGGTTCGGTCCGTTCGTTCAGGTCGGCGAGGGCGGGCCGGGACGGACAGCCTCGTTGCCGGATGACGTGCCGCCGGCGGATCTGACTATCGACAAGGCCATGGAGCTCGTGCGCGCGAAGGCCGAAGGGCCGCGCACGCTCGGTGTGGATCCGGCGACCGGCCAGACCGTGTACGTCATGAACGGCCGCTATGGCGCGTACGTGCAGCTCGGTGAGACGCCGGAGGCTCCGGCGAAGAAGACGCGCGGGCAGGCAGTCGAGAAGCCAAAGCGGTCGTCACTGCAGGCGGGGATGACCGAGTCGACCGTCACGCTCGAACAGGCGCTCAAGCTGCTGTCGCTTCCGCGCGTCGTCGGTCTGCACCCGGACGACAACGAGCCGATCGTCACGAACTTCGGCCGCTTCGGCCCCTACGCGAAACACGGCGACGAATTCCGCTCGCTCGAATCGGACGACGATGTGTTCACGATCTCGTTCGATGCGGCGCTGGCGCTGATGCGTGCGCCGAAACAGTCACGCCGCCGGCAGTCGGCGGCGAAGTCGATGCTGAAAGAGCTGACCAAGGACGGGCTGACGATCAAGCTGATGTCCGGGCGTTACGGTCCGTATGTGACCGACGGGAGCGTCAACGCGTCCGTGCCGAAGACGATGAATCCCGATGCGCTGACCTACGATCAGGCCGCCGAGTTGTTGGCCGCGCGCCGCGATGCCGCGCCTGTGCCTCGGCGCGGCGGATTTAAGAGGCGCGCGGCGGCGCGTCCGAAGGCCCAAGGCCGAAGGCCGAAGGCCCAAGGGCTCACTTAGGAACAAGGCCTGATGCCTGGACCAGCCCTTAGGCCATAGGCCTTGGGCCTTCGGCCTGCGAAATGCCGAGCATTCACGTCATTGGCGGTGGTTTGGCCGGTTCCGAAGCCGCCTGGCAGGCTGCCTCGCGAGGCGTTCGCGTCCTGCTTCACGAAATGCGGCCGGAGCGTCCGACCGCGGTCCACAAGACTGACCGCCTGGCCGAGCTCGTCTGCTCCAATTCCTTCCGCGGCGACAAGCTGGATAACGCCGTCGGCCTGCTGAAAGAAGAAATGCGGCGGCTCGGCTCGCTGGTGATGCGTGCCGCCGACGCGCATCGCGTGCCGGCGGGCGCGGCCCTGGCTGTCGATCGCGAGCTCTTCTCGCAGGCGATCACCGACATGATTGCCGGGCATCCGCTCATCACCGTGGTGCGGGAAGAAGTGAGGCGCATTCCCGACAGCGCGGACATGTTTCCGCTGGTCATCGCGACGGGGCCACTGACCTCCGAATCGCTTTCTGCGCACATCGCCGCCCTGGTCGGCGGCGACCACCTGTACTTCTACGATGCGATCAGCCCAATCGTGCTGGCGGAAACGGTCGACATGTCGAAAGTATTCCGCGCCTCGCGCTGGGGTCGCAGCATCCGCGACGACGCCGATCGCAGGGCCTCTGCTCATGCAACGCCTGACTCCGGCGACCCTCGGGCACCCCTTCATCGGGCGCCGCCGGACGCGTGCGGCGTGGACGATGGCGAAGGCGACTATTTGAACTGCCCGATGACGGAGGCCGAATACCATCGCTTCTATGATGCGGTCGTCAATGCTGAATCAGCGACCGTGCACGACTTCGACAAGGAGAAGTTCTTCGAGGGGTGCCTGCCGATTGAGGTCATGGCGCACCGCGGCCGCGACACGTTGCGTTTCGGACCGATGAAACCGGTCGGTCTCGTCGACCCGCGGACGGGCCGCATCCCGTTTGCAGTCGTCCAGCTTCGGCAGGACAATCTCGCCGGCGATCATTTCAGCCTGGTCGGCTTCCAGACGCAGTTGAAATGGGGGGAACAGGCGCGGATTCTCAAGATGATTCCCGGCCTCGAGCAGGCGGAGTTCGTGCGTTTCGGCATGGTGCACCGCAACACTTACATCAACGGTCCGACCGTACTGCGTGAGACCTGGCAGACGCGCGCCCGTCCCGATCTCTTCTTTGCCGGGCAGATTTCCGGAGTCGAAGGCTACGTCGAGTCGGCGGCCTCAGGCCTGATCGCCGGGCGCAACGCCGCGGCGCTGGTCCTTGGCGAAGAGCCGTCCGCTCCGCCGCGCACGACGGCAATCGGCGCGCTCGGCTACTACGTGTCGCATGCTGACCCGCGCCACTACCAGCCGACGAACATCACCTTCGGCATCATGCCGGCGCCCGAGGCGCCACTCGTGGCTTCCGGCTTCAGCCGGAAGAAGATCAAGAAAGCGGACCGGAAGATGCTGACGGCTGAACGCGCCCTCGCCGCCCTCGAGGAATGGCTCGGTGAAAGAGCAGCTCCGATCCTTCCTTGACTACCTCCGGCTGAACCGGAATGCCTCGCCGCACACGATCGCGGCGTACGACAGCGACCTTTCGCAGTTCCTCGATTTCGTCGCCACCGACCTCAAGATGGCGCGCGCGGATCTGCAGCCGCCGCACATCACGCTGACGGCGGTGCGCTCCTACATGGCCGATCTCTACCGTCAGGGACAGGCGAGGTCGTCCGTCTCGCGGAAGCTGTCGGCGCTGCGGACGTTCAGCCGCTACCTGCGGCGCGAGGGCTGGATCGAAGGCGATCCGGTCGCGCTCGCAGCCGCGCCGAAGCGCGAACAGAAAGTGCCGGCCCACCTGTCGATGGCCGAGATGTCGACGCTGCTCGACACGCCGGACGCAAGCGAGCCGCTCGGCAAACGGGACCGCGCCATCCTGGAACTGTTCTACGCCTCCGGCCTTCGGCTGAGCGAGCTCGTCGGACTCGACGTCGAGGACGTGAACCTGAGCGCGCGCATGGTGCGCGTCATGGGCAAGGGAGCCAAGGAGCGGATCGTTCCGTTTAACGACGCCACGCGCACCTCGCTGGCGGCGTGGCTGAAGGAGCGGGGAGCACTGGTCCAGTCCCGACTGCCAACGCCCAACTCCCACGCCACCAAGCGCACGAAGGTGCGGGGCAGGGAAGTGGACACGCAGCCGTTATTCGTGAATTTCCGCGGCTCCCGGCTGACCGGTCGCAGCGTGCAGCGTCTGGTCGCGCGATACGTGGCGCTGTGCAGCACGCGGTTCGGGATCAGTCCGCACGCATTGCGGCATTCCTTCGCCACCCACCTGCTCGAACGCGGCGCCGACCTGCGCGCCATCCAGGAACTGCTCGGCCACGTGCAGTTGTCGACGACGCAGCGATACACGCACGTCAACTCGGCGCAGTTGCTCGACGTCTATCGCAAGTCGCATCCAAGAGCCAAGGCAGGTTCGTGAGGCACGTTGCGTTTCTGCGGAAGGTGAACGTCGGTGGACGCGGCCTGGTGAAGATGGCCGACCTGCAGCAGGCGTTCACCGCCGCCGGCGCGAAGAACGTCCGCACCGTGATCGCCAGTGGCAACGTCGTCTTCGACGCGCCGACCGCCGCTCTTGGCGAGCTGCGCCGGCGCATTCACCAGAAGGTGAACGCCTTGCTCGGCACCGACGCCGTGATCGTGTTGCGGACGTTCCCGTACCTGGAGCGGCTGATCGATGCGGCACCGTTTGGGGCACTTGTCAACGACCGGAGCCTCAAGCTGTATGTGCTGTTTCTGTCAGGCAAGCCAAAGCAGCTGCCGTCGTTTCCGATCGCCATTCCGAAGGAGCTGCTCGAAGTTCCCGGCATGCACGAGCAGGACGCGCTGATCGTCAGCCGACGGAAGCCGAGCGGGATGTACGGGTTTCCGGGACTGTGGACGGACAAGGACCTCGGCGTGGCGTCAACCGCACGGACGTGGTCGACGATCGTTCGTATCGTGAACAGGCCGACGTAAACGTCGGCCTTCGGATTTCTAATCGCTGAGGAACTTCCTCGCGACCTCCACGTTGCACTTCTGGTTCGACTGCGGCATGCCCGGCCGGTATTCGAGCCTGCCTGACCACTGTGCCGGCTGCGTGAGATAAACGGGGTCTTCGACGGTGCCAGAGTACGTCAGCGACTTGCCGTCCTCGTTCAGCGTGAACCGCTCGTTGAGCTTTTTCTGGGAGCTGCTGGGGACGCCGGTCGAGAGGCCCATCGGGTGATCGGTGAAGTTGGTCGTTTCGACGACGAGCGTCTTGCCCTCCCAGTGACCGACTGAGTGGCCATGCAGGAACTGCTGGCTGGCGGGCGGGTGCTTGCGTCCATCGAGATAGACGGTCCGCGTCGTATCCATCCAGTCGACCTTGATCACGACCTTGTCCTTCTGCACATCGATCGTGGTCGCGACCGGATAGAACATCGTCGCCGGCAGGCCGATGGGGATGCAGTCTTTCTGTGTCGTCGCCTTCGGGTCGGCGTTCTGCTTGCCGATGGCTCTGGCCTGATCCGTGCGGGCCCATTTGCCCGCCGTCCCGTTGTAGGCGCCGAACGAGCTCATCGGCGAGAACCACGTCCCGGCAATGCTCGTCGCCACCGCGTCGGTCTTCACCTCGAAGATGCTGCGTGACGAGATGTTGAGCGGCACGTAGGAGTTGTCTTTCTGCTTGGTCATGTCACGACCAAGCATCAGCCTGTCCGGCTCGCGACGACTGGGACTGCCGGCGATGGTGACGATGTCGCCAATCTTCAGCTTGTCCTTGGTGAAGCCGAGCGCATTGAGCACCGACGCCGCGCCGGCCTCGACCTCCATCCGCTGCTTCGTCCCATCGTCTTTTGTGACTTCCAGCGTGAGATAGATGTGCGGGTTCATGTAGCGGTACTCGACCACTTTGCCGGTGACCGAGATCTTTTTCTGTCCGTCGAAGGCGGCGGCGCTATGGTGCGCGAGGACCGGCGCCGTGAACGCCGTCACGGCCACGCACGCGAACATGAATGCGATCTTCTTCATAGCCGCAGATTGTCTCCCTGAACCCGCCCGCACCGCAAGGAGATCGCGCGATATAGTGAGGGCTTATGCGCACTGTTCAACGAATCGTCACCGTCGTGGCGGCCGCCATTGCCGTCTTGTTCCTGACGTCCAGCGCGACGGCACAAGGCGCGAAATGCGACCGCCAGTGCCTCACCGACATCATGACGCGTTACCTGAACGCCATGGTGGCGCATGACCCGTCGTCGCTGCCATTGGCGGCGAACGCCCGCTTCACCGAAGACACGAAGACGCTGAAGGTGGGCGAGGGCGCGTGGACGACGGTGACGAAGCTGCGTCCATATCGCGTGGACTTCATCGACGTGCAGCAGGGTGTCGCTGCGGTGCACACGGTGTTCGAAGAGAACGGCACGCCGGTGTTGTTTGCGGCGCGGCTGCAGGTCGTGGATCGGAAGATCTCTGAAATGGAAACGATGATCGTCCGGAGTCGGGAGGAAGGCGCGCTCTTTGCGCCCGACAACCTGAAAGAGCCGACGGCAGCAATGAAGTACGTGCCGACTGCCGCGGAACGGATGCCGCGCGCGCAGATGATCGAAATCGCCGCCCGCTATCCTGCCGGTCTGAAGGTCGGCAGCTTCGAGAAGTCCGACGTGCCGTTTGCGCCCAACGCCTACCGCTTCGAGAACGGCGTCCGCATGGCCGGCCCCGGCTGCACGTTCCAGCCGCCGTCGTGCGAGAACATGCGCACGCAGCGCATCCCGACGCTCGCCGGGATCAAGCAGCGGCTCGTCGCCGTTGACGAGGAGATGGGTGTCGTGCTGTTCCATCTCGCCTTCGGACGTGGCTCGCTCCCCGGTGCGGGCTACGCCGAGAAGGGGCTGGGCCTCGTCACCTTCGAGGCGTTCAAGGTGTACGGCGGGCAGGTTCACGCTGCCGAGGCCGTCTTCGAGGCGGAGCCGTTCGACGGGCCGTTCGGCTGGGAATAGCGCTACGCGATCCATGGCAGAACTCTGCGCCGCGCTGTTCGCCGTTACGCCGCCCGTCGCGCCGGCGCATCACCGATTCAATTTCGGATACCAGTGGACCGGGTGCGGCGGATCCACTGGTGGCGGTGCCTCGGGCATCAGGACTGTCGGGAACAGCTTCGTCGAGTGACCTTCGAAATCGCGCGCCCACTCCTTGTGGTTATAGACGCATACCGGCAGGCAGATCGAGCAGTACGAGTGCTTCGCGAAGTAGGGGAAGCAGCGGCCGGTATCGACGACGTAGCGGTCGTAGCCGAGATGATCCGTGCCGGCCTCGGGACTCCGCTCGTCCGGGATCGCATGCGGTGGACAGTATTTTCGGCAGGCGCGGCAGGTGTCGCAGAACTTGGCGATGCCGGCATCGATCGGGTGGTCGATCGCCAGCGGCAACGACGTCGCGACACTGCCCATGCGGAACAGTGGTCCCAGCTGCGGGTGAATGATCGACCCGTGCCGTCCGAGCTCGCCGAATCCTGCCTTCAACCCGATCGGAATATGCAGCAGATCGCTGTCGCCGATCGGATGCTCGATGGTGCACCCATACCCGAGCGATCGGATGTAGGCCGCCAGTTGAATGACGGTCTCGCCGAGCGTGTAGTAGACGCGCAGGCACTCGATCGCTGACCGTCGGGACGGCACGATCTGGAACTCGCGCCACCGCATGCGCTGCCCGACGGCAATCGCGTAGGTGTGTTCGCACGTTCGCCCGGCGTAGACGTCGCTCGGCTCGATCGTGCAGATGCCGACGATGTCCGCGCCGAATTCGCGACTCTTGTCCTTCAGGTGGCCGGCAGCGTCGGCCGGCGACGCAAAGAGGTGTTGCCGTGTGGCGACCTCGCCGGAGAAGCGCGGCTGCTGCTCGTCGTAGATGAGGCGCAGATATTCGTCTACTTCCGCAGGTCGAATCGGTCGGCCGCCGGCAGCCGCGTACCAGTCTTCCCAGGGAAACGCCGAAGGTCTGCTCAACTGAACTTGAGGTCTCGCCGTGTGAAGAAGAAACAGCCGACGGCGAAATAGATCCCGGCGTAGCCGATCGCCTCGGCCGTGCGTTGGCGCTGCGTTGCCGCATCGATGGGGGTTCGTCGCTGCGCCGGCGCGCCGGCGGCCGCAGGCGACGCCGGAACGGGTGCCCAGACGACGCCGCCATAGAGGGTTTCATTATCGGGCGGGATGATCATGTCGAGCGCGGCGCCGAGCCGCTGATAGATCGGCTCGGGCCGTTCGCGCAGCGGCGTGATGAGCATCGGCATGACTCCGATCAGCACGGCCACCGCGCCGGCGATCGGTGCGGAGCCGCTGGCGCTGAGAGCCGTGGCAATCCCGCCCAGCACCACGATGCTGCCGATCGTTCGCATCACGGCGACGGCGAGGCCGTCGCGATCCACGTTGACGTCGACATAGGCCGCAAGCGCGAGTCCCAGCGCGACTCCAATGCCGAGCGTCACGAAACAGAACGCGGTGACACCGATCCACTTACCGAGCATCAGCTCCCAGCGTCGAACCGGACGCGCCAGAACCGTGATGATCGTCTTCGACCTGAGGTCGCCGGCGACTGACGTCGCGCCGAGATAGACCGCCGCCGCCAGACACATCAGCGACCAGACGCCGAGCGCCGCGGCTACGGACGTGGCGCGAATGAAGGCGAGCACCTCCGGCGCGCGTGCGTTCGTGAAGAGTGCACGTCCTGAAACCAGAAACATGATGAGGATGGCGAATCCCCACAGGTATACGGCGCGCTGGCTCATGACGGCGCGGAACGCGTTCTTGGCAATCAGTGCGATGCGCTTCACGAGGCCGCTCCCGCGTGCTTCAAGTAGGTTTCTTCCAGCGTCGCCGCGCGCATCGGCTGCACGGATCCGATTTCGAGCGGGACGCCCACGACCATGCGCAGCAGCGCCTGCTTTTCAGATATCTCGCAACGCAGAATGGCGGTGCCACCATTTTCATGAACGACCGTCGCCAGGCCTGCAATCAAGTCCCGGTGGGCAGCCGTCCAGCCGAACACCTCCACGTCCCATTGCTGTCCGGCCGCGCCGAACGACGACAGGCGATCCGCCATGACGACCTGTCCCTGGCGCACCATGACGACTTCGTCGCACGTGCGTTCGACGTCTGACAGGATGTGGCTGCTCAGGAACACCGTCCGTCCGCGCGACTTCTCCTCGACGATGATGTCGAGCACGAGCCGGCGTCCCTCGGGATCGAGTCCGCTCGTCGGCTCGTCGAGGATCAGCAGCTCCGGATCGTGGATGAGCGCCTGCGCGAGACCGAGGCGCTGCGCCATGCCCTTGGAATAGCTCGAGATCGGCCGCTTGCCGGCGTCGGTGAGCCCCATCCGATCGAGCAGGGGCGGGATGGCCGTCTCGAGCGCAGACGAGGTCATCCCTGCCAGTTGTCCGTAGAACCGCAGCGCCTCGCGCGCTGAGTAGAACGAGTAGGTGTAGAAGATTTCCGGCTGATAGCCGATGCGCCGCGCCACAGCCGGACCGGGTGATTCGCCAAAGACGCGGACGCGTCCGGCCGTCGGTTTCAGAAAACCGAGCAGCGTGTGAATCGTCGTTGTCTTGCCGGCGCCGTTCGGGCCGACGAAGGCGACGATGCTGCCGCGCGGCACCGACAGCGACAGCCCGCGCACCGCCTGGACGATGTTGCGCCGAACGCCCGCCCGGTAGTTCTTGACGAGGTTGGCGACGGCGATCACGGGCTGTGACACGGGGCCCTCTCAGTTGGTAGTTGGATAGTTGGATAGTTGGTAGTTGGTAGTCCCAGTGCGACTCTCCCTCCGTGTCCTCAACTACGAACTACCAACTATCCAACTACCAACTATCCAACTACCAACTATCCAACCAGCGGCCAGCTAGACCCCAGCGGCCTTCAGTGCTGCCAGTACGCGGGCATTTCTGAACGGCACGCGGCGCAGCCGCACTCCCGTCGCGTCATAAATCGCGTTGCCGACCGCGGCAATCAGCGACTTGCAGACTGTCTCGCCGGCGCCGTAGTGCGGCAGATCGGGCCGCTTCGGGTTCGGATCGCCGTTGACGATCACGACCTCGATCGATTCGGGCGTGTCGGCGTGCGTCAGCGTCGGGTAACTTGACCAGTCCACGCTCGTCACCTTCTCGGTGTCGAACGTCACTTCCTCATGCAGCGTGCGGCTGAGCGCGTGCAGCGTCCCTCCCTCGATCGTTCGCTTCAGCGCCTCCGGATTGATGACCAGGCCGCAGTCATGGGCGCAGACGATGCGCTTCACCCACACACGGCCCGTCCGGCGATTGACCTCGACTTCGGCGATCTGCGCGACGACGGTCTGGCTGCGGAACGTATACGAGATTCCGCGCCCGACAAGGATGTCGCCCGTCGCCCGCGGCTGCGGAAAGGGACGTGGCTGCCAGCCGTACTTTTCAGCCGCCGCCTTGATGACGGCGATCGACCGTGCCCGCTTGAATCCACTGTCGTCAGTGCTGCTGGCGGTCAGCAGGCGCATGCGGAACTCGATCGGATCGGCCTTGATGGCGGCCGCCAGCTCGTCGATGAACGACTCCGATGCGAACGTTACCTGCGGCCCGTTCGGGTCGCGCAGGTTGCCGGTCCGCAGCGGCGTCTCCCACACCAGCGGCAGTCCGACCACAGCGGTCGTCATCCGGCGATTCGGAATCGCGTACATCTCGGATGGCGTCGCCGCACCACCGCGAGCGGGCGTTCCGCGCCGCATGCCGGCCAGCTGCGCGATCAGCACGGTGTCGGGCTCGTTGTAACCGAGATGGTTGTGGTCGGCCGCGCGGGCGTCGAAATCGAAGGCGACGAGATTCCCCTGCGCATCGAGCCCGCCGCGCATCTTGACGACGAACGCGGGGCCTTTCGTGTCCCACGCCGTCTCTTCCTGCCGCATCCACTGCACCCGGACCGGCCGTCCCAGTTCGTTCGCCAGAAACGCCGCTTCGAACCCGGCATCGTCCGCGGCGGTGCGGCCGTACGCCTGCGGGCCTTCCATCCACACGACGCGCACACGGTCACGCGGCATCTTCAGGAACTCGGCGACGCCGTTGCGCAGCCCGTACGATTTCATGTCGTTCGAGTAAATCGTCAACTGATTGTTCGATGGATCCGCCATCGCGTGCGCCGGCCCGATCGAAACGTGGCCCTGAAACGGCACTTCGTACTCCGCTTCGACGACCTGCGCCGCCCCCGCCATCGCGCCGTCCAGGTTGCCGACGACGACGGGTGGGGTCGTCGACGTAGGCGTGGCGGCGCGCATGTAGCGGAACAGATCCTCAGACGCCGGGAACGGCGCCGTGGCCGGCTTGCGCCAATCCACCTTCAGTTGACGCGCCGCCTGGATCGCCTGCTCTTCGCGCTCGCACACGACCGCGACGTAGTTGCCCTTGCTGACGACCTTGACGAACCCGGGTATCGAACGGACAGACGACTCGTCGATGCTGACGAGCGTGGCGCCGGCCACGGGCGGCTTCACGTTGCGCGCGTGCAGCATCCCCGGAACCTTGGCGTCAACGGCCCACTTCAGCGAGCCGTCCACCTTCGCCGGGATGTCGTAGCGCTGCGGCGACTGGCCGACGATCTTCAGCTGCTGCACCGTCTTGATCGGTGCCGCACCCGTGGTCGTATCCGTGTTGTTGCCGCGCAGCGTGACGTTGAATTTGCGGCCGCCGATCAATTCGCCGTATGTGACTTTCCGGGACGGGTCCGCGGCAACCGAGACGACGCCGTCGCTGACGACAAGTTGTGCGACAGGTACACCGAAGCGCGCGGCCGCGAGATCGAGGAGCACGCGGCGCGCCTCGGCGGCGACACGGCGCATCGGCCAGCCATCCGTCTGCAGCGCGTCCGATCCACCGGAACCGCCCTGGTCGACGGTCACATCGGTGCTGCCCATTACGCAGCTCGTGCGCGCGTATGGCATGTCGAGCTCGTCGGCCATGATCTGGCGGAACGCCGTGCCGGTGCCCTGGCCGAGATCGGTCTTGCCGACATGAAACGTGGCGGTGTTGTCCTCGCGAATCACGATCCAGGAATCGAGCTGTCGAAAATCCGGATCGGGGTACGGTCCGGGCGCCTGCGCCTCGACGACGGCGCTGAACGGATCCGCGTTCGCAACGGCGGTGAACCCGACGACGAGATAGCCGGACTGCTTGATGAAGTCGCGTCGCGTCGTCATGCGATCACCTCACTCTCTGACCGCGAGCGGGCCGACCCGATGGCTTTGGCCGCCCGCTTGATCGCCGCCTGAATGCGGTAATACGTCATGCAGCGGCACAACGTACTCGACATACCTTGCCGAATCTGCGCGTCCGTCGGGTTGGGCGTCTTGTCGAGCAGCGCTTTCGCGGTGAGGATCTGGCCGTTCTGGCAGAAGCCGCACTGCGGAACCTGCTCGTCGATCCAAGCCTGTTGCAGGGGATGGAGGACGCCGTTCCTGGCCAGTCCTTCGAGCGTCGTAATTTCGGCGCCGGCGACCGACGAGATCGGCCGGATGCATGAGCGGACGGCCTCGCCCTTGACCAGCACGGTGCAGGCGCCGCACTGGCCCAGGCCGCAGCCGAAGCGCGGGCCGTGCAGGTCGAGGTCGTTGCGCAGCACGTACAAGAGGGGAGTTGCCGCGTCCACGTTGACGGTATGGGTCTGACCGTTGACCCTGAGGGTGAAATTAGCCATGGCAGGCGGAGTGTACAAGGCCTAAGGCCTAAGGCCCAAGGCCCAAGGCCTAAGGGACTGGGCCAGGGATAAGTGTTGAGCAAGGAGGGCACAGGCGCTGTCTTTGCGCCCTTCACTGTCTTCGCGGGCTTCGCGGTTCAGGCATAAGATTCGTAGCCATGACAACCCGGGCATTGCTGACCTTGGCCCTCGTCATCGCCGTGGCCGGTGGCTGCTCGAAACCGAAGGACGAGGCGCCCCCCCTGCCGACCGGCGAGGACTGGGTTCAGAGCGTTCAGGCGTGGCGCACGAAGCACGAGACGGATTACCGCCGCGACTGGGCGACCATTGCCGGGCTGCACTTCCTCGAGCCGGGCAGTCATTCGCTGGGCAGCGACAGGAAGAGCGACATCGTCCTGCCGGAAGGCGCACCCGGCACGGTCGGGCAGATCGTCGTCGCCGACGGTTGGGTCCGCTACGAGCCGGCGACCGGAGTCACGCCAGTGCAGAACGGCAAGCCGCTGACGGGAACGGTTGTGCTCAAGGAGCCGGGGAAGGAAGCGGTCGACGAGATTGCCGTCAACGACGTGAAGTTCGCCGTTCACGAGAGCGGCAAGCGTCTGTCATTACGCGTGTGGGATCCGGACGGCAAGCAGGCGCGTGAGTTCGCCGGCTTCGACTGGTTCCCGATCGATCCAAACTACCGTGTTATCGCGACGTTCGTTCCCGACGCGAAGCCGATCGACATCCCGGTGGTCAATACCTATGGTGATGCCGACGTGATGGCCTCGGAAGGGGTCGTCGAGTTCACACTCAACGGCAAAACGGTCCGCCTGCGACCGTTCACCACCCGGCCGAAGCGCTTCTACTTTGTGTTTCGAGATGGCTCCAGCGGACACGAGACCTACGAGACGGCCCGCTTTCTCTATTCAGATCTGCGCGACGACGGAACGACGGTGCTCGATTTCAACGAGGCGTATAACCCGCCGTGCGCGTTCAACCCGTACACGACGTGCCCGATCCCGATCAAAGAAAACCGGCTGGCGGTGAAGATCCTGGCGGGAGAGAAGGCTTATGGGGGGAATCATTAGGAAATGCAAAATGCAAAATGCAAAATGCAAAATGCAAAAAGGAGTGCGCGGCTTTGAGTTTTGCATTTTGCAGTTTGCATTTTGAATTACCGGAGGTCGTATGTTTCGCTGGCTATCCACTGTAGCGGCGCTTCTCGCGTTGATGGCTGTTCCCATCACCGCGCATCACGGGGATGCCGGTCGCTATGACGAGGAAGTCATTACGGTTACGGGCACGGTCGTTGCCCTCCAGATGGTGAATCCTCACACGCACATCGTCTTCGACGTCGTCGATCACGGAAAGACGGTCCGCTGGCAAGCCGAGCTGGGCACGCCACAGCAACTGACCAAGCAGTTCGGCTGGACGCCGACGACGGTGCATGCGGGGATGAAGCTGACGATGATCGGGCGTCAGTTGAAGGGAGGCGCGCCGTATCTCAACCTGACCGAGCGCGCGAACATCGTCGTCACCGCCACCGGTAAGGAGATCTACCGCACCGAAAACTTCGGCAAGGCGGCGCCGCCGAAGGGGCCGAAGGGTTCGCTGGTAGCGCAGTGAAACGTTCGGATCGTTCGAGTCGTTCGAATCGTTCGAGTCGTTCGAGTCGTTCGAGTCGTTCAACAGCGGCGACGTTCGTCGCCCTCGTGCTGGCCAGCGTCGTCTGGAGCCCGGCGGCGCAGTCGCCGCCTCGGCCATTGCTGCGACAGACGGCGTATTTGAAAGCATCGAATTCAGAAGCGTCGGATCATTTCGGTTGTGGCGGTGTGCTGCAAGGGCACACAGGCCAGGGCGTAGCCATCAGCCGCGATGGCACGACGCTCGCCGTCGGTGCGCCACACGAGGGCAGCCGGGCGCGCGGCATCAACGGCACTCAGGGTGACAACTCGACGTTCGACGCGGGCGCGGTGTATGTCTTCACGCGCTCCGGTGATCGATGGATGCAGCAGGCGTACGTCAAACCGTCGAATCCGCAGAGTGGTGCCGAGTTCGGCCACTACGTCGCGCTGAGCGCCGACGGCAACACGCTGGCGGTGTCGGCATATTGGGAGGCGAGCAACGCCACCGGCATCAACGGCAACCAGCGCGACGAGTCGATTCCGCAGGCGGGCGCGGTGTACGTGTTCGCGCGCCGCGGCGCGATATGGACGCAGCAGGCCTACATCAAGGCGTCGAATACCGGCGAAGCAGGAACGGCCGACAGCTTCGGTGAAGGCGATCAGTTCGGTTTCTCGCTGGCCTTGAGTGGCGACGGCAACACGCTGGCGGCCGGCGCGCTGACGGAAGACAGCGCGTCGCCCGGGATCAACGGAAATCAGAAGGACAACTCGGCGCAGTCAGCTGGCGCCGTCTATGTCTTTGCTCGCGTCGCTGATTCGTGGTCGCAGCAGGCGTACGTGAAGCCGTCGAATCCTGATGCCGGCGACATGTTCGGCTATTCGGTCTCGCTGACGGCGGACGGGAACATGCTCGCCGTCGGCAGCTACGACGAGGATGGCTCCGGCCACGGCATCAACCCGCCTCCCGACAATCGCAGTGCCGGCGCCGGCGCGGTCTACGTCTTCACGCGCGCGGCGACGACGTGGACGCAGCAGGCCTACGTCAAGCCGTCGAATGGCGAGTCGCAGGACTCCTTCGGTGTTCACGTCGCACTCAGCGACGACGGCTCGACGCTGCTGGCGGGATCGCTGGACGAGGACTGCCAGGTCACCGGGGTGAACGCACCTGGCTGCGCCAACGACATGAAGGACGACCTGTCGATGGGTGCCGCGTATGTCTTCGTCCGCAGCGGCGGAACCTGGTCGCAGCAGGCATTCATCAAACCGTCGAATACCGGTCCGAACGACTGGTTCGGATCGCGGCTGGCGTTGAGTGGCGACGGCAACGCCGCCGCCATCGGTGCGGCGCTCGAAGACAGCGGCGCGAAGGGGATCGACGGCCGTCAGAACGACGAATCGGCCAGCGAAGCGGGCGCGGTCTACCTGTTCACCCGCGACGGGACGTCCTGGCAGCAGCGCGCCTATATCAAGGGGTCGAATACCGAAGCGTACGACGAGTTCGGCAGCTCGGTGGCGCTCGATCGGAACGGTTCACTGCTCGTGGCGTCGGCGCGCGGCGAAGACAGTGCAGCGCGCGGCGCGAATGGCAATCAGGCGAGCAACGCCGCGGCCGAAGCTGGAGCCGTGTACGTGTTTGCGGTCCAAAAATGACGACGATGCTCCCCGCTGTAGCCACGAAGGTCGCGAAGCTGGCGAAGAACGCGAAGAAAAAGAATCTCTCTGCGATCTTCGTGCTCTTCGCGGGCTTCGCGGTTCACGTTGGAATTCTCATCGCACAGCAACGGCCAGCTGATCTGATTCTGTTCAACGGCAAGGTCGTCACCGTCGACGCGCGGTTTTCGACGGCGCAGGCGGTGGCTGTGAGTGGCGAGCGGATCACCGCTGTTGGGCCCGACAAGGAAGTGCTGGCGCTGGCGGGCGACGCGACGCGGCGAGTCGACCTGCAGGGAAAGACCGTCGTTCCTGGACTGATCGACAACCACATGCACCTGTTGCGCGCGGGCACCACGTGGCAGCGCGAGGTGCGGTGGGACGGGGTCGGCACGCGCAAGCAGGCCCTCGACCTGCTGCGTCGTCGCGTTGCCGCCGTGAAACCGGGGGAATGGATCTACAGCCTGGGCGGTTGGACGCTCGAGCAGTTCGCCGATGATTCGCGACCGTTCGCGCTGGCGGAGCTCGATCAGATTGCGCCAGCGAATCCCGTGTTCCTGCAGGCATCGTATTACCGGGGTTACGTCAACAGCCGCGCGATGGAGGCGCTCGGCATCGCTGGTCCGTCGAATGTCATCGACGAAGCAAACGTTCGTGCTGCGGCGGCGAAATTGCCGGTTGCGAGCGGGCCGGAGCTCGAGGCGAGCACGCGTCAGATGGTGAGCGAGCTGAACAAGGCGGGCCTGACGGCGTTCGGCAGCGCAGCGTGCGAACCGAACGTGCTGCCAATCTACCGGCGATGGGCCGAGCAGAAGAAACTCAACGTGCGCGTCTTCTGCATCGTCGGCTTCGGCCCAGGGACGCCCGAACAGGTGACCAACGTTCTCCCGCAGATCCGCTCGATGAAGATGAGGCAGGGCGACGCGTTCATCAACGACATTGCCTACGGCGAGACCGTCTACGGCCCGCTGCACGACCCGATGTTTATTCGCGCGTCCAATCCGCAGCCCGATCAGCTCGCGCAGTGGCGCCGCATTGCCACGGAAGTGGCGAAAGCCGGCCTGCCGCTGCACGTCCACGCCAACCTGACCGCCACGATCGGCGCCTTCCTCGGTCAAATCGAGCTGATCAACCGCGACTACCCAATCAAGGAGCTGCGGTGGACCCTTGCGCACGTCAATCAGATCGATGCCTCGCATCTGGCGCGCATGAAAGCGCTGGGCATGTCGGCCGCCGTCCATCCATGGGCCGTCATCAACGGCGGCATCAACCGGACGGTCTTCGGCGACGCGGCGCTGGACATGGCGCCGCTGCGCACGATTCAGATGAGCGGCGTGCCGTGGGGACTGGGCAGTGACGGCAGTCGCGCCAACCAGATCCTGCCGTTCCAGACGATCGCCTGGGCCGTGACCGGTCGCATGGTCGGAGGGACGGAGGTGCTGCGTTCATCTCAACGTCTCACTCGCGAAGAGGCGCTGACCGCCCACACGCGCGGGAACGCCTGGCTGGTGTTTCAGGAGAAGAATCTGGGCTCAATCGAGGTCGGCAAGCTCGCCGACCTCGTCGTCCTCGACCGCGACTACCTCACGGTCCCCGCCGATCAGATCAAGGACATCACCGCCGTTCAGACGATCGTCAACGGACGGATCGCGTACGACAGGCCGTAGGCCGATGTCCTTCCGGCCACTCAACGTGCCGGCCGGGAAGGTGGCGCGCCAGGCGGGGCGGCATCGGGAACGATGCGGAAGTAGCGATTGTTCTCGGTGCACATGTATTCGATGATGTCGGTGTCGGGCAGATAGACGAGACGCTCCGTCACGTTCCAGGGCCGGGTGTACGCCTTCGGATCGTCAATCGTGATCTCGATGTCCATGTGGCCGAAGTCACGCCGCACGAACCGCTCCGTCACGCGCAGCGCTTCGGTCGCGGGCCTTCCAGCGTTGTCCAGCCAGACGTTGTCGTTGAACCCGGAGCTTTGCACAACGAACGCGTCCGCGTCCCACTTCCCAACCGAATAGCCGAACCATGCCGGATTCGGGTCCTTCGGCAGATCGCGTCCGTCCGTGAAGATCTGTCGGAACGAGTGCACCGCCTCGTAGAGAATCGTGACGAGTCCGGGCATTTCAAGAATCTTGAACGGATAGGGAACGAAGTCGGATCGCGGCACGCCGCCGACGATGCAGTTCGACGTCGGATCGTCTTTGGCATTGTTCGCAACGCGTGTTTTGAACAACGCCTCCGCCCATGGCTGGAACGGCACCGCGTCTCCGGCCTTCATCCCGCGGCTGATGTCCTCGATGAGGCGTGCCGTCGGCCGCCAGAGGCCGGCGATGACCGGCTTGCCGTCCGCCGTCCGCGGTGCCGGCGCGTTCAGGTCTGCCCGGCCGTCGGCTGTTCGAGGAATGCCGGGCGTGGGAACCTTCAGCCATTGGGCTGGGGATTTTTCCGCGACGAGCAGCAGCAGCGCGGCGACGATCGCGACAGATTTCATGGAAGCCTCACTGCACAGCGAATTTTTTACAAAGGCCGCATCGACATCAGGTTCCCAAATTCATTACCATCCCGTGCATGTTTAACGGTCGGGCCACATTGATACTACCGTTGCTGCTGGCTGGAATCCTCTACGGTGCCCCCGCGTCTGCTCAGGTCGATTTCACGGGCGTCTGGAATGGCAATACCAACGCCGAAGACGGCCCCGAACGGGCCGCAGGACCCTCGCTCGTGGAGTTTCTCGGTCTTCCCATCAACGACCAGGCGCGGCAATGGGGTCTGGCCTACCGGCCGGGACGCCTGTCGCTGACCGAACACCAGTGCCAGGTCCACGTCGTTCACTACATCCATCGCGGGCCGTTTGGCGCACGGATCTGGGAAGAGCGTGATCCGGTGACTCACCAGCTGGTCGCGATTCACGAGGCGATCAACACCTACGAACAGCAGCGGACGATCTGGATGGACGGGCGTCCGCATCCATCGCCGAACGCCCCGCACACCTGGATGGGTTTTTCGACGGGCGTGTGGCAGGGGAACATGCTGACGATTACCACCACGCACATCAAGCAGGGGTGGTACCGCCGCGAGAACGTTCCCGCGAGCGACGAAGCGACGACGATCGAACATTGGACTCGAAACGGCAATGTCTGGACGCACATCAGCGTGACCGAGGATCCGAACTACCTCGCCGAGCCGCTGATCAAGAGCGAAGACTTCACGCTGAATCCCAACCCGAACTCCTTCAACCCGTTCTGGCCGTGCGAATACATCGAGGAGGGCGAGCGGCCGCGTGGACAGGTTCCCCACTATCTGCCCGGCGAGAATCCGTGGATAGCGGAGTATGCCGCAACGCACAACCTGCCGCAGGAAGTCACCCTCGGTGGTCCAGCGCAGATGTATCCCGAATACCGTGAGCGTCTGAAGACACTCCCCGTAGCGGTATTCGTCGATCCCAATGCGCCGGCACCCGCTTCGCCGGCACCGGCCGGAAGAGGACAGGGACCCGCAGCACCGGCCGGCGGCCGCGGCGGCGGTGCGTCTGGTGGACGCGGTGCTGGTCCCGGAGGACGCCAGTAATGGCGAACCTCCAACTGCCATCTTCCAACGTCCACAACGCGAAGCGAGTGCTCCTGTCAGCCTGCTTCGTCGCTGTGGCCGTGTGCGTCGGCCTCGACGCGCAGCAGCAACAGCCGCAGATCCGGACGGCGAAGCAGATGCCGTTTCCGAAAAATCCGGACTGGTCGAAGCTGGAAGTGGAGACGCTGCCGGTTCAGGGCAAAGTTCACATGATTGCCGGAGCCGGCGGGAACATCGCCGTTCAGGTCGGCGACGACGGTGTGCTGCTGGTCGACACCGGCTACGAGCAGATGGCTGGCAAGGTCGTCACTGCGATACGCACCCTCGCTCCGAACAGAACGCTGCGGACGATCATCAACACCACCCTTTCCGACGCCCACACCGGCGCCAACGCCGTGCTGATCAAGGAAGGTCGCCTCAATCAGGCCGGCCCGGGGCTCGGGCAGCGGCCGAACGAAGCCGACCTGATCGGCCACTCACAGCTGCTCGCGCTGATGACCAAGATCGGCCGCGAAAAGATTGTTCCGGAACGATGGCCGCCGAGCGTCTACAGCGTGCGGCAGAAGGACATGTACTCGAACAACGAGCCGGTCGTCATGCTGCACGTTGCCGATGCGGTTACGTCCGGCGACAGCATCGTCTGGTTCCGCGGCTCCGACGTAGTCGTTGCGGGAGAGATTTTCAATCAGGCCAGCTTCCCGATGATCGACCTGGCCAATGGCGGCACGATCAACGGTGTGATCGAAGGGTTGAACACGCTGCTCGAGATCATGGTGCCGAAACACAACCAGGAAGGCGGCACCATGGTGATCCCCGGTTACGGCCGCATCGGCGACGAGCACGACGTGCTCGAATACCGGGACATGCTCACGATCATTCGTGATCGGGTGCAGGCGGCGATCGACAAGAAGCTGACGCTGGCGCAGGTGAAGGCGATGAAGCCGACCGCCACCTACGAGTACGAGCCCAGGTTCAATCGCGATTCGGCCTGGACGGCCGACATGTTCGTCGAGGCAATTTATCGAAGTCTCAGCCCGCGAAAATAGATAGAGGATTACGTAATGAAATTCAGAGTTCCCGTCATCATCATCGCTGCGGTTCTGCTGTCGGCCGCCGGCGCCTACGCCCACCACTCCTTCGCCGGGACGTATCAAGAGCATCAGGTGGTCAAGCTCGAGGGCGACGTGGTGGAGTTCAACATCCGCAACCCGCATTCGTTCATCCTCATCGAGGTCACCGAGAAGGACGGCAAGAAGGTGAAATGGGGCGGTGAGTGGGGCGGGGTCACGCAGCTGTCGCAGGGCGGGGTCACGCGCTTCACGCTCGAAGTCGGCGATCACCTGATCATCGAGGGCGCCCCGCCGCGCGATTCGCTCGACAAGAAGATCCTCGTGCGCAAGGTGTGGCGTCCGGCGACGGACAAGAAGCCGGCGTGGGAGTGGGCGGGGAACGTCCGCTGATGCGCTCGCGCATCCTGATCTCGCTCGCGTTGGCCGTCGCTCTGGCCGTGACCTTGCCGGGCACGCGTGCCGAAGGCGGGCAGCGTGGGGCCGGAGCCCCAGGCCCCGCAGCACCGGCTGCGGCAAAGACGGCGGCGCCGGTCGATCTCACCGGTTATTGGGTGTCGCTTGTCACAGAAGACTGGATCGAGCGGATGTCACCTGACTCACCGCCGTCCGGTACGGGCGGACGTGATGGCGCCGATCGGGCCGCCGCAGGGCGCGGTGCGGCGCCACCCTCCGGCGAGCAGTGCCGCGCCTACGGCGCCGGCGGCAGCATGCGCGTGCCTGGTCGGCTGAACATCTCGTGGGCCGACGACAACACGTTGAAGGTCGAGATGGACGCCGGCACGCAGACACGTCTTTTCCACTTCAATCCGACGCCGCCTCCCGCGCAACGGACACTGCAGGGCCATTCGATCGCGTCCTGGGACAACCTGCCGGGCCGCGGTGGGTTTGGTGGCGGTGGCGGCGGCCGCGGTGGCGCCGCGCCCCGCTGGGGCAGCCTGCGAGTCGTCACGACCAACATGACCGGTGGCTATCTGCTGTCGAGCCGATCGTCGTACAGCGAGAACGCGGTCCTCACCGAGCAGTTCATCCGCCATCAGGATTTCGGAACCGAATACCTGACGGTCATGGCATCGCTCGAAGACGGCGGCGCTCCGCGCATCGTCAGCTCGACGTTCAAGAAAGAGCCAGACGGATCGAAGTTCAAGCCGACAGGGTGTGAGGTCGTCCGATAGCAGGCGAGTTGACGGCGTCAGAAGGTCCCTGGTCCTGTGGCCGTGGGCCTTCGTCCCTGCATGGGCCCTCGTCCGTCCCCGGTCCCTGGTCAGCACCAAGGACCAACCGCAGGACCAGCCGTGGTTCGGCACCTGGCAACAGCTCCCTCCCGCAACGAAGTGGTTCAACCCCTCGCCCTATCGCAAGGTGACGCTGCGCATTGAGCCATGGGAAGACGGCCTGAAGGTCGTTTACGACATGGTCCGCAGGCGTGGCGGTATCACGCACCTGGAGTGGACCGGACGATTCGACGGGAAGAATTACGCGGTGCAGGGCGTGGACTATGTCCTGACGAATGCATACCGCCAGCTTTCCGATCGCAGCTACGAGATCGTCGTCAGCGTTGATGGGCGCACCGCCGCCGTCGCCACTGCGGTCGTATCACCCGATGGCAGACAACTGACGGTCGATACTGTCGAGAGAGATGCGGGCGGGAAGACGCTGAAGACGCAAGCTGTGTACGTGAAGCAGTAATTCAGAATTCAGGATGCAGAATGCAGAATGCAGGCTTCGATTGACGTTGCGCGCATTCTGAATTCTGCATTCGACCTACGGATCGTGCGGCCGCACCCAGCGAAACGTGCTGTTCAGCAGCGGAAACGCCTCGAAGTCGACGCGTTTCAGCTCCGCCTGGACGTGATGGTCATCCATTTCGCCATCGATGCTCAGTCGATCGTCAGACGGACGATCGAACGTGAAGCGCGAGGCCCAGCTGCGGCTGCCCCCTTTCGTGAGCGCGAACGTGCCGGTGCTGCGATCGATCGAGACTCCATAGCGGGCAAACGAGTCGTCCGTCCGCTGGACGGTGACGACGTCGGGTGTATCGAAGATCACGCGCCGCCAGCGGCGGTCGTAGTCGTTCTGTTCCGTCGGGCGCTGCTGCGCATCGACGACCAGTCGCTCGACGTTCCAGACGCCGTAGAGCGCGGACTTCGGGCGTCCGCCCCCGGCAACCTGCCAGAAGCTCCAATTGATGTAGGCCAGCATCGCGATCAGGTAGACACCGAATGCCAGCTGCGCCTTCGGCCAGTGGCGGGCGGGTTCCGCGGCGGACAAGGCACCCTCGCCACGGACCCGACGCCAGCTGCGAATCCCCACAGCCTGAAAGAGTTGCGGCGCAGCCGGTGCCAGCAGAATCAACGACATCGCGATCAGGTGCATCGTCACCAGCTTCACGCCGATGTCGAACGCCATGTTCAGCGTCAGCACCTGCATCAGCGCCACGAGCGCAAGCAATGCGCCCAGCGTTGCTGTCCTCGGCACCAGCAGCAGAATGCCAGCGAGCACCTCGATGCAGCCACTGAAGATCTGATAGGCCGGCGCCGAGCCGATCGTCGTCCACAGTAGAGCGCTCAAGGTCATGTCGCCGACCGGTGTGACGAGTGCCGTCAGCGGCGGCGCGGGGAATTGCGTGGGGATGACCTTGGTCATCCCATACTCCAGCAGTGATGCGGCGAGCGCCAGCCGTACGGCAAGGAGGAACCAGGGGGGAGCACGGCCGTCAACGCGCTGTCTGCGATCAAGGACAGCCCAGATCACCGCGAGGAGCACCGACACAATCACGATCCAGAGCGTCTGCATCCAGAAGAACACCGTCTCGCCGCCGCTGATATCGTCCAGCGGCACATCCACGCCGAAGAAGGTCAGCGCCACCCATTGGGTGACGCTGCGCATCGGCCACAGCCGGCCGAGGCCGCGATAGGTGAACCAGAGATTCGGGATCAGGCTGCCGGAGATCTGCGTCGCCAGAGCGAAGAGCGTCAGGTAGACGACGCCGAAACGGACGACGAGGCGCGTGGCGAGGCTGGACGTGTTAGACAAGAAAGCGGCCGGCTGTTCGAGCCGGACTCTATTATCCTCATGCCGTTCTTCGCGCCCGTGCCGTTCTCGAACGGTGAAAGCACCTCCGGCCGACGGCGATCACTCCGCACGCGCAGACGATGGCGAGCGGCGGAACGACGAGGACCGCTGCCGCGTGCAGCGCGAAGCGGCCGCCTGCCTGCGCGGCGCCGTTGGCCAGCGGAAGTGCCAGCGTCACCGCGTAGTAGGCGCCGAGCGGCACCGCCGCGCTGCGGAATGCGCCAGCGAGGCGCGCGCGGTTCATGGCCGACCCCGGAGGATGGCGTTCCGATCGAACCGCTGTGCGACCTCGTGCAACAGCACGAGGCCGCCGAAATACACGAGGATTCCCTCCAGTCGATGAAGAGCTGAACTCGAAATCAACACTCCGACAGGATGCGCGGCGAGCCACATCGCCGTGGCGATCCGAACTGCGTTGACGATGACGGCGGCCCCATAGCCTGCCACCAGGCTCACACCGATCACGCCGCCGGCCCACACAGATGTTCGGACATGCCGAAACAGCGTGAACACCAGCATGCCGAAGGCGGCGATCATGAAATTCACACCGGCGCACGACTTCTCGATCAGAAACAGCCGGTCACTCGAGAAATACCCTTCGCCCGGCTGCAGTGTGAACGACGCACCGGTGATCGCACCTGTCAGGTGGGCAGTCGGCGCGAGCATCCACATCAGATCGTCGGCGCGCGCATCCGAGTAGTGCCGCTTCAACGCCCAGGCGATGAACAACGCCGCGGCCGCACCCAGGAGTTTTGTCTTCACGACACGGCCCCATATCGACGGCGCCGCAGGCTGACGCAGATGAGGAGCGTCGCGACAATCGCCGCCACCCAGACGAACTCAGGCTCGGGACCATTCGTGACTCCGACGGCGAGATCGGACACGCCTTGCGGCAGCGGCAGCGGTTGATCGACATCCTGCCCGCTGTCGGCGGTGCGAACGATCTCCTGGATTGCCACAAACGACGTGTAGCGCGTGAGCAGGCTATACGTCAGGCCCAGGGACGTAATTTCGGCGATGCGCCCGGCGCTCGGTGTACTCGGGCCGAAGTCCGAGAGGTCGGCAATTCGCGTGCGTGCCCACAGATGGCGAATGGCCGCGTGATTCCGCTCGGTTCCGGCGGACGAAACCGGAACGGACAGGCGGTAGTTGCCGCGACCGGTCTGTCCGGTGATCTCGATCCAGCCGGCAGCGCTTCCCCGCCACTTTCCGAACACGACGACCGGCCGGCTGGCGAACAAATCGGGCACTTTCTGCGGCTCGACGTCGTAGACGTCGAAGCCGCGGAACGTCACGTCGATGCCGGTCAGCACCGGCGTGTCGATGTAGCGTCGCAGCCGTGTTGCCGCCGCCGCCGCTTCGCCCGGCTCCGTCACGATGAACGGCTCGCCAAGTCCGGCGCGTGCGACCCCTTCGATGAGCAAGCGGTTCACGCTGCTGCCGATACCGAACGCGAAGAAATTGACCTCGTCCACGTGGGCGCGCACGTAGTCGAACACGTCAGACTCAGCCTCGATATACCCGTCAGTCACCAGGACCACGCTGCGCGACACGCCTGACTGGCGCGGAAGAGCGACCGCGCGCGTCAGTGCGCCGAGCAGGCGCGTACCGCCTCCACCTTGCTTGCGTCCGATGAACTGCAGCGCCTGCGTCAGGTTCTCAGGCGATGCGGGCACGGACACCTGCGAGAACGTCTCGGTGCCGTCGGCAAAGACGACGACGTTGAAGGTGTCGGCAGGGCGAAGAACGTTCGCCAGATCGCGCATCAACTTCTTCGCGGTGTCCAGCGGAAACCCGTTCATCGACCCCGAGACATCGACGACGAAGATGTATTCACGCGCCGGTGTGTCGCCAGGTTGCACGAGCTGCGGCGGCTCGGCCATCAGGAGGAAGAAGTTCTCTTCTTTCCCCTCAAACAGAAGGAGCCCGGACGCGATCTGCTTGTCGCCCATGCTGTAGCGGAGGATGAAGTCGCGATTGCCGGCGAACCGCTCAGAGTCGGCGAGCGCCACCTGTGCGCGTCCGACACCGGCCGACCGCACGTCCACCCGATGCGAGGGCGACGAGATCGCGCGCAGCGCCATGCCGGCCGACACGAGCGCAGCGAGGTGAAAGTCGCTCTTCGGCGCCTCGCCCTGACGTGTGTAGGGCGCGCTGACGAACTGGTCCGCCGGCGACGCCTGGCTTTGACTCTTTTCCGAGTATCGCGGACCGACAACGGTCGGATACACGAACTCGTAGACGCCATCGGTCGGGACGAGCAGTTCGGTGTACTTCAGCTCGACGAGGATGGTGTCGCCGGGAAGCACGTTGGCCACTTTCATCGTGAACACGTTGGGACGGCTCTGTTCGAGCAGCGATGCGCTCTTGCCTTCCTGCTTCGCCGCTTCGAATTCACGCGTCGCCTGCTCGCGTTCCCGGATCCTCGCCACCGTTCTGACGTTGCCCACTGTCATCGTCATCCCATAGACAGCGGCCCGGGTCGATGCAGGGAAGACGTAGCGGGCGTGGATAGGTCGAGTCCCGCGGTTCTCGTAGACCTGCCGGACGGTGACATCCGCAATGACGCCCGCGATCGCCACATCGACGCGGGTGTCTTTCAACGGCAGTCGATCGATGGACGGATCTCCGCCTTCGACGAAGAAGTACGGAGACAACGTCTTGTCTGCCGGCGGCTGATCGCGTTGCGCGAAGGCGCCGGGCGGCATGAGCAGAACGATGGCGGCAGCGATGACGGTTCGACGAAGTGAGTATTCCATGTCGATCCGAGAGAGCAACGGGACTGCCGCGTCGACGCGCGAGACGACACACCGCAACCCGTTGCGTGCGTGCGACATAGGTTCTCGGGTCTTGCCGGACAGGCTGGCGCAGCGCCGTCAGGAGGTGTGCGCGAGGACACGCGCGTGTCCTGACGGACACGGTGTTGACTCGAGGATTCAGACTTCGTGGCCTTGCCAGGATCGGAGCTCGATTTTTGTGGGCGTCGTGGTTTGAATACCGTGGCGGCTGGCGGGCACGTCGCGAGCCCCGGTGCGATACCGGGACTCGCGACTTAGGGGGCTACTTCCTGGCAGTCTGATCACTGCTTGCGTCGCCGTTTGTGCCGACGACCTCGGCCGGCGGTGTGGCGACGAGCGATTCCTCGGGCCCACTCTTTACCGTCTGAACGCGA
>Ga0111539_10002036_pt1 | contig 27011 bp, 19 predicted proteins | sample RhiMethybrSRZTD1_FD_79667 | JGI IMG/M metagenome (GOLD analysis project Ga0111539, IMG submission 79667) | Populus rhizosphere microbial communities from Tennessee, USA - Rhizosphere MetaG P. TD hybrid SRZTD1 (version 2) (version 2) | ecosystem: Host-associated > Plants > Roots > Rhizosphere >...
GTTCTAATCGAGTATATCTACGAAATTGCGACCCTGTGTTTTTCTATTCTTCTTATAATTCTCCTATGGAACAGGAGGACAAGTTTTCCGCTGTTGATTTGCTGTTTGTATGGTCTGAATGTATTGGTGCTGATTGTAGAAACAGTTTGGCTCCGCGAGCTCCAACTTCCAACGGGGTTTGAGGGCAAGGACAGCGTCTCGTCCTACGGCCTTATCTTCGCGGCTTTAATTTGGATTCCCTTCTTTGTTTATTCAGATCGTGTAAAAGGAACATTCAGGGAAAGATTATCTTGATCACTTTCCCTGAAGACAATATCCTACAGCGACATCATATCTTTAAACTTAGCTGCCTGACGACGGCTTACTTCCACTTTGTCACCCCCACGAAGTTTTACCATTAGCCCGCCGTTGAACCACGGCTCAATTCCTTCGACCCAGCTTAAGTTTACGATGTGTTTGCGGCTTGCACGGAAGAAGGCACGTTCGTCAAGCTTTTCATCCAACGCGTTCAATGATTTGTGAATCATTGGGCGGTTGTTGTCGAAATACACCTTTATGTAGTTTCCATCCGATTCGAATAGCCTTACGTTGTTAAGGCTCACAAACCAGCAACGATCGCCGTCTTTTACAAACACCTGGTCTGATAGCCCCAATTTCTTTTCAGGACCACGGATTGCGGCATTCTTTGCGCGCTCCTTGTCCGCTAGTTTTGCAACGGCCTCGGCCAAACGCTCGGGTTGTATAGGTTTTAACAAGTAATCCAACGCGTTCACTTCAAATGCCTTGAGGGCAAATTCATCGTAGGCGGTGGTGAAGATTACAAGGGGTACCGCGTCGAGGTCCTCCAGCAACTGAAATCCTGTTTTCCCTGGCATTTGAATGTCGAGAAAAAGCAAATCTGGATTAAGGTCGTTGACCAGTTGTGTGGCCTCTTCTGCATTCATAGCTTCACCAACTATTTCTATGCTTGGATGATCTTCCAGCAGTTTCATCAATTCTTTACGAGCTAGACGCTCATCATCTACGATTAATGCTCTCATGGCTTATGTTTTGTGGAATAATAAGTTCGGTTAGTACAAAATTATCTGGTTCGTTCGCAATCCTGAAAGTAGCCTCGTCTCCGTAAATCAGCTTGAGGCGTTGCACCGTGTTTTCCAACCCCAATCCCGACTTGCTTCTCTTAGTTCCGTTCACGTAGTGACCACTATTGCGGATGTGGATCTTTAATTTGTCATTTACTACATCTGTCTTTAGTTGTATCACTCCTCCTCGAGTCAATTTAGAAATTCCGTGTTTGATCCCATTTTCCACCAGCGTTTGTATCATCAATGGAGGCACTAGAAATCGTTGCGACTCAGGATGAATGTCAAATTCGGTCTTCAGGCGTTCTTCGAATCGGATGCTTTCAAGGCCAAGATAATCCTTTACAATCTTTAATTCCTCATCAAAATTAGTGAGTCCTTTCTTATCAGACGCAAGTGAATTGCGCAGAATGTTAGAAAGCTGAGTAATGGCCTGCTTGGACTTTTTAGGATTTTCATCCACGAGCGCCCGGATGCTATTTAAGGCGTTGAAGATAAAATGGGGATTAAGCTGTGACTTCAAATTATTGAGTTCGATCTCAATCATAGTGGCCTCATATTTTAATGACTTGTTGTATTCATTGAAATAGTGATAAGCACAATAACACACGGTCCACACGAAAAAGAGAATGAAGTAATACGATGACTGGCCCAGTATCTGTTGGAGATCAAAGGTGGTTCTTGGATTAAATAATCGGCCAAGAACTATGCTGACAGGTATCCTGAGAAAGGCGACAATAAGTCCCATGATGAACAAAGCAATAAGTACTCCCGGAATAAGTTTATGCATGGGTTGGTAAAGCCACTTCCAATGCTTAAGTCTATTTCTGAAAACGTGGGTTACGGCGATACACAAGATCGCCTCTACAATGAAGAACAAGATCCTCCTGGAAGTGACGCTGCCCGACGCCATATAGCTTGAGACAATCTGAGCAAGCGCGACGATCGTCCAGCCTCCTATTTGTAACGCCCAATATATTTTATACCTGTTCATTCCGCGGATTGTCAAAATTACGGAAAACGTCTCAGAGCAGGGTGCCTTTTATTTGGATGGTTACAGGAACTTGAATTGAAGCAGGTAGAGGAATAAAATGCCCGAGGCTATGATAAGCGCCCAGGTTATAATTACAAGCACTTGTTTATATTGGGCAACCGCGGGCTCGGTGGTTATCGTGTTAAAAATAAATGCGGCGCCTGCTACCATATAAAGGGAGGCTTCAAGCATGTCCTTTTTTACAATCTGGTAGATTCCAAAAGCCAGAAAGATTGCTCCGAATAAATATTGTCTTTGTCGTGCGTTCATAAAGGATTGGATGGCATGGCTGTGCTTTATTTCAGTTCGTGCTTGAGAAATGCACCGGTATAGCTGGCCGGGTTCTTCGAGATCTCCTCCGGTGTTCCGAAGGCTACGATCCTACCACCTTTTTCGCCGCCCTCAGGCCCGAGGTCCACAATATAGTCAGCGGATTTGATAACATCCATGTTATGTTCTATTACTAGTACTGTGTTTCCTTTGTTCACGAGCTTTTGCAGTACATCCAACAAATGTGAGATATCCTGAAAATGTAGCCCTGTCGTTGGTTCGTCGAGAATATAAAACGTTTTGCCCGTATCGCGTTTTGATAGCTCGGTAGCGAGCTTCACGCGTTGTGCTTCACCGCCTGATAAAGTAGTTGCGTGTTGACCCAATGAAATATAACCCAAGCCGACTTCCGAAAGAGTTTGAATCTTACGCAAAATTTTCGGTTGATTTTCGAAGAATGTAACAGCTTCCTCCACTGTCATATCGAGTACATCGCTGATCGACTTTCCTTTAAATCTGACTTCAAGTGTTTCGCGATTATAGCGTTTGCCTTTGCACGTTTCGCAGGGAACATGAACATCGGGGAGAAACTCCATTTCAATCAAACGGAGACCAGCGCCTTCACACGTCTCACAGCGTCCACCTTTAACGTTGAATGAGAAACGCCCCGTTTTATATCCGCGGATCTTTGCTTCAGGCAGTTGAGCAAACAAGTCGCGAATATCAGAGAATACGCTGGTATACGTTGCAGGATTTGATCGCGGCGTTCTGCCGATAGGTGATTGATCAACCTCGATGACCTTATCGATAAGATCCAGGCCTTCGATCTTTTTGAAAGAAAGCGGCTCTGTTCTGGAATTGTAAAAGTGCCGATTCAGTATAGGGAAAAGCGTTTCATGTATCAATGTCGACTTTCCACTTCCTGATACACCCGTGATACATGTAAAAGTACCGAGGGGAATTTGCAGATCCACATTCTTGAGATTGTTACCGCTTGCGTGAGTTAGTTTTATCTTTTCCCCACTTCCCATTCGTCTTTCCTTGGAAATCTGGATCTTTAGTTTCCCACTCAAATATTTCGACGTCACGCTGTCACCTTTCAAGAACGTTTCCGGGTCGCCCTCTGATACGACGTGACCGCCATGTCGACCTGCACCTGGTCCGATATCAAGAATGTAATCAGATTCAAGCATCATTTCTTTATCGTGCTCGACAACAATGACTGAGTTTCCGATATCCCTGAGATCTTTCAATGCTTTTATCAACTTTACATTGTCGCGGGCATGAAGACCAATACTGGGTTCGTCCAGGATATAAAGTACGCCCACCAGCTGAGTACCAATTTGTGTTGCGAGACGGATCCGTTGAGATTCACCGCCACTAAGCGTTCTAATCGGCCTGTTGAGATTAAGATAATCGAGACCTACATCCAACAGAAAGCCTATACGCTTGCGGATCTCTTTTAATATTTCCGTAGCGATTACACGCTGTCTCTCATTCAGCCTGGTCTCTAAACCGTCAAACCATTTTTTCAGCGCGTTGATATCAAACACTGCGAGCTCAGCAATGTTCTTGTTGTCAATCTTGAAGTGAAGAGATTCTTTTTTAAGTCGCGCTCCATTGCAATCGGGACATGTCCGGCTAACCGTAAAATCATCCACCCATTTCCTCATCGATTCGGATCCTTCGTCACGTTGTTTTTCAAGGAAGCTGATGATACCTTCAAACTTTGTGCTCCATTCGGTTCCCGGAAATTTTACGGATGGAACTGCTACCGGAATATCGTCGCCATACAGCATCACATGAATAGCCTCTTTAGGAATGTCTTTGATTGGAGAGCTAAGTGTCAGTTTATGACGTTTCAGGATCGCTTCGATCTTTTTGAATATCCAGATATCGCGGTATTCTCCAAGAGGAAGTATTCCTCCACGACTTATACTTATACTTTTGTCGGGGATAACGGAGGCTTCTGTGATCTCTTCGATCTGACCGAGTCCGTTGCAGGTAGGACATGCCCCGTAAGGTGAGTTAAATGAAAACGTATTTGGTGCGGGTTCATCGTAGGCTAACCCCGTCTTCGGGTCCATCAAGAACTTGGAGAAGTGATGTACTTTGCCGTTATCCTCCATTACCATCATAACTCCTTTGCCTTCCTTCAACGATTTATTGATGGACTGACCGATACGAGCGCGATCTTTTATGTCGACAACGATCCTATCCATAACTATTTCGATATCGTGGATCTTGTAGCGATCGACCTGCATTTTGGCTGAGATCTCAATCAGTTCTCCGTCCACCCGGACTTTAGTATATCCGGATTTTCTTATTTGTTGAAACAATTCTCTGTAGTGTCCCTTTCTACCTTTGACGGCGGGTGCGAGGAGCACTAATTTTTTGGATTTGAAATTATGCAGCAACGTGTCGAGTATCTGGTCTTCTGACTGGCGCACCATTTTGTCGCCAGTTAGGTAGGAGAAAGCTTCGCCCGCCCGCGCGTACAACAATCTCATAAAGTCATAAATCTCAGTGACTGTGCCTACGGTGGAGCGGGGATTGCGCGAAGTGGTCTTCTGTTCAATAGAGATCACAGGGCTAAGGCCGTTGATTTTGTCGACGTCTGGTCTTTCAAGGTTTCCCATAAAGCTCCTCGCGTACGCCGAAAAACTTTCCATATATCGACGTTGACCTTCAGCATAGATCGTATCAAACGCAAGGGAGGATTTTCCGCTGCCGGAAATACCCGTGATCACCACGAGCTTGTTTCGTGGAAACGTCAGGCTGATATTTTTCAAGTTGTGCTCCCTTGCTCCGATGATCTCGACAATCTCCTGCTCGACGGAATCACTTATATTCTTTGCCACTGCGTTAGACATGATTAATTAATAATGAGGAGTACAAAAATGTACGCCTTAAGGTTGCAGTACAACAAAAAAATAAAATAAAGGCTACCCCGTAGGCCCCTGGAGGGAGGAAATACTTTCCAACGTTGAAAAAATCTTAAATATTAAAGGCCGAGTTACAGAATCTGGGTCTGGCTTCAGAACACAAAGCTTTTTGCAAGAAGTTGTGAAGGAATGTTTCCTTGCTCGGATGAAATCGCTTTGTTTTTGCCCAAATGTAGTGCATATACTATGGTTGCCTTTGTTTCAGGATCGACAATCCAGTATTCTTTAATTCCAAATCTTTCGTACAGTTCCTTCTTTTTAACAAGATCGTGATCCCTGTTTCCCGGTGAAAGGATTTCAACGACCAGGTCAGGACTTCCGTGAAAATGTCCTTTTGGAACAGGTTGATCTTTGTTGGTAGCAAGAATTACTACAATGTCCGGTTGAACAGCGTTGCTGGTTTCGTCGAGGTAAATGTCAAATGGAGCGACGATCACTTGACCTTTATCAGTATCCTCAATCTGCTCACTTAGCCTCCTGAAAAGTGTCTGCAGAACTTTTTGATGATTTGTAACGGGTGTAGGGGACATATAGATAACATTGTCGATAAGTTCAGCTAACGTGCCTTCCGGAAGGTTTCTGAATACCTCCATAATTGTTTTCGGCGGTCTTACAACGGCGGATTTCATGATACTAAGTTAAGAAACTAAGGCATTTCTTTTCCCTGTGCAATTTTCAACATTTCAAACCAATCCTGCAGGTCAAAGTTAATATCGATTGCCTTTGAACTTTCTACAATACGTTCCGGCTTCGTAGTTCCAATAACAGGAAAAATGGACGACGGATGTTTCAGCAGCCATGCGAGGGAAAGCTGTGCGTCTGATGCATTATAATGTGAAGCTTTTTTGAAGAGTTCAGCTTGGTCTCCCTCCATCAATTTTCCACCGCCTAGTGGTGACCACGCCATCGCTGAGACGTGACGTTTCATCAACACATCGAGACTGCCATCAAACAATGGCTCGTTGTGCGTGATTGAAATCTCAAGTTGATTTGTCACCAACGGAAGCGGCAAGTACGCCTGCAGCATTTCGAACTGAGTTGGCGTGAAATTAGAGACGCCAAAATATAGAACTTTGCCGCTTTGTTTTAGCAAACTAAATGCTTCTGCAACTTCCATTGGATTGAGAAGAGGATCCGGACGATGAATCAACAAAAGGTCAATGTGATCCGTGTTCAACATCTTTAACGAGTTGTTTACCGACCAGATGATGTGCTTGCTGGATGTGTCATAATGTTTGACCCAACTAGATGGCCTCTTCTTCGATGGAAATTTAATTCCACATTTCGTCACGATCTCCATTCGTTGACGCAGCGGCGGATCTTTGCGAATGACATTTCCGAAGATCTCTTCATTGCTGTGATCTCCATAGATATCGGCGTGGTCAAACGTAGTCATTCCGACGTCGAGCGATTGCCGTATCAATCGTTCCACTTGGGCCACGTCAAGATTCCATCGCCATGCACCGGTTATGACCCTGGAAAATTCCGGACCTTCCTTTTGAATTTTTTTGCGTTCCATTTTATGCTTATGAATTTAACCAGCGGGTGACCACATCAGCGAACTCCTGTGGTTTTTCAGCCTGAACCCAATGACCGGTGTCCATTGTTTCGAGCTTTGCCTTTGGAAAGATCTGTAGGATTCGATCCCAGTCTGAATCCGGAACATACTTCGATTTCACACCACGTATAAACAAAGTAGGCTTTTCAAACGGACCTTTGGAATGAAGGTCAACGCCAACGTTCTCCAACTTTTCGCTAATTATTTTCAGATTGATCTTCCACGAAAATCCACCGTCAGATTTACGTTGCAAGTTCTTCAATAAAAATTGGCGCACATCGGATTCCGGCACGTGCTGCGCAAGGATTTCGTCGGCCTCATTTCTCGATTTTATTTTTTCAATCGGGATTGCCAGTAGTCCCTTCACTATTGTATAATGTTCCAGATTGTAAGCCTTAGGCGAAATATCCACTACAATCAAACGATCTATCTTTTCAGGATGAGTGAGTGCAAAATTCATTGCTGTTTTTCCGCCCATCGAATGACCTATCACTACTGGGTTCGTGATCGAATGATCCTGCACGAATTCGTCCAGATCGGAGACAAAAGATGGATAATCGAACGTATCGCTGTGAGGTGACTGGCCGTGATTTCTTTGATCGACGGTATAAACTTTATATGAAGAAGAGAACAATTTTGCCTGAGTCAACCAGTTGTCTGATGAGCCGAACAATCCGTGGAGGATTATCATCGGTTTACCCTGGCCATATTCCCGGAAAAATAACTTCATTTGCCAAAAATAGAATTAAGTATTCAAAAGTCAGAATTTAGGATGCGAACGGTATATTTGAAAGATTTAAAGTTTTGAGATGGAATTTTCAGAAGGTAATTATACAATTCAGGGCGTTAACGTTCTCGACATAGTTCATAAGTTCGGTACTCCCCTATACGTTTACGACGCAGAAAAAATCGTCACTCAGATCAAGAGCTTGAAAACTGCTTATTCAGGTTCGGACGTAAAAGTGAAGTACGCAGCAAAAGCGTTAACCAATGTTTCGATTCTAAAATTGATCCGGAAATACGGCGCAGGGATCGAAGTAGTATCGCCTCAGGAAGCGCATTTGGCTATGAGAGCAGGATTCACTTCTCGTGAGATTTTGTTCACGCCAAGCGGAGTTGACTTTAATGAAATTGTTGAAGGAGTAAATCTTGGATTGGCAATCAACCTCGATAATCTTTCGGCGCTTCAAAAATTCGGAGAAAAATACAGGAATACTTATCCTTGCGGCATCCGCATCAATCCGCATATCCTCGCTGGCGGAAACTATAAGATCTCTACAGGACACAGCAACTCGAAATTTGGGATATCTATCTATCAGTTTCCACAGATCCGTGAATTGGTTGATAGGTACGGAATTCAAATCCATGGGTTGCATGTGCACACCGGATCAGAGATTACGGAAACTGATATTTTCTTAAAGATGGCGGAGATCCTCTTCGGCCTTGCCGGGGACTTTCGTGATCTGAAATTTATAGATTTCGGAAGTGGGTTCAAGGTAGCCTATAAAGATGGCGACATGGTGACCAACGTTTATGATGTGGGGTTGAAACTCACGAAGATCTTTAATGAATTCTGTATGATTTACGGAAGAAAGCTGGAACTCTGGATAGAACCCGGAAAGTACGTCGTAAGTGAATCCGGAATATTATTGGTTCAGGCAAATGTGGTCAAGTCGACACCGACCGTAACGTTTGTAGGAGTAAATTCAGGATTAAATCATCTTATCCGGCCGATGATGTACGACTCATATCATCACATCGTTAACATTTCCAATCCCACCGGATCCCAGAAGACCTATACTGTCGTGGGCTACATTTGTGAAACCGACACATTTGGTACAGACAGGAGATTGCACGAAGTTAGAGAAGGCGACATCCTTGCTCTAAAAAATGCGGGAGCGTACGGATTTTCGATGTCATCGAATTACAATTCACGTTTGCGTCCGGCAGAGGTGTTAGTCATTAACAATGAAGCACAGCTGATCCGCGAGCGTGAAACCGTCGAGGATCTGCTGCAGCGGCAGGTGATAATTGATATCTAATTGTTAATAAGTTGTCAATTCGGTTTTTCGTATAACTTTTTGGTTCCGGGGAATGTTATTTTAGCGCTGAAATTTCACAGGATGAGGGCATTTATTCTTGTTTTTCTTTTTCTGTCTGGTTATGTCGCTTCATATGCACAGATACTCCAGCCTGCAAAACTTGTGGCTGAAACCCCCACCGGCGCGCTCAAGACTGGCGTCGAAATTGAGCTTGTGTTCAAGGCGACGGTAGACAAGGGGTGGTATATCTACTCCGTTGGATTTGATCCTGACTGCGGGCCGATTCCGATGGCCGTCACGTTAGAAAAAGATCCTGGATTTGAACTTGTTGGTGACCTTAAAGCCGTCAACGATAAGGCTAAGCACGACAAGATTTTCGACTGTGATGTCCGCATCTTTGAGAGCACAGGCGAATTCCGACAAAAGATCAAGATCCTTTCTCCGAATTTGAAACTTAGGGGATCGTACGAAGGGCAAGTCTGTTCGGAGGTTGAAGGCAAGTGTGTATTGTTTGATGGCGATCTGGTCTTTGGTGCTTTTAAAGTAGAAGGCACAACTAAAACAACTCCAAAAAAAAAGGAGAATGACCAGCCTCAGGTTTCTGTCCAACCTGAGCGCATAGATACGGTTGCCAATAGGAGTGAAATTCCTTCGCCGGCGCCTGTTCAATATGGCGAGAATAAAGGTCCTACTTTGGATCAAGCCTTAGTCACAGAGGATCCAAGACAAAACTCATTAATTGGATTTTTTATTTTGTCGTTTGTCGCCGGCCTTGCTGCATTACTAACCCCGTGCGTTTTTCCCATGATTCCAATGACAGTGAGCTTTTTCACTGGACAGGGACGGCCGAGATCACACGCACTGATTTACGGACTTTCTATCATCGGGATATACACGTTGATTGGCGCTGCATTAGCGCCACTTATGGGCCCTGAGACAGCCAACCACCTTTCAACGGAGTGGCTACCTAACATTATCTTTTTCCTAGTGTTTGTTGTATTCGGCCTTTCGTTCCTTGGGTTATTTGAAATAACACTACCTGGAACATTCATCAACAAGGTGGATCAGCAAGCTGACAAAGGAGGACTTGTCGGGATTTTTTTTATGGCCTTCACGCTGGTGCTTGTATCATTTTCGTGTACCGGTCCGTTGGTTGGAAGTATTTTGGTATCGTCCGCCGGTGGCCAATTCCTGAAGCCGATACTTGGAATGTTTTCGTTTTCGCTGGCTTTCGCCGTTCCCTTCACTTTGTTCGCATTTTTTCCGGGCTGGTTGAGCTCGCTACCTAAATCAGGCGGATGGCTTAATTCCGTGAAGGTAGTTCTCGGTTTTATTGAACTTGCGCTCGCATTCAAGTTCCTGAGTATCGCCGACCAGGCTTTCCATTGGGGTATACTTGATCGTGAGATCAATATTGCAATCTGGATTGTTATTGTGACGCTGATCGGACTGTACTTAATGAAAGCCTTTCGGCTTCCGGGCGATACCGGAAAAGACGTAGAAGATAAGCGTATAGGCATACCGCGTCTCGTACTTGCCATGCTGGCTTTTACTTTCGTTGTTTATCTCGTGCCGGGAATGTGGGGCGCACCTTTGAAAGCGTTAGCAGGTTATTTACCTCCATTGTATACACATGATTTTGATCTCGTCTCCAAAACCACTAACGACGCAAATAAGATCTGCGATGAGCCTAAGTATGCCGAATTCCTGCATTTGCCGCATGGGTTAAAAGGATACTTCGATTATGATCAGGCGATTGCATGCGCGCGTCAACAAAACAAACCGCTGTTCATTGACTTCACCGGTCACGGTTGTACGAACTGCCGCGAAATGGAGGCAGTCGTATGGTCAGATCAGGAGGTGTTAAGAAGGTTGCAGAATGATTTTGTAGTAGTTGCACTTTATGTTGACGATAAGACTGAGCTGCCGGAGTCTGAATGGTACACGTCGAAGTATGACAACAAAGTGAAGAAGACCATCGGCAAGCAGAACGCCGACCTCCAGATCACAAACCTTAACAACAACGCACAACCTTTTTATGTGTTGCTTGGAAAAGATGAGCGAGTGCTGGTATCACCCTATGGTTATGACAAAAGTGTTGAAGGATTCGTGAGATTTCTGGACAGCGCCACGGACAAGTTTAAGGAGCTGAACCTTCCCTAAGATCCTTCCAACGGCTGGAAAAGCTTGCATGACTGTTTTAAGTGTACTTCACCTGACCGGCTGTTAAGGCCTCATTTTGAGGCTTTTGAAATATCAAACTATGGATTATATTTGAATCAATGGCGGATTCTTACATGGCTTAGGCTGTATTTTTTAAACTTGTTAACTTTACCGCCTGATTTTTTCACTGCCTTCGGGCCTAAAACTTTTTGTTAGAAATGCGCAAAAGCTGGATCGGATTCTTAGGAGTCATTCTTTTAACGATTAGTGTCGTGTTTGTCAACCGATACTATTTACCCTCTCTCGTACAATCAGAAGTGGCTATTGATTCCCTTCAGCTGTACACCGTCAATATAAAAGCGCCAAACGTTCTGTATGGAATGGTGGTCGACAACTACACGGTAATAGAGGACAAGATCAAAAGGAATGAGGTACTTGGCGATATTCTAGAGGCATATAACGTGCCTGCGAACATCATCCACCAGGTTTCTCAATTGTCGCGAAACGTTTTTGATGTTAGAAAGATCGCTCCTAACAAGAAGTATACGTTGATTTGCGCTCAGGATTCTCTTAAAACAGCCAAGGCACTGGTTTACGAGCCGAACCTGATAGATTATATCGTTTTCAATTTTGACGATACCCTCAGGGTTGATGTTTGCAAGCGTGATGTTGTCATCCTGGAGAAAAATATCGTGGGCGAGATCGAGTCCAACCTTTCGGAAACCATCGAAAACCTCGGTATCTCGCACGAGCTCACAAATAGGTTCGTCGACATTTTTGGATGGCAAGTAGATTTCCAGCGCCTTCAAAAAGGTGACAAGTTCAAGCTGATTTATGAAGAAGCACAGGTTGAAGGTGTATCCGTGGGCATTAAGGAAATTAATGCGATTTATTTTGAGCATTCTGGCAGTCCTTATTATGCATTTCCTTTCGACCAGGGAGAAGGAATGGATTATTTCGATGACGAAGGAAAGAGTTTACGTAAAGCTCTCTTAAAATACCCGATTGAATTCACGCGGATCAGCTCTCGCTATACGATGAACCGTTTTCATCCTGTTCAAAAGAGATGGAAAGCGCACCTTGGAACAGACTTCGCAGCGCCGACTGGGACACCAATCCGGAGCGTTGGAGATGGCATTATCGAAGAGGCGCAATACAAGTCTAATAATGGCAACTATGTAAAAATAAGGCACAACGGTACCTACACTACTCAATATCTTCACATGTCGCGGATTGCTGAAGGTGTTCGTGCCGGAACAAGGATCAGACAAGGACAGACTATCGGTTACGTAGGAAGTACCGGACTAGCGACAGGACCTCATCTTTGTTATCGTTTCTGGAAGAATGGCGTGCAGGTTGATGCACTGAGAGTTGAGCTTCCCCCTTCACAACCAGTTAAGAAGGATCAAATGGAAGCGTTCGATAAAGTAAAACAAGAACTTACGAAGAAGCTGGATTCTATTCAGTTGTCGACCAAGCCACAGGACACGATGGCTTCTCTCTAAAAACTCTTTTATTTATCAGTTCGTTGGAGATCGAGTAGTATCCGTTAACTATTTTTGTTAAGGATAAGGATATTCGATTCTGATGAAGTTTATAATCCTGATCTTTTTTCTCTTTATTCAGTCTTTTTGCTATGCGCAGAAAGTAGGCCTTGTATTGAGCGGTGGTGCCGCGAAGGGATTCGCTCACGTTGGGGTATTGAAAGCGCTGGAAGAAAATGAAATTCCTGTAGATTATATAGTCGGTACTTCCATCGGAGGGATCATTGGCGGATGTTATGCTGCAGGAATGAGCCCATATCAGATCGAACAAATGGTTACATCGGACCAGTTTCTCCGGTGGATCAACGGTCTGCCGGAGACGGGATATAACTATTACTATCATCGCGCTGACGAAACGCCTCAATTTGTAAAGCTCAATCTTGCGCTTGATTCGACTTTTAACTTTCAATTGAATTCCAGTCTAGCCAATGACGTGTCACTTAACTTCGCACTGGCTGAAAAAATGGCACAAGCCTCGGTCATTTCAAAAAATAACTTCGACAGCCTGTTTGTCCCTTTTCGTGTTGTGGCCGCGGATATCTTCACACAACGTGAAGAAGTACTTTCAAAGGGCTCGTTGAGCGACGCTCTTCGAGCTACACAAACAGTCCCATTCTTTTATAATCCTATCCGCGTGGATGGCAAATATCTGTTCGACGGTGGCATATACAATAATTTCCCGGTCGATGTGATGCAGCGCGACTTCGCACCGGACGTGATCATCGGAGTAAACGTTTCGAGTAAAGTTTTTGAAGAATATCCCTATGACAATGATGAGAAGCTGATTTCACACTCTTTAATATATCTTCTCCTGGACAAATCAGATCCGTCGCGTATACCAGCCAGCGGTGTTTACATACAACCCAATCTTCGCGGGTTTAACTCATATGACTTCAGCCGGATGAGGGCACTCATCGATAGTGGTTATGTTCAGGCAATGCGTCAGATAGAGGAGATAAAGGCAAAGATCGCAGCTCGGGAATCATGCGACGATGTAACGCAGCGACGAAATAATTTCAATAACCGGAATGTTCCATACAATTTTGGTGAGCTTACATTTAAGACTTTCAATTCAAAACAAAGGGGCTATATAAGAGCACTCTTCCGCAGCAGGTTGAACGAGGACAAGTTTACTTACAGCCAGATTAAGAGCGGATTCTTCAGGCTTGTTTCTGAGGAATACTTCAGCAACGTTTATCCTAACATTTTTTACGACCATCAAAAGAAGGAATTTACATTACAGTTAACGAGACGACCACAACAAAACTTTCAGGTCGGATTCGGCGGAGTCATTGCTACGCGTGATGTGAGCAACATCTTCCTTGGGCTCAACTATTATTATTTCAATAGAATATTAAGTCATGCGTCGGCCGGTTTTCAAACCGGAAATTTTTACAAGTCGGCATTGCTTAAATACAGGATGGACTTTCCTTACCAGTTTTACGTTGAACCTTATTTATCTTTCGACGGCTGGAACTATCTTAATAATGATGATCTGCTCGACGAAGTTTCAACACCTGTTACGCCAACGGTCCTCAGACGGATCAACCGGAAGGCCGGCATACATATCGGTGGGCCTATACGGAATTCGTTCAAAGGCGTCATTGTGGTGGAGGCATTTAATACCTTTGACAGGTACATCAACGGAGATGTGTTTATTAGCACCGACACGCTTGACCAATTGAAACTTCAGGGGTATAAGGTCGGGTTGTCGGTTTCAATGAACAACCTGAACCGCAGGCAGTACGCTTCATCGGGCAAAAATATCGGGTTGTCCGCAGACTACTTTAATGTCACCGAGGATTTCACCCCCGGAAACACTTCCATCGAAGAAAACCATATCAGAATGGGCCATAGTTGGTATCGGCTTAAAGTCTCGGCGGAACATTACCTGGGATCAGGATGGTACCGTCCGGGATATATGGCCGAGTTTGTGATGTCGAACCAACCATTCTTTCAAAATTACTTCGGCAGCATTATCAACGCGTCTGCTTTTTTCCCTTTGCAGGATAGCCGCACATTGATTCTTCAAAACTTCAGAGCATTTAAATATGTAGCCGGTGGGGTGAGGAATGTGTTCAGGATACGGAGCAAGTTGGAGTTCCGTCTTGAAGGTTATGCGTTCATTCCAATCGAGCAAATCATTCAGACGGCCGATCAGGGCGCAGCGATAGCGGAGGGTTCTAATGAAGTTTTTTTCGCCGGAACAGCCGGCCTTGTGTTTCACTCGCTTATTGGACCGTTAAGCCTCAGCGTGAATTATTATGACGATGACGAAAACGAAGTTGGTGTTCTGCTACACGTAGGATTCTTGCTGTTTAATAAACACTCGTTGGAATAAGATTGTATCTTTGTTTAAGTAGGGTAAACCAGACAGGCTCATAACAAGGGGATTGAAGCCAGGTTTTCAAATTTTTAGGTAAGTTTAAAGGTAATTCAAACTTTAGCTTTGCATGAGGCATTTTTTACTAACCCTCCTTTTGATCGCTGCATTTTCTCAGTATTCAAAAGCTCAAGTTGTTCAGTGGGCGACAAAGGTTATTGAATTTTCATCCGAGCTAACGCCTGTTCAATATTCAGCTGCCCAGGCATTGGGTAAGCCGAATGTACTTCCCGCAGGTGGTCAAAGTCCTAACGCATGGGCACCGGATAAGCCGAAACGCAAGGAGTTCCTCAAGCTCGGTTTTGCCAATCCCATTAGTATTAAGCAGATTGCCATTGCGGAATCCTATAATCCCAGCGCATTATTCAGAGTATTGGTGTACGACGAGGCGGGCAAGGAATACCTGATCACAACGCGCAACCCACAGGCTGTGCCCCTCAAGGGAAGGATGATGAATATCTTCATGGAACCTACTCCCTATAAAGTTGCCGCTGTAAAGCTCGAGTTCGATGGTGCAGCTGTCCCAGACTATTATGGCATTGATGCCGTGGCGATCACAGATTCAAACTATCCTATCATTGCCGATATCCCGACTATGCAGCTTCTTGCATCCGGTATTTTGATCGAGGCACTTGATAAGAATGTGAACAGCGAATACGATGAACTCCACCCGGTTCTGTCGCCCGATGGCAAGACATTATACTTCAGCCGTAAAAATCACCCTGGAAATGTCGGTGGAACGAACGACGATGAAGATATCTGGTACTCGGAACTGGACGCAGCTGGACATTGGCAGCTCGCGCAAAATATGGGACCAAAGTTCAACAACAAGGGCCCGAACTTTGTCAACACTATTCAATCTGTAACTCCTGATGGCCGTTCGGCAATTATGATTCTCGGGAACAAGTATATGCCAAATGGCAAAATGCTGGCAGGTGTTTCTATAAGCACTCACGTTAACGGTGAATGGAGCAAACCGGTGGCGCTTAACATCATTAATGATTACAACTACAACAAGAAAGCGAATTACTTTCTTACTGACAACCGTCAGACATTGTTGATGTCTGTGGAACGGGAAGATTCTTATGGCGATCGCGACCTGTATGTAACATTCATTAATCGCGACAGCACATGGACAGAACCTTTAAACCTTGGTGATGTCGTGAATACCGCCGGTGAAGAATCGGCGCCATTCCTTGCCTCCGATGACAAGACGCTGTATTTCTCATCAAATGGTTTCAGCGGGTATGGGGGGAGTGATGTGTATGTTACCAAAAGACTTGACGACACGTGGAAAAACTGGTCGGAACCAGAGAACCTCGGCCCGGAGATCAACTCTCCCCTTGAAGACCTTTTCTTTAACATTCCTGCAAGCAGTGAGTTTGCTTACTACTCCCGTGGGGTAAGCGAAAGCAATATGGACATATTCCGAATCAAGCTGCCTATATTAAGGAGTCCTGAACCATTTGTTACTGTACGAGGGAAGATCATCGACAAGGAAACGGGCAAACCACTTGGGGCGAAAATTGTCTATGAACGTTTGCCTGATGGTAAAGGGCTTGGTATCTCACAATCCAACCCAGAGACAGGTGAATATGAGTTCAGATTGCCTGCAGGTGAGTTGTATGGATTAAGGGTTGACTCTGACAACAAGTTATCTGAGAATCAAAATCTGGATCTTAGAGATATCAAGCAGGATCAGGTAATTCAGAAGGATTTTACGCTTGATCCGATCGGGGTAGCGACGATCGCAGAGAATGTTTCAATCACTCTGAATAACCTGTTCTTTGATTTTGACAAAGCAGTGTTGAGACCCGAATCATTTCCCGAGCTCGACAGAATTGTTTCGCTTATGGAGGAGAAGCCAACAATGGAAATTGAGATCTCTGGTCATACGGACAGCGCAGGACCTGATAAGTATAACATGGGTCTGTCAGAGCGCAGGGCGAGGTCAGTCGTTCAATACCTTAATGGAAAGAAAATTGAAAAGAATAGAATGAACGTCGTGTTCTTTGGCGAAACCAAGCCAGTGGATACTAATGATACAACGGATGGAAGAAAGAGGAATCGCAGGGTTGAATTCAAAATCTTGAAAATATAATCTTCGCCATATGGTAAGGAAATTTTTTAAACTTCTCATTCTGCCTCTCTTTATTGCTACTACATCATTTTGCCAGAGCGCAGACAGTCTGGTTTATGCAGAAGGCCAGATTCTAAATGCAGCAACAAGAGAACCCGTCACCGCAAGGATTACCTATCAAAGTCTTCCATATGGGAATAAGGTCGGAGTCTTGAACAACGACACCTATTCGTTCCCTATGTTCGACCGGGTGAAGTATTCAATAATAGTGGAAGCTCCAGGATTCGATGTCGCTAAGTATATGCTGGATCCTGCTGAGGCCAATGCCGATAAAAGGGTCATAAGGAACATAGAATTAACAAAAGGCACAGTAAATCAAAGACTGGCTGTGGGTAATGTTATCCGACTGGATAATCTTATCTTCCAGGTGGGCAAGTCTAAGATTACCGAGGAGTCTTATCAGGAGCTAGATATCGTTCACGGTATGATGACAGAGAACGAAAAGATGGTAATTCAGCTCGAAGGTCACACCGATTACCAGGGCAACACGAAAGAAAACCTAAAGCTGTCACAGGCGCGTGTTGACGCAGTTAAGCAATACCTTGTATCCAAAGGAATAAATAAGGGGCGCATAAAGACGAAGGCATTTGGAAGTACAATGCCGCTTTCCAGAGAAGAAACCCCGGAAGCCCATCGGATGAACAGACGGGTGGAGATGCGTATCCTGGAAAATTAATCTAATTCCTGCTGGCGGTCACGATCAGGTGCTTGTTGTGCAGAGCACGGATGCTTTCAAGACATCTTTCTTTCTCGGAAGGATTGAGGTTCCCCTCCATTATTGTAAGTAGAATAATTTTGGAAAACTCTTCAAAGCGCGGCGATTGATAGACTTCCATTGCCTTACTCAAATGATCTATGGAAACTGTGAGATCCTTTGCATTGAAAGCAAGAATCGAAAGATTATAGTGAAGAAGCCCTAACACCTGGTCGAGGGTGACGGAGTTATACAAATCAAAATTATATCGATAATACGTCTTGGATGACCCATCCGCCTGAATTGAATTTTGTCTGTACTTCGCGATACGATTGTTAATCTCTTCGGCGTCTTTCACGAATCCGCTTGCCGGATCCGTTGTCTCAAAAAGAATAGGTCCTTTTTCAGAATGTGCAAGCAGAAATATATGGTAGTTAGTCTCAATGATCTGATAGCGGATATCAAAATGATCGAGAAGGAGGGCGTACAATGCTGTGCCGGTAAGGCAATTGTAATTTCCTTTGTCCAGCATCTCCGGGAATGAAGCATACTCAGAGAAGTTCCTTAAGAATTTCTGATGGGTCTTGTTGAAAATGTATTCGAGAAAATCAGCAGTGTGCTTGAAGTTGGATTGCTTTTGTTCAAGTTTATGAACGAAGACTGCCAGGTCGTCTGCAGTTTTAGCAGGCGCTCCTGCCTGGCTATAAAGGTTGACATAAAAGGCGAGCCGGCCATCCAATGTTGACGCTGGCTCTTTTGAAGCCCGTCCGAAGACAACCAGAGGAAACAACAGCAAAACTAATCCGCAGACGCGCATGTTACGCCAATGTTATCAATTTGTTAATAAAGATAATAATTGGTAATAAGTATCCATGAATGGGTAACATAGACGTAATGTAACTGATTAGATTGCGAAATTTGGGCAGGGCAAGGATTTAGGAATTTGGTTAATTTTGAATCTTATGATTGCGTTGGACGAAAAACAGGGAACAGAATTAGTAAGAGAGGCCTTCAACAGGCATAAAAGCATAGTAGCCACTTTAAGAAGGGAGTCCGTCTCGAACCGGAAAGACCGGCTAGTCAAGCTCAGGGATTGGATTCATTCCAACCGGACGGCAATTCACGAGGCGATGTATTCAGACTTTCAAAAGAATCCCACGGAAGTCGATACGATAGAATTGTTCCACGTTCTTCAGGAGATCAAACACACGTTATCCAACCTGGATGTTTGGTCACATCCCCAAAAGATCGATGCTCCGCTCACCTTGTTAGGCACGCGTTCGTTCATCCAATACGAACCTCGCGGTGTTTGTCTCATCATCTCGCCGTGGAATTATCCTTTTAGCTTGTGCGTAGGTCCAATGGTTTCTGCGCTTGCAGCCGGAAATGCCGTCGTGCTGAAACCCTCAGAGATGACACCTCATGTAGCCGCAGTCATATCACGAATGGTAAAAGAGGTATTTGATCCTGCTGTCGTCTCTTGTTTCGAGGGTGGGCCAGAGGTTTCCACACAGTTACTCAAACTCCCCTTTGATCATATTTTCTTTACGGGAAGTCCCGCAATAGGTAAGGTTGTGATGAAGGCTGCCTCGGAAAATCTGGCGTCGGTAACATTGGAACTCGGAGGTAAGTCACCGGTAATTATCACAGATGGCGCAAGCCTCAACGACGCGGCAAAACGTATTGCATTTACCAAGTTCGTCAACAATGGCCAAACCTGCCTTGCACCGGATTACGTTTTGATCGATGAAAAACTAAAGGATTCGTTTACAAAAAAACTTATAGAGCAGGTAAAGAAATTGTTCGCAGAGAACGGTGGTTCTATCGAAAAGTCGGCTTATTACTGCAGGATAGTAAATCAAAAACACTTTGCCCGGTTAAACGATCTCCTGTCAGATGCATTGCAAAATGGTGCGCAACTCGAACTAGGAGGCAATGTGAATGCTACTACACGATTCATACATCCCATTGTACTCACAAATGTTTCTGCATCTTCGCGCATAATGGAGGAAGAGATCTTTGGGCCGATACTTCCAATTATAAGTTACAAGAGCACGAGCGAAGCGGTCAGCATTGTAAACAGTAAACCAAAAGCCCTGGCGTTGTATCTGTTCACCAACAGTACGAAACTGGAGAAGCAAATACTTAGTGAAACCAGTGCCGGCGGTGTTTGTGTAAACGACTGCGGAATACATTTCTTTCACCACAATCTGCCGTTTGGTGGCGTAAACAACAGCGGCATTGGAAAATCGCACGGACATTATGGATTTCTCACATTCTCTAATGAAAAGCCTGTGTTGAAGCAGCGTGGAGGTCTTACATCTACTTTACCCTTCTTCCCCCCTTATACAAAATTCTCGCAGAGATTTATGGACTGGTTCCTCAAGCTGTTTTGAACGAAATCTCCATTCCTATTAACAAAGAGCGGGATAAATCTTTTAATGGTCATCCGCCTGGATAGCCATCCACGCTATTCGACGATTTTAGAGTAGTCTTTAGTAACTTTCCGACTTAAATTGCTATAAAACAACCCTTTGTCGTATGAAAAAAGCACTTAAGTGGACATTTATCATAGTTGGAGGATTATTGATTTTGATCCTTGTAGCGGCTTTTATCATTCCAATCATTTTTAAGGATGATATCAAGGCTGCAATTGATAAGGAACTTGCGAAATCAGTGAATGCCGATGTGGTGTTTGATGTCGATAAATTCAGCCTCTCGCTTTTTAGCAACTTCCCCAACATTACAGCCGAGATGAATGACCTTGGCGTCATCAACAGAGAGCCATTTGCGGGCGAAGTCTTGTTCGCTACAGAACAGTTGGAAGTTGAGGTGAACTTGAAGGATATACTATTCGGTGATCAACTCAGACTGAAGGGAATTTCACTCGTTCGTCCGGTGATCAATGTTAAGGTATTGAAGGATGGCCGGGCAAACTACGATATCGCTGTGCCCTCCACGGACACGACTTCAACGACAGAAGAGTCAGGAGACTTCTCTTTAGGAATTGATCACTGGGAAATAGTAGATGGTAACGTAGTGTACGACGATAAGTCCATTCCATTTTTGATGGAACTTAAGGGATTGAATCACAGTGGAAGCGGAGACTTCACACAGGACGTATTTGACCTTACTACTAAAACTGTAGCTGATACGTTGAACGTCAGCTATGCGGGTGATGAGTACCTGACGAACAAGAGAGCGGAAATTGACGTTGTGATTTCCATTGCGGAAGAGTATACAAAATACACTTTCAAGGAGAATACAGCCAAGATCAACGACTTCGGCATGAGCTTCGACGGATGGTTTAAGATGAATGAAAATGATTATGGCATGGATATCACATTCAAAAGTCCGGATAATTCATTTAAGAGTCTTCTTTCAATTGTGCCCGGCATGTATTCTTCAAGCTTCAACAACATCGAAACCAAAGGGGATCTTGCATTTAATGGCGCAGTGAAGGGAACTTATAGCGAAAAGCAGATGCCCGCGTTCAATGTGAATCTGTTAGTGAAAGATGCAATGTTTAAATATCCCGATCTCCCTACGGCTATCAATAACATTAATGTTGATCTGTTGGTTGATAATAAGGATGGAGTTATTGAAAACACAGTGATCGACTTGAAGAAATTGCACCTCGATTTTGGAGCGAACCCTGTAGATGCAAAAGCGCTCGTTACGAAAATGTATCCTACGAACATTGATGCAAACGTTGCGGCTAAGCTTAACCTTGCGGAACTGAGCAAAATGTTTCCATTGGAAGGATTGGACATGAAAGGTAATTATGCTCTTAACCTCACGGCAAAAGGCGTATACGACAGCCTCAAGAAAGTAATACCTGCGATAGATGCATCCATGTCACTCGATAACGGATATGTGAAATCCAATGAGTTTCCGCTTCCGCTTCAGGATCTACACTTTAATTCAACAATTAAGAACTCATCGGGAAAGATGGCTGAAACGGTCATCCGCGTGAATGATCTTTCAATGGTGATGGACAATGAAAAGTTCAATGCCGACCTCTTATTACAGAACCTTGATGATTATACATGGGACCTGAAAGCAAAAGGTGGAATCGATCTTGAGAAGATGACAAAAGTATTCGCCGTTGAGGGCATGACGCTCGCTGGCAAAGTGAAGGCAGATCTTCAAACAAAAGGAAAGTATTCGGACCTTATGGCTGAGAAATATGATCGCCTGCCTACAAGTGGAACGGCTTCATTGACCGACTTTAAGTATACTGCGAAAGATCTTCCTTACGCGGTGACACTATCGCAGGCGGCGATGGTCTTTGATCCCAAGAAGATAGATCTCCAGAAGATGGACGGTAAAATCGGAAGGAGTGACTTTAGCGTAACGGGATCGGTGTTGAACTATTTAGGCTACATCTTCGGAGAGAATCAAGCTATCAAAGGAAAAGTGACGTTCAAGTCCAACATGCTCGACCTTAACGAATTCATGACGGAGACTGAAGAAACAACAACGACCGACACGGTTTCTTATGGAGTTATTGAAGTGCCTAAGAATATTGACTTCGTGCTCCAGTCGTCTATCCAACGCGTTAAGATGATGGATTACAATATGACAAACGCCGTCGGCGACGTGATTGTAAAAGATGGAATTGCAAACCTCAGTGGGTTGAAGTTCAATATGCTTGGAGGGGCGTTTGTAGTTAACGGAACATACAACACGCAGAATCTAGCGCACCCGAAATATGACCTAGCGTTAAAGGTTGAAAACGTGTCTATCCGGGAAGCGGCACATACTTCTTCGATCATTCAATCGTATGCCCCGATTGCCGGGTTGGTGGATGGAAACTTTTCGACTGATTTCAAGCTTAGCGGCGAATTGCACCAAAATATGATGCCAAATCTGACGACTGTCAACGCGGATGGTTTCGTGAAGATCCTCGAGGCAGCATTAAAGGGCTCCAAACTCGTCTCCGGTATCACCTCGCTTACAAATCTTGATGATGCAAATGAAGTAACTCTGAAAGATGTGTTGATGTCGGCGTCGATCAAGAATGGAAGGTTGGGGGTGAAACCATTTGATGTAAAGTTTGGCCAATATAAGACGAGCGTAGCGGGAAGCACGGGTTTGGATGGTTCGCTGGATTACACATTGAAGATGAATGTTCCGGCGGGTAAACTTGGAGCAGAATACAACGCGCTTATTGCCAAGTACACAGGAGGTAAGACTGATCCGAAAAGCGAGATCCCCGTCACGATAGGGCTAGGCGGGAAGTATAATAGTCCGGCTCCGAAATTGTTAATGGAGGACCAGAAAGCGCTGGCTAAGGAAGCAGCGACGAATGCTGCCAAAGAGGAAGGGCAGAAGGCTATCGAAAAAGCTGTTAAGGGAACCGAAGCTGAACAAGCGGTCAAAGATATATTAGGAGGAGGGAAGACTGATAGCACGAAAGTAGCCACCGATACGACCAAGGCCGCAACTGACGACGTCCAGAAAAAGGTTGAAGACGAAGCGAAGAAGAAAATTCAGAATCTGTTGAAGAAGAAAAAGACGGACCAGTGAGCAATGAGGAATGAAGAATGAGGAATGATGAATGTGCTATGAATTGATCCATTCTGCATTGGTCATTATTCTTCATTCTTCATTCCTCATTCCTACTGATCCGCTCATCCTTCTTTAAGGTTGAGAGATACTCTACAAGATCAATCAATTCCTGCTCAGTCATAACTGATTGTAAATCCGACGGCATCAATGACGTCTCCAGTTTCATCCGCGATACAATTTTTTCTTTGTCAATGGTCTCCTGATTGTTCATGTACTGAATGTCGATTTTTTCGGCAGTTTCAGATACAATCTTTCCCATTGCAACGGCACCATCATCCAATTGAATACGATATCCTTCAAATCCGAAACTTATTCCCTGATCCGGAAACAATATGGACGTGTACAACGCTTCTCTCGATAGTTTGCCGCCGATCTCACTGAGGTCGGGACCGAAGTTCACACCTTCACCCTTCACCTGGTGACAGTTGAGACAAATGGTCTTGACTACTTCCTTTCCTTTGGCCACATCACCCTTCTTCTCTAGCATTGCCGATATCGGAGGCATTGAGGCACCCTCCTTGTTAGCCGGGAGCTTCAAATACGATGCTGCTTCTGTTCGAAGTGCCGCGCGCCATGCGGTTTGAAACACACCACCGGCTGCCGTGTGAAGCTCTTGAGGGATCTTGTTTTCTTTAGCCAACGCCAGCAGTCTGTCTTCTGCTTGCCACGGACCGCCAAAAGTTTTCACTGCGAGTTTCCGAACGTCGATATCTCTGGTAGTGTCCATCATAACACCCTCCATCAATGCTATCGTCTTCCGATTGGACATATGTGGCCACAATGTCTTTATCATTGCCAGCGATTCAGATTTGTTAGTTCCTTTGAGAACGGTACTTATCAAATCGGTTTTATCCCATCTTAGCAATGTTCTTGCTGCTTCTTTTCCTACGGTACTGTCGGGGTATTGCAGACAAAGGTTGAGAAGCTCATTGGATCGATCTTTTAGGTTGAATGTAGTTACAAGCTCAACATATTCGATCCTTCCTTTCTTATCGTCGAGCGCTTTATTAAGAGCTTTGCTAATGGATGGCGTCATTTTCAACCTGGATGGATCCATGTGCTTAAGAGCGTATAAGACATGGTTGCCCTGAGTTTGGTCTATCAGTTGGGCCAGTACCTGCTGTTTAGACGGATCCGTTTGAAAATCGAACGCGCGATAATATCTCAACATTTCATTATCATCCGATGCCTTGATCAATTCAGCCATCAGAGGCATTGCATCCTTGGAACGAGCTCGCCATACAATGTCGCGATTGACAGGAGTATTCCATTCATTTCCGACGCGGTTCTTCCATGTTTTAAAATACATATCCCAGTTAGGAGCTGCTCCAATACCAAGCGCCTCAAGATACCAGCGATCTTTACCATCATATTGAACGGCAAGGTCTGTCCATAATTCAGATGCCTGCGGCGACTTATTTCCTCTCAGCGCTATGGCTAACTCACGTCTTACCTGCGGAGAAGCATCATTCTTCAAAGTTGAAGCGATGGGTATTATGTCCATCTTATGCAATCGCGCAATCCGTATTCCTGTGATGCGAATATTGGCATCGGAATCCTTCAAAGACTGATTCAGATATTCGTTTTCCTTTCCGGGAATCTGACACAATAACCATAGTGCTTGTGCCCGCTGCCGTTGATTGGATGAAGTCCATAATTTCTGAAGGGCAGCTTCGGCCTTTTCACCATATGATGCTAATACAGTCCACCCTTTAAATCGAATTACGGAATTCGGATTGAGCAAGGCCGATACTGCTCCATCAATTGACGTAACATCCGTCGGAGATATCTTGTAATTCGTATTAGCTGGCGCGATCCTGTAAATTCGTCCACGGTCGACATCCCCTGCCTGGTGTCCTCCTACACCTGGATCGTACCAGTCGGCGACAAACAATGAACCATCAGGAGCGACCGCCACATCGACGGGTCGGAACCATTGGTCCTTCTGAGATTCCAGGATGTTCACGATGGACGCTTTGTAGCCAGCGCCATCGTTCTCGACCACATAAGCTCGTACGACGTTATTGCCGGGCTCTGCATGAATAAGCTGGCCCCGGAAAACTTCAGGTAGCATATCGCCCTCATATATCGTTATGCCCGACGGGGAACCTGCACCTGTTTGCAGCATATTCGGTACAACCCCTGGATCGTTGAGATGCCAATGACGCAGTGGGATCTCCTTTTCCATGTTGGTTCGCCGCGCACCCCAGCTGGCGCCCGTCATCTCGTCGCGGAATCCGAAGTTACCGTACTCCATCACGTAATTGATGCGGGTACCTTTATTGCCATCGTCATCATTATCTGATTGCCACATCGTGCCGTACGGATCTACCGATACTTCATAGTTGTTGCGGAAGTTATTGCCCAGGACTTCTACATTGGAACCATCCATAGACGAGCGCATTACCATTCCTTCTCTGAATGGCTTTCCATTGGCGACGACCTTATATCCATTCACATCCACCACGGTATCGCCAGCTGCTGTCAAGAGTGAGTAGCCTGCATTTCCAAAATTGAAGTATAACCTTCCATCAGGGCCAAATACGAAAGTGTGCATTCCATGATCGTGCTGTAGTCCCTCTATACCCTGATAAAAAACTTCCTTCTTCTCAGGGATGTCATCCCCGTTGTCATCCGTAAAGACAAACACGTTTGGGCTACAAGAAACGATGATCTTATTTCCAAGCAGGGCGATACCCAGAGCCGAGTTGACGTCGGTACCCTGATAGAAGACTTTGCTTTTGTCGGCTTTACCGTCCCCGTCTGTGTCTTCGAGGATCATGATGCGGTCGCCTTCTTGTTTCAGCGGGTTCTTTGGGTTGAATTCATTCCGATAGTTATACGCTTCACAGACCCAGACGCGACCTTTTTCATCCACGGCGATATTGGTGGGGTTGGAGAACATAGGCTCGGACGCGAATAGGGAAACGGTGAGCCCCTCATGTACTTTCAGGTCGGACAATGAGCTTTCCACGGAGTGGTCAGACGGCGGATTGCTTTTGTTACATGACGACCAGGCGATGGTCAGCGCCAAAATCGAAATAAGGTAAAGGTTACGAGTGCGCGACATACTGGATTTATTGGAAACGTTTGAAAGGTACAAAGGGGGGTGCTTATTGTCAATCAAACTATATGCTAACGGGCGGGTTGACTGGAATTGACAAACGTTGGAAAGGCCCTGGAAATCCGACTTTTTCAATTTCAATATTACTCCCGTGTTGTCAATTGGTTAATAACTACCTAATCTGTTGAACCACAGTGCCTTTATTTACGTTATTTGTATTGTCAAACAACCACTACTGTAATGGCACCAATCAATCAAAGACATCAAATCCTGGAGTCGCTCGATTCGCTTGATTCAAGTCAGGCGGAGAAGGTGCTGGAGTTCATCAAGGGACTCCTCTACAAAAATCCAGATGAAGCTTCCAAAAAGAAGTTTAAACAGGAAGCGATGAAGGAGATACGATCTGCATTAGGAAAAAGAAGCCAGCTGAGATCGGCATTCTAATCCTTTTTGGTATCTGCTTCGTGAGTGTCAGTGCGTATATACGTACTGTTGTACCCTTTACTCTGTCAAAAAAAA
>Ga0111539_10002037_pt1 | contig 27005 bp, 16 predicted proteins | sample RhiMethybrSRZTD1_FD_79667 | JGI IMG/M metagenome (GOLD analysis project Ga0111539, IMG submission 79667) | Populus rhizosphere microbial communities from Tennessee, USA - Rhizosphere MetaG P. TD hybrid SRZTD1 (version 2) (version 2) | ecosystem: Host-associated > Plants > Roots > Rhizosphere >...
GACGAGTTCGAAGTGCACATCCGAGTAGCGGCGATATCGCGGCGCTCGATTCGCTACGTCTCGACCATCATGCGGGGCGACACGAAGATCGCGTCCGGGACGGTGACGGCCGTGTGCGTCCGCAACTCACCCCGCCCCATGCGCGCGATCGACCTGCCCGGAGACATCGCCGGCCGCTTCGCCGTGTCCGACGCGGTGTAAGACGGCCGGCCGACAAGTCCATCTATAATTCGGCTCCATGCAAACGCGCCTGACGCCGGTGCAGTGGCTGATCTGCATCATCGCCGCCATTGGTTTCGCGTTCGATATCTACGAGCTCCTGATGCTGCCGCTCATCGTCGCGCCGGCGCTCGGCGAGCTGGTGAAAGCGGTCCCGGGCACTCCGGCCTACAACCACTGGGTCGGCCTGCTCTTCTGGATTCCGGCGATCGCCGGCGGGATCTTCGGCCTGCTCGGCGGGTATCTCACCGACCGGCTCGGCCGGCGCCGGGTGCTGGTCTGGAGCATCCTGCTCTACGCGTTCTCCGCGTTTGCCGCTGGCTACAGCACCACCATCTGGCAATTCATCTTCTTCCGCTGCACGACGTTCATCGGGGTCTGTGTCGAGTTCGTCGCGGCCGTGGCGTGGCTGGCGGAGCTCTTCCCCGATCCGCGGCAGCGCGAAAAAGTGCTTGGCTACACGCAGGCGTTCTCGTCGATCGGCGGCGCGCTGGTGACCGCGATCAACGCGTGGATCCTCACGCATGCCACGTCGCTGCCGGCCATCTATGGCGGCCACGCGACGTGGCGGTACACGCTGATGTCCGGTATCATCCCGGCGCTGCCGCTGATCCTCATCCGCCCGTTCCTGCCGGAGTCGCCTGCCTGGCAGGCCAAGCGGGCCGCCGGCACGCTCAAACGCCCGAGCCTCGCCGCGATCTTCAGTCCGGAGCTCCGCCGCACCACGATTGTCACGACGATCATGTTCGCGCTCGCGTACGGCGCGGCGTTCGGCGCGATCCAGCAGATGCCCCGGATCGTGCCCGGCCTCGCCGAGGTGGCGCCGCTGCCGAGGCCGGCGCAGTTGCAGGCGGCCACTGCCGTGCAGTGGTGGCAGGAGATTGGCGGGCTCGCGGGCCGTTTCGGTCTGGCCCTGCTCGTCCTCGCGATCGTCAGCCGTCGCAGCCTGCTGCGCGTGTTCCTTGTGCCGGGACTGTTCGTTGTGCCGCTCGTGTTCTGGATGGCGCCCTCGAGCGACGTGCAGACGCTCAAGATCGGGATGTTCTTTGCCGGCCTCTTTACCGTGGCGCAGTTCAGCTTCTGGGGCAACTACCTGCCGCGGATGTACCCGACGCACTTGCGCGGGACGGGCGAAAGCTTTGCCGCCAATGTCGGCGGCCGCATGCTCGGTACGTCGTTCGCCTACTTGACGACGATGCTCACGTCGGCGATGTCAGGCCCCGCGCACGTTCAACTCGCGAAGGCCGCGGCGATCGTCGCCGCGGTGGTCTACGTTGGCGGCGTGATGATGAGCTTCTTCCTGCCGGAACCCAAGGGAGAGGCGTTACCTGAGTAGGCGACTTCTGCGGGTTCCGGAGTTCCGGAGTTCCGGAGTTCCGAGGTTCCGTTCTCGCTCATGCCCGAACCCGAACCCGGAACGCTGAACCCAGAACCGAACTCCGGAACCCCGAAACCCCGGAACCCCGGAACCCCGGAACCCATTTATGACCAAACTCGCGCTGGGAATCGTGCTCGTCTCCGCGATCGCCACGCTCGGTGACTACGTCTGGTACGAGATCGGCGTCAGGCACAGGATGATCGCGGGAATCATCCACGGCGCCGTGCTGCTGATGTCGGTGGGAGGCGTACTGGGCTGGCCCGCGCGGCGGGTGGGCGTCGGACTGCAGACTGGCATCGGCGCCGGAGTCGTAGGCGCGCTCACCTACTACGCGATGGCGCCGGCGATGGGCTATCCGGCGATGTTCGCGGCGTGGGTCGTGGTCTGGCTCCTGCTCGCGTACGGCGAAGGACGAATCCTGAGCCGGCCTCAACGCCCGTGGCTGACCCTGCTCACGCGCGGCGTGATCGCCGCGGCACTGAGCGGCGTCGCGTTCTATGCGATTTCGGGTACGGTCTGGGGCCGCCCGCCGGCTGGCGGGCGGAACTACCTGCAACACTTCGTCGCGTGGATCGTCGCCTGGGCGCCGGGCCTCATCGCGATCGGATGGCCGCGGCGGAGTACGGGCGCGCCCGGGAACTCCCGGCGCTAGCGAATGCATCGGCGGGCCGGAGCTCGGCCCGCCCTACGACAGCCTCCGTGCCCTCTGGTCTTCTCCGTGGCCTCCGGCCATTCTCGGTGTCCTCGATCTATTGCCCGAAGGCGTACAAGCGGCCGTCGGTGTCGCCGATGATGATTCGGCCGTCGGCGAGCGCGGGCGACGCGGTGAAGCCTGCACCGGCTTCGTATTCCCAGAGCTTCTCGCCGGTCGCCAGAGCGAGGATATAGAGTTTGCCGTCCCCGGATCCGACGACGACCCGATCGCGGGAGATGGCGGGCGACGAATCGACGCGCGCGCGCGTGGTGAACGACCAGCGCGGCTTGCCGGTCGCCAGATCGAGCGCGCGCACGAGCTTGTCGCGACCGCCGAGCACCATCACCCCGCCGGACAACGCGGCCGAGGAATAGAACGGGAACTGGCGGTCCGGGTCCTCGAACCGCCAGCGGACTTTGCCGGCCGCGATATCGACCGCCACGACGTCGTTGGCGAACGTGCCGTAGTACGCGATGCCCGCGGCGATCGCCGGCGACGCCGCGGTGTAGGCGGCCGTGCTCAGCTTGACGACTTCGGCGCCATCGGTCAGGCGCACGCCGTGAAAGATCTCGTCGCAGCCGCCGAAGTAGGCGACGCCGTTCCAGATCGCGGGCGTCGCATGCACGTAGTTGTCCGTGCCGGCCTTCCAGACCTGCCTGCCGGTGACGGCGTCCAGTCCGTACAGGCTGCCGTCGTACGACCCGATGAGCACGCGCGAGCCGGAGACGACCGGCGACGACTTGATCTCGGCGCCGGTCTTGAACGTCCACTTGACCTTGCCGGATGCCGCGTCCACGGCGTGGAGCACGCCGGACAGATCGCCGATATAGACGGTGCCGCCGGCGACGGCGGGCGACGACTCGCCGATCCCGATGTTCTCGCCGGCGGCCTTGTACTTCCACTTGACGGCGCCCGTCGCCGCGTCGAGCGCGACGAGATCGCCGTTGGCGACACCGACGTAAGCGATCCCGCCGGCAATCGCCGCCGACGATTCGATCGCGGCGCCCGCCTCGTATTTCCAGAGCAGCCTGGGCGACGCCGGGAGCGGCGCCGTCGTTTCACCGGAGAGTTGCGGCGTGTTCCGGAACTGCGGCCATGCCTGCGGCGCCGCTGGCGGCTGCTGCGCGGCGAGCGCCACAGCGAAGCCGGCGGCCGCGACGAGCCCGGCGCCCCCGAACCGCATCGTGCCTGAGACCGTCACTTGCCGAGCTGCGCGCCTTCCTGAATGGCGTAGAGATTGTTGCGCGTCATGACGAACATCGCGCCGTTGGCCGTCACCACCGTCGAGTAGACGGAGCTGCCCATCTCGTTGGTGGCCAGGATCTTCTTCTCTCTCCCGTGCTGGAGCACGACGACGTCGCCGTCCTCGTCGCCGAGATACACCTTGCCGTCGGCCACCATCGTCGAGCTCCACATGGCGGCGAACATGTCGTGCGTCCAGATCGGCTGGCCCGTCTTCAGATCGAGACAGTGGAGGAAGCCGCTGAAGTCCGGGTAGTAGATGATGCCGTCCTTGATCGACGCGGTCGAGATCGACCGGCGGATCTTGTCGTAGTGCCAGACGAGCCCGGTCTTCGTGATGTCGCCGCGCTTCGTCCCGTCAATCGCGTAGAGGTGGCCGACGCCCTCGCCGTGTTCGGGATCCTGGCCGTTGGCGATGTAGACCACGTTCTCGTAGATGACCGGCGTCGCGATGACCTCGTTGCGCGTCTTGGGCCAGATGGAATCCTTCGGGTTCGTGTCGAACTCCCAGAGCTTCTTCCCGGTCTTCGCCTCGTAGCCGCGCACCCAGCCGTCGCCCTGACCGTGTACGGCCTGCACGACCCCGCCGATCGATCCGACTGAGGGCGTGGACCACTGACCGTGGAGGATCCTGTCGCCGGGCGATCCGTCCTCCCACGCGAGCTTGCCGGTCCCGAGATCGAGCGCGATGATCGCCGGCGCGCGCGGCGAGGGAATGTTCACGTGGCTCTCGTCCTGCCCGTTGCCGGTCGAGACGTACAGCAGATTGTCCAGGAACGTCGGCGAGGAATTCGCCAGGTTGTGCGGGAACGCGCCGACTTCTTCCATCATGTCGAACTGCCACAGGATGTCGACGTCGTTCTTCCCCGTGAGCTTCTCGTCCTTGAATGGACCGTCGTTCTCGTTGTCCTGGAAGCCCTGGATGTCCACCGCGGTGACCACGGCGCGGTTCGTGACGAAGTACGCGGCCTGGCCGATCACGAGCGGCGACGACGCGATGCCCTGGAACGGCCAGTCGTTCGCGCGGCCCGACGACAGCTTCTCGAACGTCGCCTGCCACAGGAACTCGCCGTTCGACTCCCGGAACGCCATCACGACGCCGCGATCGCCCGGCTGCTTCGGATCGCGCATCGCTTCGTTGTTGGTGCCGATGAGCACGACGCCGCCGGCCACGACCGGATTGCCGTAGCTCTGCGATCCAAGCGAGGCGACCCACTTGATGTTCTTACCGGTCTTCACGTCCCACGTCGTCGGCAGCCCGGTGGCGTCCGAGACCATATTGCGGTCGGGCGATCCGCCCCACATCGACCACTCGGTCACGCCCTTGCCGGCGCCCGACGACATCGTCTGCGCGACCGCGCAGAACAGCAACGCTGAGAGCACACGTCTCGACATCCCTACCTCTACTGATTCTTGTACACGCGCATGTTGTCGAAAAACACGTCGGAGATCCCGTCGCCGTAGAGGCCCGGTGCGCCGTTCCGATGCGGGATCCGGTCCGTCTTCTGAATCGTCCACGCCGCGGGCTCGGCGCCGCCCACATGCCAGACCTTGCCCTGCACGAGCGTCGTGCCGTCGGGACGATTCTGGACGCGCAGCTTCATCCGGTACCACGTGTTCGCGTCCCAGGTGTACGGAACGCGTTCGGTCATCTCGTCGGCGGCCTGCCAGGGATGCAGCTCGAGCTTCTGCGCGTTGCCGAAGAGGACCAGCTTGTAGCGCTGGTTGATCAGGCCGACGTCGCCGCGCTGCCGGCGGGCCTCGATTCCGCGGACATCTGCTTCGACCGTGTAGTCGGACCAGGTGGGGCGCCCCATGATCACCGTCGCGCGCCGCCCAACGGTTTCGTCGCGGGGCCGCACGAGCTGGCCGGCGTTGTCGCCCTGGCCGATCGTCGTCTTCGAATTGGCCGTCCACCACGGCATGGGCGTCTTGTCGGCGCTGAAGTCGTACGACCACGGCAGCGGCGGAATCACACGCACGCGCGCCTGACCGGTCACGTCGCCAATCGCCACCTTGACGAATCCCGCCGAGCCCGACGCCGGCGCCACGTACGTGCCGTCGGGCCCCACCGTACCCTGCAGCAGATCCAGCGACCACTTCGCGGCCGACGCCGGCTCGCTGCGGATGAAGTTGCCCTTCGCGTCGAACAGCTTCAGCGTGAACGCCTGCTTCTGCCCGGGATCGAGGAGCGCTTCGTACGGAAACACCTGTACCTGCGCGACCGGCCCCGTACTCGCCGTACCGGTCGTACTCTCGACCGCCGCCCGGCTCGCCGATGGCCGTTGCCGCGGACCGATCGCGTAGAGGTGCCCGCTCGAGGCCGGGTTGTTGGGCGATCCTGACGACACGACGTAGACGCGTCCGCCGGCGACCGCGGGCGACGCAATGATGGGCTCGGGATCGCCCGCCGCGCCGATGAGGTCCTCGTCGAGGACCTCGGCTCCAGTGCCGCTCGGTCGCAGGATATAGAACTTGCCGTTCTCGGTGCCGACGTAGAGCTTCCCGTCGGCGAGGACGGGCGATCCTTTCTGCAGCGTGCCGAGCGTCTTCTGCCAGAGCAGCTTGCCGGCCTTCAAGTCGAACGCCCCGAGGATCGCGCTGTTGTCCACGCTGTAGAGCCGTTCGGCGTCCATGACGGGCGAGGCGAACGTCGGCAGGAAGCCGCGCGTGACCCACTTCACGACGGCGCCAGTGAGCGGGCCGCTGCCGGTCGCGTCGATCGCCGCGACCATGCCCATCTCCGTCGTGTCGATGTTCTCCTCGCCGTGCGAGAGGTACACGGTGTTGTCGCGGAACAGCACGCTGTTGAGAATGGCGCGCTTGCTCACCTCGAGGCTCCACGCAGGCTTGCCGGTGTTGACCTGCAGCGCGTGGAAGACGCCGTCCGTGCCGCCCACGATCATCAGCCGCGCGCCGTTCACGTCGGCGACGATCGGCGTCGAGTAGTTCGTGTCGTAGTGGCGCGCCTGCGGCGAGCTGATCCAGATCGTCTGGCCGGTCTTCTTGTCGAACGCGAAATAGCGGTTGCCGGGCCGGCCCAGATCCGGTCCCCAGTTCTGAATCAGCGTGTTGAGGATGACCTTGTCGCCTTCGACGATCGGCGAGGTCGTCCGGCCGCCGTGCGTCGTGATCGCGCCGTATTCCTCAGGCAGCGAACGATCCCACAGCGTCTTGCCGTCTGGTCCGAGCGCGATGAGCTCCGCGCCGACCGTCAGGAGGTAGATGTTGCCCGTGGCCGGATCGACGGCCGGCGACGCCCACCCGGCCCGGTGCTGCGGCACGTCCGAGAGGTAAATGCTGAACTTGCGCTCCCACACGATTTTACCGCTGTCCACGTCGATGGCGACGAGCCGCTCCTGGGTCGTCGAGATGTCGCCCGAGGTGATCGTCTGCAGGTACAGCCGGTTGCCGAAAATGACCGGAGCCGAGCGGCCGCCGACATTGAGCGACCACGCCACGTTTTCGCCGCTCGGCGACCACCGCGAGGGCAGGTTCGTCTCCGACGACGTGCCGTCCCGCCGCGGACCACGCCATTCCGGCCAATCATTGGCCGCCAGGCCAACGCCGGCAGACAGCACCAGGATGAGGGCGAAAAGACGTTTGGACATTGGGGTCATTGTACGAGGTGCATGGTGCACCGTGCACAGTGCAGGGTGCGGGTGCCGGGTGCGGCCGTGCTGGGTGCGGCTGTGCTGGAGTGCATCCGGGCGGCGCCAGCAGGGTCCATCCTTAGATTACGAACTCAACCGGCCAACGATTTACCGGCCGGTCCACCCCATTGCCGATGGTCAATTGCCGATGAAGTCCGCCGCGACGTCGCCGATCACGACACAGGCGGCGTGCGTCTGAGAGTTGACCACGGTCGGCATGATCGAGCCGTCTGCGACCCGGAGGCCGTCGAGGCCGTGGACGCGGAGCTGCGGATCGACGACCGCCGTGGGACCGGCCCCCATGCGGCAGGTACCGGAGGCGTGGAAGATCGTGTCGGCCGTCCGGCGGATGTAGTCCCGGAGCTCGGCGCGGGTACGGACGCGGTCGTCCGGTTCGGCGGCGGCGCCGCGGATCGCGGCAAACGGGCTCGCGCCCCCGATGGCCTGGGCCAGAAGCACTCCCTCGACCACCGCCTCGAGATCGGCCGGCTCGGCAAAGTAGTTCGGCGTAATTTGCGGCGCCGCGAGCGCATCGGCAGATCGTAACGTGACGGTCCCGCGGCTCGCCGGCGCCGAAAGCGCCACGGTGAGCGTGACGAACGGGTCGGGCGTGTCGAGACCGCGCCCGACGTAGAACTGGAGATCTGGCGGCCGCGCCGACGCCGCCCGGCTGGACGACGTGAAGAGACCCGCCGAGACCGACGAGGCCGCGAGCGGCTGACGCGCCGCCCACCGCACGGCGACGCGCGGGTGGTCCTGCAGGTTCGCGCCAACGCCTGGCAGATCGATCACCACCGGCAGCCCGTGCCGCTTGATGGCTTCGGCCGGGCCGATGCCTGAGAGCAGCAGCAACTTTGGCGACTCGATCGCCCCCGCCGCGAGCACGACCTCGCGCGTGGCGCGGACGCGCTGGCGCACGCCGGCGCGAAGAACCTCGACGCCGGTGACGCGCCGGCCCTCGACGACGATCTTGAGCGCCCGCGTCTCGGGCCACACGGTGAGGTTCGGCCGCGATTGCGCTGGCGTGAGGAACGCCGCGGCGGCCGAGTGGCGCCGCCCGCCGCGAATGTTCTTCTGGTAGAAGCCGGCGCCGTTCTCCTGGCGCGCGCCATTGAAATCCCAATCGGGTCGCGCCGAGAACCCGCGCAGCCGCGCCGCCTCGAGGAACGCCAGGTGACCGGCGTGGGGATCGGTCGTGTCGGCGACGGCGAGGTCGCCCCCGGCGCCGTGGTAGTCCGACGCGCCGCGCGAGTTGTCCTCGAGCCGGCGGAATCGCCGCAACAACTCGCCGTAGCTCCACATCGGCCCCGACTCGGCGGCCCAGGTGTCGAAGCAGAGCTGGTGCCCGCGCACGTACGCCATCGCGTTGATGCTGCTCGAGCCGCCGATCCCCTTCCCGCGCGGCCATTTGACCTGCCGTCCTCCCAGTCCGGGCACCGCCTCGGTCGTGTAATTCCAGTCGAGCGGCGAACCGAGCAGCGACGTCCACTTGCCCGGCACCTGAATCAGCGGGTCGGCGTCGGAGCCGCCGGCTTCGAGCACCAGCACGCGCAGGTTGCGGTTCGCGCTCAGCCGGTTCGCGAGCACACACCCCGAGGATCCGGCGCCGACGATGATGATGTCGAATTCGGACGGGGCGCCGCCGGCGCGGCCGGACGCAGGATCGGCTGACTGGGGCGCCGGGGCGGCGGCGGATGGCGATGGAGTCTTGCCCGCGCCGACGACCCGACGCGACGCCCACGCCGCGCTGCTCCCGATCAACACTGCGGAATCCCTGAGAAAACGGCGCCGAGTCGGCATACGCCACCAGCGTACCTCAGGTGCATTCCTGACAAGGCAAAAGGCAAATCGAAGAGCTCAGAACTGAGGAACAATGGGGCCTCGTGTTTTGAGTTTTGCCTCCTGCTTTCTCATATGTCATCTACTACTGACGCGCCCATGGGCGCGATGCTCACTGCCACCGGCGCGACGTTTCGCCTCTGGGCGCCCGAGGCGCGCACCGTCGCGGTCCGGGGCAGCTTCAACGGCTGGACCGACCACGCGCTCGCCCCGAGCGCAGGCGGCTACTGGTTCGCCTCGATCCCCGGGGTGCGCGCCGGCGACGAATACAAGTTCCACGTCATCGGCAACGGCAGCCGCGGCCCCAAGCGCGATCCGTACGCGCGGGAGATCGGGTTCGAGCCGCCGTGGCCGCACTCGAATTGCCTGGTCACGCGGCAGGGCGCGTTCGAATGGCACGACGGGGACTTTCGCACACCCGCGTTTCACGACCTCGTGTTGTACCAGCTGCACGTGGGCGCGTTCTTCGCGACCGATGCCAACGGCCTCGACGTGCGACGGCAGCGGCCCGGCCGGTTCCTCGATGTCCTCTTCCGGATCGAGCACCTCGCCGGACTGGGCGTGACGGCCGTGCAGCTCCTGCCGATTCAGGAATTCTCCTCGGCGCGGTCGCTCGGGTACAACGGCACGGACTTCTTCTCGCCCGAGATGGATTACGGCGTGCGGCCCTCCGATCCCGATTTCGGCCGCTACGTCGCGAAGGCCAACCAACTGCTGGCAGCGCGAGGCCGGACGCCATACGCGCCGGGGCAGCTCGACGATCAGTCGGCGCAGTTGATGGCGATCGTCGATCTGTTCCACGTCCACGGGATCGCGGTGATTTTCGACGTCGTGTACAACCACGCGGGCGGCGACTTCGGCGACGAGAGCCTGTATTTTCTCGACCGTCAGGAGCTGGGCGATCAGAATCGGAGCCTGTACTTCACCGATCAAGGCTGGGCGGGCGGACTGGTCTTCGCCTACTGGAAGGGCGAGGTCCGGCAGTTCCTCATCGACAACGCCGTCAGTCTGGTTCGCGAGTATCACATCGACGGCTTCCGCTTCGACGAGGTCACCGTCATCGACCGGAACGGCGGCTGGGCGTTTCTGCAGGATCTGACCGACACGCTCCGCTACGTCAAACCCGAGGCCTTGCTCATCGCGGAGTACTGGGCCGATCAGCGCGCCGTCGTCCGGCCGCGAGCCGAGGGTGGCGCCGGCTTCGATGCCGTCGTCGCGAGCGATCTGCGCGGCGCAATCCGTCATGTGCTCGGGCAGGCGGCGCACGGGCGGGACGGCGCGGTGGATTTCGACCGCGTGGCCGGGGCGCTGTCGCCGGCACACGGCGCCGCGTGGCGGTCGGTCCAGCACCTCGAAAACCACGACGTCGTGCGGATCAACAACGAGACGGACCGCGAGCCGCGGATCCCCGCGCTCGCCGACGCGTCCAACCCGCGATCCTGGTATGCCCGCAGCCGCAGCCGCGTCGCCACGAGCCTGCTGCTCACCGCGCCGGGCATGCCGATGCTGTTCATGGGGCAGGAGATCCTGGAAGCCAAGTACTGGAGCGACAATCCGGAGTTCTTCGCCGACACGTTGATCGGGTGGGACGGATTGCAGACCGACGCCGCGATGCGCGACCAGGCGCGGCTCGTCCATGAGCTGCTCGGGCTGCGGCGCGAACGTCGTGCGCTGACCGGCGATCAGGTGCATGTCTGTCACGTGCACAACGCCAACCGTGTTCTGGCGTTTCACCGCTGGACCGATCACGGGGACGACATCCTCGTGGTCGCCACGTTGAGCGAAACGAGCTGGGGCGCCTACGACCTCGGCTTTCCCCGCCCGGGAACGTGGCGCGAGATCTTCAACAGCGACGTGTACGACGGCTGGGTGAATCCGCACGCAGCCGGAAACGGCGGCCGGATCGTCGCGAATGGGCCGCCCCGCGACGGTCTGGCCCAGTCGGCGACGCTCGTGATCCCGGCCAACGGCGTCCTGGTCTTCGCCGCCGAATAGCCGCCGGATGGCGCGCTCCGATTTGATCGGATCTCCGGACAGGGCTATCGTGAGGGCCAGGATCATGCCGACAGATTCGCGTGATTCCGCCGGTGCTCCCAACCGCCGACGGCCGAACGCACCCGACGCCCTGCACCTCAGCGAAGAACGCTTTCGCCTGATGGTCGAGAGCGTGACGGACTATGCGATCTTCATGCTCGATCCGGACGGACACGTCGCGACCTGGAACGCCGGCGCGGAGCGAATCAAAGGCTACCGGGCGGCCGAGATTATCGGCCGGCATTTCTCGGTGTTCTATCCGGCCGAATCGATCGCACGCGGCTGGCCGGATCGCGAGCTGAGCATCGCCACGGCGGAAGGCCGGTTCGAGGACGAGGGCCCGCGGCTGCGGAAGGACGGCACCACGTTCTGGGCGAACGTCGTGATCAGCGCGGTCCGCGGCAGCGACGGGGAGCTTCGGGGCTTCGCGAAAGTCACGCGCGACCTCACGGAGCGCCGCGGCGCCGAGGATCGCCTGCGCCAAGCCTACGTCGACATCGAGCGCCGCGTTGAACAGCGCACCGAGGAACTGGCCGCTGCGAATGAGGCCCTGACGGTGGAGGTGGCCGAGCGCCGCCGGCTCGCCGATGAGCTCAAAACCTCCATCGAGCAGCTGCGCCAGGCCGACGAGCAGAAGAATCAGTTTCTCGCGACGCTCGCCCACGAGCTGCGCAACCCGCTGTCGCCGCTGCGAAACGGGATCGACCTGCTGAAGGCCGGCAACGCCGTCGAGCCCAGGTTCAGCGGCACCCTCGATGTGCTGCAGCGTCAGGTGACGCACCTCAGCCGGCTCGTGGACGACCTGCTCGACCTGTCGCGCATCTCCAGAAACACGCTCGAGTTGCGGCGCGAACCGGTCGACCTTCTGGACGCCATCCGGCATGCGGTCGAGGCGACGCAGCCGGCGTTCGAGGCCGGCGGTCACACGCTCACCTTCACGCCGCGGGACGGTCGCGCCGTGGTCCGCGGCGACCACGTCAGGCTGTCGCAGGTCTTCGTGAACCTGCTGACGAATGCCGCACGCTACACGCCGGAGCCCGGGCGCATTCACATCGACGTGGATCAGACGGCGACAGAGGTCACGGCGCGGATTGTCGATCCGGGCGTCGGCATCGCGAGCGACGATCTCGAACGCGTCTTCGAGATGTTCGCCCAGACGGGCAACACGCAACTCACCCGCTCGGGCCTCGGGATCGGATTGAATCTCGCCAGGCGGATCGTCGAGCTGCACGACGGCACGATCACGGCGGCGAGCGGCGGGCCCGGGCACGGCAGCGTGTTCACGGTGACGCTGCCGCGCGGGAGCGGGACACCGGCCGTGGCGCAAGCGGAGCCTGAACCGGCGGTCGTACCGAAGCGTCGCATTCTCGTCGTAGACGATCATGCCGACGGGCGGGAGAGCCTCTCGCTGCTGCTGTCGATTCTCGGGCACGTCGTTCAAACCGCGGTGGATGGGCGCGACGCGCTGCGGGTCGCTGAAACCTTCCAGCCCGAGTTCGTCCTGCTGGACATCGGCATGCCGGAGATCGACGGCTATCAGACGGCGCAGCTGATCCGGGAGCAGTCGTGGGGCGGATCGATGGTGCTCGTCGCCCTCACCGGGTGGGGACAGCACGAAGACAAACAGCGCGCCCAGCGCGCCGGCTTCGACTTTCACATGACGAAGCCGTTCGATCCGGCCGAGCTCGAGCGGCTGCTGGCCGACCGCTGAGGACGCTGAGGACGCTGAGGACGCTGAGGACGCGACGATACTCGTAGCGCGGATTGGGCTTCACTCCGCGCCGGGTCCGGCGGGCCCGAGTTCGGCCCGGCCTACGAAAGCGGCAGGAGCACGGACTTGATCACGCGACGATCGTGCATGGCATCGAAGGCTTCGCGCCAATCCGTCAGAGGCGCGCGCAGCCCGACGATCGCTTCCGGCATCGTCAGCCGTTCGGTCAGGAGGTGCACGACCCGTTCCCAGACGGGAAAGTTGTGGCTGAATGTTCCCTGGAGTCGCACGTTCTTGAGGACGAGCGGGTTCAGGTCGGCGGCGTGCACCTCGGGCGACCAGCCGACCTTCGTCACCTGCCCGTCCGGCCGGACGAGGCGCAGCGCCACATCGAGGGCGGCGCTGGCGCCGGTGGCGTCGCAGACGAGATCCGCGCCGAGCGGCGACCGGTCGCGTACCGCGGCGTCCAGATCCTCGGCGTCCACGTCCACCACGCGCGTGGCGCCCAGCTGACGCGCCGTGGCCAGGCGCGCCGCGTCGGCAGACAGGCCGGCGACGATCAGCGGCTGAGCGCCGGCGAGCGCCGCCATCCGCGCGCAGAGCAGACCGATTGGTCCCGGACCGAGGACCACGACGGCATCGCCGGGCCGGATCGTCGAGTTCACGCACATCGCGTTGAACGCGACCGCGTGCGGTTCGGCCAGACACGCCAGGTCGAACGGCAACGCGTCCGGAATCGGGTGCAGGCAACGGGCGGGCACCCGGACGAACCGGGTCATGGCCCCGTCGACGCCATAGCCGAACCCCAATCGCGACGGGCAGAGCTGATAGCGGCCCGTGCGGCACATTCCGCACGTGCCGCAGATGCCGGCCGCCGTTTCGCTCACTACGCGATCGCCTTCGCGCAACCCGCGAACCGATCGTCCGGCGCTGGCCACGGTGCCACAGAACTCGTGCCCAAGCACGACGGGCACATTGACCTGCCAGGACTGGGTGTTGGAAAACTGGTGGACGTCCGAGCCGCAGACCGAAACGGCCCCGACCTCGAGCAGGACGTCTTCGGCCTCGATGACCGCCACCGGCACCTCGCGGAGCTCGACGGCCTGAGGTTCGAGAGCGTAGTGAACGACCGCTAACTGGGTAGGCATCGACCGGCCGCCTCACTCGGCCCGTTGTCATCGCTCCGTGTAGGACATCCTATCTCCCGGCTGAGAGCGCGAGGAGCCTCTTCTAGCGTGGATCGTCCAATACTATGGATATCGAACTGACTCCATGTGACTCCAACGACAGCCTGTGATAACTTCAACGACACATGACTGACATCACGACTGCGCTCGATCGGAAAATCGCTGAGATCGAATCCCAACTGGCGGCGCTCAAGGCGGCGCGGGCGGCGCTCGCGGGTGGCGCGAAAGCCCGGACGCCGGCCGGCGCCGGCCGGCGCAAACGAAAATTCACTGCAGCGCAGCGTGCGGAAATCTCGCGCCGGATGAAGGCCACGTGGGCCGCACGGCGCAAGACCAAGACCCAGAAATAGCCTCGCAAGCGGTCAGCGTTTGCGCACGACCGCCGTGACCGTTCCTATCGTGGTTCCTGTTTCGCGAATCGTGGCCCGGATGGTGTACGGCCCGGCATCCAGGTGGCCGATGGGAAACTCGGCGGAAGCCACCAGCGCGCTCCCTTCGCGCGCGGGGACGACGTCCCGTTCCAGGACGGGCCGGCTGGTACCCGCGGGTACGACCTCAATGAGCACAGTGAGATCGGTGCCAGAGAGATCCTTGTCGCGCTGGTAGAGCTCGAGCGTCGCGCGGAGTGTCTCCGCCGTGGCTGGTAACATCTCGAGCGCCAGGAACCGCGAGCGCCCGTCGAGCCCCACCCACGAAGTGAACAGGTCACTCACTTGAAACCGGCCGACCTGTGGCAGGCCGGCATTCACCTGGTGCTCGACACTGCCGAGGTTTCCTTTGCCGTCTGCCACAGCCAGCCTGAGCTGATACCGGCCTGGTAAGACTGGAAGCGGCAGCGCGAGCCGGTAATCTTCGCCAGGCGCGGCCGGCGGCAGTTCCTTACGTCCCATCTGCACCGTTTGTCCGGCCGCGTTCACGATCGAGAACATGGCCACGAGCGGCGTATCCGCGATCGATGGCACCTCGACGTTGACGGCAAGTTGCAGCCGCGGTCCGTCCTCCTCGCGACGGACCGACGTCCCGACGGCGATGGGCACACCGAACGCGACGCCGCCCTGGGCGAGCCTCGACCGCAGGCGATCGTCGATCGGCAGGTCGGGGGCCGCCGCTGAGGCGACCAGCGCATCGCGGTGGACGCGCACCGTCAGTCCCGGTTTCGACAGCGTGACCTTCGGTGAGACGTAGCGCCGCTTGTCCCGTAACAATGGCGCTTCGACCCCGAGGCGATAGATTCCAGACGTCTCCGACAGAATCCGCGTCAGAAAGCGGTCGGCTTGACCGACGACCTTGAACGCCTCCCCGCCCGCCGCTGACGCGACGGTCTGCATGCCGGCCGTAAGAAAGGCGCCTTCCTCGCGCCGCGCCTTCGCGCGCTTGTCCGACGTGTCGCGCATGTCGATGTCGTCGGGCTCTTCGGTCAGGGCGTAAAACTGCACGCCGGCTTCGGCGGCCGCCCGGCTGACCGGCTCGAGCGCCTGCCGGGTATCACCGTCGGCGCCAGGCGCGAGCCCGCTCGACAACGCGACGATGATTCTCGGCTCTGGGGCTGCGACAAGCGCCCGGATCACTGTCTCGTACGACGTGAGTTGCATGGCGGCACGATGGATCGTCGCGCGGGCGAGTGTGCGTGCGGCCCGTTCCAACCTGATCGGACACAATTCGTCTTTGGGACCCTGCTCGAAACATTCGCGGGCCACGACCTCGCCCAGTGTTGACTGGGGAAAGCCGCGATCGATGTCCAGCGCTTCGTTCACGCTGATGTAGAACTCGACAGGCGTGTCGTCGTATTTGCCGACGATGCGCTTGCTCTTGAGCGCGGTCAGCAGCGCGCTGCGATCCCTGGTCGGGGTGACTGCCGGTCCTTGCCCGCTCGTGGTCGTGAGACCGACCAGGTCACCGGAATCGAGCCGCCCGAGCATGCGCTCCGCGGCGACCACAAGTCCCTTCGCCTGCCCTGGCTTGCTCGACAGATCGTCGATGAGCAGCACGATGACGCGTCCGCCGCGGTTCGCCGGCGCACCCGGCACGCGCTCGTTGGTCGTCTGACGGACGGCGGTGACGTCCGAGCCACCCGACGCGCCAAACTCGAGAGAATCGAGCGCCCGAACTGGCCGGGCCTGGCCGTCGAGCGTCACGGTGAAGTCGGAGGCCGTCAGCCCCCGGACGGGCTTGCCGTCCTTGTCGACGACTGTCACGTTGAGGACGACGAGCTCGACGCCGCCGCGGAATGTCTGGGGTGGCTGTTGCTGCGCGGCGAGTACAGCGCCGAGTGACAACGCGCAGAGACCGAGACCGGTGCCGCGCATACGTCCTGCACTATCTCACTAACAGTTCCATCCTCGGAAACGCAAAGTTGCCGGCCACCTCATCGATGATGTTGATCTGGCAGGTGTAGAGTCCGGGCGTAAAGCGTTCCGCCGGCACTTCGAACTGGAAGAGCGCCGCCTTCCGATCGCCGGCGTCCACCGTCGATCGGACGACGACCGGCGTCTCCAGCACTTTCACCTTGCCGCGATAGAACGCGAGGCTCGTCCGCAGCTCCGGTCCCTTGCCGGCTTCCATGGCCGGGTCGTACACCTCGTAGTAGAAAAACAGTTTCTGGTCGCGGCCGACGACGTGCGTGAGATTGGGCAGGAGCTGCACGCCGTCACGCACGAGCGGGTTGTCGGACTTCCCTTTCGGCGCGGCCTGCAGCTGCGTGCTGAGCACGACCGAACTGACTTTGAGCGGCGCCTGCGCGAGCTGCGGTACGCGGACGGGCGCCTCGTACGACCCGGTGAGTCCGGTCTCGTTCTCGCGTACCACGACCTTGAGGCCGAAGCGTCCGGGCGGCAGCGTCATGCCCGACTGATACAACACCTGCTTGCCGGCGAGCGTCTTGCCGGTGCCGGCCGGAATCGTGAGCGTCTGGCGGAAGCGCCCGACCGGCTGCCCCATCTCGTCGAACAGCATGCCGAGAACGTCGAGCGTGACCTTGTCCTTGCCCGGCGGCACAGGCACGGCGTTGCCGGGCACGGCGAGCGAGATCGGCACGTAATACTTGTCGGGCGCGAGGCGGAAGAACTCCGCCGACGCGAAGACCGGCAGGTCCGTCGCCGACACGGCCGAGAACAGCTGTTCCTGCAGCTGCGCCTCGCGGTCGTTGCGCGCCGTGTGCGCGAAGTCGCGCTCGGCGTAATAGCCGGCGCGTGCTTCGACGCGCAGACCCTCTTTCTTCACGCGCACCTGGATGCGGCGGAAGCGGCCGTCCCTGGCGACGTTGCCGCTGCTGTAGCCGAGGATGTAGTACGCGGACATGTCACGGTCGATGCGGCGGAACGCCTCGCCGAAGTCGTTCGTGTCCGTGAATGCGGTGCCGCCGGTATTGGCCGCGAGCGTCGTCAACGAATCCTGGGACGATGCGAGCGACGCGAACTGCTGCATGACGCTCGCGCCCGAGAAGAGCCCGCGCCCGCCGCCGCCCCGTCCGCCCCCGCCGCCGCCACCGCGGCCGCCCCCGCCGCCCCCGCGCGCATCGCCGCCCGGCACGACAGCCTGCAGGCCGCGCGTATCCACGGGGTAGATGGAGACGTTGGCGCGCACCGCGGCGTTCACGGCGGCGCGCAGCTCGACCTGATTGTCGGCCGCACTGCGCTGCATGCCGGCGCTGAAGTACACGATCGCCTTTTTCTGCTCGATCGACTGGAGCGACTCGGCGAGCGTCTTGATCGCGCGCAACCGGACGTCGTTGTTGAACATGTCCAGCTCGCTCGTCTCGGCGGCCGCTTCCTCGCCGGCCGCGGCGAGCTCGTCGGTCAGGAGCGTGGCGTCGCTCGGCGGCGGCGTCGCCGTCCCCTCGGTGTAGGCCAGCTTGTTCAGCACGTCGGCGACCTTCGCGCGATCGCCGGTGAAATCGCTGAGGACGTCGAGCGTCGTGCCGACGGTCGCCACCGCGATGAGATCGGCCGGGGACATCTTCTCGTCCACGTACTTCTTCGCCGAGTCGATCGACCGCTGCACGTCCTCGGGTTGCATCGAGCTCGTGTCGAACAGCAAGATCATCAGACGCCGCCCGGCCAGCTCATCCGATGAGAACTTCTTCGGATCCGCCGGCGCCGGAGAGGCGTCCGCCGCCGCGGCCCCGGCGGCCGGGGCGGCCGGCTTCGCGGTGGCCGTTGCTGCCGGCGCGCCGGTGAGCACGCGCGACTCGACGTCGCCGAGCAGATTCCGCGACATGATCGGCGTCGCGTCGCGGTTGATTTCCTGGAAACTGAACGTGGACACCTGCTGCGGCTTGCCGTCTTCGATCACCTCGAAGTCGTTCGCGGTGAGCCCGCGCACGACCGCGCCGGACCGATCGCGCACGACGACGTCGACGAGGACGACGTCGCGAACGGCGCGGAAGACCGGCGCCTGTTGCGCTGAGGGCACGGCCGGCGGCGCGACGAGGACGAAGAGCGCGGCCAGGACGATGAGGCCCGCCGAAGACTTCACGTCGCGCCCCACGTCAGAACCTCACCCGGATGCTGAGCGTCATGCTTCGCATCGGCCGGACCGACGTCACCTGCCCGAACGAGAGCGAATTGATGTTCGTGTCCACCGCCGACCACTGCACCATGTTCAGGAGGTTGTTCGCGTTCAACTGGAAGCTGAGCGATCGGTTGCGACCCATCCGGACGTCGCGCGAGAAGTTCGCATTCAGCTGCCGGTTGCCCGGCCCGACGATCATATTGCGCAACGCGTTGCCGAATTCGCCGGTCGCCGGCGCCGAGAACGCGCCCGTGTTGAAGAAGTGCGCGACGACGGGATCGTCGATCTGCACCGGCTGCCCGTTGTAGTTCGCGCGGAGCGTGCCGTTCGTGCCGCGCGCGACGTCGGCGGCCGCCCCCGAGACGCGCGGCGTGAGCGGCGTCCCTGAGTTCACCGCGAAGTTCGCGCTGACCGACCAGCCTTCGAGCAGCGCCGCCCACACGCCGCCGCCGCTCAGCCATCGCCGGCCCGGACCGAACGGCAGGTCGATCGTCGTGTCGGCCGTGAACTGATGCCGCCGGTCGAAGCTCGACAGCGCCCACTCGGCGTCCAGATTGTGGTCATCCTGCGCGACGGTCGCGTTCCCGCCGGTCGCGGTCGTGTTGTCGCGCGATCGTGCGATCGTGTACGTCGCGCCGAAGCCGATGCCCTGGGCCTGGCGCCGGCGAATACGGAAGTTCCCCGCGGCGAGAATCGAATGGCCTTCCGCCGACTGCCACGTAAAGGCCTGGACATCGGCCAGCAGGAGCCCGTTCGGTCCGCGGTTGGGCGCGCGCAGCATGTCGAGCGCGCTGCCCCGCGTCCCGACGTACCCGGCGCCGACGTTCCACAGCCCGAAGTCGCGCGACAGGTCGCCGTTCCAGGTCTGGATCAGGCCGAGCACGTAGCTGCGATCGATGCCGTAGTTGTTGGTCGTCGTCGTCGGCGTCGCGGTCACGAACGGATCGCTCAGGGTGAGCGGATCGAGCAGGCTGCCGAGGCTGGTGCTGGTCGTCGCAAACGGCGGTTGTCCGACGAGCTGGCGCGCGATCGACGCATACGATCCGGCGTTGTAGGTCACGCCGTAGCCCGCGCGCACGATCGTGGCGCGCGCGGCGCGCCACGCGACACCGAGTTTTGGCGAGACGTTGTTCACGTCGGCGTCGACGAGCCCGGCCGGATACGGCCCGGTGAACGGCCCGGCCTCTCCGGAAATCACGGGCGCGACCGCCGTGAAGCCGGGCTGGGCGTCGAGGTTCACCATCTGGCCGCCCGCCTCCGTGTACGGCATGACCAGGTCGTAGCGGACGCCGAGGTTGAACGTCAGACCGGCGCTCTTCCGCCAGTCGTCCTGCCAGAAGCCACTGAGCGAGCGGCCGCGCAGGCGGACGTTGCCGGGACCGAACTGAATGGATGCCTGTTGCGGTATGCCGAGCAGGAAGTCGGCGAAGTCCAGCCCAACGCCGCGCTGGATGTTGGCGCCCCCCGCCGCGTAGACGCCGGTAAAGACGAAATTGCCGCGCGCGTTCGCATCGGTCTGGCTGTCCGACCAGTCCTGCGAGAACTCGCCGCCGATCCGCATCACGTGCGCGCCGCGCGGACGCGACCAGGTGTAGGTCGTGGACAGGCGCCGATCCGAGCGGCGCGTCGGCGTGATGTCACGCACTCCGGAAAACGTGGAGAACGACATCGACGGGACGCCCCAGTCGAACGGATCGGTCGCCGCGCCGTTGATGCCGGCCAGACCTGCGACGTCGAGCAGATAGGCGTAGCGGTTCATTGACGTGGACGTGGACCGCGTGAAGTTGACGTTGATGGCGTGCTGATCGCGCCGGTGCGAGATGTTCAGGCCGACCGGCACGGACAGCGACGACCCCCTGGTCACCCCGCGCAGCGTCGGGAAGACGGTCGCCTGATCGCCGCCGTTCTCGCGGTACTGGAGCTGGACGTTCATGTTGACGGTCGTGCCCTGATTGCCGCGGCCGCCCGGTCCGCCGAACCCGCCGCCCCGTCCTCCGGCTCCACCCCGGCCACCGGCCCCGCCGCCGCCCCGGCCGCCAGCCCCGCCTCCCCGCGCGGGCGGGGCGTTGAAGTTGTGCGTCACCCGCAGGCTCACGTTGTTCGACGTCGAGATCGTCGTCGTCGTGTAGTGGAAGTTGCGCGTGAGGCCGGGCAGGTTGGCCTGTGGAATGAAATCGAGCAGGACGCGCGCGCCGGGATCGATGCGATCGGCGGGGATGCGATTGTCGGCAAACGGCTGACCGGTCGCCGGGTCGATGACCTTGACCGAGACCGCCGAGAAATCGCCGGCGCGGACGGCGTCGATCGGCACGGTCGCGTACTGGTCGAAGAGGTTGCCCGAGTGATTGCCGGTGTAGCTGAACTGGAAGTTCGTGCGGCGCGTGCCGTTGTAGATCTTCGGGATCCTCACCGGTCCGCCAACCGTGCCGCCGAAGTTCTGGCGGTTGTACGGCCGCTTGGACGCCGGCGTGTCGGGACGCAGTTGGTAGGGCGCGCTATCGAGCACAGACCCGCCGAAGTTGTAGTTGGCGGTGAACTGATACGGATTCTGCTGGACGCCGCGGCCACCGAGCCGGCCCGGGCCGCCGGGACCGCCAGGCGCACCGGGTCCGCCAGGACCACCCGGACCGCCGCGGCCGAACTGGCCGGGAGGGCCGCCACGGCCGGGCCCGCCTTCGCGTCCGCCCGGCCCGCCCCGGCCACCCCGTCCGCCGGGATCGCCGAAGCCGCCAGCCTCACCCCCCGGCCCGCCGGGCCGGAACTCGCCGGTGAGCGGATCGACCTCACCGCGGCCGATCGCCATCATGCGTTCGTTCATCATGCCGCGATCGATCGACGCCATCCCGCCGTTGATCGCCACCGCTTCGGTCGGGCCTTCGGTCGAGAACCCGGGCGGCAACAACAGCCGCGCCGCAGCTTCGACGGTCTCGCGTTCCGGCGTCACCACGGCCGCGGCGGCCGCCGCCCCGGTCGAGTTGGTTTCGACGGCGAGCGCCTCGAACCTCGGCGCCGCGCCGGCGCGACCAGCGCCGGCCGTACCCGTCGTCCCTGCCGTACCCCTCATGCCCCCCGGACCCGTCGTACCCGTCGCGGCCGTCGCCGCCGTGCCCCTGCTCGCCAACGTGAGCTCGAAATCGATCTTCTGGTCGCACGGCGGCGGGCCGGCGACGAGCTCGCGGGCGATCGCGGTGAATCCCATCAGCTCGAGCTTCAACGTGTAGGTCGCGGCGGGCGGCACGTGCAGCGAGTAGCTGCCGTCAGGCTCGGATGAGGTCGCGCTCTTCACGGCGTCGCCGGCGAGGGCCATCACCGACACGCCGGGCAGCGGACGCGACCCGCTGAGCGTGCGGCCGGTGACATGGCAGCCCGGCGTCGTCTGCGTCTGGGACGCAGCGACGGGAAGAATCAGACTTGTGACCAGTGCCAGGCCGCCGGCTAGCGCGGCTCCCTGGGGCTGAAGGGATCGCATCCAGGCTCCGTTCCTGAACCCAATACGCCCAGCATATGCGAGGCGTTCCGGTGGAACGGAGGTTGTCATTCGATTGTCACAAACTCTTTTGGATCAAAGACCTGCACGGGTTCCGGGGTTCCGGGGTTCCGAGGTTCCGGAGTTCGGTTCCGAGGTTCTGCACGCCGCGGAACCCGAACCTCGGAACCTCGGAACCCCGGAACCCTATCTACCCGTCCCCACGATCTTTTCAATGTCCCTCATCTGCCTCGGCGCCTTCACCGACAGCATCACGAGTCCGTCGGCCGTCATGAGGAAGGAGTCTTCGATCCGGACGCCGATGTTCTTGTACTTCTGCACGGCCGGGCGCGCTTTCGCGATGAACGCGTCGTTCTCCGGGCTCTTCGGCAACTGATCGAGGACGGCCTCGCGGATATACAGCCCCGGCTCGATGACGAAGGCCGATCCGGCCGCGAGCTGCTGGCCGAGCGGATCGTGGACGTCGAGGCCGATGCCGTGCACGGGCCCGTGCGTGAACCAGCGGCTGATCTGCGCGTTCTGCGCGTCGCCCGGCTGCGCCTCGGTGATGAGCCCGAGCGCGAGCAGGCCGCGCGCGAAGACCGCGCGGCAGGCCTGGGTGATCGCGGCCGTCGGACTGCCGGCCTTCGCGGCGGCGATGCCGGCTTCCTGCGCCTCGAGCACCAGCTCGTAGATCGCGCGCTGCTCGGCGGAGTACTTGCCGTTCACCGGATAGGTGCGCGTAATGTCGCCGGTGAGTCCTTGAAAGTTCGCGGCCGCGTCAACCAGCAGCAGGTCGCCGTTCTGCATCTGGCGCGTGGACTTCTCGTAATGCAGCGTCGTCGCGTTCGGTCCCGATCCGACGATCGACGGGTACCCCCACGAGAGCGCGCCGTTCTTCATGTACCAGTACTCGATCGCGGCTTCGACTTCGTACTCCCAGCGGCCGGGCCGCGCGGCCTTCATCCCTTCGATGTGCGCCTCGGCCGAGATCTCGACGCTCCGGCGCAAGACCTTCTGTTCGTAGGGCGTTTTGATCTGTCGCTGTGTCGCGATCACGCGGCCCACGCCCGCCGCGGTCACGCCAGGGAATTTCGTCTGCTGTTCGAGCGCCCACGCGGCATGCGAGCCGGGCGCCGGCGCGGCTGGCGGCTGACCGGCGGCCGCGCCGCGGCCTCCGACCGCGCCGATCGGCTCGAGCACGCCCAGGCGCGCTTTGTTCTGTTTGATCGCGTCGAAGAACGTCCCGAACTCCGTGGCGGCGTCCTCGGGAGACTGCTGCAGGCCGGTGCCGCCGAGGAGCGCGTTCATGAACGGTTGGAACGACGCGAGCGGATAGACCGTGGTGATGCCGCTCGCCGCCGTGATTTCTGCGGGAGTGAGCGTGTGACCGTTCCAGTGCTCACGGCGCGCATCTCCCTCGCGGGAGAACACGATGGCCTTGCGCGTCTTCGCGCCCGGCACAAGCACGAGGATCGTCTCTTCCTGTTCGATGCCCGTGAGGTAGAGGAAGGCGCTGTCCTGCCGGTACTCGTAGTCCACGTCGGCCGAGTAGACACGCGTCGGCGCGCTCCACGCGACCAGGACCGTCTCAGGTCCCAGCGCCTCGAGCGTCTTCACCCGGCGTGCCGCGAGATCCGCGACGTACTCCGCCGCCCCGCCATACGGGGGAATCTGCCCGAAGACGGACAGCGATCCTCCCGTCACCAGGGCCGCCACGGCAAGGACGCGCGTGAACCGCTTCATCGTTTCCTCCGATGGTCATTGTACAAGCCAACGTACAAGCCAACGTTCCGGCGGCTCCGACCGTCGAAGTTGTATTGGCCGCTACTATATCGATTCATATAATCGCCGCCATGCCCGCAACGCGCATGAAGGCTCACTGGTACCACATCCTCCTCGCCCTCTCCGGCGGTGAGCGTCACGGCCTGGCGATCGCCCGGACCGTGCGCGAGTCGAGCCTGGGCCGGATCCGGCTGTGGCCGGCCACGCTGTACGGCTCGCTCGAAGAACTCGCCGACGCCGGGTGGATTGAGGAGATCGAAGCGGCACGGCGCGCGGACGCGAGCGAGCGCAAGCGCTACTACGGCATCACGCGAAGCGGGCGCGTGGCCTTCGACGCGGAAACCCGACGGCTCGCCGACCTGGTCCGCCTCGCGCGGCAAGCGGGGCGGCGACAGCATGCATGAACGTCGACGTCCCGCGCCGCACGTATCGCCGCCTGCTGCGCCTCGCGCCGCGCCGGCTTCGCGACCGTCACGGCAGCGAGATGGAAGACGCGTTCGCCGAGACCTGGGCGGACGCGCGGGCGCGCGGAGGGCTCGCGACGGTCGTCGTCTGGCTGCGCTCGACGTGGGATCTGCTCCACGCCCGCATGCGCCGGCGGACCAGACCCTACCGACGGACGACTCGTTTCTCCCGAGAGAGGTGGCTCGTGCCCTGGATCGAACTTCGTACCGCGCTCCGATCGTTCCGCCGTCAGAAAGTCGCGACGACCCTGGTCGTGACCATGCTGTCGCTCGGCATCGCGGCGAACATCGTGGTGTTCAGCCTGGTGAACGGCCTGTTCCTGCGCCCGTTCCCGTTCCCGCAACCGGACCGGCTCGTCTACATCAACGAGAAGGCGCCGCAGTGGAATCTCGATCGCACCGGCATCAACTTTCCCGACTTCGTCCAATGGCGCACCGCCGCACAGACGTTCGACAGCATGGCGCTCTACGGCGGCGCCTCCTTCAATCTCTCCGATGACCACGGCGCCGAGCGGATCCAGGGCGGGACGGTCACGTACGACTTCCTGAAAGTCCTCGGCCTCCAACCGCTCCGCGGCCGGATGTTCACGCCGGAAGAAGACCGGCCCAACGCCGCGCGCGTCGTCGTCATCTCCGAGGGCACCTGGCGCGATCGCTTCGGCGCCGACGAGCAGGTTCTGGGCAAGACCATGAGTCTGAACGGCCGCACGTTCGAGGTGGTCGGCGTGTTTCCCAAAGAGGCCGCCTTTCCCGACGCCGCCGCGCTGTGGGTACCGCTCGCCGGCGATCCGAACCAGCAGGGAAACAGCTATTCGTTTGCCGGATTGGGACGCCTGAAGCCCGGCGTCTCACGGGACCAGGCCGAGCAGGACCTGCTGCGCGCACAGGAACCCATCTGGACGGCGCGCGACAAGGAGAAGGTGGTCTCCCCGTTCACGCTGCCCTTGCGCGAAAACCTCGTCAGCGAGTTCCGGACGATCGCGGCCGCGCTCTGGGGCGCGGTCACGCTGCTGCTCGTCGTCGCGTGCGCGAACGTCGCCGCGGTGATGCTGGCGCGCGCGATCGCGCGGCGGCGGGAAATGGGGATCCGCCTGGCCATCGGCGCGAATCGCTTTCGGCTCCTCCGCCAGCTCTTCGTCGAGAACATGGTGCTCGCCATTGTCGGAGGGGCGATCGGCGTCGCCCTCGGGCGCTGGGCGCTCAATGTCCTCGTGACCTCCGCGGACACCGCGCTCCCGTCGTGGGCGCCCTTCGGGTTCGACGGACGCATCGTCGGATTCTCGATTCTCGTGACGGTGGCCACCTCGTTGCTGTTCGGCTGGGCGCCGGCGTTTCACGCCGTCAAGGGCGACCTGAGGACGGCCATGGGCGACACGACCGGCGGAGGGGGATCGACCGTTTCGCCGCGCGGGCGGCGGACGCTTACCTGGCTCGTCGCCGCGGAGTTCACGCTCGCGGCGGTACTTCTTGCCGGCGGCGCGCTGTTCCTCCGGGCGTTCGGTCAGGTGCAGCGCGTGGATCCGGGGTTCCGGACCGATCACACGCTGACGTTTTCACTGTCGCTGCCGGGCGCGACCTACTCCGACGGCGTCAAGCGCCTTGCCTTCTGGGATCGGCTCCTCGGGCGCCTGCGGACGGCTCCCGGCATCGAAGCGGCCGGCATGATCACGTGCCCGCCGCTGACGTGCCACTGGGGCAACTTCTACCGCATTGAAGGGCGGCCGCCGCTGAAGCCCGGCGAATCGAACCCGGTCGTGCTCACCCGCGTCGCGAGCGCCGGCTATTTCGAAGCGATGGGCATCCGGCTAAAGGCGGGCCGGCCGTTCACGGACCAGGATGGACGCGCGGCGCAGCAGGCCGAGCTCGCCGCGGCCGCCGAGGCGGAGAAACGGGCGAAGGCGCAACCCGCTGGATCGCCTCCACCACCGCCGGCGCCGCCGCCGGCCGCCGCGCGCAGCGTCATCGTGAACGAGACGTTCGCGAAGACATTCTGGCCAGGAGTGAGCCTCCAGGACGTCGTCGGCAAGCGCATCAGCTTCAACAGCGACACGCAGCCCTGGATCGACGTCGTCGGCGTCACGGCCGACGTCAAGCACTACGGACTCGAGCGCCCGATGCGGCCCGGCATTTACTTCCCCGCGCCGCAGATGGCGGGCCGCACGAACTCTATGGCGGTCGTCGTCGAGACCGCCGGTGAAGCGGAGGGCGTCACCTCAACGGTTCGGAGCCTCGTGCGCGAGATCGATCCCTCACTGCCGCTGTACCGGGTGCAGACGATGCAGCGGATGCTGGCCGACTCGGTGCGGACGCGCGCGACGTACTCGTGGATGCTGGCGGTGTTTGCCGGACTCGCGCTCGTGCTCGCGCTCGGCGGCACGTACGGCGTGACGTCCTATCTCGTCACGCAGCGGACGCGCGAGATCGGAATCCGGCTGGCCATGGGCGCGCAGTCGGAGGACATCGTGCGATCGGTCCTGCGCGGCAGCCTCGTCGCGATTGGCGCCGGGGTCGTGGTCGGACTCGCGGGCGTGATGGCGCTGGCCGGCTGGCTTCGGGACATCCTGTTCGGCGTGTCACCGCGTGATCCGGCCGTGCTTGCCGGCGCGGCCCTCGCCCTGGCGATGGCTGCGGTCCTCGCCAACTACATCCCGGCGCGCCGGGCGGCGAGAACGGATCCCATGGGAAGTTTGCGATCGTGAATTCAGGATTCTGGGATTCAGAGATTCAAGATTCTTGGTTCCGAGGTTCGAGAAGAACCGCACCCCGGAACCGAACCCCGGAACTTCGGAACCCCGGAACCCCGGAACCCCGGAACCCCGGAACC
>Ga0111539_10002038_pt1 | contig 27000 bp, 20 predicted proteins | sample RhiMethybrSRZTD1_FD_79667 | JGI IMG/M metagenome (GOLD analysis project Ga0111539, IMG submission 79667) | Populus rhizosphere microbial communities from Tennessee, USA - Rhizosphere MetaG P. TD hybrid SRZTD1 (version 2) (version 2) | ecosystem: Host-associated > Plants > Roots > Rhizosphere >...
ATGGGGTCCGGCGGATCTCCGGCGGCCGCGACATCAAAACTTGTTAAAGCATTTGCCGGAGTCAATTCGCCGGATTCGAAGGCTAAAGGGGCGGGTTGCCGGCCACTGTCTAAGTCCTTGTAAAAGGAGGACAGTTTCTCAACAAGAGAGGGGTCATCCTGCAGATCCTCCGAGCTTATTAGCGCATCACCATGTGCGTAGTAGATCATAGGTTCTCCTTTCGGGGTCTGCCTACTAACGCACCGTTCGTGCAGCATTGCTATCATCCACAGATTACGCAGGTTATCGAATCTGCGTAATCTGTGGACCAAACGTCACTTCTGCAACTCAGCGAGGAAGTAGTCCAGATCGAAGAACTCTTTCTCCAACTGAATCTTCCCTTCCTGGTTGAACTTGAAGTAGCCGATACCTTCCAGGAAGAAGACGTGTCCGGACTTGGTTGTGAAACGGATTCTCCACTTGACCGCGGCTTCCTGAGCGCGCGGCTTGATGTCGAGTGAGTAGAGTTTCATTTGATTGAAGAGCGTGGGAAACGATTCGAGATAAGTGGTGATGGCTTGTGTGCCCACCATTGGCGGCGTTCCGACCGGATCTTCAAGCACCGCATCAGAGGCGAAATTGTTTACGACCCGCTGAGCGTCGAACGCAACTAGTCCGGCAAATGCGTCCTCGAGCACCGTCTCGATCTGCTGCGAGGTCAGGTCCGGAGCGGGAGCCGCCTGAACCTGCGTGACACTCGATGCAATTACAAACAGCAGCGCCAGCGACAGCGCCGTCATCCTTTTAATAAACAAACTTTGAGTTCTCATGATTCTATTCCTTTGAGATATTGAGTTACTGCTGTACGGAGAAGTTGCTGAACTCTTCACCGTATTACCGCGGGCGCCAATTTTTTCGCATCAGGGCGGTCGCGTTTCATCACAGGTTTCGGTCCGTTCATCCCAGCTACAGGTGTTTCGCTGCAAATTCTGTCGCGGCCAAGGGAATTGTCGTTAGAGTTTTGAGAGAAAGGACACCCTTATGAACCGAAGAGAGTTTGTTGTGGCGGGCTCAATCGCCCTAACCACGCTCGGCACGCTCGCCGGAAGCGTGGCTGCGCAAGAGAAGAAGCAATACGTCTGTCCTCCCTGCGGATGCAGTCATGACGGCGTCGCCCATAACGAGCCGGGCAATTGTCCCGTTTGCAACATGGCGCTGATTGAAAAGACAGCGGCCATGAGCGAACTGACCGGCATTCCCCGCTTTCTCAAGCTAACCGATCAAGTCTGGACCGGCGGTCAACCGTGGCCGGAGCATTGGCCCAAACTCAAAGACGCAGGCATTAAAGTCGTCATCAACCTGCGCCCCCACGACGAACATGATGGTGAGAAAGAGGCGGCAAAAGTGAAGGAGCTGGGAATGAGTTACTTCAACATTCCCGTTGTCTTCACCGCGCCCGATGAGTTGGACGCAGATGATTTCCTGAAGCTCACAGACGAACAACTCAAGAATGGTCCGGTGTTCATTCACTGCGCAGTGGGGACTCGCGTCGGTGCGTTCTGGATGATTCGCCGCATGCTGCGTGACGGCTGGGACTACGACAAGGCTTTAGAAGAAGCCAATCGGATCGGTCTGCGTAATCACGCTCAAATGATTGAGTTCGTTAAAGAGTACGTCCAGAAAAAGAAGAAGTAACGTTATGAAGCTATTGCTGGTGCCGGCACTTTCCCTCGCATTGGGTTTACTGGCGGGTTCAGTGGCGCAGGCGCAGAACTGGCCAACTTTCCGCGGACAAAACGGGGCCGGGGTCGGTGACGGCAACAATCTACCGACCACATGGAATGTAGAAAAATCAACCAACATCCGGTGGAAGACTGCGATTCCGGGTCTGGGCCATTCCAGTCCAATCATCTGGAAAGAGCGAATCTTCGTTACGACTGCAATCAGCAGTGCCGCGAACTCAGAGTTTGTGCATGGACTGACCGATACGGGTGCTTCTGCCAGCGATAGTTCGAAGCATAGCTGGCGCGTTTACTGTCTCGACAAGAACACCGGACGAATTATCTGGGAGAAGGCGATCTACGAAGGAGTGCCGAAGGTCAAACGCCACGTCAAAGCCAGTTACGCGAACTCGACTCCAGCCACCGATGGTAAACACCTCGTAGTGTCTTTTGGTTCTGAAGGACTCTACTGCTTCGACCTCGATGGAAAACTTTTGTGGAAGCAGGACCTTGGTGTTCTCGACGGCGGCTGGAGCTCCGACGCCGAGTCTCACTGGGGATATGGCAGTTCACCAATCATCTATAAGGGTCTCGCGATTGTTCAGTGCGACACGCAGAACCAGTCGTTCATTGCGGCTTTCAACGTTGCTGATGGAAAACGTGTCTGGCAAACGCCGCGCGAAGAGGACAGTTCGTGGAGCACGCCCGCGATTTACGAGCAGCAGAATCGCGCTGAGCTTATTACGAGTGGAACGAAATACTATCGTGGTTACGATCCATTGACTGGCAAAGAACTGTGGCGCATGGCTGACGGCGTGGACGTGAAAATCCCAACCCCCATCACCACAGACGGTTTGTACTTTCTCGGCGGTGGCTCACCTAATGGCCGTCGCACTTTTTATGCTGTGCGTGCAGGAATCAAAGGCGAGATAAAGCCGACTGACACTCAGAGCATCGCCTGGCAAAGCTCACAGATCAGACCACACATCGTCACGCCGATTGTCTATGACGGATTTCTCTACGTCTGCACGGACAACGGCATCCTGAGTCAATATCAGGCCACCACAGGCGAGCCGACCTTTCGCGCGCGCTTGGGTAGTGGCACTTCATTCAGCGCCTCACCCGTGGCAGCAGATGGAAAACTCTACTTCGCGAGCGAAGACGGAGATGTATTTGTCGTCAAAGCCGGCTCAACGTTTGAGTTACTTGCGCGGAACACGATGGGAGAAGTAATGATCGCGACGCCTGCGATTGGCGGCAAAATGCTCATCATTCGCGGCCAGCATCACGTCTTCGGGATCGCAACGAAGGATTGATACGCTTTGTTATTAAAGCTGATCGCAGTCCGGTAAGACATCGAAAGCTTTACGTATGTATGCGCGCTCATCTGCGGTTGGTCCGAGTTTTTCCATCAAGCCGCAGGCCTGCATCCAGGTTGACATATGGGAAGCGGTCTCGGAACGTGCCATCGCGACTGCTGCTTCATACAACTGTCCCGCTTGCTGATACTGTTTCTTAATTAGGAGCGCTTCGGCGGCGGTAGCAGTTTTCCAATAGTCACCGGGGTGCGGTGTCGTGCCTACGATTTGTTGAACTTGATCAGCATAAGCGACGGCCTTCGCGAGATCGTCGGGAGTGTCGAGGAACACGCTCTTGGACGCGGCGTTGATCCCGGTGTAGTAATCATCCTTTGTCGCATTGAACGCTTCGGCGTAGTAGTCTCTCGACTGCCTTAGATCCGAGATATCTCGAGACGCTTTAAAACGATCCATCCAGGTCCTCGCATAAATACCAAGCGTCTCCGGGTCGCGTTCTCCCTGCGCATACAACTCACCCATTATGTTTTGCGCATCCATCAGATCGTCGTTCTCTCCACGCCGTGCTAATGCCAGGGCGTGAAGCTGGCGCGGACGGACTGCTTTTGGAAATCGATTCTCCAGGGCTTCGAGCATGCGAATCGCTTCGTTATTCGCACCCAGTTTGGTCAAGCCCTCTGCGGTCTTGCATCCGAGCATCGACGTCGTTTCCCACGGCAATCCTCCGTCTTCGAATAACTTAACCAGGCGCTCTTTAAACTTATTCTGAACAGCCGCAGTGATTTTGGCCGCGGCTACAATTGCTGCCTCGTCCTGTTCGCTGGCAAAATGCGCTGCTTCATCGCTCAGAGGAATACCCACCACTGCGTGCAGCAGGCGCAACAGTTCACCCCCATTCGGACCATCCGGATATGAACTGAAGTCGAGAAACAACCGGCTTTCGGCAAATTTTGGCAGTTTTGACGCGTCGAGTTTGATCGGTACAAATTGGAAGCCCTCCTTGTCAGTTGCCATCGATTCGAGTACTCCGTACTCACGCCGGACCCACTCGGAATCACGCGTTGCATTGGTCCAGATCAGGATTCCGGCCTGACTCGCATCCAATGCGTCTTCAAGTTCCTTGGCTAACGGATCTCCAGCCTTCAAGACACGTTGATCTATAAATACCTTGTGACCCAACCCCTGCAAGACGTCATACAGGTGGAGCACCCATGATCTGCTGACGGAGCGGTACGAGAGGAAAACGTTCCATTTGTCATCACCGGTCAACGGGCGCGGCTTAGGTGCGAATTTTAACCACTCGGAAGGTAAACCCATGTCTTGAACTCCTTTCAAGGAAAGAGAAGAAGATGGAAACAGCGTGAGGCTAACGCGTGTACTTGACGAGCTGGGTTAGCTTGGACGGCTGAAAGGTATTATCAAGACCAACCAAAGTCAATACAAAAACATGCAGATGAACTTCTTACCGCCAGGTGGTTCTGACTGTGTCCAAGAACGATTTAGCGTCCCGTCCATAATCCTTGAGCAACGAGGGGCACATAAGTTTCGAGTCCGTCGGGTCGGAACTGAATCGTACGTTCCTGCTCGGCACTCATGTAGGCCGTCATCAACAGTTCTGTTATTTCCAGACCATCGTAAAAACTCTCTTCCGGCTGCTTGCCGTCGAGAAAGCATTGCACGAAATAGCGGTCCTGCGATTCGTAGCCATACTCCGCCGCTTCGTTCCCCAGTACAGGCATCAATCCCTGTTCGGCGTTTTGTTTTTCAACCAGGTCCTCGCCGGCGGCGCCTTTCACCTCACGGCTCAGAAATAACTTCAGGCCACTATCGAGCGAGTTCATCGTCAGCGAATATTCCGGTCCAAGTACTTCAAGACTCAAACGCAGGCCCGCACCGACATAGCTCCACGAAGTTGTCACCTCAACGATGAGTGGGTTGTTGTCTTCGTCGATGTAATTGATTGTGGCGCGTGCAAAATCCTCAGCCGGTTTCGTTTTGTAATCGACTTCCGCTCCCATGTTGTTTTTAAGAATCTCTACATAGTCAGGTCGCGACCACTTCAAACTGGCAATCTGCGCCGACACCTTTACGGGTCGAATACTCGAGCGCGGTGCACCGGGCTTGGTCAGCATGAAACGGCCGACTTCGATGCTGTGACACATCATATCGTTGAGAACACCACCGCCCTGTAGTTCGCCCTGCCAAAACCATGGCGAGTGTGGGCCACTATGTTCTTCTGCTGCGCGTGCGAGGTACGGACGGCCGGTTAGTGCGGCCGCCCGGCTCCACATGATATCTCTGCCACGCGTCACACTCGGCGCGAATATCTGATCTTCAAGATAGCCGTGTAGCAATCCCGACTGCTCGACGAGCTGAACCATTTTTCGCGCCTCAGCGACGTTACGGGCCAGCGGCTTTTCACATGCAACTCCAATCAGTTTTCCTTTTCCGGATTGAACCGCATCGCAGATCGCCTGCATGTTCTGCACACGCTGATGGTTTGGGCCACACAGCCACAAGCAATCGATTTCAGGAGCAGCAACCATCTCCTCGATCGATTCGAAGGCGCGCGCATTGCCGACTCGAAGCTCTCGGGCGCGCGCGGCAGTTGCTTCGGCGTGCGCATTGTTTGGACTGTACACACCAAGCACATCCGCATCGCGAACTCCGCGCCACGCTTCAAGATGAAACTTCGCCACGAACCCGCTGCCGATGAATCCAACTCCCAGTTTGCTTTTCGTCATGTGTTCTCCATCTTGTTAATCCTGAAAAATCATGTAAATCCTGTCCAAAAATAAATAGACAGGATTTACATGATTTTGCATGATGCACAAATATGAAAAAGCTGATTATGTTTTTGATTATAGTCGCGCCGATACTTTTTCAGCAGACTTCAGTCGGTACGTTCTCAGATAACAGCGATGTCGGCAATCTCCTGCGCGCGGGTCGTCTGACCTACGATGTCGAAAAGCAGGAATACATAATCGAAGGCGCAGGCGCGAATATCTGGGCCAATCGCGATGAATTTCATTTCGTCTGGCGACGCTTGAAAGGCAACTTCATTCTCACCACCACTGCAGGCTTTGCCGGCAAAGGAGTCGAGCCGCACAGAAAAATCGGATGGATGGTGCGCTCGAGTCTCGACGACGATTCTCCACACACCTCGGCCGTTCTACACGGCGACGGACTCACGTCATTACAGTTTCGCAAGATCAAGGCCGGCGCCACGGAGGAAATCGCTTCGAACGTCAAAGCAGCAGATGTTCTACAACTCGAGAGGAAGGGTAACACTTTCAAAATGTCTGTCGCTCGCTTCGGCGACGTGTTTACGACCGACGAAGTGTCTGTTGATCTCGGCGACGAAGTCTATGTCGGTCTTTTTGTATGCTCGCATAACAAAGACGTAACTGAGAAGGCCGTATTCAGCAACGTTCGCATCACCTTGCCCGCCAAAGATAATTTCGTTCCGTATCGTGATTACATCGGAAGTAATCTCGAAGTGATGGAAGTTGCTACCGGGAGGCGGAAGATTTTGTATACCGCGCCGGATTCTTTTCAGGCACCTAACTGGACCAAAGACGGCAAAGCCCTGATTTATAACCGCAACGGTCGTTTGTATCGTTTCGATCTCGAGAAGCGAGCACCAGCGATCATCGACACCGGATTCGCCATCAATAACAACAACGATCACGTTCTCTCATTCGATGGCAGGATGCTCGCGATCAGCCATCACAGTAAGGACGACGACAATCAGTCGATCATCTATACGCTGCCAGTGAACGGAGGCACGCCAAGAAAAATTACAGACAAAGGGCCTTCGTACTTGCACGGCTGGTCACCTGACGGGAAGTATCTGGTCTATACCGGTGGACGAAACGATGAGTTTGACATTTACAAGATTTCAACTCAGGGAGGTGCTGAGACAAATCTTACGAACACGAAGGGATTGGATGATGGACCAGAGTTTACACCCGACGGCCGCTACATCTACTTCAACTCAACACGCTCGGGCACGATGCAAATCTGGCGCATGAAGCCGGACGGTAGCGATCCGGAACAAGTTACGAATGACGAATACAACAACTGGTTCCCACATATCTCGCCCGACGGCCGTTGGATCGTCTTTTTGTCGTTCTTAAAAGACGTGAACCCAAGCGATCACCCGTTCTACAAACACGTCTACATTCGACTGATGCCGGTCGACACGATGAAGCCGAAAGTAATCGCGTATGTGTACGGAGGCCAGGGAACGATCAACGTCCCATCGTGGTCCCCCGATGGAAAGCGAATCGCGTTCGTAACCAACACCAATCCCTATTAATCGGTTCGTTGATCCGTATGATCCGTGGCTCAGAATTTTATCTTCTCGAGATAACGAAGACTCTGCGGGATTTGCGCAACAGACGTTGGCGATTCGTCTTCGATGAAGTACCACTTAACACCGGCTTTTTTCGCGGCACGAAACACACGCGGCCAGTCGATGATTCCCTCACCCAGCACAACGTTGTTCGTGACGTCCGATTGTCCGGTGAATCCACCTGGCGTGCCACGCTTCATATCTTTAACGTGCATCAGGTCGATGCGCTTTCCATACTTCTCCAGGAACTTCACCGGATCTTGTCCCGGATGAACAATCCAATAGACGTCCATCTCAATGTGTACATACTCAGGTTTCGTCTCAGTCATTAATAAGTCGAACAACGTACCGTCACGATAGGGCAGGAACTCATACCCATGCGTGTGATAGAAGAATTTGATTCCCTGTTTCGCAAGAGCTTCACCGGCGCGATTGAACACGGCCGCCGCTTCGCGTGTTGTCTTTTCGTCAAAAGGATCTTTGTGCGGAATCCACGCGCAGCCTGCGTACTCGAGACCCAACAACTTCGCCTCGCGTACCACGTCTTCGATGTGATCTCGGCACTGTTCGTACGAAAAGTGGCCGCTGACTGCTTTTAGTCCGCGCGCGTCGAGTTGCTCCTTGAACTTCTCAGGCGCGACACCGTAAGTCCCCGCTAACTCAACATTCGTGATACCAAAAGCACGCACCTGGTCCAGGGTCGCGGGAACGTCCTGCTTGAACTGGTCGCGCAGACTGTAAAGCTGAAGCCCCACCGGGCCTTTGAAGGTGGCAAACTTGGTCGCGTTGGTCAGCGCTACAGAAGCGAAGAGAAGAGATAAAAGTGTGATGTTACGTTTCATATTCCTGGCATTATAATCCGCGGCATGCTCCGTCTGAATCGAATTATCATCTGTATCCCTTTTCTGATTACCCTGAGTGGGTCCACGAGTGGTTTCCAAAGGGAAACTGGCTGGGTTCGTGACGTTCACCACAGAGGTGATTTCACACTCGCGGAACCCACACGTGTCTCGGATATTGTGGTATCTGCTGATGATTCCAGGGTCGTGCAAATCGCGGCAGAGAATCTGGCGGAAGACGTGCAGCGGGTAACAGGCAAAAAACCGGTGGTTCGTAACGACGTCAACAGTCTGCAAGGGTATGTGGTTTTCGCCGGGACCGTGGGAAAGAGCTCCTTTGTCGATTCACTCGTCAGTCAGGGAAAACTTGATGTGACTCAGTTACGAGGTCAATGGGAGAGCTTTCTGATTACTACGGTTGCCAGTCCTGTGCCCGGTGTCAGCATGGGCCTCGTGATTGCCGGCAGCGATCGCCGCGGCACCGCGTTTGGAATATTTGAGCTGTCGGAGGCGATCGGTGTTTCTCCATGGTACTGGTGGGCCGATTTAACGCCGCGACATCGAGAGAGTCTCTTTGTTGAATCAGGCACGCGACGGGCCGGACCACCATCGGTCCAGTATCGCGGCATCTTCATCAATGATGAGGACCTCGGCCTACAGCCGTGGGCAGCTAAGACTTTTGATCCGAAACTCGGCGACATTGGACCAAAGACCTATGCTCGCGTCTTCGAGCTGTTACTACGTTTAAAAGCCAACACGCTTTGGCCCGCGATGCACAGTTGTACTAAAGCTTTCAACCTGTACGCGGACAACAAACAAGTAGCAGACGATTATGCGATCGTGATGGGCTCCTCCCATGCTGAACCTATGCTGCGCAACAACGTCACCGAGTGGGTTGAGAAGCACGAAGACTATAACTATACGGAAAACGCCGATGGCGTACGTCGCTACTGGGAACAACGAGTCGAAGAAAACGGAAAGTTTGAGAATGTCTATACCCTGGGAATGCGTGGCATTCACGATAGCCCCATTGTAGGTCCGAAGACGCAAGCTGAACGTATCAAGGTGCTCGAGCAAATTTTTGCCGACCAACGCGGGTTGCTGGCAAAGCATGTTGAGTCGGACGTGAGCACTGTCCCGCAAATTTTTTGTCCTTACAAAGAAGTGCTTTCCGACTATCGCAACGGACTCAAGGTACCTGATGACGTCACGATCGTCTTTCCCGACGACAACTTCGGCTACATTCGATATTTGCCGACTGAGGCAGAACGGAAACGCCCGGGAGGTTTTGGCGTCTATTACCACGCCTCTTATCTCGGTGGGCCACTGTCATATCTCTGGCTCGACACTACCCCGCCTTCATTGATCTGGGAAGAAATGTCGAAAGCTTACGATCACGGCGTACGTAAGTTTTGGATGCTCAACGTCGGTGACATAAAACCCGCGGAGATCAGCATCGATCTTTTCATGCAGATGGGGTGGGATATAACCAAATGGCAACGACACAACCTCGGTAACTTTCTTGTTAACTGGGCGGACACAAAATTCGGACATTGGCATGCCTATGAGGTTGCGGCCGTTATGGACCAGTACTACCACCTGGGCTTCGCACGTAAACCCGAACACTTGCAATGGAATTTCGCGAATGAAGATCGCAAGCCCACTGCGTTGACTGCTTTCGATTACGGCGACGAAGTGCAGCAAAGAATCGATGCGTACGAAGCACTGAAGGCTGATGTCGATCGTCTTTACGAGCAGTGTCCAACTCCATTGAAAGATGCGTTCTATGAACTGGTGGTCTATCCGGTTCGGGCTTCAGCGTTGGCCAATCGCCGGTATTTTTCTTTTGAAAAGGCGAGAGAATACCTCGCGCAGGGCCGCGCGAGCGCGAGCGAATGGAGGCGTAGGGGTGAAGAGGCTACACGTCTGTTGAATCTCGAAACAACTTACTTCAACGAGAAACTCGCTGGCGGCAAGTGGCGTCACATCATGTCGGAAGTACCTCCTGGCGACATGTGGCAGTCGATGCGAATGCGCACGCCGGTCGCATCATCGGAGCTTCTGGAAATGAAGTTGCCCGAGAAACCCGGACTCGGTGTTGCCATTGAAGGCCGTCGCGAGCCGCTTAATGATGAAGTCGCGGTTCTACCGGTTATCAATGGTCTAACACGCGAGACACGCTTCATCGATATCTTCAACACGGGCAATTCTCCGGCTCCATGGAAAGCTACAACAAAGCAACGCTGGATCAAGCTCAGTCAAAATGCCGGTGATTTGCGGCAGGACACACGCTTACGCATCTCGATTGATTGGACCAGGGTACCGAAGGATGAGAAGTTCTCAGGAACTGTCGAGGTTAGCGCAGCAGGCGTGCGGCGCCTCATAACCGTTCCCATCTTCAATCCAAAAATAACCGTGGAGCCGAACTCGTTTATCGAAACGGGAGGTGTGGTTTCGATCGAGGCTGAACACTACTCAGAGGTTTCGGTCAGGGTACGTAACGAGCTGTGGTCTACAATCCCGGGACTGGGTCGAACTGGTGACGCTGTTAGCGTGTCGCCCACGACGGCTGAAAGTTTTAAGCCGGAGGATATCGACATTGCTCCTGCCATGAGCTATTCGGTCTATTTCTTCACGGCTGGAAAATTCAATGTGACGTGTTATTTGGTGCCAACGTTTCCGATCACAACTGGTCGAGGTCTGCGATACGCCGTTGGTTTCGACAACCAACCGCCACAGATCGTTACCGTTGGTGCTGACCTGCAAACACCGTCGCGTCAATGGTCGCTGAACGTGCTCAACGCCAGCACGACAGGAGCGTCGGTTCACGAAATCGCAACTCCCGGCGCACACAGTCTGAAGATCTACATGGTCGACGCCGGTGTAGTGCTCGATAAAATCGTGATCGACACCGGCGGCCTGAAACCCAGTTACCTCGGCCCCCCGGAAACTCGATTCATAAATTGATTTGGGCGTAACTGTAGGGGCGGCCCTCCGTGGCCGCCCCTTGCCGGATATTCAACTTTCGGAGGCTGTTGTTTGTCGCGCGAGAGGCGGCGATTCTTTCGATGGGTAGCTTAATTCCACGGAGGGGCGGCCAGGGAGGGCCGCCCCTACAGTACGTTCCGCAGCATCAAATCGCCGGCGAATGAGAACCCGTGGCGTAAGTAAAACGTCTTGCTTCCTTCCGTGGGCCAGAGAATTATCTTTTCGGCATTCTTACTTTTACTCCACTCAACGACTGCCGCTAACAAACGCGATCCAATACCTTCGCCGCGATATTCTTCACGAACATAAAAATTAGTCAGGTACACGTAGTACTCCGGTTCGGCTACCGGATTCGGAATCTTCTCGATGAGCTGCGCCCACACCGCGCCAACGGACGTCGACTGCCGCTCAGCGATCCAACACCGCCACTGACCTCTCTCGCGGAGTCGCTCCTTCATCCACGACTCACAGCGCGCAAGAAACTCCTGCTCGTTCTCAAACACCTGGCGCGATGACGAACGCAATTCAAGTCGAAGTCTAGCCAGGGTGACGGCATCGCCCTCAGATGCCAACCGAATCTCTACGTTCATTTGATCACTGGGCACGGGCCATTTCCTGCGAAGACATTCGTTTTGCACCCGGATACATCTGACTGCCCTTGAGAAGAGTCCAAAGGATGCGATTGAACGCATCTTCCTCAGCCGCGTCCACTCGATCAAGATTCAGTTCGAGCGATGCCTGCGCCGTCGGACTCTTCGGTGGATTCAACTCGTCGAGCGGTTGATCCGACTTAAGAGCAAGGTATGGAGTCAAGTCAGGCGTATCCGTAAAGATCTCGCGCAACGGATGTCCATAATGGTCAAACTTTGAAAGCTTACCAAGTCCGAGTATCTCTTCTACAGTTGCGAGCACATCCGTAGTGTTCACAAAGCGACGGATCACTCCGCTACGATTGTAAGCAGAGATCACTAACAGCACTGAACGATGCGAATCGATATGATCCGGTCCGTCCTGTGCATCGTCTTCCAAAACGAAGAACACCGTGTCCTTCCAGTAAGGAGAATGCGAAACAGCTTCCACGAGGCGGCCCAACGCGAGATCGTTGTCGGCCATGTAGGCTTTTGGTGTCGGTCGCCCGGCACGTCCCCCGGAGGTGTGATCTCCCGGAAGATGCATTATCTGTAAAGCCGGCAAATTTCCGAGCCGCACAAACTCCTGAAACTCTTTCAACCACACATCAGCGCGAACCTGATCGCGGATAGTCAAATCGTACGCAGGATACTCTCGGCTGGTGAAACGATCGAGAGCCGGCTTGCTGGCACGATAACGAACCGCCTCTTGTTTGTTTTTGTTTGGTATGGCTTCTCCGAACTCGCCGTAGTTTCGCAGCGTGATGCCTTTCCTGATTGCCGCATCCCACAGGTATCCGGCTGCGGGTTCATCCACGTCGTCACGATCGATTGGCGAGCGGCGGTCTGAATAGAGTGAGGGAATTGTTTTCTCGCCGTAGTCTGTTACATACGCAGCAGTGCTCCAGACGTGTCCCTGGGAGCTCACTTCCGCATTACAAAAGAAGTGATCGAATAGTCCAAAGCGTTCGGCCAATGCGTGATGGTTCGGTGAGATCGCACGCGGGAAAAAGACCAAAGACTCATCGCCATCGCCTTGTGGCAAGTCGCCAAACACCTGATCATAAGTACGGTTCTCTTTGATGATGTAGATGACGTGCTTGAAAGGTGGATAACTCCTGTTACCTGTTTGAGTATTGTCCCAATTGTTTGCGCGCGCGACGCGTCGTGTAAGTGCCGGCAGTGCATTTGGTCTCAACTCCGACGAAAGTCTGGTGACGGTTCCATTCAACTGACCGAGCGTATAAGCAGTGCTACCATCGGCGAGCGCTACGTCCGGAGTTGGGAATTGCGGATTAGACCGTGTCCCTCGGCCTTTGCCATTCACGACAAAGAGCGAAGATCCTTTTAATAACAGCGCTGCCGGATACCAGCCGGCGGGAATTCTCCCGATTAACCGATCAGCGCCAGTCGCTTTGGCAACTCCTGCGCTCGCCCGCGATAGTTGAAAGATCGCGACTGCGTTGTTGTCAGCCTCCGCAACATATAGCTGAAGACCATTGTTCGAAATCGCCAGTGCATTCGGCGTGCTGCCCTGATTTGGACCCGCCGGTGGCGGATCGAGAAGCGTCGTCAAGACACGCAACGTCTTGGTGTCGAGCACTGCGATGCTGCTGGTACTGGCGGAAGCGACAAACAGTCTGGAACCACTCTGATTGAGCAGGAGTGCAGACGGATGGCGCCCGACCTCTATCCGGCCACGTTCTCTGAGCACACCTCGTTTGCCCGGTGAGAATACAGAAACAGTGTTGCCTCCCCAGGCTGAGGCAAAAACTTCGTTGGCAGGTGAAACTACAACTGCGTAAGGGTAAGTCTCGGTTCTGAATCGTTGGACCACACATTTGCTTTCCAGGTCGACGACGGCGAGCGTGTCGCCGAGGTTCTCTGCCACAAACAGGTATTTGTCGTCACGAGAAACAGCAAGCCCGGCGGGAAAGCGAGTGCCGTCTTTCCGAGGTTCTTTGCGAGCGAGGACGAGGGTGTCGATCAATGTGGCTTGTTTATCGCGCCATGAATAACGATAGACGACGTCTTCGTTACCACCCGAAGCGTAGAGCGTTTGGCCATCATTCGAGAAGACGAGTCCGAAGAAGGCTGAGGGCTGCGAGATTGTTTGCACGATCGTGCCAGTCTGCGCGTCGATCACCTGAATTCCCTGTTGCCGCCAACCGTTGAGGGAAAGCACGAGGCGATCGCCTTCCGGCGAAGAGACTACTGCGAGTGGCATGTTGCCAACGTCGGAGGATTGGCCCGCCGGGTCGAGACAGACACCCGCCGCCCACGCGAACAGAAGTATCAGGACAGAGAGACGAATGTTCATTAATGCCTGGCACGTTATCTACTAAATGGTATACATACAAGCTCCATTTTCTACCATATGATAGGAACCAATTTTATTAACCACGGAACGTTGAAATAACTGACGGCAACGGAACGTGAAATGACTGATGGCCACGGAGCGTTGAAATAACTGATGGCCACGGAGCGTTCAAATAACTGACGACCACGGAGCGTTGAAATAACTGATGGCCACGGAGCGTTCAAATAACTGACGGCCACGGAGCGTTCAAATAACTGACGGCCACGGAGCGTACTGTAGGGGCGGCCCTCCGTGGCCGCCCCTTGCCGGATATTCACCTTTGGAGGCTGGTGTTTGCCGCGCGAGAGGCGGTGATTCTTTCGATGGGCAATTTAATTCCACGGAGGGGCGGCCACGGAGGGCCGCCCCTACAATACGTTCCGTGGCGTGCAGTTCCACTATGAGTAAAATTGCTACTTCGCTTCCGAATGCTGCTATTAATCTTGATCGAGCGTCGGCTACTGCGCTTTATCGACAACTCTATGATCAGCTACGTGATGCGATACTGTCGGGACGCCTCGCTGCCGGCACACGCCTTCCCTCAACGCGCGAGCTTGCCTGCGAACTCAACATCGCGCGAAACACGGTCCTTAACGCGTTCGAACAACTCTACGCCGAGAGCTATCTAGAACGACGCGTCGGCGACGGCACCTACGTCTCGCACCAACTACCCGACGACCTGCTGCGTGTGAACAAGCCACCGTCCACACGAACCCGTCTAAAACGAAACGCAAAAGCAGCGAGCTTCCTCGCTGTCAGCGTTGCCAATTACAGCGGTCCACCCCGCCCGTTTCGCACGGGCACACCGGCCTTCGACGCCTTTCCATACAAACTCTGGGGCCGACTTCTGTCTCAGCGGTGGTCCAATTACGACAAGGAGATGCTCCAGTACAGCGACTCCGCTGGTTATCTGCCACTGAGAAACGCCATTGCCTCTTACATATCCACCACTCGCGGCGTTCGCTGTATTCCTGAGCAATTGCTCATTACCTCCGGATCGCAACACGCGCTCGAACTGGTCATTCGAACCGTTCTCAAACCTGGTGACAAAGTATGGATTGAGGATCCCGGTTTTCTCGGAGCGCGAGCATCTTTCATTGCAGCGGGTGCTCAACTTGTTCCGGTCCCGGTTGATGACGAGGGTCTGAACATCACGTCGGGCATCGAACGCTGTTCCGATCCACAACTCATCTACGTCACGCCGTCACACCAGTATCCGCTGGGCAGCACTTTGAGTTTGAGCCGCAGACTCGCTCTCGTGAAGTTAGCCGCTCGCTCCGGTGCATGGGTGATCGAAGACGATTACGACAGCGAGTTTCGTTACGTCGGCCGCCCGCTTGCGGCGCTTCAGGGACTCGACACCGAACAACGCGTGATTTATATCGGCACCCTGAGCAAAGTGATGTTTCCGTCGATTCGCATCGGGTACATCGTTGCTCCTCCCGATTTGTTTGATGCGTTGCTTTCGGCACGGTGTCTCGGCGGACACCAATCGCCCACTTTGGAACAGGCAGTGCTCGCTGATTTCATCAGTGAGGGTCACTTCGCGAGACACATCAGGCGCATGCGTGTGCTCTATGCTGAGCGGCAACAGGCTTTAGTCAACGCAGCCAAGAGTGAATTAAAAGGACTGCTCGAGATTAGTCCGAGCGATGCGGGCATGCACCTCCTGGGATGGCTTCCCCAACACGCTGACGACAGACACGCATTTCGCGCCGCAACGACTGCTGGAGTAGAAGTCACTCCGTTATCAGCTTACTGCATCGAGCCGCCAAAACGAGGCGCACTGAGACTCGGCTACACGGGTTACAAATCGAGAGAGATCTGGCGCGCGACGCGTCGCCTCGCCGAAGCACTTCGAGGTGTCTGATGGAGGCGAGCGGTGCTATTATCACCGCTGCTTCATTGAGGGGGACAATATGTCGAAGATTAAACTTCTCCTTATATCTACAGCATCTTGTCTTTTTCTCTTTCCCGCCACCGTTTTCAGCCAGACGAAACCCGAGCCGCCGAAAACTGAACCGGAGGCACAGGACGTCATCAAGTTTGATACCTCGCTGGTACAAACCGACGTAACCGTTTTCGATAAAAACGGCCGCTTCGTCGACGGCCTGAAACCGGAGCAATTCCTGTTAAAGATCGATAAGACGCAGCGGGAAATATCCTTCTTCGAAAGAGTCACGGCCGGCGGTATGTCCCGCGAACGAGAGGACGGGAAACCGGGTCAGCCAACCACCGGCGACACACCCAAAACCGATGCACAACGGCGATCGGTCATATTCTACGTCGACGATCTGCATCTGGCTCCTGACAGTCTGGAACGTACACGAAGGTCGTTGCTCGAGTTCATCAATAGCGGCATCGCCCAAAACGACCTGGTCGCTATCACTTCGCCGAGCGGGCAGATCGGGTTCCTGCAGCAGCTTACCTCCGACAAAGAAGCATTGCGTTCAGCCGTGGCGCGTTTGAATTACCGCGCAGAGAGAAAAACCGACATGGAAAAACCTCCGATGTCGGAATACATCGCCGCGAAGATTCGCGAAGGCGATGAGCAGGCACTGATTTACTACACCCAGGAAGTACAAAGACAAAATTGTATTCGCACGCGAGCCGGTCTCATCTGCTCGGTGACTCCGCAGGGTGCAAGGCAGATGGTCAAGAATCGAGCAAACCAGATTGCGGTCGAGTCTGCACCCGCAACGGACAACACACTGCGTCTCCTTGAAGGCCTGATGCGCACTGCCGCCCAATTGCCCGGACGCAAAGTGGTGTTTGTAATCTCCGATGGCTTCTATCTAAACGATTTCAAAACCGGTTCGTACGACAGGATCAGGCGGGTAACAGAGGCGGCCGGAAAAGCAGGCGTGGTGATTTACACGCTCGATGCGCGAGGCATCGTCGGCGACGCAATCGATATCGAGAATGATAAGCCAATCGACTCCAAGGGGATGTTGGTCGGCGCGGGCATCGGGCAAATTTCGGCGTCACAGGACGGTCTTAATGCACTCGCAAAGGACACGGGCGGCCAGGCATTCCGTAATACAAATCGGCCCATGCACGAGTTCGTTGAACAGGTAATAGACGAAACCTCCCACTACTATTTGCTTGCCTGGAAACCTGACACCGAAGAACAGAAGCGAGGTAAGTTCAAGAACATCGAGGTGAGCATCGTGGGCCGCCCCGATCTCAAGGTTCGCTTCCGTAATAACTACTTCAAGACCGCCGCATTGCCGTTGCTGACCACGAAGAAGAAGCATGATAAGGATCCCACAAAGGCGCGCGAAGACGACATGCGTCTGGTGATCGACGCGCCGGTCTCCCAACATGAAATACCGTCTGAAGTAGAGCTAAGCATGGTGCAAATGCCGGGGGTCGGCACTCGCGTGATGGCTACGCTCTCTATCGACGATTCAGCGCTGACGTTTGAGATGACTGATGGCAAGCTCTCGGCGGACGTCGACATCGGCGGGATCTTCTATGACGACAAAGGGAAGCCCATTAACAGTTTTGTCGGCCGCCTGCGAATCTTTCCACGTTCAACCACACACAATCCGGCTGGCGCGACTCAAAAGAAGCGATCGGTATACAGGTTCACCTCATTCCTGCCGGCTGGCCTGTATCAAGTCAGAGTCGGCGTTCGGGATCTAAAGAGCAGTCGCATCGGCAGCGCGATGGACTGGATCAAAGTTCCGAAGATCTAACGGCGTTCATAACCTTCGTGAGCAAGCAACGCCACTCAACTTCTTTGTGGACGCTCTGCTCATTATTCCTCCGGTTAGGAACCACTGCGTTCGGTGGCCCTGCTGCGCATATCGCGTTGATGGAAGAGGAAGTTGTCCGTCGACGGCGTTGGCTGACGCAAGATGAGTTTCTTGATCTGCTTGGCGCAACCAATCTCATACCTGGTCCAAACTCAACGGAGCTGGCGATTCACATCGGCCACCGGCAAGCCGGTTGGCCCGGACTGCTTGTTGCCGGAGCCAGCTTCATCCTCCCGGCAGTATTAATTGTACTTGCCTTCGCCTGGGCTTACGTTCGTTACGGTTCGCTTCCTCAAGTGGCGGGTGTGCTTTACGGGGTCAAGCCCGTAATCATCGTTATCGTGCTGCAAGCATTCTTGCCCGCGCGAATTGAAGCGCTGAAAAAGGCGGGGCTGCATTTTCGAAATGAAATGGAGTCCGGGCCAGGTGGTAAGCAAATCCAGTTGGAAGATCCCGACGGCAATCCGATTGAGTTGTTTGAACCGGCAGCACGTTAGACCCTCTCCCGCAAAAGACCTTGACGAAGGCTGGTCGCAGGCGTAATCTCCTTGCTCGGACTTTGCGAAGCAAAGGGCTTTGAGATCATGGACAATTACGACGTCACCATCATCGGGGCCGGGCTTGCGGGGCTCCAATGCGCGCGGCTGCTCGCGCGCAAAGGCCTGCGCGTGCTGCTGGTTGACCGCAAGAACGCGCTCGATCAGAAGATCCACACCACCGGGATTTTTGTCCGCCGCACGCTCCTCGATTTCGACATTCCTGATGACTGCCTTGGGCCTCCAATCAAACACGTCACACTCTATTCACCTGCTCTGCGTTCTATGGAGTTTGTAAGCGAACACGACGAGTTTCGTGTTGGGCGCATGGGCCAGCTCTACCAGCGTTACTTGCAGCAGTGTCTCATCGCGGGCGTGCAGTGGCTTCCGGAAACGAGTTATCTCGGACATGTCTCCACCAATGGTCAGTTGACGGTGAGTCTTAGCACAGGAACAGTCAGCACTCGTTACTTGATCGGCGCCGACGGTGCCCGCTCCCGCGTCGCTCGTGATTTAAAACTAGACTTGAATCAGGAATGGATCGTCGGCGTCGAGAGTGTCTATGAAGGCGCTGTCATCGATGGTCCACCGCGTCTACTCTGTTTTCTCGATCCGGAGCTGGCTCCTGGTTACATCGCCTGGATTGCTTACGACGGCGAAGAAACTCATCTCGGCGTTGGCGGTTATCCGTCTCGCTTCGACCCACCGGCTGCACTCGAGACATTTCGCTCACGCGTGAGACACATAATTGATCTCAGCAACGCGAAGCAGATCGAACGCCGCGCTGGATACATTCCTGTCGGTGGCGTGCTGCGAAACATTGCAAACACTAACGGACTGTTACTCGGCGATGCAGCGGGTGCAGTGTCACCATTGACCGCGGGCGGCTTAGATCCGTGTATGCGACTCTCTGCATTCGCAGCGCAGGTCGTGGCCGAGTATTTGTCGAGTGGGGATCCGCAGGCCTTGAGTGCGTATTCGGGTGAATTGTTCCGCGCCAGGTTTGCGTCGCGTTTGTGGGCGCGACGCGTTGCCTCAACTCTTGATCAGCGGCATCTGGTTGAGTTCGGCTGCGCCGTCCTGCGATTTCCGGTGCTTAGCAAAATCGCACGGCACGTCTTCTTCGGTCGTGGTTCTTTCCCCGATGTGGCCACGGATTACGCGGATGAAGATCGGATCTGGATCCGTGAAACCCGTGGCTAAGATTTACTCCGAGCGGAGTGCGATTAAAGGATCGACGCGTGTTGCCCGGCGCGCCGGGATGTAACATGCAAATAACGCCACGGCCACGAGAGCCGTAGCGGCTAATGGCAGAATCAACGGGTCGCGTGTCGGTAACGACGGAATGAGCCAGATCAATATTTTCGAGACAATGTACGCGCCCACTCCTCCCAATAATGCTCCCGTTGTAACCAGGACCGCGCCTTTGCCTAATACCAACCACAGAACATTCCGAGCCTGCGCTCCGAGCGCCATGCGAATTCCGAGCTCGCCAGTTCGTTGGACCACCGTGTATGAGATGACGCCGTAGATCCCGATAGCGGCGAGGATCACGCCGATCATCGCAAACGCCCCCAACAAGCTTCCGAGCAACGAAATACTTCCCAAACCTGAATTAACCACAGCTCGCGCCGTCCGAATCCGGTAAACCGGTAGCGTTGGATCTAATCCAGCGATCGCACTGCGTAGACTGTTACCCAGGGATTCCGCGGTCGACGAGGTGCGCAACACGAGTGTGAGATACCCCGGTGCAGCTTGTGTCGTGGGCAGGAACGCTTCATAGCGTGTGTACGGCTCTCCCAGGTCGCCAGGAAACGCAAGGTCTTTAACGACGCCGACGACTTCGAAATAGTCTTTCTTTTTACCGGTACTACTGACGCGTTTTCCGACCGGACTCTCGTTGGGCCAAAAAGTACGCGCCGTCGTTTCGTTGATAATGACGACGTTCGGGTGATCGGCGGTATCTCCGGCGTTAAAAGTACGTCCCTGTAGTAAATGTGCACCCAAGGTCGCAAAGTAGTCGCTGCTTACCGGTTCATAGAACATCTCCGGATACTTGTCACGCGGCGGTTCGGGTCGCCCTTCAACCAGAAACGAACTACTACTGTTAAAGCCATACACCATCTGTGAACTGCCAATCGCAGCATGCTCGACGCCCGGCAGCGCACGCAGCCGGTTCTCCAGTTCAGTCAGGAAAAGAGCTCGTTGCTTGTCGTCCTTGTACTTCTCTCCACTGAGACTCATCTGCGCCGTCACCAGACCATCAACCTGCCAGCCCGGATCGGCGTTGATGAAGCGCTGCAAGCCGCGCAGGAATAATCCCGCAGCCGCCAGCAGCACCATTGCAAACGCAACTTCACCGACGATCAGCGCGTGTCGCAAACGGTGCTGAGATCGACCGGCTGTTGATCCACGCGCGTTATCGCGCAGTGCGAGATTCACATCCGCGCGCGATGCGAGCCACGCCGGAACTGTTCCGAACAAGACTCCCGCGACGAGAGACAACAACAGCGCAAAGCCGAACACTTTGTAATCGAGTTGCACATGCGCGCCGGGCAAGTCAGTGAACATGCGAACGCTTATGAAGCGGACCGCAGCAAGAGCCATTCCCAGGCTGATCACTCCACCGATCAGCGCGACGAGAATGCTCTCGGTGAACGAATGGCGCAGTAGTCGCCAACGTCCGGCACCGAGCGCAGCGCGCACCGCGAGTTCGCGTGCTCGCCCGGCCGTGCGCGCGAGCTGCAGGTTGGCTAGGTTTGCGCACGCGATCAGCCAAACAAAAAAAGCCAGCCAGAATGTGAACCCCATGACGGTTCTGCCGATATCATCGGACATCGATCGCTGCAGCGGTTCGAGTCGAACACTCTCACCGAAGTCGTTTACCGAGTTTTGCTTCGCGATGTTCGCGGCGAGCGCAACCATGCTTTGTTCTGCCTGCTGAATTTTGACGCCGGGTTTGAGGCGACCGAATTCAGAGAGATAGTTGGTACCGCGATTCGATTTCCCTTCCGGAGTAAACGATAGCGGCTGCCAGATGTCGACCGGTCCCCAAAGGATCGGATGTTCGAATCCGGGCGGCATCACGCCGACTACCTCGACCGTTTTTCCGTCGAGCTGAATTTTTCTCCCCACGACGTTTGGGTCGCTTCCAAAACGTCGTGTCCAAAAACGATCACTGAGGACGATGACGTTATCGGCGCCGGGCTGGAATTCTTCGGGCTTGAATACGCGGCCGTGTGCTGCCGGCACTCCGAGGATGGGAAAGAAATCGGCGGTTCCGGCGAGGCTGAGCAGCCGTTCGGCTGTATGTCCGTCTTCGGTGAGATTCCGGCTGGCAAAGTTGTAGGCAGCCATCTTCTCAAACACGGTGTTCTGGTCGTGCTGGTCGAAGAAATTCGCCGCTGAAAACGGCCAATTTTGTGAGTGCGGCGACGTGCGCCAGACTCGTATCAACTGTTCAGACTGCGGGTAAGGCAGCGCGCCGAATACAAACGTATTCACCACGCTGAACATGGCTGTGTTGATGCCGATTCCGAGCGCGAGGGTCAACGCGGAAACGATGGTAAACCCCTTGTGCTTTTGCAACTGGCGCAGGCTATAGCGCACGTCCTGAGATACGCTCGTCATAACGTCTCTCCATTGTCAGATCAGTCGGGCTGGATTCTTGCAGAAGTATTCATAAATTAGAACACCCCGAGCCTTAAGATTGTGACAGCTAATTTGGACGTACTGTAGGGGCGGCCCTCTGTGGCCGCCCCTTGCTGGACACTCAACTTCTAGAGGCTCGTCTTTGCCGCGCGAGAGGCGGCGATTCTTTCTTCGGATACTTAGATTTCCACGCAGGGGCGGCCACGGAGGGCCGCCCCTACAGTACGTCCGGAGAAAAAAGATGACTCAAAACGCCGGGTCGGTGGTGTTATTTCAACAGCCAGAGAAAAACTGGTTAACAAAAATGGAACCTAAGCGTCAATAAAGTAGAAGTACTTGTAGCCGCAAACTTGGGGGGTCTTATGTTGAAGGTTCATGCCAAAAAATTGGACACGATTGAGGTTCTTTGTCTCGAGGGGCGAATTGTAAACGGTGAGACGGAAGTTCTTCGCAGCGTCGTACAGTTAGCATCCGACGACACCAGCAATCTTATTCTCGACCTGTCAAACGTCAGCACGGTGGACGCCCACGGGCTTGGCGTGTTGTTACAACTCCGGGAACAAACCAGCGCCAGGGGAATTCACTTCGAATTAAGAAACGTGGGCAGTCCCATGTACAGGTTATTCGAAATCACGCGGCTCAATACGGTTTTCGAAATCAACTCCGACGTACCATTCCTTCCGGAAATCGCGTACCCGCTACAGGTGCTCGTGGCTGCCTGAGGGTTCGTATTTTCACTGACACAAATTCGGGCGAAGTGTCGCTATCTGAGTAGGTGCTGCTCTAGGGCAGCAAACTATTGAGAAAGCCCGAATGTGGAAGTGAAAATCATCAAACTGCTACCAGTCATTGTCGTTTTCGTCAGCCTGAGTCTTTGGGTTGGCTACAGCTCTAAGAAGGCCGCGATCAGGTCACGAAGATTTGAGCCAACTGCCGCCCGCCTGGAGCGTGGTCGCTACATCGTCGAAGGAATCGCACACTGCTTTGAGTGCCACTCTGAAGTCGACTGGGAAAAACCCGGCGGACAGCCACACGAAGGCAGGAAAGGCTCTGGAACAGAGTTCGCGAAGTATGGATTCCCATGGCTGGTCGCACCCAACATCACGCCTGACACTGAGACCGGCGCCGGCACATGGACCGATGAACAACTAGCCCGTGCGATCCGGGAAGGTATCGGTCACGACGGCCGGCGCCTCTTTCCGGTGATGCCGTACATGTACTTTCGGCGGATGTCTGATGAGGATCTCGCGTCAGTGATCGTGTACTTACGATCCGTTGAGCCGGTGCACAACGCGCTTCCAAAAACGAGTATTCCGGAACCGATGAAGCGCAACCTGCCGGCGCCTCAGCCGATCTACGAGCCAGTTCCCTTACCCGACTTCTCAAGTCCTGTTGCTCGTGGCGAGTACCTGGTCACGTTAGCAAGTTGTTCCTCTTGTCATACACCCCGTAACCAGGACGGGCCAAATACTCAATTGGCGTTCGCTGGTGGTGCGACGTTCAAGGGACCATGGGGTGAAGTCAATAGCGCCAACATTACACCCGGCGCGTCGGGAATCGGATACTACGACCAAGCACTCTTCATCCAAACCCTGCGTAGCGGCCACGTCGGTGCAAGACAACTGAGTCCCATCATGCCGTGGGGTTATTTCCGAAACATGACCGATGAAGACCTGAATGCGATTTTCGCGTACTTGCGAACACTGCCGCCTGTAAAGCATCGAGTTGATAATACGGAAGCGCCGACAGACTGTCGGGTGTGCAAAAGGCGCCATGGTCATGGAGATATGAACCAGTGAGGGCGCTATTGCAATTGACTCTTGAGCCATGCTTTGGCTAACCGCAGATCTCGTTGGACAGTGGCGCGCGATATCCCAAGCGCGCCGGCCACTTCTTCGTTGCTTAACCCCGCGCAGAAATGCAGTTCAACGATTTCAGCTTTTCTCGGATCGAACGTCGCAAATTGTGTCAACGCTTGATCGAGTGCAACCAGATCCACGGGCAGCTTCGCTAAAACTTCCTGCGCTTCATCGACCGGGATCTTTTGCGATTCGCGTTTGACGCGATGGTGGGCTCTGGCGTGATCTACCAGCAAACGTCGCATCAACCGCGCGAATACCGCAAAGAAGTGCGCGCGATCCTTCCACGCCACCTTTACGCCCGTTAGACGAAGGTATGCTTCGTTGACGAGCGCAGTCGGTTGCAAGGTGTGCTCGGAGCGCTCTCGCCGCATGAAATGACCTGCGAGCCTTCGCAGGTCGTCATAAACCAGCGGGATCAACTGATCCAAGGCGGCGTGGTTGCCGCTGCGCCATTCGTGGAGCAGTCGTGTGACGTCACTCATTGAACCGTGAGGATAGACGGCTCGACTGGACTGGTCTTTAGGCTCTTATGAAATTTTTATGAAAGGGGGCACTATCCACAGATTACGCAGATTCAATCGGCGTAATCTGTGGATAAACAGGAGTGTTACGGCTTCTTGCTCGTCTCTGACAGCTTCGCGTGTGCGCGCTCGAAGTTTGTCTTGTAGATCGCCGCATTCGGATCCTTGTTTTGCTCACCAAGAGCCCGCGCTTTGTCATAAAGCGGTTCCGCGAGATCGATCTTCCCTTCTCGCTCATAGGCTTCCGCTAGACTGTCGTACACGTTTGCCGACGCCGGGTAACGTTCGACGTTTGCCTTGAATACCGCAATCGCCTCGTCCGGTTTGCCGTCGAAGAGAAACTGGTAACCCATCTGATTGATCAGGTTCTCCGGTACGGGGATGGAATAGCCGAATTTCTCGCTGAGTTTTTTGTAGTGCGCGTCGGCGCCCTTCAAGCCGCCGGTCACTGCTCCGCTCTTTGGATCTCTGAGACCTTGCCAGCCCTCATAAACCTTTCGCAGTCCGAAATAGTGGCTGCGAAGCACCACTGACCCGTGATCCTCATCGTCCATGCGCTCCGCTTGCCACTCGAAATCCTTAATCTTCGTTTTCGAGAGGGCATCTCGGAAACTCTCGAAGCTATCTCCTATCGCGCCCGGTTCGTTACCGAGTGAGACGAACAGAGTCGCTCTCAATTCTTTTTGATTTTTCAGGAACTCCGTTGCACGTTTCAATGCCTCGCCGTTCTCCCATTGCAGCGAAGGACTAACGGCGATGTAGGAATTGAAGACTCCGGGCCTCGTAATCATCGTGTGGATGGCGAATAGTCCGCCGAGCGAATGTCCCGCGAGAATGCGATATGGCTGAACCCGATATTCCTTCTCAATCTCCGGAATCAGTTCTGTCTCGATGAACTTGAGAAAGTTGTCAGCGCCACCACTCGTCGGAAATTGCAGTTGTCCGGCAGCGTTCTTGTTGGTCGACTTCACCGGGGTCAGATCGCGGGTACGATCGGTATTCGTGATGCCAACGACAATGAGTTCAGGGATGCGACCGTTTTGCGTAAGGAATTCAATCGTGCTTGACGTGTGGCCCATGTGGGCGTCGCCGTCGGTCATGTACAAAACCGGGTAGGTGAGTTTGTTTGTTTCATATCCGGGCGGAGTGCGCACCAGGATAACTCTCTCTTCACCCAGAACTGCAGACTTGATCGCGAATTTCTTCACCGTGCCCGTGGGTGGTTGTGCGTTCGCGGCAGTTGCGATCACCAAGAGGATGGCAAAGCCGAACAGTAAGCGGATGACACCTGAGGTGTTTTTGTTCATAGCCCTCAACTCCAAAAAATTGTAGAAATCTACACCGATATGGGTACAACACGCTGGGGAGCCGCCGATATTACAGGATCTAACTGAAGCTTCACACAAAAAATGTGACCAAATGGCCTCTCCTTGGAGTGCGGCGGCCTGGCGCCGCTTTGTTATCGATCACGCTCGATCAAGGCCAAAGCGGCGCTAGGCCGCCGCACTCCAAGGAGGCGCATTGACGGAAAACGGGCGTTTGAGATTACATGAAGCTGCATGAACTTTAACCACCCCATCAAATCTCTGCTTTTCGATTGGGACGGCACCCTTGTGGATTCAGCGCGCCTCGGACTGGCCGCCTTCGAAAAGACATTCAGCGAACTCGGAGTTGTATTTGCTCATGACGTTTACGAAGCGAAGTATTCACCCAACTGGTACTCCACATACGAAGCGCTTGGCTTGCCAAAGGACCTTTGGGAGACGGCCGACGATTTATGGATTCGACATTACGGCGATCAGTCGGCTCCGTTAATTGAAGGCGTTGGCGAAACGCTGCTGGCATTGCGCGCGAAAGGGTATCAACTCGGAATCGTGAGCAGCGGAAGCGGAAGCCGCGTCGGACGCGAAGTTCAACGGTCCGTATTGAGAGACGCGTTTTCAGTAATCATCTGTAATGAGGACATCGTAAACAAGAAGCCCGATCCGGAGGGACTAATGCTCGCCATGCGCAAGCTGAACGTCGCGGCTTCCCAATGCGCTTACGTGGGCGATGCCCCTGAAGACATCGAGATGGGCCGCAGAGGAAATGTGTTGACGGTTGGAGTTCGCAGCACCTACCCGAGCAGCGCCCGCGTACCGAATGCGAAGCCGGATCTGTATTTGGAACGAATTACTGAGCTTGTCGATCACTTTTAATTTATCCCCCGATGCTGAGCTGCCGCTTCAGAATCGTTTGGTTCATTCTCGCGATCGGCTTACTGTCAGCGACATCAGCTCACGCTCAGCTTCCGTTTTATACTGACGATGCCGATACCACTCCGAAGGGAAAGTTTCATATTGAACTTTCCAACGAACACGACTGGCTACAAAGGTCGGCCTTTCCGGGATTGCGACAGAACACCACAGTCTTCACTTTGAACTATGGTCTCACCAATCATATCGAGCTCGGAGTCAATGCACCCCTGATCAAGATCTTCAA
>Ga0111539_10002041_pt1 | contig 26990 bp, 30 predicted proteins | sample RhiMethybrSRZTD1_FD_79667 | JGI IMG/M metagenome (GOLD analysis project Ga0111539, IMG submission 79667) | Populus rhizosphere microbial communities from Tennessee, USA - Rhizosphere MetaG P. TD hybrid SRZTD1 (version 2) (version 2) | ecosystem: Host-associated > Plants > Roots > Rhizosphere >...
GCCGTCGTGCACACGCGTATCGAGAACGACGAGAAGCGCGGCGTGCTGGAGTGCCTGACCAGCCACGCAAAATAGACGAAAATGAATGGGGTCAGTGGCTGAAGGTGGCCGTCCTTTTTGATTATTTTGAATTCCTACTCCATTGGATCAGGGTAAGGCCGAGCCCAACCGTGTTGACGGTATTGACCCTGATCCAATGGAGTAGGAATTCAAAATAATCAAAAAGGACGGCCACCTTCAGCCACTGACCCCATTCATTTTCGCCGTCTATTTGTGCGAGTAGAGCGGCATGCCCGGCGCGGGCATGTCGGCTTCGAGGATGGTCCCCGTCTCCGACTCCGTCATCACCAGCTTCGAGGTGCCGGGGCGGAAGGCCACGTTGGTGACGGTCGAGCCTTCCGGGCTCTTCACGAAGTGGGTCACCTCGCCGCGGGCGTTGAGCACGAAGGCTCCTCCGAGGCTTGCGTGCGCGACCACGAGGCGGTTTTCCACGTCCACCGCCATGCCGTCGGGGCCGCTCGCGCCGAAGAAGGTGCGGAAGGCGCCGACCTTCGAGATGCTGCCGTCAGCGAGCAGCGGGCCTCGCCACACCTGGTTGGCGCGCGTGACGGCGATGAAGAGGAAGCGTCCCGAGGTGTCGAGCGCGACGCCGTTGGGGCTCGGAATCCCGGCAACGACGAGATCGAGCCGATGGCTCTCCGGAGCGAACCGGTAGACGCGCCCCGACGGGTCGTGCAGCCCGGTCTGCCCCTGGTCCGTGAAGTAGACGTTGCCCTCGGCATCGAACGTGAGGTCGTTCACGCCCTTGAAGGATTCCGAGTTGCGGTGGCCGAGGACCGCGACCGGCCCCCCGCCCTCGCGGTGGCGAGTATCCGGATCCATGCGCATCAGGCCATGGCGATAGTCGGTGATCCAGAGCGAGCCGTCGCGGTGGAACGCCGTGCCGTTGGGCCAGCCCTCGTATTGCGCGATCGCGCTCCACGAGAGGTCGGGAGCGATGCGGAAGATGCGGCCGAACGGGATGTCGGTGACGTAGAGGTTGCCGGCGCGGTCGAACGACGGTCCTTCGAGGAAGCTGTCGAGCAGGGCGCCGGGCTTGTTCGCATCGCCCCACTCCGTGCGCGAGGCCATGCGGAACTGCTCGGGCATGTGCGTGAGCGCGCGCGCCTGGATGACCTGCGGCGGCTTGAAGTCGAGGTTCCACATGGCTCGACCCTACTCCGGTTTCACGCCCGCCTCGCGCGCCGCGGTTCCCCAGCGCACTGTCTCGTCCCTGATGTGGGCGATGTCGATCTTCGCTTCCTTCTTGAAGACCTCGGCATCGAGGTGCGTGGAGCTGCCCACGCCACCCGAGCCGAAGTTGAGCTTGCCGGGGTTCTTCTTCGCGAAGTCGACCAGCTCCTGGACCGTCTTGAAGGGCGAGCCCGAGGGCACGACGAGCACGACCGGCGTGGTGAGGATCGTCGTCACCGGCACGATGATCTTCACCGGTTGCTGCGGCCACTGCGCGAGCGCGGCGGTGGCGAGCGTGCAGGCGATGGCAGCGATGATCCGCATGGTCGTCTCCTAGTCCAGCTTGATGCCGGCGTCGCGCACCGCGGCACCCCACTTGGCGTGCTCGGCGCGGATGAACTCGGCAAACTGCTGCGGCGTGCCGCCGAGCGGCGTGCTGCCGTCGTCCTCCAGCTTCTTCGTCATCGTGGCGCTCTTCAACGCCTTCGCGGCCTCGGCATTCAGGCGATCGATGATCGCGGGCGGCGTCCCGACGGGCGCCACCAGGCCACTCCACGTCGCGGCCTCGAACCCGGGATAGCCCAGCTCGGCCACGGTGGGCACGTCCGGCAGGTGCGCGAGGCGGCGCGGCGACGTGACCGCGAGCGGACGCAGCTTGCCGCCGGCGATCTGGCCCCCCACCGATTGCGTGTTGCCGAAGAAGATGTGCACGCTGCCGCCCAGCATGTCCGTGATCGCCGGGCCCGCGCCTTTGTACGGCACGTGTTGCCATTTCACGCCCGCGCGGCGCTGGAAGAGCTCGCCCGCGATATGGCCGATGGTGCCGTTGCCCGCCGAGCAGATGTTGAGCGTGCCCGGCTGCGCCTTCGAGGCGTCGATCAGGTCCTTGAACGTCTTGTAGGGCGAGGCCGTGGTGACCACGACGATCAGGGGCTGGCTGGACACCAGCATGATGGGCGCGAAGTCCTTGAGCGGGTCGAACGGCATCTTCGAGTAGAGCGCCGGGTTCACCGCGAGGTTGGAGGTCTGCCCCATGGCGATGGTGTAGCCGTCGGGCGGGGACTTGGCCGCGGCCTCGAGGCCGATGTTGCCGCCGGCGCCGGGACGGTTGTCGACCACGAAGTTCCAGGAGGTCTCGGTCGAGATCGCCTGCGCGATCGCGCGCGAAAGCACGTCGGTGCCGCCGGAGGGCGGGAAAGGGACGATCAGGCGGATCGGCTTGTTGGGGTAGGCGTCCTGCGCGAAGGCGGGCAGGGACGCGGCGGAGCACAGCGCGAGGGCGCCGGCCGCGGCCAGCAGTTGACGTCGTTGCATCGGGATTTCTCTCCTAGGAATGTCCGAGTATCTCGGTATTGTGCTGGCCCGGCGTCGGCAGGGGCGTTCTCAGCGGCAGGCGCTCGGCGCCGAACTGGATCGGCAGCGCCGGCACTCTCGTGGGCTTGCCGTCGGGGAGGGTGAGCTCGACCATGCCGCCGGCGTTCAGGTGCGCGTCGTCGAAGAGATCCGACGGCGTCTGGATGCGCGCGAACGGCAGCCCACCCTCTTCGCAGATGGACTCGAGCTCCGCGATCCGATGCTTCTTCAGCAGCCGCGCGACCAGCGGGATCAGCTCGCCGCGCGCCATCGAGCGCTGGTTGTTGGTGGCGTACTCGGGATCCGCAAGCTCGGGCTCGCCCAGCGCCCCGGTGAAGACCTCCCACTGGCGCTCGGTGACCACGCCAATGAAGATGCGCACCCCGTCGGCGGACTCGAAGACGTCGTAGACGCCCCACGCGCGCTTGCCGGCCGACATCGGCTCCGGCGCCTTGCCGCTCACCGCGTGCTGCATCATGTGGGTGGAAACGAGCCAGGCGCAGTTCTCGAACAAGCCGCTCTGGACGTACTCGCCGCGGCCGGTGCGGTCGCGGTTGCGCAGCGCCGCCAGGATCGCGATGGCGCCGAACATGCCGCCCATCATGTCGTTCACGGGCGCCCCTGCCCGCAGCGGCTGGCCGACGGGGCCGGTCATGTAGGCGAGCCCGCTCATCATCTGCACGACCTCGTCCAGCGCCGTGCGCTTGTCGTAGGGGCCGGTCAGGAATCCCTTCATCGAGCAGTACACGAGGCCCGGGTTTATTTTCGCGAGGGCGTCGTAGCCGAGGCCCTTCGCTTCCAGCGCACCGGGACGGAAGTTCTCGATGAACACGTCGGCTTTCGCGATGAGGCCTTTCGCCTCCGCGATGCCCTCGGGGGTGGCGAGGTCGAGCGTGACGCTCTTCTTGTTGCGGCTGAAGGACGCGAAGAAGCCGGCGCCGGTGCTCTTGAGGTAGCGCGTCGGATCACCCTTGCCCGCGGGCTCGACCTTGATCACCTCGGCCCCCAGGTCGGCGAGCACGAGCCCGCACGTCGGGCCCATCACCATGTGGGAGAACTCGATGACGCGGATGCCGGCGAGCGGGAGCGTGCTCACGCTTGCGCTTCCGCGGCGCGACGAAAATTCTTCGGCAATCCCGCGTCCGGCACGAAGCCGTACACCGGCTCGCCCGGCAGTCCTTCGGCGAGGAACTTGCGCGCGGCGAGGAGCTTCTCCATGTCGATGCCGGTGTCGAGGCCCATCGACTCGAGCAGGAACACGAGGTCCTCGGTGACGATGTTGCCCGTGGCCCCGGGTGCGTAGGGGCACCCGCCGATGCCACCTTGCGACGCGTCGAACGTGGTCACGCCCGCATCGAGCGCGGCCACCACGTTGGCGAGCCCCTGCCCGCGGGTGTTGTGCAGGTGCGCACCGCCGGCCTTGTCGCCCAGCTCGCGCTTGAGGCGCGTGAACATGCGCTTCACCTGCGCGGGGTTGCCGTAGCCGACGGAATCCGAGAGCCCGACGGAGTCGGCGCCGGCGCGCGCGCACTTGACCGCCATCTCGATCGCGAAATCCTCCGACACGTCGCCCTGGAGCGTGCAACCGAACGCCGTCGAGACGCCGACCTCGATGTGCGGGCGATGGTTCGCGGGAAGGCCGTCGCGGAACTTGACCATGCGCTCGAGCGACTCGACGGCCTGGGCGCAGGTCATGCGGATGTTGTTCATGCTGTGCGCCTCGGACGCCGAGACGGTCACGGTGATCTTGGGCGCGCCTGCGGTGACCGCGTCCTGGAAGCCGCGCTGGTTCGGGACGAGCGCGAGCACGGTGAGGCCCGGGATCTTCAGGGCCTCGCGCACCACCTCGGCGGCGTCGGCCATCTGCGGCAGGAGCTTGGGCGGCACGAACGAGGCGACCTCGATCTCCTTCAGCCCCGCGTCGGCCAGCGCCCGGATCCACTGGTGTTTCACCGCCGTGGGCATCGCCCGCTTGATGCTCTGCAGGCCGTCACGCGGCCCGACCTCGCTCACCAGCACGTCCATGGAATCTCCGGGGGGGTTGTGTTCTATCTGATAGATTGATAACCTGCTGAATAGAATCCTACCGACCGCGACGAGGAGCTGTCAATGCCCCGCTATCCCACTGCTCCACCCGCCCGGTCGTCCGCCGAGGCCGGCGGCGTGGCCGCCGTCGACCGCGCCCTCATGCTGCTCGCGGCGTTCCACGCCGGCGACCGCTCGCTCACGCTTCCCGACCTCGCCGAACGCACGGGACTCGTGAAGAGCACGGCGCTGCGCCTTCTCGCCTCGCTGCAGCACTTCGGACTGATCCAGAGGCTCGAGGACGGCCGCTATGCGCTCGGGCCGGAGGTCGCGCGGTTGCAATCGATCTACACGGCGTCCTTCTCCCTCGAGGGCGTGGTGATGCCGGTGCTGCACGAGCTGGTGCGCAAGACCCGCGAGAGCGGCGTCTACCATGTGCGCCAGGGCGACGCGCGCCTGTGCCTCTACCGGGTGGACTCGCCGCAACCCATTCGCGACCACGTGCAGGTGGGCGACCTCGTGCCGCTCGATCGCGGGGCCGGCGGGCGCGTGCTGATGGCGTTCTCGGGCGCGAAGGGTGCGACCTACGACCGCATACGGAAGGACGGCTACGTGGCGCTCGTGGGCGACCGGTCGCCTGACCTGGCCGGCATCGCCGCGCCGGTCTATCGCGCGGACGGGGAGCTCGCCGCGTCGGTTACGCTCACGATGCCGGCCACGCGTTTCACCAAGGACCACATCCCACACGTGCGCGCGGCCGCGCGGGCGATCTCGGAGAAGCTGGGGTACCGCAGATAATCGGGGTCAGACTCCAATTATCTAAATCTCGAGGTTGTCGATCAGCCGCGTGCGCCCGAGCCACGAGGCGCCCAGGGCCACCAGCTCGCGATCGTCCGCGCCGGGCGTGCCGAGGTCCGCGCGGCGACGCACCGCGATGTAGTCGGGACGCCAGCCGTGCGCGGCGAGCTCGTCCTTGGCAGCCTTCTCCAGGTCGGCGAAGTCGCGCCGCCCGGAAGCGACCTGGTCATGGATCGAGCGCAGCACGCGCGCGAGGCGTACCGCCTCCTTGCGCTCCGTCTCCGACAGGTAGCCGTTGCGCGACGACATCGCCAGACCGTCGGCCTCGCGCACGGTCTCGCCCGGCACGACCTTCACGCCGAAGTTGAGCTGGCGAACCAGCTGCTGCAGCACCAGCAGCTGCTGGTAGTCCTTCTTGCCGAAGATGGCGACGTCGGGCTGCACGATGTTGAGCAGCTTGGCGACCACCGTCACCACGCCCTGGAAGTGCCCCGCGCGGTACTCGCCTTCGAGCGTGTGCGCCACGCGCGGCGGCGAGAGCACGATCTCCTGGTGCGTGGGATACATCTCGCGCTCGTCGGGGGCGAAGACCACGTCGCACTCGGCCTGGCGAAGCTTTTCGCAGTCGGGTTCCAGCGTGCGCGGATAGCGGTCGAAGTCGCCGCCCGGATCGAACTGCAGGCGGTTCACGAAGATGGAGACGGCCACGCACTTGCCGTGCTCGTGCGCCTTGCGGACGAGCGCGATGTGGCCGGCGTGCAGGTTGCCCATGGTCGGCACGAGCACGACCGATTCCTCGTTGCGCAGGCGCGCGCGGAGGTCCGCGACGGTATGCAGGACCTGCATCAGAAGCCGTGCTCGGGCGCCGGGAAGGTCTTGCCGCGAACGGCCTTCACGTAGGCCTCGATGCCGGCCTTCGCGTTCGGCTGGCCCTCCATGAAGTTCTTCACGAAGCGCGCCTTGCGGCCGGGGTAGATGTCGAGCATGTCGTACACCACGAGCACCTGCCCGGAGACGTCGGGACCGGCGCCGATGCCGATGGTCGGCACCGAGAGCGACTCGGTCACCTGCTTCGCGACCGACGACGGCATGGCCTCCATCAGCACGATGCCCGCCCCCGCGGCCTCGAGCGCCTTGGCGTCGGCGATGAGGTGCGCGGCGGCCTCGTCGGTCTTGCCCTGCACGCGGTAGCCGCCGAGCGTGTTCACCGACTGCGGCGTGAGCCCGATGTGCGCGCAGACGGGAATGCCGCGCTCGACCAGGAAGCGCGTCGTCTCGACCATCGTCGCCCCGCCCTCGAGCTTCACCATCTGCGCGCCCGCCGCCATCACGCGCGCGCAGCTGCGGAATGCCTGCTGCGGCGATTCCTGGAAAGAGCCGAACGGCATGTCGGCGATGACGAGCGCCTTCGAGCTTCCGCGCACCACGCACTCGACGTGGTAGGCCGTCTGGTCGAGCGTCACGGCGAGCGTCGAGTCGTGGCCCTGGATCACCATGCCAAGCGAGTCGCCGATCAGCAGCATGTCCACGCCCGCCTCGTCGGAGATGCGCGCGAAGCTGGCGTCGTAGCACGTGAGCATCACGAGCTTCTCGCCCTCGCGCGCGCGGCGCTGGAGCTGCAGGAGGGTCGTGCGGCGCTCGGCGGTCTGGGAGCTCATCTGGAGGCGAGATTCTGCCTTAAAAATAGGAGTCTAATGGCACCTCGCCATCGCCGATGGCCCAACCCGGGAGTTCGCATGTCTCCGATCCAGGTCGCTCGCATCGCGCTCGCCGCACTGTCTGCGATGGTCGTGTCGCTTCCCGCCCACTCGCAGTTGTTCCGCTCCTACCTCGCCTCCGACGGCTCGGATGCCAACCCCTGCACCCTGCCGCTGCCATGCCGGCTGCTTCCCAAGGCGCTCACGACGGTCGCCGACGGCGGCGAGATCTGGATGCTCGATTCGGCGAACTTCAACGCCGCCCAGGTCGACGTCACGAAATCGGTGACGATCCTCGCCGTCCCTGGAGCGCTCGGCAGCGTCGTCGCCGTCGCCGGGCGGGCGCTCAACATCGCCACGCCCGGAGTAAAGGTGACATTGCGCAACCTCGTGATCGTCCCCCTTCCGGGCGCCGGCGGCACGGGCGGCATCTACATGACCGACGGCTCGCGACTCGTCGTTGAGGGCTGCGAGATCTCGGGAATGCCGGCGCCGCACGAGGCCATCCACGTCGCGGCGGCGGCGGAAGTGCACGTGATCGATTCCGTCATCCGCGCGAACACCACCGGCGTCTACCTGGACAACGGGGCCATCGCCACGATCACGACCTCGCGGCTGCTCGGAAACAGCGACGTCGGCGTGTTCGTGAACGGCACGTCCGGCTCGACCCGGCTCGCCCTGAGCGACTCCACGATCAGCAGCACCCCGTCGACCGGCAGCGTCGGCATCTTCACCCAGGCCGACACCGGCGCCACCACCGGGGTCTCCGTGGTCCGGTCCACGATCTCCAACAATTCCATCGGCATCCTGCTCGGCAGTGGCGCGGGGACACGCACGGTCTCGGTGGGGGCGAGCATGTTCAGCGGGAACGGCACGGCGCTCAACAACGTGGGTGGGGGCACGTTCGAGTCCCTGGGCAACAACCTGGGCGCGCAGAACGGCGCCAACCAGAGCGGTGTGATCACACCCCTGGCGCCGCTGTAGCCGCACCAAGCCGCAACACCCGCGCGGACGGCGTGCGGCAGGCTGCCGCATGCCGTTTACGCCCTGTTGAAGAACTCCCGGCCGCCCCGCATCGCGTTGATCCGCTCGATCAGCAGGTCGAGGTGCTCGTTGTTCTCGACGAAGTTGAGCCGCTCGCTGTTGACGATCAGCAGGGGCGACTCGGAGTAGGAATGGAAGTAGGTCGTGTACGCCTCGGAGAGGCGCCGCAGGTAGTGCTCCTCGATGTCGCGCTCCATGGGATCGCCGCGCTTCTTCAGGCGCCAGAACAGCGTATCGACGGAGGCCTGCAGGTAGATCACGAGGTCGGGGTCCGGCGCCTGCGGCTTCACGTGCTCGTAGATGCGCAGGTAGAGCTGGTACTCGGCGTCGTCGAGGGTGAGGCGCGCGAACAGCGGATCCTTGGCGAGGGAGAAGTCGGCGACATAGGGCTTGCCGAAGAGGTCGGGCTGGCGCAGCTCCTCGAGCTGCTGCACGCGCTGGAAGAGGAAGAAGAGCTGCGTGGGCAGCGCGTGGCGCCGCATGTCGCGGTAGAAGAGCGGCAGGAACGGGTTGGCCTTCGAATCCTCGAGGATCGTGCTCGCACCCAGGCGTTGCGCGAGGCGCGCGGCAAGGCTGGTCTTGCCGCACCCGATCGGGCCCTCGACCACGATGTGGCGATACTTCATGCGGCCTTCCCGACGAGATCCGCCACCCGGCCTCGCCCGGGAATGACCGCATCGGGCCACGCCTCGAGCAGGGGCACCAGCACGAAGGCGCGCTCGTGCGCGCGTGGATGCGGGACCTTGAGGCCGGGCTCGTCGATCACGCGATCGCCGTAAACGACGATGTCCAGGTCGAGCGTGCGCGGGCCGTTGGGGATGTCGCGCACGCGTCCGTGGCGTTTCTCGACGGCGAGCAACTGGTCCAGGAGCGCCCGTGGCTCGAGCGCGGTCTCGACCAGGGCGCAGGCGTTCACGAAGTCCGGCTGGGCGGCATAACCCACCGGGGCGGTGCGGTGCAGTTTCGACCTGGCGATGAGGCGCGTCTGCGGCAGCGCTGCGAGCTCGTCGAAGGCCCGGGCGACCTGCGCCTCGGGGTCCTCGATGTTGGAGCCCAGCGCCACCGCGGCCCGGGTCAAGTCTCCGGCCCCATGTCGGTCTGCAGCGGCGGGACGTCGCCTTCGGCCTTCTTCTTGCCGCGCCGGCGGCGGCGCTTCTTCTTCGGACCCGATTCGTCCGCGACCAGCATGCGCTCGCGCTCGTCGGGGCTCACCTCCTGGAACCGCTCCCACCAGCGTGCCGTCTCCTGCGGCGCGTTGGCCGAGGCGGCGCGCAGCGCGAAGAAGTCGTAGCCGGCGCGGAAGCGCGGATGCTCCAGCAGCCGGTACGGCCGGTGGCCGCCGCGCTGCAGGAAGCGCGGCTGCAGCAACCACAGCTCCTTCATGGTCGCGTCGAAGCGGCGCGGGATCGCCAGGGTGTCGCGTTGCAGGTCGAGCGCCTCGTGCATCGCCGAATGCAAAGCCGGGACGGAAGGCTCGCCCTTGGCCTCGAACTTCTTCCAGCTCCTCTCGACCTGGCCCCAGAGCAACGCCGCCAGCAGGAAGGCGGGCGAGACCGGCTTGTCGGCGGCCAGGCGCTCGTCGGTCGCGCGCAACGCCGCCATCGCGAAGGGGCCGGTGTCGGCATCCTCGAGGGCGGTGTCGAGCAGGGGGAGCAGGCCGTGGTGGAGTTCCAGCTCACGCAGCACCCGCACGCATTCCACCGCGTTGCCGGAGAAGAGCAGCTTGAGGATCTCCTCGAAGAGGCGGGCGTGCGGCACGTTCTCCAGCAGGTGCTTCAACTCCCGGATCGGCGCCTTCGACTTGGCGTCGATCTCGAGGCCGAGCTTGGCCGAAAGGCGCGCCGCCCGCAGCATCCGCACCGGGTCCTCGCGGTAGCGGCTGCCCGGGTCGCCGATCATCACCAGCTTCCTCGCCTTCAGGTCCTTCATGCCGTGGACGTAGTCCCAGACCTCCTCCTTCACCGGGTCGTAGAACAGCGCGTTCACGGTGAAGTCGCGCCGCATGGCGTCCTCGGCCTGGGTGCCGAAGACGTTGTCGGAGAGCATGCGGCCATGCTCGTCGGTGTTGTCCTCATCGGCCTCGCGCGTGAAGTGCGCGCGGAAGGTCGCCGTCTCGACCATCTCGGGACCGCAGAGCACGTGGACGATCTGGAAGCGCCGCCCGATGATGCGCGAGCGGCGGAAGACCGAGCGCACCTCCTCGGGAGTGGCGCTGGTCGCGATGTCGAAGTCCTTGGGCGTGCGCCCCAGCAGGAGGTCGCGCACCGCGCCGCCGACCACGAACGCGAGATAGCCCGCGCGCTGCAGCTCCTCGCACGTGCGGCGCGCGCAGCGGCTGATCGAATCGCGCCGGACCGAGTGCTTGTCCGGCCCGTAGATCACGGGGCGCGCGTCCTTGTGAGTGACGGCCTGGCGCCGGCCAAAGAGCTTGTCGATGTATTTTTTGATCATGACCTGAGCGAGATGACCTGCCAGCCGCGCTCCTGCGCTTTCGCGCGCAGGGTGGCGTCCGGATCCACCGCGACGGGGTGGTCCACGCGCTCGAGCAGCGGCAGGTCGTTGAGGGAGTCGCTGTAGAACCAGCTCTCGTAGTCGGAAAGGCTGGTGCCGCGCCCGGCGAGGAACTCCTCGACGCGCGCGATCTTTCCCTCGCGGAACGAGGGCGTTCCGCGCGGCTTGCCGGTGAACTCGCCGTCCACTTCCTCGATGTCGGTGGCGATCAGATTCGGGATTCCGAGCTCCGCGGCGATCGGGGCGGTGATGAAGCGATTGGTGGCCGTCACCAGCGCCTGGAGGGCGTCGGAATGCCGGTCGATCAGCTCGGCCGCGCGGGCGTGGATGATCGGGCGGATCTTGCGCTGCATGAACTGCTGGTGCCAGCGATCGAGCTCGGCGCGGGGACGGCGCGCGATCGGCGCCAGCTGGAAGTCGAGGAACTCGTGGATGTCGAGGGTGCCGTCCTTGTAGCGCTCCGCGAACCACATGTTCTTCGCATGGTATTCGTCCGGGTGCAGCACGCCTTCCTCGATCAGGAACTGGGCCCAGGAAACGTCGCTGTCGCCGTCGATCAGCGTGTGGTCCAGGTCGAAGAGGGCGAGCTTCTTCTTGCGCTCAGCCATTCGCGAGACCCTGTCCATCGTTCGCTCCCTCTTCCCTGGGAGAGGGTTGGGGAGAGGGTCCCATCGCGGCCTTGAGCAGCGGCACCGTTACCGGCCGCCGCGTCTCGAGCGAGTACTGGTCGATCGCATCGAGCGCGGACATGAGCGAGCCCATGTCGCGGCGGGCATGGGTGAGCAGGTACGAGGCGACCTCGCCGGAGAGCTCGAATCCGCGCGCGCGGGCGTGGGCCGCCAGGGCGGCGCGCTTCTCGTCGTCGCTCAACGCCAGCACCCGGTAGGTCAGCCCGCTCGCCAGGCGCGTGGCGAGGTCGCGGCGCAGCGGCAGGTCACGCGGGGCCGAGCGCGCCGTGGCGAGCAGGAAGGAGAACTGGCGGTCCACGAAGGCGTTGAAGAGCTCGGCCTGGGCGGCCTCGTCCAGCGCCTCGACGCCGTCGACGACGCGCACGCCGCGCCGGCCCTCCACCTGGCGGGCGAAGGCGCGCGCGAGGTGGCTCTTGCCCGCGGCGGTTTCGCCCCACAGATAGATCACGCGCTCGGCCGGCCGCCCGGCCGAAGCGGCGCCGAGCGCGTCGAGCAGCTCGCCGTTGCCGCCGGCCACGAAGTTGTCGAAGGTGGGCTCGGGGGCCCGGGTAAAGTCGAGGAGGAGCTGCCTCATTTGGGATATTCCCAGGGCCGGCGCCGCCTCGGAGGATTCCGTCGGCCGGCTTGGCCCGGGCGCGCCGCCTGCGGCGACGCTTGCGGCATGAATTTTAACAGGTGTCAGACGCCAATGACCGGGCGGTAAAATGAAACATGGCCGTCGCTAAACCCATCCAGATCCGCTTCGAGCGCGTCACCGGCGACATCGGGCTCGCGCCGGCGAAGCCCCCGCGCATCGTCGACCCCGCGGAGAAGGCCGCGCTCATCGAGCGCGCCGGGCGGCTGCTCGAGGAGCGCGACGCCGTCCTGGTCGCGCACTACTACGTCCACCCCGACCTGCAGGACCTCGCCCAGGCCACCGGCGGCACGGTGTCGGACTCGCTCGAGATGGCGCGCTTCGCCCACGAGCACACCGCCTCCACGATCGTCGTGGCGGGCGTGCGCTTCATGGGCGAGACCTCGAAGATCCTGAACCCCGAGAAGCGCGTGCTGATGCCGGATCTGCTGGCCGAGTGCTCGCTCGACCTGGCCACGCCGATCGACGAGTTCTCGGCCTTCTGCGACGCGCATCCCGACCGCACCGTGGTGGTCTACGCCAACACCAGCGCGGCTGTGAAGGCGCGCGCCGACTGGATGGTGACCTCCTCGATCGCGGAAAAGATCGTGGGGCACCTGCACCGCCAGGGAAAGAAGATCCTCTGGGCGCCCGACAAGCACCTGGGCGACTACGTGCAGCGCATGACCGGCGCCGACATGCTGATGTGGAACGCCTCGTGCGTGGTGCACGACGAGTTCAAGGCGCAGCAGCTGGAGGAGCTCAAGATCAAGCACCCGAAGGCCAAGGTGCTGGTGCACCCGGAGTCCCCGCGCGGCGTGATCCACCTGGCCGACGCGGTGGGCTCGACGACCGGCATCATCCAGGCCGCCGAGCGCCTGGGCGCGAGCGAGTACATCGTCGCCACCGACGGCGGCATCATCCACCAGATGAGGAAGCGCCTGCCGGGCGTGACTTTCATCGAGGCCCCCACCGCGGGCAAGGGCGCCACCTGCCAGAGCTGCGCGCACTGCCCTTGGATGGCGATGAACGGGCTGCACAACCTGCTCGAGACGCTCGAGGGCGCGCCCGGCCACGAGGTCTTCGTCGATCCCGCGATCGGGCGGCGCGCCAAGGTGCCGATCGAACGCATGCTCGACTTCGCGAAGAAGAACCTGCCCACGATGCAGGGCAGCGGGGATGCCTAGGGCTCTCGCCGCGGCGCTCCTTGGGTTCGTCGCGTGGCCCGCTTGCGCCCAGGACAAGGAACGCGACATCGAACCCATGCGCGTGGAGGGGACCGCGCGATGGGGCACGATCAAGGAGCTCACGGAGCCCGAGTACCCCCAGGCTCTCAAGGACAGCCGGGCCAAGGTATACATCGATGTCTCGGGGCGCGTCGCCTATTCCGGCGAGCTGCTCGAGGCCGAATTCACGCCGGGCTCGGACGACGCGAAGGCATTGGTCGCCCCGATGCGCGCCGCCCTGAAACACTGGCGCTTCGTACCCCCTCTCGATCGCCAGTGCCAGCCGTCGGGCATCCCGGTCCGGACTCGCGTGTCGTTCGACTTCGCCACCGAGCCGCCGACGATGGGCACGCGCACGCCCGATGAGGTGAGGCGGTCGCGCATGATCAAGACAGTCAGTCGCGTCGACCCCGTGTTTCCCCGCCACATGACCTGGACGTTCGGGGCCTACGTCTTCGCCCGGCTCACGATCAACCCGGACGGCGACGTCACCGACGTCGTCGCCGTCGCCTATCCCAAGCGCGAAGACGTCAATCGCACCCCGTTTGCCGACTCGACTATCCAGGCAATGCGCCAGTGGAAGTTCAACCCGGACGCCGAGGGAAAGGGCGACCGGCAGGCGTGCTACGAATTCTTCTACCGGCTCGCGCCAAAGGAACGTGTCCGGCGATAGCCGAGCCGTGTTGCCGAGATTACGCATGTCACGCTTCCCTGATCGGGTTGGAAGGGGCAAGCACCGATCTCTCGCCTTTCCCCGGACGCCCTTACAGGCTAAAATTTCGGTCCTAAGAACCGCAGGGGATCCCCCGTGAGCGGGAAGCACCTCACCTATCGCGAAGCCGGCGTCGACATCGACGCGGGTGAAGCCCTCGTCGAACGCATCAAGCCGATGGCGCAGCGCACGATGCGCCCCGAGGTCCTGGGCGGCATCGGCGGGTTCGGCGCGCTCTTCGAGATCTCGAAGAAGTACAAGCAGCCGGTGATGGTTTCCGGTACCGACGGGGTGGGCACCAAGCTCAAGCTCGCCTTCCGCCTGAAGAAGCACGACACCATCGGCATCGACCTGGTGGCGATGAGCGTCAACGACATCCTGGTGTCGGGCGCGGAGCCGGCCTTCTTCCTCGACTACTTCGCCTGCGGCAAGCTCGACGTGGGCGTGGCCACCGACGTCGTGAAGGGCGTGGCGGAAGGCTGCTTCCAGGCCGGCTGCGCGCTGATCGGCGGCGAGACCGCCGAGATGCCGGGCATGTACGACCCGAACGAATACGACCTTGCGGGCTTCGCCGTGGGCCTGGTGGAGAAGGCGAAGATCATCGACGGCTCGCGCATCGCCGCGGGCGACGCCGTGATCGGGCTTGCGTCCAGCGGGTGCCACTCGAACGGCTACACGCTCGTGCGCACGGTCGTGGCCAAGAGCAGCACCGACCTCTACGAGGAGTTCGACGGCCGCACGCTCGGCGAGGCGTTGCTGGAACCCACGCGCATCTACGTGAAGCCGGTCCTCGCGACGCTCGACAAGGTTGACGTGAAGGGCATCGCCCACATCACCGGCGGCGGGCTCACGGAGAACATCCCGCGCATCCTGCCCGAGGGCGTGTACGCGAACCTCGAGTCGGCGCGCTGGCCGCGGCCGGAGATCTTCAAGTGGCTGCAGAAGATGGGCAACATCGAGGACGCGGAGATGCACCGCACGTTCAACTGCGGCATCGGCATGGTGATGGTGGTGCCGAAGGCCGAGGCCAAGGCGGCGATCGACTCGCTGGGTGGCCACGGCGTCGAGGCCTTCGAGATCGGCGCCATCGCGCCGCGACAACCGGGCGCGTATCAGACGGTCGTCGTTTGAAGTCCGGGGTCATCCTGATCTCGGGCGGCGGCAGCAACATGCGGTCGATCGTGGAGGCCCGCACCGGCCTGGAGGTCAAGGCAGTGATCTCCAACCGGCCCGAGGCGAAAGGGCTCGAATGGGCGCGCTCGCAGGGCATCGGCACCGTCGCGCTGGACCACAGGGCGCATCCGACACGCGAGGCCTTCGACGAGCGCCTGGCCGCGGAGATCGCGCGGCTCGAACCCGACCTCGTCCTGCTGGCGGGCTTCATGCGCATCCTCAGCCCGGCGTTCATCGCGCGCTTTCCGCGGCGCATCCTCAACATCCACCCGTCGCTGCTGCCGTCGTTTCCGGGCCTGCACACGCACCGGCGCGCGCTCGAGGCCGGAGTGAAACTGCACGGATGCACGGTGCACGTGGTGACGCCGGTGCTGGACAGCGGGCCCATCGTGATCCAGGCCGCCGTGCCGGTGATGCCGACCGATAGCGAGGAGTCCCTGGCCACGCGCGTGCTCGCGGCCGAGCATCGCATCTATCCGCAGGCCGTGCGCTGGTTCGTGGAGGACCGTGTCGAATTCTCGGGCGCAGATGTTGTCCGGGTACGGGGCTCGGGCGTTTTTGACGAGAGCCTCACGTCCCCGCGCGACCCTCCATGAAACGCCTCGCCCTGATCCTCCTCGCCGCCGCGGCCCCGGCCCTTGCCGCGGCGATCCCCGGCCGCATCACGGCCGAGTTCGAGCTCGTCAACAACGGGGTCACGATCGGACGGGTGCACGAATCCTTCGTGCGCAGCGGCGACAACTACGAGATCCAGAGCGTGTCGCGCTCCGAGGGCATTCTCAAGGCGCTCTACGACGAGCAGATCACGCTCACAAGCACCGGCAAGGTGGTCGAGCAGGGCCTGAAGCCGCTGCAATTCGACGAGCGGCGTTCGCGCGAATCCAGGCGCGACGTGAGCGCGACCTTCGACTGGGAGCGAGGCGTGATGCAGTCGCGCTACCGCGGCGAGGTGAAGAGCTACACGCTTCCGCCCGCCACGCAGGACCGAATCTCGATGATGTACCAGTTCATGCACGTGAAGCCCCGCCAGGGGAACATGACGCTGGCGATGTCCAACGGCCGCAAGGTCGAGCGCTATACCTACCGGATGGTCGACGAGGTGCGCGTGGGGACGCCCGCGGGCGAGTACGAGACGGTGCACTTCCAGCGCGTGACCTCCGAGCCCAACGACCGCCACGTCGAGGTGTGGCTCGCCAAGGAACACCACTTCTTCCCCGTGCGCGTGGTGTTCGATGACCCGCGCGGCTTCCGGGTGGAGCAGCGCCTGGTGACGCTGAGGACCGAGTGACGCATCCTCTCGACTTCATCAGGCGCTACCGGCTGGCGGCCATGGCGCTGCTCGCGTCGGCGAGCCTGCACGCCGCGGTGATGTTCGGCATGCCGTGGCGCATTGCCGCGTTGGAGCCCGCCGCGCCGGCCCACTACGAGGTGAGCCTGTGGGCCGCCCCATTGCCGGCCGCCCTGCCGCCGCCGGCCGCCCCCAAGCCGCGACCGCGCACCCGGCCGCCGGTGGTGCTGCCGAATGACGCGCTGGCCGCCCTGCCCGCTTCCACCCTGAGCGATGCGGGGGAAGCACTGTCGCCGCAGCTGCAAGCGCCGCCGGACATCCTCGCCCTCGCCCAGCCTGCGGCACCGGTCAAGGCGCTGGAGCCGGTCCCCTTCCCGGTCCAGGCGCTGCCAGCCGCCATCTCCATCGAATACCAGCTCACATCTGCCTTCGCCGACGGGAAGGCCACCTATCGTTGGGAGCGGGAGGGCGACCACTACCGCATCCGCGGTGAGGCCCAGGCCGAGGGGTTCTTCACCCTGTTCCTCGAAGGGCAGATCCTGCAGGAGAGCCGCGGCACCGTGGGTCCCGCGGGCCTGCGCCCCGAGCGCTTCTCGGAGCAGAAGCCCAACACGAGTGAGGAAGGGCTCACCTTCGACTGGTCGGGGCGAACCGTCACCTTCGAGCGCCGAGGCGAAAAGCACACCGGTCCGCTGGAGGACAACACGGTGGACTGGCTCTCGATGATCTTCCAGCTCGCGCACGTGCCCCCCCAATCGGGTGTCCAGGAGCTGCAGGTCTTCACACAGCGCAAGATGTACCGCTTCCGGCTCGAGGTGCTCGGGGTCGAGGAGATCCAGATCCCCCTGGGGCGCGTCCGCGCCCTGCACCTGCGGCACGAGGATCCGGCCAAGTCCGCCGAGGCGGTCGACGTGTGGCTGGGCGTCGACCAGCACTACCTGCCGGTCAAGCTGCGCTATCCGGTCGCACGCAACCGGCTGGTGGTGGAACAGGTGGCGACGCGCGTCGACCTCCCCGGCCGATGAACCTCAGCCGGGGACAACTCCAGGCGATCGTCGACGCCCTCACCGTCCTGCTTCCGGCGCGCTCGCCCGCCGACGTGGAGCTGAGCCGTTTCTTCCGCGAGCACCGGGAGCTCGGCCCGCGCGACCGCGCCCTTCTCGCAGACACCGTCTACGCGGCACTGCGCCGCCGGCGCCTGCTCGAGCACGTCACCCCGAACGCGACGCCCCGGGAAATCGCGCTCGCGTCGCTGGTGAAGCTCCAGGGCGTGGGCATCAGCCAGATCGAGTCGACCCTGAACGCCGAGGAGAAGGCCTGGCTCGCCGAGCTGAAGGCCCTCGACCTCGATTCCCTGCCCTTCCCGATCCGCGCCGACCTGCCCGACTGGGTGCTCGAGCGGCTACGCAGCCGCATGGGCGAGGACGAGGTGCTCGACCTCGCGCGCGGCCTGCAGCGCGGCGCTCCGCTCGACCTGCGCGTGAACAGCCTCAAGGCCCCGCGCGAGGCCGTCCTGGATCGCCTCGCCTACGACAACATCGAGGCCTCGCCGGCGCGCCTCTCGCCGCTGGGCGTGCGCCTGAAGGAAAAGCCGGCGCTCAACCAGCACCCCATGTTCCTGGACGGCGCGGTCGAGGTGCAGGACGAGGGCAGCCAGGTGCTGGGCCTGCTGGTCGAGCCCCGCCGTGGCGAGATGGTGGTCGACTTCTGCGCCGGCGCGGGCGGCAAGACGCTGCAGATGGGCGCCGCCATGGGGTCCAGCGGGCGCCTCTATGCCTTCGACGTCTCCGACAAGCGCCTCGCCAACCTCGCGCCGCGGCTCAAGCGCTCGGGCCTGTCGAACGTCTTCCCGCAGCGCATCGCGAGCGAGAACGATCCCAAGGTGAAGCGCCTGCGCGGCAAGATCGACCGCGTGCTCGTGGACGCGCCCTGCACGGGCCTGGGGACGCTGCGGCGCAATCCCGACCTCAAGACACGCCAGACGCCCGAGGGCCTGGTCGAGCTCAATGCCAAGCAGCGCGCCATCCTCGACGCGGCCGCCACGCTGCTCAAGCCCGGCGGGCGCCTCGTCTACGGCACCTGCAGCCTGCTCGCCGAGGAGAACGAGGAGATCGTGATGGACTTCCTCGCGCGCCATCCGGAGTTCTCGCTGGTGCCGGCGAAGCAGGTGCTCGAGCGCCAGGGCGTGAAGGTGGCCGGCAGCGAGGACTACCTGCACCTCTATCCGCACGTGCACGACACCGACGGCTTCTTCGCCGCCGTGCTGGAGCGCAAGAAGGGGAAGTGACGCCATGGCGCTGAACATCGACACTTCGCCGCTCTTCCGCTTCATCGACACCCTCACGGCCGACACGACGCCGGCGATCTGGCTCTGGCAGCTCGCCGTGGTCGCGATGGCCGCCACGATCGCCTGGTGCCTCTCGCATTTCCTCCTGCGGCGCGTGCAGCCGAGTGCACCCTGGAAGTTCGGCGAGGGGGAGTTTGCGCGCGTGGGCCTGCCTGTCTTCGCGTACCTGCTGCTCGTCATCGGGCGCGCTTTCCTTGCGCGGCACCAGCCGGTCACGCTGCTCGACATCCTCGCGGCGATCCTGGTCGCGGCCATGGCGCTGCGCATCGCCGTGCATGTCCTCGCTCACGTTCTCCCGCGCGGCGAGACACTGCGCAAGCTCCTTCGCACGCTCGCCTGGATAGTGTGGATCTGCGTGATCCTGCACGTGACGGGCCTGCTCCCCGAGGTGATCCAGGCCCTCGACGAGGTCGGCTTCAGCGGTGGCACGGGCAAGCAGCGCTACTCGTTGTGGCTGCTGATCCAGGGCGCGGCGGCGCTCGCCCTCACGCTCGCCATCGCCCTGTACGTCGCGCGCGTCACCGAGGGGCGCGTGATGGCCGAGCAGGCGTTGGACATGTCCACCCGGGTGGTCCTCTCCAAGCTCGTGCGCATCGCGGCGGTGTTCATCGCGGTCCTGGTCGCGCTGCCGCTCGTGGGCATCGACATCACGGCGCTCTCGATCTTCGGCGGCGCGCTCGGCGTGGGCCTGGGCTTCGGGCTGCAGAAGATCGCGGCCAACTACGTGAGCGGTTTCATCGTGCTGATCGACCGGAGCCTGCGCATCGGCGACACGATCCAGATCGGCGACCGCAAGGGCGAGGTGAAGGAGATCGCCTCGCGCTACACAGTGATCCGTGGCGGCGACGGCATCGAGTCGATCGTGCCGAACGAACGGCTGATCACCGAGATCGTCCAGCACCACACTTACAGCGACCCGAAGGCTTCGCTCGTGCTCGCGGTGACCGTGGCCTACGAGAGCGACGTCGAGCGCGCCTGCGCGCTGCTGCTCGAGATGGCCCGGCGGCAATCGCGCGCCCTCGCCGATCCGCCGTCGACCGCGCGCGTGAAAAGCCTCGGCGACCACGGCATCCAGCTCGAGCTCACCGTCTGGGTCGCGGACCCCTCGGCGGGCGAGGGCGACCTCAGGAGCGAGCTCTACAAGGACCTGCTGCGAACCTTCCGCGAGGGTGGAATCGTGATCGCCTACCCGCGCCGCGACGTGCACCTGATTCCTACGGTTGAAACCGAAGAAGGGGGCATCAAAACAGCGACTTAGCCATCCGTACTCCAACAGACAGACAATGCCCTTGGCGCGCGGGGTACAATTCATGGCTAACCGCTGGTCAAGCGGACTCCTAGAGGTGCACAGCGAATGTTCAGCGGACTGATCGACCTTCCCTGGTGGGGCTATTTCCTGGTCGGCCTCGTGCTGGTCCAGATCACCATCGCCGGCGTCACGCTCTACCTGCATCGCTGCCAGGCGCACCGCGCGCTGGACGTGCACCCGATCGTGAGCCACTTCTTCCGCTTCTGGCTCTGGCTCACCACCGGCATGATCACCAAGGAGTGGGCGGCGATCCATCGCAAGCACCACGCCAAGTGCGAGACCGAGGAAGATCCCCACAGCCCGCGCATCCACGGCATCAACAAGATCCTGTGGACCGGCGTGGTGCTGTACGTGAAGGAATCGCACAAGACGGACGTGATGGACCGCTACGGCCACAGCACGCCCACCGACTGGGTGGAGCGCAACGTCTACACGCCGCTCAACAAGTACGGCGTCGTGCTCACCGCGGCCATCGACCTGTTGCTCTTCGGCCCGATCGCCGGGACGCTCATCTACATCGCGCAAATCGGCTGGATCCCGTTCTGGGCCGCCGGCGTGATCAACGGCGTCGGCCACTTCTGGGGCTACCGCAACTTCCAGACCGAGGACGACAGCACCAACATCGTCCCGTGGGCGGCGTGGATCGGCGGCGAGGAGCTGCACAACAACCACCATGCCTATCCGACGTCGGCCAAGTTCTCGCTGCGCTGGTACGAGTTCGACCTTGGCTGGATGTACATCCGCATCCTGCAGAGCCTCGGCCTCGCCACGGTGCGCAAGCAGGCGCCGACGGTGAAGCTCGACCCGTCGAAATGGGAAGTCGACGCCGCCACGCTGCAGGCCGTGATCGCGCACCGCTTCGACGTGATGGCGAACTACGCCAAGTCGATGAAGCGCACCAGCCGCCTCGAGATAGAGCGCCTGCGCGCGAAGGGTCACGACTACGCGCCGGTCCAGGCGATCCGCAAGTGGTGGCATCGCGACCAGGCCGCCGTGCCCGCGCCGCTGCGCGCGCGCATCGCGCAGGTCCTGGAGACCAGCCCCGACCTCAAGACCGCCTGGTCGATGCGCGAAGAGCTCCAGCGCATCTGGGAGCGCTCGACACTTTCGACCGAGCAGCTCGTCACCCAGCTCAAGGACTGGTGCGAGCGCGCGGAGAAGACCAACATCCTGCCGCTGGTGGAGTTCTCGCACCGCCTGCGCAGTTACGCCTAGGACAACGGCGGCCAGCCCCGCAACCAGGCAACGGCAACGCCGGGGCCTGACACCAAAAAGCCCCGCTCCGGCGGGGCTTTTCATTCTGGCGTCAACGGTTAAACTAGTCCGCCCGTTGAACGACGGCTGCTACCCCAACTAGACCTTTTTGGAGGAACTGCACCATGCGGAGAATCATGCAGGGATTGATCGTTGCGCTTGCCGCGTTCGGCCTTGCGGCCGGCTCGGCGCTGGCCCAGAAAACCGAACCGGCCAAGCCGGCTGCGAAGGCTGCCACACCCGCTGCGGCGCCCGCCCCGGCGGCAGCGCCCAAGGCCGAGTTGATGGACATCAACAGCGCCTCGGAGAAGGAGCTCGCCAGCCTCAAGGGCATCGGCGAGGTGCGCTCCAAGGCGATCGTGAAGGGCCGCCCGTACAAGGGCAAGGACGAACTGGTGCAGAAGAAGATCATTCCCCAGAACGTCTACGACGACATCAAGGACCAGATCATCGCCAAGCAGGCCCCGGCCGCGGAGAAGAAGGCCGAAGCTGCGCCCAAGAAAGACGAAAAGAAGAAGTAACGAGCTTGCCCGCAAGGGCAGCGGGGCGGTCGTCGGAGCGGACGGAACGCCGCTCGACGACGCGAGACAAACCCCCGGTAACGAGCTTGCCCGCAAGGGCAGCGGGGCGGTCGTCGGAGCGGACGGAACGCCGCTCGACGACGCGAGATAAACCCCCGGAAACAAAAAAAAGCCCGCTTCGGCGGGCTTTTTCTTGGTGCCGTGGCAACCGCTACTTCAGTTTCGTTTCTTTGTAGGCCACATGCTTGCGGGCGACGGGATCGTATTTCTTGATCTCCATCTTGTCCGGCATGGTCCGCTTGTTCTTGGTCGTCGTGTAGAAGTGGCCGGTGCCGGCCGACGACTCGAGCTTGATCTTTTCGCGCATGGGGGCTCCTTAGACCTTCTCGCCGCGGGCGCGCATCTCGGCGAGCACGACGTCCAGGCCCTTCTTGTCGATGAGGCGCAGGCCCGCGTTGGTGAGGCGCATCTTCACCCAGCGGTTCTCGCCCTCGACCCAGAACTTGCGGTACTGCAGGTTCGGCAGGTAACGCCGCTTGGTCTTGTTGTTGGCGTGGGACACGTGGTGTCCGACTCGGGGGGCCTTCCCCGTGACTTGGCAAACGCGGGCCATCGTGAATCTCCGAATTCGGGGTGCTGAGTTGAACGAAAGACAGCGATTATAGCGTGCCGGACGACCTCCCTTCAAGCTGATTTGATTGGGGTTTTTGGGTCCCGGAGGGTGTGCACCGGCAGGCAGGGCGGGCCGTTTGGAGTATCAGCAGCCCAGCCGAGGGAGGCTACACTGCGGATCATAACCCACTGATTTTACAATAAATGTTTCAAAACATTGCAACAGCCCTGGCAACAACGAGGTCTATGGCGACGGCGAGATCGGCCTGCGCATCTCGCTCTCGCTCAGCCTGATGCGGCGCTAGCGACGTGCCCACGCTCCCCGTGAAGATTCTTCGTTTCGTCGCGGCGGTGTGCCTGTCGACCAGCACGGGCGTGTTCGCGTTCGGGTTGTCGCATCTCGTCCCCATGGTGTCGGTGGTCGAGTTCCACAATCGTTTCCTCGACCATTACTTTCTCAGCGCCGATCCCGCTGAAATTGCCGCGATCGAGGCCGGCGCCGCCGGTCCCGGATGGCAGCGCACCGGGTTCGGGTTCTCCGCCTGGGGGCTCAACGACCTGGGCCAGTCCTGCGCCGGCTGTGTGCCGGCAGCGCGCTTCTACGGGACGCCGGGCCTGGGGCCGAACTCGCACTTCTATACCGCGCAAGCCGACGAGGCCGCGGGCCTGCGCAACGCCGGCAGCGGCTGGACCTACGAGAAGGACGCCTTCCACACCTGGGTGCCTTCGGCGGACGGCACCTGCGCCTACGACCTCGTTCCCGTCTACCGGCTCTACAACGGCCGCTTGACGTTCAACGACAGCAACCATCGCTACGTGACGAGCCAGCGGGTCCGTGACGAGATGCGCGCGCGGGGATGGGCCGACGAGGGGGCGAGGTTCTGCGTGGCGTCGAAGGAAGAAATCCCGTTGAAGGCCTTCAGGGTCGAGATCCCCGTCACGAACCGCATCCTGCCGTCGGCCGAATGCGAGGACGAGTCGCGGGGGCTCGGAGCGTGCCTCGCGGTGAACAACCTGCCCGTGCCGGCGTTGCGGGCGGGGCCGTTCGACCAGATCGACAGCGGGAGCTTTGGCGCCGTGACCGGCGTGTACTCGACCGAGGTCTATTGGGCGGGCGGGGGCTACGGCACCACGCCCGAGATGCTTGCACAGGGCCTCTTCATGAACACGATCACCGGTCCCAACGGGCTGGCGAGCTGGTTCGGCATCCACATCGACACGCTCGGCCGCGAAGGGTCGAGCTACGCGAGCCTCAATCCGCTCTACCAGATGCGGACCTCGCACGGCTCCGGCCCCGACGAGCGTTTCTTCCCGTTCGCGCCGACCGGCTCGCCCTCGGAGACGGAGCTCTCGATCCAGTTCACCCTGTACGTGCGCCGCATCACCGTGCACGACGGCCAGAGCCACGCCTATGGGCATCCGACGCTCGAGTTCATCGACGCGCGCTCCGGCGAGCACCTCTACTTCACGGCGCTCGCCTACGGCAAGCCCAACGGGTCCGACTACCTGGCCCCGGACGTGGGGTCCGGGAAGGTGATCGTGGGCACCGAGTTCCGCAGCTCCACGCCCTTCGGCCGCAGCTTGCGGGCGAGCGCGCTGTCCACGCCTCCGGGCTTCGCGGGCGCGGCCAACGGCATCTTCGACTTCCGCATGGCGCGCGAGGAATTCCAGCGGGTCATCGACGCCGCGCGGACCGTGAACCCTCGCCTTTCTCCGGATCCGGCCGATTACCTCGTGGACAACTTCCATTTCAACAACGAGGTGGTCGGCAACGCCGAGATCGGGATGGGTCTCGGCCAGTTCAGCCTGCGGCTGGTCGCGCGGTCCTAGGGAATCTCGCGCCGCGCGCCTACGCCATTGGGCATGGCCGGGGGACGAACCCGCCCCGCGCGCGGCTGTCCCTCCCAGATGAAGCGAGGAAGCCTCGTACTCCCCTTTGCCACGCTCGCCTCGGCAGGTGTGCTGGCGGCGATCGAGCCGTCGGTCTCCGCCGACGCGGACACCATCCCGGCGAACGGATGCTGGGCCCGCCTCTACGAGCTTCCCGAGTTCAACGGCGACAAGCTCTCGGTCGTTGGACCCGTGGATCTATCCGCGGTGGGGCGGGCGGCCGGCCGCGAGTGGTCGGGCCCGCGCAGCCTGGAGCTCGGCCCTGGCGCGCGCCTCGAGGCGAAGGATGCTTCCGGCCGGAAGATCAGCCTGGCTCCCGGGCAGGATGTTCCGGACTTCCGCAATGCGGAGCCGCCGAACCTGCTGGAATCGCTGCGCGACCTGCGGATCTCCTGCTGAGCGTCAGATCAGCCCGCGCTCGGCGAACGAGAGGCACGCGCCGGGCGCCACGATGAAGTGGTCCAGCACCTTCACGTCCACCAGCGCCAGGGCCTCGGCGAGCGTGCGCGTGAGCGCCTGGTCCTGCAGGCTCGGCTCCGCCACGCCCGAGGGATGGTTGTGCGCCAGGATGACGGCGGCCGCGTTGTGCGCGAGCGCGTGCTTGACCACCTCGCGCGGATAGACGCTCGTCTGGGTGAGCGTGCCGCGGAAGAGTTGCTCGGCCACGATCACGCGATTCTGCGCATCCAGGAATACGCAGTAGAAGCACTCGTGCCCGAGATCCTGCATGCGCAGCCGCAGGTAGCCGCGCACCGCGGCGGGCGAGGTGAGGCTGTCGCGCGCGCGCATCTCCTCCGACAATGCTCGGCGCGCGAGCTCGGTTACCGCCGCGATCTGCGCGCTGCGGGCCACGCCTACGCCGTGCACCTCGCCGAGTTCGCCCTGCGCCGCGGAAAGCACGCGCGAAACCCGGCCGAAGCGGGCCAGCAGGTCGCGCGCGACATCCAGCGCGCTCTTGCCTCGCACGCCAGTGCCGAGGAAGAGCGCGATGAGCTCCGCATCGGAGAGCGCACCCGCCCCCTGCGCCAGCAATCGTTCGCGCGGCCGCTCGCCGGCCGGCCATCGGGCCATCGACATGCCACCCTCATAGGCGCGTAAAATGCGTTCATGGACAAGGTCTTAACTCGCCGATTGCTGCTGGGCGTCACGGGCGGCGTCGCCGCCTACAAAGTGGCCGAGCTTGCGCGGCTCCTACAGAGGAATAACGTGGACGTGCGCGTCGCGATGACCGACGCGGCCACGAAATTCGTCACGCCCGTGACCTTCCAGGCGCTCACCGGCAAGCCCGTGGCCACGGACCTGTGGGATGCATCGGTGCCGAACAACATGGCGCACATCGAGCTTTCGCGCGGCGTGGATGCGATCGTCGTGGCGCCCGCCACCGCCGACTTCCTCGCCAAGCTCGCGCACGGGCTCGCCGACGACCTGCTCTCCACGGTTTGCGTCGCGCGCAACTGCCCGCTGCTGGTCGCCCCCGCGATGAACGTCGAGATGTGGGAGAGCCCCGCGACGCAACGCAACGTGGCGCAGCTGCGCGCCGACGGGGTCTTGATCCTGGGACCGGCCTCCGGCGACCAGGCCTGCGGCGAGGTCGGCATGGGTCGCATGAGCGAACCCGACGAGCTGCTGCAGGGCATCCTCGCGTTCCTCGCGCCCAAGCGCCTTGCCGGCCGCAAGGTGGTCGTCACCGCCGGGCCCACCTTCGAAGCGATCGACACGGTGCGCGGCATCACCAACCTGTCCTCCGGGAAGATGGGCTACGCCATCGCGGAGGTCGCCGCGACTCTCGGCGCCGACGTCACGCTGGTGAGCGGCCCCACCGCGCTGCCGCGGCCCACGAACGTGCACTTCGTCTACGTGACCAGCGCCGCCGAGATGGCCAACGCCGTGAAGGCGCACGTCGGCGGGACGGATTTCTTCTTCAGCGTCGCGGCCGTGGCCGACTACACGCCGGTCACGCGCTCCAGCCGCAAGCTCAAGAAGTCCTCGGAAGAGATGCAGATCCAGTTGAAGCCCACCGAGGACATCCTCGCGCACGTCGCCGCCCTGCCCGACGCGCCCTTCTGCGTCGGCTTCGCCGCCGAAAGCGAGGACCTCGCGCAGTACGCGCAGGCCAAGCGCGTGCGCAAGAAGATCCCCATGATCGTCGCGAACCTCGTGCAGCACGCCATCGGCAAGGAGGAGAACGAGGTCACCATCTATGACGACGGCGGCGCGCACCATCTCGCGCGCGCGCCGAAATCGAAGATCGCGCACAGCATCGTCGACCACGCGATCGCGCTCGCCGAATCGCGCTCGCCGGACGCAACCGTCACCCCGCTCAAGCAGGTCTCCTGAAAACACTCGACATCAAGGTCCTGGATCCGCGGATCCGGGACCAGCTCCCCGCTTACGCCACCGGCGGCTCCGCCGGCCTCGACCTGCGCGCCTGCATCGAGGCGCCGATCACGTTGAAGCCCGGCGATACCTCGCTCGTGCCCACCGGCATCGCCATCCACCTCGACGACCCCGGCCTGGCGGCGGTGATCATTCCGCGCTCGGGCCTGGGCCACAAGCACGGCATCGTGCTCGGCAACCTCGTGGGCCTGATCGATTCCGACTACCAGGGACAGCTCATGGTGTCGTGCTGGAACCGCGGGCGCGAGCCCTTCGAGGTGAAGCCGCTCGAGCGCATCGCGCAGCTCGTGATCGTGCC
>Ga0111539_10002042_pt1 | contig 26987 bp, 32 predicted proteins | sample RhiMethybrSRZTD1_FD_79667 | JGI IMG/M metagenome (GOLD analysis project Ga0111539, IMG submission 79667) | Populus rhizosphere microbial communities from Tennessee, USA - Rhizosphere MetaG P. TD hybrid SRZTD1 (version 2) (version 2) | ecosystem: Host-associated > Plants > Roots > Rhizosphere >...
CATGGAGAGCCTGCTCGCGTTTCTCGCAGTCTCCGCGCTCGTGATCGTGACCCCCGGCCAAGACACGGTGCTCACGGTTCGGAGCACGCTTCTCGGAGGTCGCCGCGCCGGCGTGCTGACCGCGCTTGGCGTCTCGACCGGCCAGGCGGTGTGGACGCTGGCGGCGAGCGCTGGGATCACGGCCCTTCTCCTCGTCTCCGAGCCGGCCTTCCTCGCGGTCAAGCTGGTCGGGGCGGTCTACCTCGTCTTTCTCGGCATGCAGATGCTCGTGTACGCGATCGGGCGTTCGGGCGCGACGACCGGTTTCGTATCCAGCGGCACTCTCGCGCCGGCGAGGGCGTACCGCCAGGGCGTCGTCTCGAACCTGGGCAACCCGAAGATGGCCGTCTTCTTCACGAGCCTCCTGCCCCAGTTCGCGCCCGAATCTGGGCCTCGCTTCGCCACGTTTCTCGCGCTCGGGCTGTGCTTCTGCGTTATGACGTCAACCTGGCTGACTGCGTACGCCTTCGCGGTCGCCCGGGCGAAGAACGTCTTCCAGCGGCCAAGAATCCGCCGCGTGGTGGACGGCGTCACGGGCTCGGTGCTCGTGGCGCTCGGGCTCCGGCTCGCATCCGAGGAGCGCTAGAGCGGCTTCTCGAAGCAGATGCTGAGCTCGTCGTCGACGTACGGACCGTAGCGCGGGATCTCTTCGAAGCCGGAGGAGCGGTAGAGGCCGAGCGCCTCGGCCTGGCGGGTGCCTGTCTCGAGGCGCACGCGGCGATAGCCGAACCCTCGCGCCTCGCCCTCAAGGGCGTCGAGCATGCGCCGCGAGAAGCCGGCGCCACGGTGGTCGGGCGCGACGTACATCCGCCGGATCTCGGCCGTCTCGGCGTCGTAGCGGCACACGCCTCCGCAGGCGACGTCGGCGTCGTCGACCGACCCGATCAGAAATGCGCCGGCGGGCGGCTCGAAGTCGGAGGCCGGCGGCTCGCGACCGGATCCCGGCCTGCCGTGGCGCTCGAGCAACTCCGCCGCGAGCGGGCCGGTCAGCGCCCGGGCCGCGTCGCTGCCGTAGGTCTCGCGCCGGATCTCGATGCGGCGAGGGTACCGTTCCGCCTCCATGGCCGTCGACCGTCCTTTGAAGCTCGGGGAGCTCCTCGCCGAGGCCGTCCGCCTGTACGGCGAGCGGCTCTGGGCGGCGGCCGGCGTCGGTCTCTTTCTCGCGGGAGCCCTCTTGCTCGCGAGCCTGCTGGGCCACCTGCTCGTCGTCATCGCGATCGTCGCGCCTGCCGTCACGGTCAGCTACTCGGTGGCGGTACGCCTGGCGCTCGGTGATCCCGCGCGGGAGGCCTGGGCCCAGGCGGGCCTCCGTGCTCCCATCCTCGCCCCGCTCACGGTCGTCGTCTCCGTTCCCTTCGTGCTCGGGATCGTGGACGTGCTCATCCTCTTCTTCTCGGTCGCCTGGCTTTCCTTCGTCGGCCTGGCGATCCCGGTCGCGATGATCGAACGCGCGCCCCAGGCGACCTCATGGTTCGGCCGAGTCGGCTTCGCGCTCACCCGCGCCACCGACCTCGCCCGCGCCGAGTTCCTGCACGTGCTCGGCGTGAGCGCGGCACTCGTCGTCATCTACGCGCTGCTCGGCCCGATCCTCGCCGTGCTTCTCACCGGCTTCGCCGACAACGGGAACCTGGCCGCGACCGTGATCGCGAACGGCGTCCTCGGCCCCTTCTTCTTCCTCGGGCTCAGCGTGCTCTACTTCGAGCAGAAGGCGCGCATCGCGAAGCTTGGCGCCGGCCCGGCCGACCGCTAGCGTAGGGCGCGGTGCGCGTCACGCTCTTCGTCCCGTGCTACGCGGACACGCTGGCACCGAACGCGGCAATCGCGACGGTCACGATCCTCGAGCGGCTCGGGCACGACGTCGTCTACCCGGAGGAGCAGACCTGCTGCGGCCAGGTGCACGGGAACAGCGGATATTTCCGCGAGGCGCTTCGCTTGGCCGAGCGGTTCGTCGACGTCTTCGCAGACGCCGACCTCGTCGTCGCTCCATCCGCTTCCTGCGTCGGGACCGTCCGCCATCTCTACGCCCGCCTGGCCCGTCGCGCAGGGAAGGTCGAGCTCGCAGAGCGGTTCGAGGCCCTCGGCGCGAGGGTCTTCGAGCTCTCCGAGGCGCTGACGGGCCCACTCGCGCCGGGGGACGCCGGGTCGTTCTTCCCCCACCGGGTCACGTACCACCCGACGTGTCATTCCCTGCGGGCGCTGCGCGTCGGTGACGCGCCGCTGCGGCTGCTCGAGGCCGTCGAAGGGATCGAGCTCGTGCCGCTGCGAAGGGCGGAGGAGTGCTGCGGCTTCGGAGGGACATTCGCGGTGAAGAACGCCGACACGTCGGCCGCCATGCTGGCCGACAAGGTCGCCGCCATCGAAGCGACGGGCGCCGAGGCGTGCGTCGCCGTGGACGGATCCTGCCTCCTCCAGATCGGGGGCGGGCTCGCGCGGTCCGGATCCGCCGTGCAGGCTCTTCACCTCGCCGAGGTCCTGGCAGGAGCTCGGAGCGAATGACCGCGATCAGGCCGTTCCCCGACGCGGCGCGCGAGGGGCTCGCGAACTCGCAGCTTCGGTCCAACCTGGCCCGGGCGACGGGGACGATCAGGGACAAGCGCCGCACCGTCGTCGAGGAGACTCCGGACTGGGAGGAGCTTCGCGAGGCAGGCCGTGCGATCAAGGCGCGCACGCTGGCCGCGCTCGACGAGCACCTCCTCGTGCTCGAGAGAGCCGTCGAGTCGGCGGGCGGCCAGGTCTGGTGGGCGCGAGACGCCGCCGAGGCAAACGAGGCGGTGGCGCGGATCGCCCGCGGGCACGGCGTCACCGAGATCGTCAAGGTGAAGTCGCTCACCACCGACGAGCTCGGGCTGAACGAGTATCTCGCGGGCCAGGGGATCGACGCGGTCGAGACCGACCTCGCCGAGCTCATCCTGCAGCTCGACGGCGACTGGTCCTCGCACATTCTCGTTCCGGCGCTCCATCGGAACCGGCACGAGATCGCCGAGCTCTTCCGCAGGACGATCGACCGCGAGGTCGGCGACGAGCCGGCCGCGCTGGCCGAGGCGGCGCGGACGTACCTGCGGAAGAAGTTCCTCGCCGCGCGCATGGGCGTGAGCGGTGCCAACTTCCTGGTCGCCGAAACGGGCACCGCCGTCGTCGTCGAGTCGGAGGGCAACGGCCGCATGTGTACGACGCTGCCGCCTGTGCTCGTCACGGTCGCGGGCATCGAAAAGGTCGTTCCCCGCTGGGACGACCTCGAGGTCTTCCTCCAGCTCCTGCCGCGGTCCTCGACCGGGGAGCGGATGAATCCGTACACGTCGCTCTGGAGCGGGACGAGGGCCGGGGAAGGACCCTCGGAATTCCACCTCGTCCTCGTCGACAACGGGCGCACCCGCGTTCTCGCCGACGAGGTCGGGCGCGGCGCGCTCGCCTGCATCCGGTGCAGCGCCTGCCTGAACGTGTGCCCGGTGTACGAGCGGACCGGCGGGCACGCCTACGGCTCGATCTATCCGGGGCCGATCGGGGCGATCCTCACTCCTCAGCTCGTCGGGATCGAGAATGCGGCCACGCTTCCGTACGCGTCGAGCCTCTGCGGCGCCTGCTACGAGGCCTGCCCCGTGAAGATCGACATCCCGGACATCCTCGTCCACCTGCGCGGGCGCGCCGTCGAGGCGGGGACCGAGCCGGCCTCCGAGCGCGTCGCGATGCGCGGCCTTGCGCACACCTTTGCGAGCCGGCGCGCGTACGAGAGCGCCCAGCGACTCGGCCGAGGAGCGCTTCGGCTCGTTCCCTGGGCACGCGTCGGCCCGCTCCGAGCGTGGGGGCGGGCGCGGGATCTGCCCTCCCGAGAGCCCCGGACCTTCCGTGGGTGGTGGCGGGCAAGGTGAGCTCGGCGCGTGAGGAGATCCTCGGCCGCATCCGTGCCGCGATCGAGAGCGCGCCCGCTCCGCCCGCGGTCGAGGCGCGCGCCTACAGGCGGTCAGGCGCGCTGGATCGGGAGGCGCGCGTGGCGCTCTTCTGTGAGCGGGCGTCCGAGTACTCGGCGACGGTGATGCGGTGCGCGCCGGCCGAAGTCGCCGGGCGGATCGGCGAGATCTGTGCTGAGCGCGGGATGGCGCACCTGCTCGTCTCGGCGCTGGAGGATTGGAACCCACAACCGGTCGGGGTCGAGCTGCTTCCGGACGCGGATCTCTCCGTCTCCGAGCTCGACTCGGGAGCCGGGGTGATGACCTCCTGCGCCGTGGCCATCGCGGAGACGGGCACCGTGGTGCTCGACGGCGGACCGGGACAAGGGCGGCGGGCGCTGACGCTCGTCCCCGACGTCCACCTGTGCGTCGTGCACGTGGAACGGATCGTCGAGCTCGTCCCCGAGGCGGTCGCCCGCCTCACCCGGTCGGCGCGGGAGGGCCGAGCGTTGACCTTCATCTCCGGGCCCTCGGCCACCGCCGACATCGAGTTCGACCGGGTCGAAGGCGTGCACGGCCCGCGCGACCTCGTCCTACTCGTCGTCGACGAGGCTCAGCCGTAGATCGCGGCGCCGGTCCCGAGGTCGAAGAAGTGGATCCGCTCCGGCTTGACAGCGAGCGCGATCTGGCCCCCGACGTCCGCTCGGCTGGCCGCGTCGAGGCGCGCCAGGAGGACGGGTCGCCGCTCCTGGGATTCGTTCCGGAGCTCTTCGACTGCGGTCTGGTCGGCGTCCGCTGCGATCTCCAGCACCTCGTCCGTGATGACGGGCTTGCCCTCCACCGCCACGTGGACGAGGCGCTCCGAGCCGAGAGACTCCGCGAAGAGCACCTCTCCCTGCAGGCGCGCCTGCTCGCCGCCGAGGAGCGCGGCATCCTCGAGGTACTCGGGTCTGAGCCCGACGGCGACCTGCTTGCCCGCATAGGTCGCGAGCGCGGGCCTGGCCGTCACGACGGCTTCGGGCACTGGGAGCTCCTGCGCCCCGACCCTGACGACGAGCCCGTCGCCGTCGCGAGACAGGTCTCCCTCGACCAGGCCCATGGCGGGGCTCCCGATGAAGGTCGCGACGAAGAGGTTGGCGGGCCGGTCGAAGATGGTCTGGGGAGCGTCCGTCTGCTGCAGCTCGCCCTTGCGGAGCACGGCCACGCGGTCACCCATCGTCATCGCCTCGACCTGGTCGTGGGTGACGTAGATCGTGGTCGCATCGAGCTCGTGCTGGATGCGTGCGATCTCTGCGCGCATCTGGACGCGTAAGCGTGCGTCGAGGTTGGAGAGCGGCTCGTCCATCAGGAACACCTCGGGCTGGCGGACGATCGCCCTGCCCATGGCGACTCGCTGCCGCTGGCCGCCCGAGAGCTGGCGGGGCCGCTTCTCGAGGAGGTCGGTGAGGCCGAGCACCCGGCTGATCTCCACGACGCGGTCCCGGATCGTGCCGCGCGGCTCCTTTCGCATCTTGAGGCCGAACGCGATGTTGTCGTACACGCTCATGTGCGGGTAGAGCGCGTAGTTCTGGAAGACCATCGCCACGTCGCGGTCCCGGGGCTCGAGGTCGTTGACCACGCGGTCGCCGATCGAGAGCTCGCCCTCGGAGATGTCCTCGAGACCGGCGACCATCCGGAGCGCTGTCGTCTTGCCGCACCCCGAGGGCCCGACGAGGACCATGAACTCGCCGTCGGCGACCTCGAGGTCGAGGTTGTCGACGGCTTTCGTGCCGTCGCCGTAGACCTTGCTGACGGAGTCGAACCTGACTCGGGCCATCGTTAGGCGAGCTCCTCCATGGTGGCTCGGAGGATTGTGCCGAACGTCGCGCCTCCGTCGAGCCGGAGGGCTTCGCCGGCGGCGGCCGCCTCCTCGAGGTTCCGCTTCGACACCCAAGGCTCGACCCCGAGGGCATATGCGCCCCTGAGCGGCATGGCGCTCGCGCCGCCGTAGGGCTGCCAGGAGACGATCCAACGGAAGACGTCCGGATCCCAGGTGAGGCGAAACCCGAGCCCGAGCCGCGGGTTCTCGACGCTCGCCCAACCGCCCGCGAGATCGGTGAGATAGACGTCGTCGTGGCTTTCGGCCTCGGGCCCCGGCACGTCGCCGAGGTCTGCCTCGCCGCCGTCGCGAAGACGCGCGTGCGGCCAGCTCGAGCGCTGGGCCGGCACGAGACGAGCCGTGTCCTCCCACATCTCCGGGATCGTCTCGATCGTCCGGGCGGAAACGCGGAGCCTGCACCCCTTCTCGAGAAACGGTGGCCCGACGACGCAATGGTGTCCCCAGACGAAATGCGCCGGCTCGACCCCTTCGTTTGTCACGCTCTCCTCGAGAACGAGCGTCGTGCGTTCGAGCCGCATCGTCCGGGTCAGCCGCAGCGGCACGGTTCGGCAGCGGACCGTGCAGAGAAGCGCGTCGCCGCCTCGCTCACAGCTCCACGGAACCGTGGCGACCTCGCCGTGGAAGGGGATCGTCTCGCCGCCGTACGTGCACGGGTCGCCCGCGCTCGGAAAGAGCTCCTGCCAGCCGCCCCCGTAGTTCTCGAGGAACGCGTGGCCGTCGCTTCCCTCGCGCGGCTCCGAACCGGCCGGCTGCAGCCCCCACGGCGCGCGGAAGAGCGGGTCGACGCCGGTGGCCTTGTGCGCGAAGCCGACGATGTCCGCGCCCTTGTCCGGAAGGATCGTGACGCGGAGCTCCTCGTTTTCGAGGACGAGCTCGGCCCAGTCCGACCGGCTCACTCGGCGGGCAGCGTCTCGAGGATGTACCAGTTCGCCGTGAGGCCGCAATCGACGGTGAGGTTGATCCCGGTGACGCCCGAGGCGTCGTCCGAGGCGAGGTAGGCGAACGCGCCGGCGACCTCCTCGGGCCTGACCAGCCGTTTCATCGGCACGCGGTCGAAGTGGTGCAGCAGGTACTCCATCATCTTCGGGCCGACCGCCCGCTCCGTCATGTCCGTGTGCGTGAAGCCCGGGCTGACCGCGTTCACGCGAATGCCGTGAGGGGCGAGCTCGAGGGCCATCGTCCGGTTCAGGCCGAGGAGGCCCGCCTTGGAGGCGTTGTAGCTCGCGAAGGGCCCGTCGCCGCCGGACGCGTCGATGGAGGCGTTGTGGAGGATCACTCCGCCCCCGCGCTCGGCCATCGTCCGCGCGACTCGCTGCGACATGAGGAACGGCCCTTTCAGGTTCGTGGCGACGACCGCGTCCCAGTTGCCCTCCTCCATCTCCAGGAACGGGGTCTCGTCGTCGATGCCGGCGTTGTTGACGAGGACGTCGATCCGCGCCCAGCGCTCGAGCGCCGCCGCGACGATGCCCTCGACGTCCTCGGCGACGGAGACGTCGGCCGTGTGCGCGAATCCGCGCCCGCAGAGGACGACGGTCTCCTCGAGGGGCTCGAGGGTGCGGCCCACGCACATGACGTCGGCGCCCTCGGAGGCGAAACGCTCGGCGATGGCGCGCCCGATTCCGCGGCCGGCGCCGGTCACGATCACGCCCTTGCCGTCGAAGCGGGCCATCAGCCTTTCACTGCTCCCGCCGTGAGCCCGCGGATGAAGAAGCGCTGCCCGAAGAGGTAGAGGAGGATCATCGGCAGCGAAGCGAGCAGCATCCCCGCCATCGTCACCGGCACGTCGAGGTTGTACCTGTTCTGGAACACCGTCACGCCGACCATCAGCGTCTTGAGGCGGTCCTCGGGCAGGAAGACGAGGGCGATCAGGAGCTCGTTCCAGACCCAGAGCGCGTTCACGACGACGAGCGTGACGAGCGCGGGAACCGAGAGCGGCAACACGATGCGCAGAAGGATCCCGAGATTTCCGGAGCCGTCGACGAGCGCGGACTCGACGAGCTCGTGCGGGATCGAGCGGAAGAAGTTCGTGAGGAGGTACACGGAGAAGGGGAGGGTGAGCCCTGCGTAGATGAGGATCACGCCCTGGTAGGTGCTCACGAGGTGCAGGTCGGTGAAGAAGATGAAGAGCGGGATCAGCATCACGACCGGCGGTACGACCATGAGCGCCACGTTGACGGAGAGGAAGACGTGGCGCCCCCGCCAGCGCATCCGCGCGACCGCGAACGCGGCGAGCGCGGCGAACGCCGTCGAGAGGATGACGGAGCCGAGCGTGAGGATGACGCTGTTCTTGAACCACGTGCCGAACGCGCCGCCGTCCACCGCCTGCGAGAAGTTCCCGAACGAGATCGGCCACGGCAGCGAGTACGGGTTCGCCAGGTAGTCGGCCCGCGTCTTGAACGCGGTCGTGACCATGAAGAAGATCGGGTAGAGCGCGAGCCCACAGGCGACGACGAGGAGCACGTGGCGCATGAACGCCGCGAGGCGCACGCGCTGCCGCCTTCGGGGGCGGGCCGACGGGGAGGCGGCCGCGACCGCATCGTGGCTCGTCACGCGGTCACCTCCTCGTCACTGCGCCGCGAGTTGAACCAGAAACGGATGCCGATGAGGATCGTCGTGGCGCCGAGGAGGAGGACGGCCACCGCGGAGGCCATCCCCGGGAGCGAGTTGCGAAGCCCCTGGTTGTAGATGTAGAGCTCGAGGATCGTGGTCGACGTGCCGGGCCCCCCGGACGTAAGCGTGTAGACGTACGCGAAGACCCAGGCCAGCATCGTGATCGACGCGACGACGACGTAGAACTCGATCGTCCCGCGGAGCTCGGGAAGGATCACGTAGCGGAGCCGGTTCCACCAGCTCGCTCCGTCGATGCGGGCGGCCTCGAGCGGCTCCTCGCTCATCGAGAGCAGGCGGGCGAGGAAGAGGATGATCCCGAACCCGACCTCCCGCCAGATGATCACCGCCATCACCGTCCAGAGGGCCAGCCGTTCGCTGCCCAGCCAGTCGAGCGCCAGCCCGTCGAGCCCCATGCCGCGGAGGATCGAGTTGACCACGCCGTTCAGGGAGAAGAGGTAGCTCGCCACGATGCCGACGATCGGGACGGCGAGGATGTACGGGATGAAGAGGATGCTGCGGTAGAGCTTCCAGCCACGCATGCGCTCGTAGAGGAGCACCGAGACGACCACGGAGATGAACAGGAGAACCGGAACGGCGAGCAGGAGGAGCGCGCTGTGCTTCGCCGCGTCGCGGAAGGTGGGATCCTCGAACACGAGGCGGTAGTTGAGCGTGCCGACCCGTGGCCCGGTCGACCCGCGAATCAGGCGCGTCGAGAAGTCGATCACCTTCACGATCGGGTACGCGAAGATCAGCGCGAGGAGGGCGGTCGCCGGCGCGACGTAGAGGTATGGGACCCAGGGGCGGGTCCTCAGCATGGCGCTCCCGCCCCCGATTCGGCGAGCAAGCCCGAACTCATCCGTTCAGGTCCTGCCCCCACTTCGTGTAGTTCTCGACCATGTCGGGGTTCTGCTTCTTCCACGTCTCGGTGACGTCGTGCGCGAGATCCCCTGCCTCCTCGCCGGTCATGTCGCCCGCGAGGATCTTCTGCGAGGCGATGAACATCGCGTCGGTCCAGAACTTCGTCGGCATGAGGTCGGCGATGTAGGCGTTGTGGTCGCCGGCGACCCACTTCTCTTGGATCGCCTTGATCAGCGGGTCGTCCACGACGCTCGCGTCGAAGGTCGTGTTCGCCGGGATCTGCTGCGAGAGCGTCCACATCGCCTGCACGCGCTCGGGTGAGTGCATGAACTCGAGGAACTTGGCCGCCACGTCCTGGTTTTGGCCCTTGGCCGGGATGCCGAAGCCCTGCGTGTCGAGGATCGGGATCCCCGCCATCGCGCCCGTGCCGAACGTCGGCATGACGAAGTACCCGACGTTGTCGGCTCCGAGCTGCTTCTGGTTGTTCGGGATGTCCGGCGTCGTGTCGAGCGCCATCGCAGCTTTCTTCGTCTGCATCAGCTGGATGCCCTGGTAGAGCTGGAGCGAGTTCACGTCGTCGTTGATGTAGCCCGCCTCCTTCAGCTCCTGGAGCTTGACCCAGTGCTCGTGGTACTTGGGCTCGCGCCAGTCGAGGTTCCCGATGAAGAGGTTGAGCGCGTCCGCAGGCGATTCGAGGTTCTGCGTCAGGGTGTTGACGAGGTACCACTCGCCGAAGAATCCGTCCTTCACGCCCGCGCCGATGGGCTGAACGCCGGACGACTTGAGCTTGTCGCATGCCGACATGAAGGAGTCCCAGTCCTGCGGCGGGTTGTCGGCGTCCAGGCCGGCCTGATCGAAAAGCTCCTTGCTGTAGGCGATCCCGAAGCCGATCGAATAGAAGCCGACGCGATACTGCTTGCCCTCGAAGACGGAGAGCTGGGTGGCGCCCGAGTCGGCGAGCACCTGGTCGGAGACGAGGCCGTTGAGCGGCGCGATGTAGCCGAGCCAGACGTTCTCCATGTGGTAGATGCCGTTGAAGAGGAACTGGATGTCCGGCGGATGACCCGCGGCCGCGGCGTTCGTGAACTGCGGGATGACGTTGTCCGTCGACATCAGCGTCGGTGCGATCGTGTTCCCGGTGTTCGCCTTGAACTTCGCGACCGTGTCCTGCATCCACTTCTGGATGCCGACCGCCTCCTGTTGGCCCCACCACCACATCTTCAGGGTGGCCGGACCGCCGCCACTGCTCGAATTGCTGCTCCCGCCGCACGCGGCGAGGAGCGGGCCCAGGCTTGCGGCCGCGAGGCCTCCTGCCCCGTATTGGAGAAGTTGTCGCCGTGAGAGTGGGCGCTCGAAGTGCTCCATTCAGACCTCCGGGGGCTCGCAGGGGCGCAAAGAGTGGTCAGACCACTGACAGGTGCGCGGACCCTAAGACGCTGGCCGCGACGCTGTCAAATCTCCCTCTATCTCGGCGAGCGCTTGACGGCTGGAGCCGGAGGGCAGTACCGTCGGACGGTCGATTGGTCAGACCTCTGTCCGTGCGAATCCTCGTTACAGACCAGAACTTCGGCGACGGCGCGGAGATCGAGCGGCGCCTCGTCCAGGCGGCCGGCGGCGAGCTCGTCCTCGAAGACTGCAAGAGCGAGGCCGACGTCGCGGAAGCCCTGGAGCGGCACCGCCCCGATGCGCTCCTCGTCCAGTTCGCGCCGATCGGCGAGCGCGCCCTTCGGGACGCGAACGGGCTCGCCGGCATCGTGCGCTACGGGGTCGGGGTCGACAACATCGACACCCGGGCGGCGGAGGCGCACGGGATCGCGGTGGGGGCCGTGCCCGACTACTGCATCGAGGAGGTCGCCGATCACACGATCGCCCTCCTGCTTGCCGTGGAACGGGGAATCGTCGCACTCGCCGCCCAGACACGCGCGGGCGGCTGGGACTTCCGGGCTGCCGGCCGCGTGAGGCGGCTGCGCGGGCTCACGCTCGGATCGGTCGGCTGGGGACGCATCGCTCGCGCCGTCGCAGCCCGGGCGGAGGCTCTCGGGCTGCGCGTCGTGCCGCACGATCCCGCCTACCCGGAGACGCTCTCCCTGGAGGACGTGCTGCGCCAGGCCGACATCCTCACGCTGCACGTCCCGCTCACGGACGCCACGAAAGGGCTCGTCGGGGAGCGAGAGCTCGCGATGCTCCCCGAACGCGCCGTCGTCCTCAACGCAGCGCGAGGGGGCCTCGTCGACGAGGACGCCCTCGTCGCGGCGCTCGCGAGCGGCCGTCTGGGCGGGGCCGGCCTCGATGTCCTCGCAGGCGAGCCGCCTCCCCCCGACCATCCGCTGAGACGAATCGAGAACGTTGTCCTCACCCCACACGCGGCGTGGTACTCCGAAGCGGCGGTCGTGGAGCTCCGCGAGCGGGCCGTCGCGACCGCGCTCGAGCTGGTCCGCGCGTGAGCTCCCCGGCGACTGCCAGGCGAGACGCCGCCAAGCAGGCGGTCGACCGCCTGCGCGACCTGATCGTCCAGGGCGAGTTCTCCGCCGGGGAGCGGCTCCCACCGGAACGCGTGCTCGCCCGCGAGCTCGGCGTCTCCCGCTCCACCTTGCGCGAGGCGATTCGGGCGCTCGTGGTCATGAACGTGCTCGTCTCGCGTCACGGCGACGGCACGTACGTCTCGTCGCTCGAGCCAGACCTGCTCGCCGAGCCGTTCGAGCTCATGGTCTCGCTCTCGGACGAGTCGCTCTTCGATCTCTTCGAGGTGCGCCGCGTCCTCGAGACCGCCTGCGCCGGTCTGGCGGCGGAGCGCATCAGCGACGAGGAGCTCGTCCAGTTCGACCGCATCCTCGAACACAGCGAAGCTGCGCGCGACGATCCGGAGGAGCTGCTCGACCGCGACGTCGAGCTGCACGCGGCAATCGTGAGGGCCACGCGCAACCCGCTCCTCATCCGGATCATGAGCGGGGTCGGGGCGCTCGCGCTCGCGGGGAGGCGACGCACGATGAGCCTTCCCGGCGTCGCCGACCGCAGCCTGGCCGACCACGCGCGAATCGTGAGCGCGCTCCGGCGTCGTTCGCCGGAGACCGCGCGCGCGGCCATGAAGGCGCACCTGGCGCACGTGGAGGAGTCCTTCCGTGAAAGCGGCTCGCCGTGAACGGGCGGCTCGAAGGGAAGCGCTGCCTCGTCACCGGAGGCGGGAGCGGCGTCGGCCGCGCCGTTGCCCGCCGCTACGCGGCCGAGGGCGCGCTGGTCGTCGTGTCGGGCCGGACGAGCGAGCGCCTGGACGAGACCGCCGCAGGGATCGAGTCCATCACCACCTGCCCCGGGGACGTCGGTTCCGAGGGGGACGTGCAGCGCATGGTCGACGCCGTGCTCGAGCGCCACGGCGGGCTCGACGTCGTCTTCCACGCGGCCGGGGTTCTGCGACGCCACGAGAAGCTGGAGGAGACGGACCTGGCGACCTGGGAGCAGGATGTGGCGATCAACCTCACCGGGGCCTACCTCGTCTCGCGCCTGTCCATCCCGCACCTGAGAGAGGCGCGTGGGACGCTGATCCTCGTCGGGAGCCAACTGGCGCACATCTCCTCACGCGGCTATCCGACCTACTCCGCCACGAAGCACGGCGTCCTCGGGCTCGTCCGCTCGCTCGCGCTCGACCTGGGGCCGGACGGGGTGCGCGTGAACGCGCTCTCCCCGGGGGTGATCGAGACCGACATGGCCTATATCGGCCGGGACTTCGCCGCCATGCGCGACCAGGTCGCGGAGACGATCCCGCTCCGCCGCGTGGGCGTTCCCGAGGACATGGCCGGCCCGGCGGTCTTCCTCGCGAGCGAGGACTCGGCCTGGATGACCGGCCAGTCCCTCATCGTCGACGGGGGCTTCACGACGCAGTGACCTACGATCCCCGCCAGGTGACGGAGACGCCGTTCGGCGCGCCGCTCGTCCCTCGTTTTCCCCTGCGCATGCGCGACACCGAGATCCTCACCGTCGTCTACCGCACCGACGCGGAGGCGGCCGACCGGCTCCTGCCCGCGCCGCTCGAGCTCCTCGGCGACCTCGTGCTGGTGCACCTCTACCGCATGCACGACGCGGACGTCTTCGGCCGGTACGGCGAATCGGCAGTGCACCTACCGGCCCGCCACCCGGCGAGTGGAACCGAAGGCGCCTATTCGCCGTTCTTGTTCGTCGAGTCCGACGGGGCGATCGCGGCAGGCCGGGAGATCTACGGCCAGCCCAAGAAGCACGGCGAGATCGAGCTCCGTTCCCGGGACGGGACGCTCGTGGGCCGGCTGAGCCGCGACGGGGCGCCCGTTCTCACGGTCACGACCGCCTACCGTGAGACGCCGGGTGCCCCCGAGGACCTCGAGCGGCACGCCTCCTTCCGCACGAACATCAACCTGAAGGTCGTGCCCGCGGTGGACGGCTCAGGTGCCGCAATCCGGCAGCTGACGGCCCGCGAGTTCGCCGACGTGAGCATCAGCGAAGTGTGGAAGGCGCCCGCGGCCGTCGAGATCGTCCCGAACGACCAGGCCCCGCTGCACCTCCTGCCCGTGCGCGACGTGCTTGAGGCGTTCCACTGGCGCGCCGACTTCACGCTCGTCTACGGCCGGGTCCTGGAGGACCTTTCGTGAATCTGCTCGAGCGCCGGCACGCACTCGTCACGGGCGCCGCCAACGGGATCGGCAAGGCCGTCGTGGAGCGCTTCCGGGCCGAGGGCGCCGTGGTGTCGGGCGTAGACGTCGAGGACGGCGCCGACTTCCGCTTCGACCTCTCCGAGACCGAGCGGCTCGGCGACCTGGTGGCGAGCGTCGAGGAGGCGAACGGCCCACTCGACGTCCTCTGCTCGGTGGCCGGGATCTTCGACCCCGCCTGGGCGACGGAGATGAGCCTCGAGTCGTACCGGCGCGTTCTGGCCGTCAACCTCGACGCTCCCATCCTGCTGGCTGCGCGCTGCGGCGCGGGGATGGCGGAGCGCGGCTACGGCCGCATTCTCTCCGTGACCAGCATCCATGCGCGCTTCGGCGAAGAGCAGTCGCTCGCATACGACGTGTCCAAAGCAGGACTGGAGGGCGGAACGCGCACGCTGGCGATCGAACTGGGGCCGCGTGGAGTCCTGGTCAACGCCCTGGCTCCGGGGTTCGTGGCCACGCGCATGTCGATCGTCCACGGGCAGAACGAGCTCGAGTCCGAGTGGTTCCGCACCGTCTACCAGGAGCACCGCAAGCTGCCGCTCCGCCGCGCGGCCGAGCCGTCCGAGGTGGCCGCCCACGCCGCATGGCTCTGCTCGAGCGAGAACAGCTACGTCACCGGCCAGTCGCTGCCCGTGGACGGGGGGCTCTCGGTCACCTTCTGATGACCTCTCTCCTGCACACCGGGCTGACGGTCCGCGACCTCGACCGCTCGCTCGCCTTCTACCGGGACACCCTCGGCATGGAGACCGTCTTCGAGCAGGAGAAGGAAGGCGGCTATCTGGCCGCCATCGTCGGCTACCCGGGCGCGCACGTCCGGATGGCACACCTCGCCTTCCCGGGGGACGGCCATCGCCTCGAGCTCTTCCAGTATCTCGAGCCCGTTCCGCGCGGTGAGCCGGGCGAGCCGCGCGATCTCGGAATCACGCACGTCTGCCTCCTCGTCGAGGACATCGGGGCGCTGCACGAGCGGCTGCGCTCGGCCGGCGTCGACTTCTACTCCGACCCGGTCCTGGTGGACACGGGCGCGAACGCCGGCGGTGTCGGCGTCTACCTGCGCGATCCCGACGGGATCACGCTCGAGCTCTTCCAACGTCCGAAGGAGGGCGCGTGAAGCTGGACGGAAAAGTCTGCGTCGTGACCGGCGCGGCCCAGGGAATCGGGCGCGCGATCATCGAGGAGCTCGTGCGCGAAGGCGGACGGGCGGCGATCCTCGACCTGGACGGCGAGGCAGCCGAGGCCTGCGCGGAGGCGCTTCGCGCGAACGGGAACGAGGCCCGCGGGTATTCCTGCGACGTCTCCGAGAAGGGCGAGGTCGAGGCGGCCGCTGCTCGCGTGGCGGAAGACCTCGGGCCCTGCGACGTCCTCGTCAACAACGCAGGGATCGCCCTGATGGGGCCGTCGCTCGACTTCCCCGAGGACCAGTGGCGTCGCTCGCTCGACGTCATGACCACCGGTGTCTTCTTCTGCTGCCAGGCGTTCGGCCGCCAGATGATCTCGTCCGGCGGCGGCGCGATCGTCAATATCGCGTCGATGAACGCGACCGTCGCGTTCCCGATGCGGCTCGCCTACAACGCGGCCAAGGCGGCGGTCGTGCAGATGACCGAGGTCCTGGCGATCGAATGGGCCGAGCACGGGATCCGCGTCAACGCCATCGGCCCCGGCGTCACCCGCACCGAGCTCGTCGACAAGGCCATCCGCGACGGGTTCGTGAACGAAAAGGCGTACGTCGAGCGCACGCCCATGAAGCGGCTCGGGCGGCCGGAGGAGATCGCGAAGGCGGCGCTCTTTCTCGCCTCCGAGGAGGATTCGAGCTTCGTCACCGGCCACTTCCTGGTCGTCGACGGAGGCTGGACCGCGTTCGGCTACGTGACGGACTAGAGCGAGAGTTCGTGTCCTGAGAGGATCTCTGGGCCCGCAGCGGTCACGAGGACGACCTGCTCGACCCGGACGCCGAAGCCGTCGCCGTACGTGCCCGGCTCGAGCGCGACGACCATTCCCTCCTCGAGGATCCGGTCGGACCCCGGAATGATCCGCGGCTCTTCGTGGAAGGTGACGCCGATCCCGTGCCCCGTGTGGTGGGGATAGGACCCTCCGGCCTCCTCCATCGTCTCGCGGGCGCGGGCGTCGACGTCCGCGGCTCGGGCACCAGGCCTGCAGAGATCCACCGCCTGCTCAAGCGCGGCGAGCGCGGCGGCATGAGCCCGGCGGGCCGCGTCCGCCGGTGCGCCGACCGCGAGGGTGGCGCACGAGTCGGCCCAGTAGGCGCCCGGCCTCGGAACGAGATCGACGAGGAGGAGGTCGTCCGCCTCGAGCGTGCGCCCGGTCGGCGGCCCGCCGACCTCGGCTGTCCGCTCGCCCGAGACCAGATCGGCGAGGACGGGGATCCTGCTGCCGGCGGCGCTCTCCATCGCCGAGCGCACGCTTGCCCAGGCCGTGAGCTCCGTGGCGCCCGCCTGCGCTGCCTCGCGCGCAGCAGCCTGCCCCACGTCTGCAATCGCGGTCGCCGCACGCAGAGCGTCGATCTCGTCGGGATCCTTGACTGCGCGGGCAGCGCGCAAGCGCTTGCCCACATCCGTCAGGGCGACGCCTCGGCCGGCGAGCGCGAGCGCCAGGTCTCCCGGGAGCGAGTCGAGCTCGACTGCGAGCTCGCGCGCGCCGCCGAGAATCTCGAGCGCCGCGCCCGCGGCGAGCGAGGCGCGGTCGACGTCCTCCACCGCGAAGCCGGGGAAGGACGCCGTCTCGATGCCCGGCGCGAGGCCGGGCGCCTCGTCCTCGCTTACGATCGCCGTGATCGAGCCGTCCGGGTCGAGCACGACGAGCGGGGGCGCGGAAAAGGGGCTCGGGCCCACCTCGATGTCGGTGACGAGCCCGGTGAGCCAGGTGACGGTTGCGATATGGGCCGAGAGGAGAGGTTTTCCGGCGGCGGCGGCCAGCGCCCGGTCGCGGCGTTCGCTCATGCGGCGCCGTTCGTGACGACCGGGTTGCGAAGCGTCCCGATGCCCTCGATCTCGATCTCGACGTCGTCCCCGGGGGAGAGCGGAACCGGCGGGTCGCGAAAGATCCCGACTCCCGCGGGCGTGCCGGTGAGGATGAGGTCACCCGGCTTCAGGGTGAAGACGGTGGAGACGTGGGCGACAATCGCGCGGACACCAAAGATGAGACCTGCGGTCGTGGAGTCCTGCAACACCTCGCCGTTGACCCGCTGGACGATGCGCAGGCCGTCCGCGTCGCCCAGCTCGGAGACGGGGACGACCGTGGGCTCGAGCGGGCAGAACGTGTCGAAGCTCTTCGCGCGGAGCCACTGGCCGTCCCGAAACTGGAGGTCGCGCGCGCTGACGTCGTTCGCAGCCGTGTAGCCCGCCACGAAGCCGAGGGCGTCGTCCGCGTCGATACGTCGGCCCTCGGCGCCGATGACGATCGCGAGCTCGGCCTCCGCATCCACGTGCTTGCTTTCCGGCGGGAGCATGATCGAGTCCTCGGGGCCGCAGAGCGCGTTCGCGAGCTTCGCGAAGAGCAGGGGCTCCTTCGGCAGGTCGACTCCCTGCTCGGCAGCGTGGTCGTGGTAGTTCAGCCCGACGCACACGATCTTCTCCGGGACCGGCCTGCCGAAGCGCTCGCTCCAGAGGGCGTGCAGCCGGTCGAGGCCGTTGGTACGCATGGCGCGCGACTCTACTAGTCTCGTGAGCCGGGCGTTATCCTCGCCGCCGAAGCCGAAGACCTAGGAGGCCGGATGCCGAAGTACCTGATGCTGTCGCAGCTCTCGGAGCAGGGCCTGCAGACGCTGCGCGCCAACCCGGAGCGGGTGCGGGAGGTGAACAAGGACGTCGAGGAGCTCGGGGTCAAGGTGCTGCACCAATGGTTCGTCCTCGGGCCGCACGACTTCGTGAACATCGTCGAGGCGCCCGACGCCTCCGCGATCGCCAAGGTCTCTGTCGCGCTCGGGGCCCGGGGGAGCGTGCACACCGAGTCCTACGAGATGCTCGAGGTCGAGGACCTGCTGAACCTCCTCGCGGAGTAGTGAGCGAGCCGCCCCGGCTGCCGGACTGGCTCCGCGCCGAGGTGGGCGGCTGGCCGCAGGATGCCTTCGGCGCCCATCAGGCGAGGCTCCTCCTCCGGGACGGCACGGTGATCGCGCCCGTCGCGATCCTGCCGAGCGGCGACATCGTCGGCTGGGGGCAGGCAGGCGAGGCGGAGTTCGACGCCGACGACATCGTCGCCATCGAGCGGATCGACGAGTAGCGCTAGGTGAGCTTCGAGTACGCGGCGGCGACCTCGGCCGCGAGCGCCGCGTTCTCGACGATCAGCTGCTTGTTCACCTCGATCGTGCGCCCTTCGCTCCGCTCATGGAGGTAGGAGAGGACGAAGGGTGTCACGGCCTGGCCGCGGACCTCTCGCTTCGCCGCCTCGGCGATTCCCTCTTCGATCAGCGGCTCGACGTCGAGGCTCTCGCTGGGCGGGCGGGCGAGCACGATTCCGGAGTGGCGGCCGAGCCGCCAGTGGAACTGCGCGACCTGGGCCGCCTCCTCGACGGTCTCCACGCGCTGCGAGACCGGCGGGCCGCCGCCGGCCTTGTAGAAGAGCGGCAGCTCCCCGGTGCGCCAGCCGAGCACCGGCACGCCGAGGGTCTCGAGCACCTCGGACGTCGCGTCCACGTCGAGGATGGACTTCGCGCCCGATGCGACGACGAGGGCCTCGGTGCGGCCCAGCTCCCCGAGGTCGGCCGAGACGTCGAGGCTTTGCGACCACCCCCGGTGCACCCCGCCGATCCCTCCCGTGCCCATGAAGCCGATGCCCGCCGCGCGGCAGACGGCGAGCGTGGCGCCCACCGTCGTCGCGCCGAGCTCCTTCGCCACGGCGCAGGCGGCGAGATCCCGCGGGCCCACCTTGCGCGCCCCGGGCGACGTCGCGAAACGCTCGAGCTCACCCGCTTCCAGGCCGACGCAGATCCTCCCGTCGACGACGCCGACGGTCGCGGGCACCGCCCAGGCGACGCGCACCCGCCGCTCCGCCTCCGCGGCGACCTCGGCGCCGACGCCGCCGGGGAAGCCGTGCGCGACGAGCGTCGTCTCGAGCGCGACCACGGGGCGCCGCGACTCCAGCGCTGCTCTGACTTCCGGATGGATGCGGACGAGATCGGTCATGGCGGGAAGGCCCCCATGGTTGCCACACAGCGCGCCGCCGCGTCGAGCCCGAGCTCGGGGCCGCCGAGGAGAAAGCCCGCCGCAAAGGCATCGCCCGCGCCCGTGGTGTCCACCACCTCGGCCGGCCGCGCCTCGAGCTCCCGGCCGGCGACGACGACACCGCCGGCACCTCGCTTGACGACGAGCGTCTCGGTCTCGATCGCACCGACGAGCTGGGCCTCCTCCTCGTTTGCGAAGACGGCCTGCGGCCGGATCCGCTCGAGGAGGCGGCGGAACTCGTCCACGCCGGCGGCCTCGATCGCTGCCGTCGAGGAGAGGTCGACGCTGACGCGGGGCGCGAGAGCGGCCGCCGCGAGCGCTGTCTCCCGGATGGGCGGCCGAGCCAGGCTGTAGCCGGCGAGGTGCAGCCACTCGCAGCCGTCGAGCCAGGACGGGTCGAGCTCGTCGGGGGCGAAGTCGGGCGCGATTCCCCTGTCCGTGAGCATCGTCCTCTGTCCGTCGGGTGTCGCGACGGAGACGACGGTGCCGGTGCCCGTCTCCTCCACCGGCCCGGCGAGATCGACGCGTCGACGCCTGAGCTCGTCCGCGAGCATGACGCCGGCCGGGTCGTCGGCGCGCTTGCCGATGAAGCTCGCGCGCCCGCCGAGCGCCGCCGTCCACGCGGCCACGTTCGCCGCCTGGCCTCCGGGGCCCACGCGCGTGCGGCCGTAGGTGTCGGTGTCCTCGGCGATCGGGCCGTCCAGCCGGACGACGACGTCCAGCAGCAGATCGCCAAGTGTGCAGATCACCGCGCGAGCCTACAATCGACCTCGTGGAGAGCGAGCGCGCGAAACGGATCCGCTCCTTCCTGATCGGGGGGGTCGTCGGGAGCGCCGCCGGTCTCGTCGCCGCCGGGCGCATGCGCGTCCCGCGCCGGCCCGAGCGGCAATCGCCTGCCGGGCTCGCCGCCTTCGAGCAGGCGCCGTGCTACGCGGAGACGCTCGAGCGCGAGGCGCGCCGGGAAGCGGCGCGCTAGTCCGCTTCGAGCCGGCTCAGAGCCGTGAGCGCCGTCTGCAGGTTGATGCTGGCGTCGCCCACCCCGAGGACTTTCCCGTGAAGCTCCACGGCGGCGGTGTCCTTGAAGAACGTCTCCGCGTTCCCGACGGGCTTCTTCGTCCTGATGACGAGGAAAGGGCCCCAGGCATGTCCTTCGAACACCGGCCCGGGGACCGTCTGCGGAATGCTCAGGCGTACCCGCTCCGGGTCGCTCTGGTCCGTCGCGTCGAACACCCAGACGCCTCGGCCGAGCGGTTTTTGCGCCTCGTCGAGGGTGTCGATCGCGAGCCGCGGATCCGCGCGCTGCACGATGACCGACCCGAAAGGCGCACCCTTCTCCCGCGCATCGAGGTAGAGCGGCTCGTAGCCGAAGAGGACGTCGTCGGGACGGCCGGTCGCCGCGAGCCACGCGGCCGCCTCCTCCCGCGCCTGCTCGCGCGCGGCGGGCTCGCCGGCGTACATGTAGGGCGTCTTGTGCCAGCCCCAGGCGAACTCGACGGCGAGCAGCGCGGTGAGCCCGACGAGGACCGCGACCGCCTCGGCCCGGCCGGCCAGGCTCGCCAGCCTGAGGAGCCCGGCCGCCACGAGCATCTGGAAGAGCGGCAGGGCGAAGATGAGGTGCCGGCTCTCGAGGAACACGCTCGTCTGCGAGCGGGTCAGCATCAGGGCGAGAGCGGGGACGAGGAGCACGGTGGCCGCGAGCAGCACCGCAGCAGGCCGGGTGCGGACGAGGACGATGCCCCCGAGCACCGCGAGCGCGGCGATCACGGCCGAGGCGGCTGTCCACCCGGCTCCGAAGTCGCCGATGGTGTGCCAGACATAGTCGAGCACGTCGACGGGTGAGCCGAGCTTGGAATCGCTCTCTCCGGTCAGCCCGATGCCGAAGCGCGAGGCGAGCGTGCGGTAGATGAGCCAGAGAGGAGCGACGAGCACGACCACGAGCGCGAAGGAGATCGCGGCCGGCTTGACGGGAAACGCGCGCCGCCACCTCCGCGCGAGGACGTAGACCGCTTGCGCGGCGAGCACGAAGGTTCCGTACGGCTGGGTTGCGATCGCAAGCACGGAGGCCGCCACCCACGCTCCCCACCGCTTCGGCTTGCGCGTCCCGACCGCGCGGAGGAGGGTGAGGAACGAAACGGCGGTCAGGAAGAGGAACAGGCTGTACATCCGCGCGTAGATCCCGTGGTAGATCGTGATCCAGCTCGCCGCCGAGAGTGCGGTCGCGACCAGAGCGGTCCTCTTGTCGGTGAGCCGGGCGACGAGCGCGGCGATGACCGGCATGCTCGCGACCGCGAAGATCACCGAAACGAGCCGCAGGGCGATCAGGCTGTGGGAGATCGATCCGGCGAGGTAGGCCAGGAGCCAGTGGAGCGGCGCGCCGCCTCGTTCCGCGAACACGGTGGAGAACACCTCGCCGATCGGCTGCTGCGTCACGAAGAAGACAAGGGTCTCGTCCTCGTGCGGCGGCCACACCGTCATCTGGAAGAGGAGGAAGGTCGCGAGGGCGGCCGTGATCACCCCGACCCCGATTCGGAACGAATCCTCGCGGGCCCAGACAGCCGTCCTCTCCAGCCAATTCGGGCGTGGCGCCGCCTCCGGGCGCGCGCCAGAGGCGGCCGTCCCCCCTGGTAGCATTTCCTCCCGCAAACCGGGCCTTTCTTTCGATGCCGATCTACGAATACCGATGCCCGAACGGGCACACGTTCGAGCTGTTCCAGCGGATGACGGATCCGCCGCCGTCAGAGTGCCAGATCTGCGGTGAGAGCCCGCTGGAGAAGGTTCTCTACCCCGCCGCGATCCACTTCAAAGGCTCCGGCTTCTACACGACCGACTACGGGCGAGGATCGCGCAAGCGCGACGGCGACAAGCCGGACAAGTCGGACTCCGGGGACAAGAAGGAGAAGGCCGACTCGAAGCCTGAGAAATCCGGAACGTCCGAGAAGAAAGCCGCCGAAGCCTAGCCGGCCCCTGTCCGCCGGCGGCTTACGCCGGGCAAAGCCCGCCTACCGCCGCCTGACGACGCTCGCGGCAGGAGGCTGGCTCGGAGTAGCTACGGCGACGGCCTAAGGCTCGGGCAGGAGCGTCCGGGCCGCTTCGAGGTCGCGCTCGTAGACCATGACCTCGCGCGGCCCTCCGGGGATGAAGTCCTCCACCGGGGAGTCGATCGCGTCCGTCTCGCGATGGGCGCACTCGACGCCGTTCGCACGGAGCAGGCCGCAGAGGAGCTCGGCCTCGGTCTCGTTCGGGACGACGGTCAGGACGACGGTCGGGTCTTCGTTCACGCCTGGACGCTACTCGCTAGTCGCCGACGATGCAGCCGGGGCCGAACGCGCCCGAAGCGGGCTTCGGTGGCTGCGGCGCGGTCTTCCCGGTCACCATCGCGATCACCGAGACGTTCTCCTCGGTGCCGACGATGTAGCTGATCCCGCCGATCGTCGACGCGACGCCGCCGAGGCGGCATCTGAGCTTGCCGTTCGAGGGTGTCCGGAACTTGATCCAGCCGAGCTGGAGGATCTGGGCGGCCGAGAGGTCGGTGGCGAGCGGCTTCGTGATGTCGTCGCCGTTGAAGGGCGCCTTCAGGTACTCCTTGAAGCTGACGATCTTGTCCGCCATGGCCGAGACGACGGCCTGCTGGCGCTCGCCGCGCGTGATGTCGGATTCCTTGGGATCGAGCTGGTTCTCGCGGATCCGCGCGTAGATGAGGGCGCGCTTGCCGTCCATCGTCTGCTCGCCCTTCTTGAACCGCCACCCCTTCCAGCGGTCGCAGGCCGCCTGCGACGCGCGCGGGCACTCGAACTTGTTGGAGAGGATCGGCTTGGGGACGTCGATCGAGACGCCGCCGAGCGCGTCGATCACCTCGTCGAAGGTGCCGAAGTCCACGACGACGACGTGGTTGATCGGCAGCCCCGTCACGCTCTGGACAGTCTTGATCGCTAGCGTCGGCCCGCCGTAGGCGTAGGCGGCGTTGATCTTGTCCTCGCCGTGCCCCGGGATGTCGACGCGGAGGTCGCGCGGGATCGAGAGGAGCGCGATCCGGTGCTCGTCGGGATCGGTGTGGACGATCATGATCGAGTCCGAGCGCGCGGTCGACCCCTGTCTGCTCTTCGATCCCGTGTCGGCGCCGAGCACGAGGGTGTTGCTCGGATTCGAGAGCATGATCCCGTCCTGGGGCGAGAGCGCCCGCTCGGCGCGCGGATCGAGCTTCTCGTTCGCTTGCTTCACGCCGCTTCTGAAGGCGAGGTAGCCGAGCACGGCCCAGACGAGAGCGAGCACGACGAGGCCGGTCAGCGTCCATGCGACAGGACGGACCCAACGCCGCCGGGTTCTGGCGGGCCTCGGGCCGCGGTACTCCTGGGGCTCGGGGCCGTTTGCCTTCTCGGCCTTGCGGCCGGACTTCGACGTTTCCGGCCGAATCGGCCCCTTTGCTCTCCCCCCGCGGTAGATGCGATAGGGCTTGTCCTTGGGCGCCACGCGACCGAGTATCGTAGCCATAGCCCATGGCCAGCCCCCGTGTGATCGCGCTCGACCTCGGGGGGACGAAGCTCCTTTCCGGGGTGGTCGACGACGAGGGCGTCGTCGAGAAGAGAGTGGTCGGCCCGACCGACACGAGCAGCGAGGCAGCCGTGCTCACACAGGTCGAAGGGGCCGTTCAGAGCTTGCTGGACGACGAGATCGGCGCGATCGGCATGGGGATGCCCTCCACGATCGACCAGCGCCGTGGCGCGGCCGTCGACTCGGTGAACATCCCGGTCACCGACGTCTCCTTCCGGGACCGCCTGCGCGACCGCTTCGGCCTGCCGGCGGCCATCGAGAACGACGCGAACGCGGCCGCCCTTGCCGAGCACCGGTGCGGAGCCGGCCGCGGCTCACAGCACATGGTCATGCTCACGCTCGGGACTGGGGTCGGCGGCGGCTTGATCCTCGATGGCGAGCTCTACCGCGGAGCGATCGGAGCCGCGGCGGAGCTCGGGCACATCACGCTCGACCTGCACGGCCCTCCGTGCCAGGGGCGCTGTCCGGGTCACGGGCACCTCGAGGCCATGGCGTCGGGCACGGCTGCGGACGGCTTTGCGCGCGAGGCGGCGGAGCGAAACCCCGAAGGGGACCTGGGCCGCGCCGCCTCGGAGGGCAAGACCGTGGACGCTCGCCTCGCGGTCGAGCTCGCCGTGAGGGGGCCGGGCGACGCGCGCGACGTGCTCGACCACGTCGGCTTCCACCTCGGCGTCGGGATCGCGACCTTCGTGAACATCTTCAACCCCGAGCTCGTCGTCATCGGCGGCGGCTTCGCGCGCGCCGGAGACCTTCTCTTCGAGCCGGCCAGGAAGGTCGTCGCGGAGCGCGCCCTCTCGCCCGGGCGGGACGACGTGAAGATCGTGCCGGCTCTCCTCGGCGTCGAGGCCGGGCTGATCGGCGCCGGCCTGGTCGGCTTCGAGGCGCTGCAGCGAGGGCGGTAGTGCCGCTCCTCGTCTGCGCGACGCCGATCGGGAACCTCGAGGACGTCACGCTCAGGGTCCTGCGGGAGCTCGGCGAGGCCGATGTCGTCCTCTGCGAGGACACGCGCCGCACGCGCACGCTTCTCGACCGCCACGGCGTGCAGGCAAAGCTCGTCAGCTACCACCAGCACAACGAGGCAAAGCGCGTGGCCGAGCTCATGCCGCGGCTCGAGGCGGGGGATAGGATCGCCCTCGCAAGCGACGCCGGCCTCCCGGGGGTCAACGACCCCGGCGCACGACTCATCGCCGCGGCGATCGAGCGGGGTCTCGAGGTGACGGTGCTCCCGGGGCCCTCCGCCGTGGAGACCGCACTCGTCGCCAGCGGGCTCGTCCGCGAGCGCTACGCCTTCATCGGCTATCTCCCGCGTTCCCGGGAGGCTCTCGAACGGTTGTGGCAGGAGACCGCTTCGTGGAGCTGGCCCATCGTCGCGTTCGAGTCGCCTCGGCGGCTGCCGGCCGCCCTGCGGTCGCTGGCGGACGCCGACCCGACGCGCCCGGTTGCTGTTTGCCGCGAGCTGACCAAGCGTTTCGAGGAGGTCGTGCGCGGGCCCGCCGACGAGGTCGCCGCACGGTTCGCGGAGCCTCCGAAGGGCGAGGTCACACTCGTGCTGGGCGCGGTGGACACCCCCGTCGGAAGAGAGTCGCGGAGCGAGGCGCTCGCGGCCGTCCTCGAGCTCGTCGACGCCGGAGTTCCGCGCCGCAGCGCGGCCGACATGGTCTCTCGTCTCACGGGCATTTCGCGCAACTCTCTTTACAAAGAGTCACTGTAGTCTTGGTTGACAACAGCGGTGCCGCCTTGCTAGGCTGATCCCGTTCGCAATACTGACAACGAGGAGGAGTGGCGATGAAAGGCCTCGCCTTGCTGCTTCCGGTCCTCGTCGCGCTCCAGGTCGGCGTGCAGCCCGCGCTCGCCTGGGCCTGGCCCGTCGACGGGCCGGTGCTTCGACCCTTCGTCCTGGGTGACGATCCGTACGCCGGCGGCCAGCACCGCGGCATCGACATCGGCGCTCCCGCCGGGAGGCCCGTGCGCGCTCCCGCCGCGGGCACCGTCAGCTTCGCCGGCACCGTCCCGACGGGCGGGAAGACGATCACCATCCGCACCGCCGACGGCTACGCGGTCACGCTCCAGCATCTCGGCTCCTACTCCGTCTCCACCGGCGGCGACGTCGCAGAAGGAGCCGTCATCGCGTCGGTCGGGGAGGCTCTCGACCCCTTCGTCTACCTCGGGGTACGCCGTGCCGGCGAGGAAGACGGCTACGTCGACCCGCTGGGGTTGCTACCACCGCCGGTTCCCGCGCTCGACCCTCCCGCCCCGGCGCCCGCGGATCCCGATCCTGTCCCCGCGCCGGCACACGGCGGAGGGTCTGCGAAGCACCACCATCACCTCCAGGCACCGCAGCCACCGAGCGTCGCCGCAGAGCCGGGCGCGAAGCCGGTCGGAGAGCATCCCGCTCATCCACGCGCCCACCCCTTCCCCGGGCTGCGCGGGGTGCACGGCGTGGCCGGCGTGGCAAAGCGTGACCGGGATCGCTCAGCCCACCGAGCGCGGTCTGCGCTCGCACCGCAGCTTGCTGCCGCTCCAGGCGTGCGCGGCGGCCAAGCGGCCGCGCCTGCAGGCGCCGTCAGCGTGGCGGCGCCGGAGCAGCCGCTGTGGCCGTACTTCGCAGGCGCCGGGCTCTTGGCCCTCGGCTTGCTCGGCGCAGCTCGCCTAGCCCGTCGACGCTGCGAGCTCGGCGACGCAGGTGCGGCACACAGCGCGCCCACGGTGCTCTTGCAGCGTGCTGCGACGACCGCAGAAGATGCACACGGTCTGCGGCTTGGACAGGAGAATGACGTCGTCCTTGACCGAAATCTCGAGCGGATCCTTTTCGCCGAGGGCAAAACGCTTGCGGATCTCGATCGGAATGACGATCCGGCCGAGGTCGTCGATGTGGCGGATGATCCCCGTTTTCGTTGCTCCCCTTGTAGAGCGCGACCTCACGGGGCGCTCCGTCGTTCCGTTCGACCCCAATTTCTCGTCGCCTTTCGCTCGTGGCGGGCTTCAGGAGAGAGTCCCCGCGTCTTGCCATTTCTAACCACCATTTGCCGCTTCGGAGGCGCGTGGGGTCATTCGTATGATTGCCATGCGTGAGCTACTACGTCACCACCCCGATCTACTACGTCAACGCGACGCCGCACGCCGGCCATGCCTATACGACGATCGCCGCGGACATCCTCGCGCGCCACCACCGCCAACGTGGCGAGGAGACCTTCTTTTTGACGGGAACCGACGAGCACGGCTCGAACATCGCGCGCGTCGCGGAGGAGGCTGGGCTCGACCCGAAGAAGTTCGTCGACCGGAACGCGGCCGCGTTCCAGGAGATGACACGGCG
>Ga0111539_10002045_pt1 | contig 26976 bp, 28 predicted proteins | sample RhiMethybrSRZTD1_FD_79667 | JGI IMG/M metagenome (GOLD analysis project Ga0111539, IMG submission 79667) | Populus rhizosphere microbial communities from Tennessee, USA - Rhizosphere MetaG P. TD hybrid SRZTD1 (version 2) (version 2) | ecosystem: Host-associated > Plants > Roots > Rhizosphere >...
GCAGGCGAATCTCTGGGACATGATGCGCCGCGAAGTGCTCCGGCCCATCGGCATCCTCGACACCCCGATCATGCGCACCCTCGAGCGGGAGGGCCGGCCGGGCCTGCCCATTCTCGCTTACGGCATGTACCTCACCGTCGACGACGCGGCAAAGCTCGCCGACCTGCTCCAGGCGGGCGGACGCCACGGGGGCGTGCAGCTCCTGAGCCCCACCCGCCTAGCCGACGCGCTCTATCAGAAGGACGCCGGCGCGGGGCTGCCCACCGGCGGGATCAATCAGTTCGGTGACGGGCGCTATCACCTCTCCTTCTGGTCGATTCCCTATCGAGCCGCCGCCGGCTGCACCGTGCGCGTCCCGTTCGCGCTGGGCTACGGCGGCAACGTCGTGATGCTCCTTCCCAATGGGATCTCCACCTTCCGCTTCTCCGATGGCGGCAATCTCGACGTCGACTCGATGGTGCTGGCCGGCGACGCGCTGCGCCCGCTCTGCACATCCGCCGGGCCGACCCCGCCCGCCGCGCCGCCCCTCACCGCTGCGCAGATCGCGGCGGACGTGGTCGGCCGCGCGTACACCGTGGGCCCCTCCCGGATCACCTACACCCCGGACGGCCACGTCTACAGCCGCTGGCCCGAGGGCGTGGACGTGGGCACGTGGCGCATCACCGACGACGGGCGCTTCTGCCGCACCTGGCACGTCTCGGACGGCGGGCGCGAGCGCTGCTATGTCGTGCGCCCCACCGCGGACGGCTGGCGGCTCGACAACCCCGAGCGATTCACCCGGGTGCTGCTCAAGCGCGCGTCCGCCGAGTGAGGGAGAGGATTCGCCCATGCCCGTCGTCTTCGAGAAGCGCGGCCCCATCGGCCTCGTCACGCTGAGCCGGCCCAAGTCGCGCAACGCCTGGGGCGCCGACTTCAACGAGGGCCTCGCGAAATATTTCCTCGCCATGGAGGACGACGACGAGATCCGCTGCGTAATCCTCACCGGGGACGAGGCAGGCGGCGCCTTCTCCGCGGGCGCCGATCTCAAGGACCCGAAGACACACACGATGGCCTCCGCCGCTGACTTCATCAAGAGCCTGCCCAAGCGCCGCGACCGCGCCTTCGAGGTGCTGGGCAATTTCCCCAAGCCCATCGTGGGCGCGGTGAACGGCTACGCGGTGGGCATCGGCTGCATCGTGACGTTCTGCTGCGATCTGCTCGTGGCCTCCGACCGCACGGAGTGGCGGCTGCCCCAGGTCAAGCTCGGCATCCTGCCCGCCTACGGCGGCGCCGCGCGCCTTGCGCGCTGGGTGGGGCGCGGCAACGCCATGCGCCTCACCCTCGGCATCCCGCTTGGCGCGGAGGAGGCGCAGCGCATCGGCCTCGCCCAGTGGGTGTGCCTCACGCGCGCCTCATGGACAAGGCCTTCGAGGTGGCCGAGCACATCGCGTCCCTGCCCCCGCTGGCCGCGCGGCTCGCCAAGGAGTCGCTGCTCCGCGGCCTCGACGTGCCGAACCTCGCCGACGCCTCGCTGGTCGACCTCTATCGCTTCGCGACGCTCGAGCTCACCGAGGACAAGGCGGAAGGACACGCGGCGTGGCGGGAGAAGCGCAAGCCGACGTTTCGCGGCCGCTAACAAGGAACAACCTCCCGGCCGGGGGGACCGGGAGGCTGCCTTCCACCCCGGGGAACGCCTTGCGGTGTCGCCGGGGGTGAACGGGAATCGCTGAACCTAGATCACCGCGCGATCACACCCGGTGGTGGTGCTCGTGAACCTCGGTGTCGCGGCCGCCGCGGCTCATGGCCACGAGGCCGAGCACGATGATGACGAGGAGCACGGCGCCGATGATCAGGGCCACCGTGGGCTGCATCCCGAAGATGCGGCTGCTGTCATGGTCCACCACCGTGGTCTTCTCGGTGCTCCGCTCGATGGTGTTGGTGGGGGGCTGCGGCGTATCCTGCCGCATCTGGCCGCTCGGGGCGGGCGCGTTCGTCGACGGCGGCGTCACCGCGCCGGGCTTGGTCGGCTCGGTCGGCGGCGCGGACGGCGCGGCGGCCGGCGGAGCGGATTGCTGCGCGCTCACGTCGTAGGCGAGCCCGCCCAGCAGCAGCAGGCTCAAGCAGGCTGCGAACACCCAGTAGCTACGCTTCATAGGTGCAGTCCTCCTCTTCATCGAGTCGCCGCCGATGTCGGCGACGCCGGTGCCCTGGAGAGGAGCAATGTGGGTGCCAGGCGGGTTCACGTCGAGGATTCGCATGGTTGCGCTCGAGCGGCCCTCGCGTCAACGATCGCCCATGCACTCTCTCCCCGGTTACCCCTACCGGGCGGTCCGACGTGGGCGTGGCGGCCGGGCGAGGTTCCCGTTATGATCTCTGGCGCAGCGGGGGGCCCAGGCCGCCCGAGCCACCACTCACAAAGGGGAACAACCGTGCGACCCAACAAGATGAAGCAGCTCTGGCGCGAGGGGAAATGCGTCACCATGGGATGGCTCTCGGTGTCCCACGGCTTCACCGCCGAGATCATGGCGCGCCAGGGCTTCGACGCGCTCGTCGTGGACATGCAGCACGGGCTCACCGACATGAACGACGTGTGGCCGATGCTCCAGGCCATCTCGCAGACTGACACGGTCCCGGTGGTCCGGGTGCCGTGGAACGATCCGCCCACGATCATGAAGGCGCTGGACTTCGGCGCGTACGGGATCCTCGTGCCCCTCATCAACACTGCCGAGGACGCCGCGAAGGCGGTGGCGGCCTGCCGTTATCCGCCGGTGGGCATGCGGTCGTCCGGCCCCGTGCGCGCCGTCCACTATGGCGGCCCGGACTACGTGGCCAAGGCCAATGACGAGATCGTAGTGATGGGGATGGTGGAGACGAAGGAAGGGCTGGCCAATCTCGATGCGATCTGCGCCACCCCGGGGCTCGATGCCATTTACATCGGGCCCTCCGATCTCGCCTTCGCCATCGGCATGAATCCGCGCCCCGACAACCCCGATCCCGTCCACATGGCGACCTGCGACAAGATCCGCGACACCGCCCACAAGCACGGCAAGAAGGCCTGCATGCACTGCGCGAGCGGGACCTTCGCGGCGGGCGCGGTCAAGCGCGGCTACGACCTCGTCATGGTGACGTCCGATTTGGCGTCCATGATGGCGGGGGTGAAGAAGCACCTGGACGATCTCAAGACCGCGACGGCGTGACGCGACGGCGGGCGCGGTAGTACAATCACCAAATTCCAGGAAAGGTGAGCGAACCCCACATGCGCTATGAGGCACCCGAATCGCTCGAGGGGGCGGTAGCCCTCCTCGCGGGCGCGAAGGGCGAGACGCGGGTTCTGGCGGGAGGCACCGACCTCCTCGTCCAGATGCGCGCGGACATCGTCGAGCCCGATCTGATCGTCGACATCAAGAAGATTCCCGAGACGCGCGCGATCGCCGAAGAGAAGGGCGGCTGGCGCATCGGCGCTGCCGTCACCGGCGCCGAGCTGAAGGAGCACCCGCGGCTCAAGAAGGTGTGGCCGGGGGTCATCGAGGCCGCCAACCTCATCGGCTCGACGCAGGTGCAGGGCCGCGCCACGATGGGCGGCAACCTCTGCAACGGCTCGCCGGCCGCGGACAGCGTGCCCGCGCTGATCGCCGCGGGCGCCGTCGCCACCTTGGCGGGCCCGAACGGCAAACGCGATCTCCCCGTCGAGGACGTGATGCTCGGGCCCCGCAAGCTCGCCCTCCAGAACGGCGAGATCGTGGCCTCGTTCCTCCTTCCCCCGCGGCCGCCGCGCTCGAGCGACGCATATCTCCGCTTCATCCCCCGCACCGAAATGGACATCGCGGTGGTGGGGGCCGGGGTGAGCCTCACGGTGGACGGCGCGGGCGTCATCACCGCCGCGCGCGTGGCGCTGGGCGCGGTCGCGGCGCGGGTGCTGCTGGTGCCCGAGGCGGCGCAGGCCATCATCGGCGGCCGGCTCGACAAGCCGGCGCAGGACCGGCTGGAGGCGGCCGCGCAGGCCGCGTGCCGGCCCATCGACGACAAGCGAGGCACCGTGGAGTTCCGAATCCAGGTCGCGGGCGTGCTGGCGCGCAGAGCGGCCCTGATCGCGCTCGACCGTGCGAGGAGCAACTAGATGGCCAAGCATCATGTCGAGGCGATCGTGAACGGCGATCCGGTGGAGTTCCTCTGCGAGACGGAGGAGACCCTGCTGGACGTGCTGCGTGAGACGCTCCATCTCACCGGGAGCAAGGAAGGCTGCGCGTCCGGCGACTGCGGCGCGTGCAGCGTCATGCTGGACGGACGGCTGGTGTGCTCGTGCCTGGTGCTGGCCGCCGAGGTGGGGGGCCGCAGGGTCGATACCATCGAGGGCATGGCCACCGGCGAGACGCTCCATCCTCTCCAGCAGGAGTTCCTCAAGCACGCGGCGCTCCAGTGCGGGATCTGCACGCCGGGCGTCCTCGTGGCTGCGAAGGCTCTGCTCGATCGGAATACGAGCCCCAGCGAGACCGAGGTCCGGTACTGGCTGGCCGGCAATCTCTGCCGGTGCACGGGGTACGACAAGATCGTGACCGCGGTGATGGACACCGCCGCGGCGATGAGAAAGGGATAACCGACATGGCCGAGACGAACGGACACGCCAACGGGACCAACGGTCAGCACGCGGTCGGCACCCGCACCATCCGTCCGGACGGGGTGGACAAGGTCACCGGGCGCGCGCGCTTCGGCGCCGACTACAACCTGCCCGGCCAGCTCGTCGGCCGCGTGCTCCGCAGCCCGCATGCGCACGCGCGCATCGTCTCCATCGACATCCGGAAGGCGGAGGCCCTGCCCGGCGTCAAGGCCGTGATCACCCGGGACGACTTCCCGGATCAGCCGTCGGAGTTCATCCCCGCCGGCGAGATGATGATGAACTACAAGGACGTGGTGCGGAACGTCATGGCCCGCGAGAAGGCGCTCTACGAGGGCCACGCGGTCGCCGCGGTGGCCGCCACCAGCGTCGCCATCGCCCGCAAGGCCCTCAAGCTCATCGACGTGACGTACGAGGTGCTGCCTCATGTGATCGACGTGGTAGCGGCCATGGCCGCGAACGCGCCCCTGCTCCACGACGATCTCTTCACCGCGGGCGTCGAGCCCAAGCCGGACAAGCCCTCCAACATCGCCAAGCGCATCGAGATCAAGCTGGGCGACGTGGACGCGGGCTTCGCGAAGGCCGATCTCGTCGTCGACCGCGAGTTCAAGACCGCTCCCGTTCACCAGGGCTACATCGAACCGCATGCCGCGCTGGCCACCGTGTCCGAGGACGGCACCACCGAGTGCTGGACGACGACCCAGGGTCATTTCATCGTGCGCGCGCACGGCGCCCGTCTGCTGGGTCTAGACATCGGCAAGGTGCGTGTCACCGCCACCGAGATCGGCGGCGGGTTCGGCGGGAAGACGGTCGTGTACCTCGAGCCCCTCGCCATCGCGCTGTCCAAGAAGGCCAAGCGGCCGGTGAAGATGGTGATGTCGCGGGAGGAGGTGTTCAAGGCCTCCGGCCCGACTTCTGGCGCGACGGTTCGGGTGAAGCTGGGCGCCACCAAAGATGGCAAGTTCGTGGCCGCGTTCGCCGAGCTCAAGTACCAGGCGGGCGCCTTCCAGGGCTCGCCCGTGCAGCCCGGCGTCATGTGCGCCTACGCGCCCTACGACATCGAGAACGTCCACGTCATCGGCTACGACGTGGTGTCCAATCGCCCGAAGGTCGCGGCCTATCGCGCTCCCGGCGCGCCCATCTCGGAGTACGCGGTCGAGAGCGTGGTGGACGAGATCGCCAAGAAGCTCGGCATCGACCCTATCCAGCTCCGCATGATGAACGCCGCCCGCGAGGGCACCAAGGCGGCCTACGGGCCCAAGTTCGGGCCCATCGGCCTCGAGGAAACGCTCAACTCGATCAAGAAGACCGAGCACTGGAACACCCCGCTCCGGAAGTGGCAGGGCCGCGGCGTGGCCTCCGGCTTCTGGTTCAACATCGGCGGCGAGACGTGCGTGTCGCTCACGGTGAACGAGGACGGCACGATCTCGCTCATGGCGGGGACGCCGGACATCGGCGGGCTGCGCGCCTCGCTCGCCGCGGTCGCCGCGGACGAGCTGGGGGTGCCCTACGACAAGGTGCGGCCCATCATCGGCGACACCGGCTCGCTCGGATTCAACTTCCTCACCGGCGGCAGCCGCTCGGCGTTTTCCGGCTCCATGGCCATCGTGGAGGCGGCCAAGCTGATCAAGGCCGATCTCATCGCGCGCGCCGTCAAGCTCTGGGAGGCCAAGCCCGACCAGGTCGAGTGGAGGGACGGCGCGGTGCGACCGCTCGGCGCGCTCGCCGAAAAAGTGAAGCCCATGACCGTCGCCGACTTCGCCAAGGTGGCGGGCAAGACCGGCGGGCCCATCGCCGGCCTCGGGCGCATCAATGCCCAGGGCGCGGGCCCGAGCTTCGGCACGCACCTGGTCGATCTCGAGGTCGATCCGGAGACGGGCCGCGTCACGATCCTCCGCTACACGGTGGCGCAGGACGCGGGCAAGGCGCTCCACCCCGCCTACGTCGAGGGGCAGTATCAGGGCGGCGCCGTCCAGGGCATCGGCTGGGCGCTCAACGAGGAGTACATCTACGGCGAGGACGGCAAGCTCCAGAACGCGGGCTTCCTCGACTACCGGATGCCGGTGGCGTCCGACGTGCCAATGATCGACACTGTGCTCGTCGAGGTGGCGAATCCCAAGCACCCGTACGGCGTGCGGGGGGTGGGCGAGACGCCCATCGTGCCGCCGCTCGGAGCCATCGCGAACGCCATCGAGAACGCGACCGGCATCCGCTTCACCGAGCTGCCGATGTCGCCGCCCAAGGTGCTCAAGGCGCTCACGGACAAGGGCCTGAACAAGGTTTCCTAGGGAGTCGCCGCGTGGCGCGAGTCGTGCTGATCGGCAACCTCGCGCAGCTGACGGGGGGCGTCGCCGAGTTCGATCTCTCGGCGACGTCCGTCAAGCAGCTCTTCGAGCAGCTCTCCGCCCTGCACCCCGGCATCGAGCGCCATCTCGAGGACGGCGTGGCCGTCGCCATCGACGGTCAGATCGTGCAGGACGCGCTCTTCGAGCCCATCGGGCCGCGGAGCGAAGTGTTCATCATGCCCGCGATCGCGGGCGGCCGCTGAAAGGCTCACGCCATGCGCTACCGACCGTTCGGCCGTACCGGCCTGAAGGTCTCCGCGGTGGGATTCGGCTGCTGGCCCATGGCGGGCGACCGCTACGGCGCGATCGAGGATGACCAGGCCGTCAGGGCCATCCACCGCGCGCTCGATCGCGGGGTGAACTGCGTGGACACCGCCCCGGCGTACGGCGCCGGCCACTCCGAAGAGGTGGTCGCCCGCGCGCTGGAGGGCAGGCGGAAGGACGTGATCCTCGTCACCAAGTGCGGAGTGAAGGCGCCTCCGCCCGGGCAGCCGGGCCCGCTGCGCGACGCGAGCCGTGCCAACATCCTCCGCGAGGTCGACGCCAGCCTCCGGCGCCTGAACACGGACTGGGTGGACGTGCTGCTCGTGCACTGGCCGGACGCCCAGACCCCGTTCGAGGAGAGCATGCGCGCGCTGGAGGAGGTCGTGGCCACGGGGCGCGCGCGCTTCGTCGGCGTATCGAACTTCACGGGGGCCATGCTTCGTGAGTGCCTGGGTACGCGGCGGGTCGACGTCTCGCAGGTGGGCTATCACATGTTCGACCGCCGCCAGGAGACGGAGACCTTCCCGCTCTGCCGCGACGAAGGCATTGCCGTGATGGGCTACGGCTCACTGGGCCACGGTCTCCTCACCGGCGCGTTCTCGTCCGACACCGCCTTCGACCTCAAGAACGACTGGCGCGGGGGCGGCGTTGCCTTCGGCCAGCCGATCTTCCGCCGCGAGAACTTCGTGGCGAACCTCGGCGTGGTCGAGCGCCTGCGCCGCGAGGTGGCGGCGCCGCGCGGCGTACCGCTCTCCCAGATCGCGCTCGCCTGGGTGCTCGCCAATCCCGCCGTCAGCACCGCGCTCGTCGGCGCGCGCACGCCCGCCGAGGTGGACGCCAACGATGCCGGCGCCGAGCTGACCTTGACGCAGGACGAGCTCGCGACCATCGACACGATCCTCGCCGGAGTGGCGGGCCGGGTGCGCGAGTTCACGCCGCTGCGCCCGGCCATGGAGCCGTGGGGCGAGGAGATTCCCGCCGAGCGCGCCTAGAGCCCGCCGTGCACGTGGGGATCTTCATCGAGGAGCTGCGCCAGGGGGCGAGCCAGGCCGAGGCCTTCCGCGACATCTTCGAGCTCGCGGACCGGTGCGAGGCCTGGGGCGTGCCGTGCGTGTGGCTCGGCGAGATTCACTTCACGCCGACCCGCTCGGTGATCTCGGCCTCGCTGCAGGTCGCGAGCGCCATCGCCGCCCGTACGCGCCGGCTCCGCGTGGGCACCGCGGTGCAGGTGCTGCCCCTCAACCACCCCTTGCGCATCGCCGAGGAAGTGGCCACGGTGGACCACATCAGCGGCGGGCGCTTCGAGTTCGGCATCGGGCGCAGCGGCGTGGTGCGCACCTACGACGTCTACGGCATCGCGTACGCGGAGAGCCAGGCGCGCTTCCGCGAGGCGCTGGACATCATCCGCCTTGCCTGGCGGGGCGAGCCCTTCAGCTACGAGGGCGAGTTCTACCGCGTGCAGGGCGCGGTGGTGGTGCCGCGTCCCGTGCAACAGCCGCATCCGCCCATCCGCATGGCCACCACCAGCGACGAAACCTTCCCCGCCGCCGGGCGCTTGGGCTTGCCCATCTTCGTGGGCCTGCGCACCACCGAGCTGGAAGATCTTCAGGAGCAGCTCGCGCCCTATCGACGGGCGTGGCGTGACGCGGGCCATCCGGGGGCCGGGAGTGTCTACCTTCGCATCCCCGTCTACGTCTCGCCCACGGCGGAGGGGGCGCGCGAGGAACCGCGCCAGAGCATGTCGGCCTTTTTCGCGCGCCAGACCGAGCTGGCGCGAGCCGCGGTGGGCCGCGCCGGCGCCGGCCCCGCCGACAAGCGGCGCATGCAGGCCGAGCGCATGGCGAGCCTCACCTACGAGGATGTCCTGGCCCGCAAGGTCGTCTTCGGCACCGCGCCGGCTGTCGTCGAGCGATTGAAGCAGCTCGCGGCCGAGCTGGGCCTCGACGGCATCATCGCCGAGCCGAACCCGGGCGGTCTGATTCCGGCGGAGCTCGAGACGCGCAGTTTGCGTCTCCTCACGCACGACGTGATCCCCGCGCTGGCGTGAGCCCTGCGGCGCGACCCAGCATCGGGCGCGTCCTCGCCCTGCTCGCCGCGTGGGTGGTGGTCATCACCGTCCTCCACGTCACGATCAATCATCGGCCCGCCCTCGCGCCGCGGGCCGAGGCCCGCGCCCTCGCCGTCGGTGGACTCCCCGTCACGTGAAACCTCACCCTGCCGATCGCCAGTGTGGCGATGTCGCGGGACGCGGAGGGGCGCTCGGTGGTCGACGTGACCCTCGCCGAGTCGGTCGCCGAATATCAGAAGTACAGCGGCTGGCCCGAGCTCAAGGAGTCGTTCATGGCGGGCAAGGTGCGCGCCGCGTACCTGCTCGCGCCCATGGTCATGGACCTCGTGGAGAGCGGCGTCCCCGCCAAGATCGTCTCGCTGGGCCATCGCTCGGGCGCCGTCATCATGGTGCGTGCGGACTCGCCGGCGCAGAGCTTTCGCGACCTCCACGGCAAGCGCGTCGCCATCCCCAGCCGCTTCGCGGTGGATCATCTCTTCGTGCGCCGCATGCTGAAGGACAACGGCATGACCGTCCGCGACATCGAGCTGATCGAGATGGCGCCGCCCGACATGCCGGCCGCCCTCTACGCGCGGCAGGTGGACGCCTACGCCACCGGCGAGCCCTTCGGCGCGGTGGCGGAGGTGGGCGGCTACGCGCGCATTCTCTACATGACGCGCGACAAGTGGCCCAACTACGTGTGCTGCGTCCTCACCGTGCACCAGGACCTGATCGACCGCGACCGCGCCACCGTCCAGCAGCTCGTGAGCCACGTGCTCTCGGCGGGAACCTGGCTCGAGGCCGCCCAGGCCAATCGCGACCTCGCCGCGGACCTCGCCGCCGGGCCCGGCGTCTTCAATCAACGGGCGGACATCTTGAAGCACGTGCTGTCGAATCCCCGCGACCGCGTGACCTATGCCGACCTCCGCCTGGTCCGCTCCGAGGTGGACGAGCTGATGGAGGCCGCGCTCGAGGCGGGCGTCATCCGCCAGCGCATCGCCTACGAGCGCTACGTGGACGAGTCGTTCCAGCGGAACGCCCGTCCGGTGGACATCCATGTCGCTCGCTAGCGCCCGCGGCGTGGTCGCGCTGGTCCCGGTGCTGGCGCTCCTCGTGATCTGGCACCTGACGGTGGTGCTGAGCGGGAGCCTCATCTTCCCCACGCCCGCCCACGTCGCGGCCGGCCTAGTCGACCTCGCCCGCCAGGGCCTGCTGCTCAAGCACGTGGTGGCCTCGCTGTTCCGGGTGACCGTGGGCTATCTGCTCGCCGTCGCCCTGGCGGTGCCCATCGGCATGCTGATGGGCTGGTTCGCCGGCGTGCATATCTTCCTCAACCCGCTCGTCCAGGGGCTACGCCCGATCTCGCCCATCGCGTGGATCCCACTCGCCATCCTCTGGTTCGGCGTGGGGGATCTCTCCCCGATCTTCCTGATCTTCCTCTCGTCGTTCTTCCCCATGGTGGTGGGGACGGCGGCGGGCGTCATGACGATCGACGCCAAGTACCTCCGCGCCGCGCGCAACTTCGAGTTCTCGGGGCTGCGCCTGTTCCGCTCCGTGGTGCTGCCCGCCGCGCTCCCCCAGATCGTCACGGGCATGCGCATCGGTCTCGGCGTCGCCTGGCTCGTGGTCGTGGCGGCCGAGATGATCGCGGTGAGCTCCGGCCTCGGCTATCTCATCATCGACTCGCGGAACGCCGGCAACCGCTACGACCTGGTCGTCGCGGGCATGCTCGTGATCGGCGTGGTGGGCTTCGCCCTGGACATCGTGATGCGCCGGCTCGAGCGGCTCGACGAGGTCCGCTGGCGCTATGAGAGCTGAGCGACGGTGACGCCCAAGATCGACGTGCGCGGCCTCACGAAGACCTTCCATCCGAGAAATGGCCCCGTGCCCGTTCTCGACGACGTCAGCTTCACGGTGGGCGATGGCGAGTCCGTGGCCATCGTCGGCCCCTCCGGCTGCGGGAAGTCGACGCTCTTGAGCGTGCTGGCGGGCTTCGAGACGCCGGACGCGGGCGCGGTGCGCGTGGACGATCAGCCGGTGCGCGGGCCCCGGCGGGAGGCAATCTTCATCTTCCAGCAGCCGTCCCTGTTCCCCTGGCTCGACCTCGCCGACAACATCGTCTTCGGCCTCGACGGGGAGGCCGCGGAGGCCCGCCGCGCGCGGGCCGCGCACTACATCGAGCTCGTCGGGCTCCAGGGCTTCGAGCACGCCTTCCCCCGCGAGCTGTCCGGCGGCATGCAGCAGCGCGCGGAGCTGGCGCGGGCGCTCATCGTGAAGCCCGGGATCCTCTACCTCGACGAGCCCTTCGGTGCCCTCGACGCCCTGACCCGGCTTCGGATGCGCGCGGAGCTCTCGCGCATCCTCTCGGTGGAGCGGCACACCGTGCTGCTCGTGACCCACGACGTGGAGGAAGCGCTGCAGCTCGCCGACCGCGTGCTGGTGCTGTCGCCGCGTCCGGCGCGCGTGCAGCACGTGATCGAGATCAAGCAACCGCGCCCGCGCATCCTGTCCGATCCGGACCTGGCGGCGATGAAGACCGCGCTCTTGCGCGAGCTGGGGGTGGCGCTGTGAGCGGCGTGCGCCGCGGCGCCGCCCTCGCCGTTCTCCTGCTGGCGGGGTCCGCCTCGGTCGGGCCCGCCCGGGCCGCGTCCGCGCCCGCGTTCCGCAGCGGGGCCTTCGATCCGCCGCGCGCCGCGCCAGCCTTCACCCTGCCCGCGGCGGGGGGCGGCGCGTTCGAGCTGCGCCGCCAGGGGGGCAAGGTCGTGGTCCTCACGTTCGGGTACTCGAGCTGCCCCGACGTCTGTCCCACCGTGCTGGCCGAACTGGCGCAGGTGCGCGCACGTCTGGGCGCGGCGGCAAAGCGGGTGCAGGTCGTCTACGTGAGCGTCGATCCCGAGCGCGACACGCCCGCGCGCCTGCGCGCGTTCACCGAGCAGTTCGACAAGACCTTCGTCGGGATCACCGGTCCCTCCGCCGAGCTGGCCCCGGTCTGGAAGGCTTACGGGATCTCGGTCGTGCGAAAGGATCTGCCCGGCAGCACGCCCGCGACCTATCTCGTCCACCACACTGCCTCCGTGTTCCTCATCGACGCGGCCGGCCGGCTACGCGTGATGGCCCCGTTCGGCACCCCCTCGGAGGACGTGCTCCACGACGTCCGCCTCCTCCTCGCCGACGCGGCCGAGGCCGCGCCGGAGGCGCCGGTCCTCGTCGAAAAGGCGTGGGTGCGGCGCGCCGCCGTCATGCCCGACTCGAAACCAGACGTGCCCAACACCGCGGCGGGCTATGCGCTCCTGCGCAACCGCGGCAAGACGGCGGACGCGCTGATCGGGGCGAGCTCGGACGCCGCGGAGCGGGTGGAGGTGCACGAGACCCGGAACATGGCCGGGATGATGATGATGGAGAAGGTGGACACGGTGGCCTTGCCCGCGGCCGGCCGCGTCGAGCTCAAGCCCGGCGCGTATCACCTCATGCTGATCGGGCTCAAGCGCACGCTCACGCCGGGCCAGTCCGTGGACCTCACGCTCGAGTTCGAGCGCGCGGGAAGGATCCGGACCCGCGCGGAGGTGCGATGACCCGGCGCGCGGCGACCGTCGCGGCCGCGCTGGCCGTCGCGCTCCTCGGCCTGGCCGGCCTCGCCTGGGCCGCCCTCGGCCCCATGCCCGAGCGCGGCGCCGCCCTCACGTTCGTGATCCCGCCGGGCACCGCGGCGCGCCTCGAGGCCGGCGAGCCCCTGAGCGTGTTACCTTCGCCCGTTCACCTGACAGTTGGCGTCCGCGACGTCCTCGTGCTCACCAATGACGACGAGGTCCCGCATCAGGTGGGCCCGATCATCCTCGGCTCGCGGCAGACCTATCGCATCCCCTTCCGCCGTCCCGGCACGTTCAAGTACAACTGCTCGCTCCACGCGACGGGCACGCTGACCCTCGTCATCGACCCCCCGCCGGCTCCTGGACTCGAGCGGCTGCGCTGGCGGCTGGGCTCCCTCGTCACCTCGTAGCGCCCCCCGTGGGCGCGGAGACCTCGCCATGCAGGACGAGCCCACGTCCCTCCGTATCCCCGATCCCGGCGTGCGGGCGCTCTTCACCGAGGCGGCGCGTTTCCAGTCCTGGCTGGACTACGAGGCGGCGCTGGCGCACGCGCAAGCCGAGCTCGGCATCATTCCCGAGGCGGCGGCGCGCGAGATCGTCGCGAAGGCCCAGCTCCGGTTCCTCGACATGGACGCGGTGCGCGCGGGGCTCGCGAAGACGGGCCATCCCTTGGTGCCGCTGGTCTGGGCCCTCGACCAAGCGTGCGCGGGCGACGCCGGCGGCTACGTCCACTGGGGCGCCACCACCCAGAACGTCACGCAGACGGGCCAGCTCCTCCAGGCGCGCCGCGCGCACGAGATCTTCCTCGGCCAGCTTGCCGCTCTCCTCACCACGCTGGCCGCGCTCGCCGAGCGCAGCAAGGACATGCTCCTCCCCGGCCGCACCCATGGCCAGCACGCCGTGCCCGCCACCTTCGGCTTCAAGGTCGCGGTGTGGATCGACGAGCTGGGTCGCCACGCGGAGCGCCTCGTCGGCTGCGAGACGCGCGTCTTCGTGGTGATGCTGGGCGGCGGGGCGGGGACGCTCGCCTCGCTGGGCGAGCCCGGCCTCGCCACCCAGGCGAAGATGGGCACCCGGCTCGGGCTGGCGCCGATGCCCGTCCCCGCCCGCACCATCGGCGACCATCAGGCTGAGTACGTGTGCCTTCTCGGCATGCTCGCCGCCACCTGCAGCAAGATCGGCCGCGAGATCTACACGCTGATGAAGCAGGAGTTCGGCGAGGTCGAGGAGCCGGTGCCGGCGGGCACGGTGGGCAGCAGCACGATGCCCCAGAAGCGCAACCCCAAGCTCTCCCAGGACATCATCGCCGCCGCCGCACAGATCCGGGCGCTGGTGCCGCTGGCGCTCGAAGCCATGCAGACCGAGCACGAGGCCGAGCGCACCACGAGCATCATGATGAGCCGTGCGCTGGTGGGCGCCTGCGAGCTGACCGGCGACATGCTCGCGCGCATGGTCGCGCTCTTCGAGGGGCTCCAGCTCTTCCCCGCCCGCATGCGCGAGAACCTCGATCTCTCCGGCGGCCTCATCATGGCCGAGGCCCTGATGCTGGAGCTGGGCAAGCAGATCGGCCGCCAGCGCGCCCACGACGCGGTCTACGACGCGGCCCAGGGCGCGGTGACCGAGTCGCGGCCGTTCCGCGCGATGCTGGCCGCCGACCCGCATGTGCGCGAGCGGCTCGGCGCCGACCAGGTCGACACGCTGCTCGACCCCGCGCGCTACACCGGGCTCTGCCGCCAGTTCGCGGAGCGGGGCGCGGCGAGCGCGCGGGCCCTCGCCGCGTCCCTCACTGCGCCATCGCCCCGCCGTCGATGAGAATCTCGCTGCCCGACATGTAGGCCGACTCGTCGGACGCGAGATAGAGCACCAGGCTCACCATCTCGGCCACCGTGCCCATGCGGCCCAGCGGGATGCGCGCGAGCCGCTTCGCCAGCTGCTCCTTGTCCTGGAAGGCGGCGTGGAACATCTCGGTGTCCACCGGGCCCGGGTGCACGGAGTTGCAGCGGATGCCGTCCTTGGCGTGCTGGGCCGCCGTGACCTTGGTGAAGATGCGGACCGCGCCCTTGCTCGCAGCATAGGCCGGCTCCTGCTGGAGCGACTGGCCGATGCCGGCGATCGAGGAGATGTTCACGATCGAGCCGCCGCCGCCCCGCCGCATGGCGGGAATGGCGTGCTTGGTGCCGAGGAACACGCCCTTGGCGTTCACGGCCATCACGCGGTCCCACTCCGTCTCCGTGCGCTCCTCGATGGGCACGCGCGGGATCACGATGGCGGCGTTGTTGATGAGGATGTCGAGCTTCCCGTGACGATCGACGGTGGTGCGTATCGCCTTCTCCCAGTCGGCCTCGCGGGTCACGTCCAGATGCACATAGGTGGCATCGCCGCCCTTGGCACGAATGGCCGCCTCGACCTTCTGTCCCTCCGCGTCCAGGATGTCGCCGAAGACGACCCGGGCGCCCTCCTTCGTGAACGTCTCCGCCTCGGCGGCGCCCTGCCCTCGCGCGCCTCCGCTGATCAATGCGACCTTGCCGGCCAGCCGTCCTCCGTCGGGCATCGTGGGATCCTCTCTCCTGGGGTATGGGCTATGCGGCCATCGGGTGGCTCGACAGCCGGCGGCCGGATTGGCGCTCGAAGACGTGATAACGCCGGAAGCTCAGCCACACCGAATCGCCGGCGGCATACGAGGCGTCGCCGGCCGCCAGCGCGTGCACCTCGTGCTCGCCCACCCGCATCGTGAGCAGGGTGGAGTCGCCCAGCGGATAGCGGACGGCCTCGGCCACGCGCGCGGCCACGGCGCCGGCGGTGCGCTCGCGTGTCACCGTCACATCCTCGGGGCGCACCCCGATCAGCCCGCCCTCGCCGCCCGTCCCGTCGGGGAGCGCGGCGCCCCCCAGCAGGCTGATGGGCGGCGCGCCCACGTGGAGGTTCAGGAAGCCCGCGACGAAGGCGCTCACCGGCGAGTCGTAGATCTCCCGCGCCGTCCCGACCTGGGCGATGCGCCCCTGGTCCATCACCGCGATGAGGTCGGCCAGGATCAGCGCCTCGTGGTGGTCGTGGGTCACGTAGACGGTGGTGATGTCGAACTGCCGCAGGAGGGTCTTGAGGTTCACGCGGTACTTCTCGCGCAGCGCCTGATCGAGGTTCGCGAAGGGCTCGTCCACCAGAAACAGCGCGGCGTCCCGCGTGATGCAGCGACCCAGCGCCACCCGCTGCTTCTCCCCGCCGGACAGGGTCGGTGGCATGCGGTCGAGGAGATGCGCCAGCTCCACACCCATCAGCTCGCTGGTGCGCTGATACTTGGCGCGCTCGAGCGCATCCATCTCGGGCGTCTTCTTCCGGAACAGGAAATAGGACAGCACGTTGGTCCGCGCCGTCACGTGCGGGTAGAGCGCGTAGTTCTGGAACACCATGCCGATGCGCCGGTCGCCCGGGCGCACGTCATCCACGTCGACGTCGTCGTAGCGCACGTGGCCCGAGTCCGGCCGGATCAGGCCCGCGATGATCTTGAGCAGCGTGGTCTTGCCGCACCCGCTCGGCCCCAGGATGACCATGGTCTTGCCGTGGGGCACGCGGAGCGACAGGTCTCGGATGGCGAAGGTGGACGGGCGGCCCGCGCCGGCGCCGGGATCGCGGAGCGTCTTGCAGACGTCCACCAGGTCAATGCGCGCCACGCCGGGTCTCCTTCGGGGCCGCGTGACAGGCGGCTACGACCGCCGGCAGCTCGTCCAGCGCCTCGCCCAGGCATTGCCGCAACCGGACGAAGGTCGCGTCCGCCTTCTCGGGAATGCCGCCCCGTGAGATGTGGGCGATCAGCTCCTCGCGGCTGATGGTGATGAGGAGCGCCGAGTTGATCTCGATCTGGAGGGCATGGACGCGCCTGGCGCCCGGTTGGCCGAACGTCGCGACGATGTTGCCGCCGGTGTAGCCCGAGACGTCGCGGTGCACCTCGAAGCCGTGGCGCGTGAAGGTCTGGGCCACGGTGTCCACGATCGCGCGCCCGCACGTCGTCTCGTGCCGCGTCCCCAGGATGACCTGATGGTCCTTCATGCGCCGCGGGCTACCCGTGTGCCCGTCGATGAGGAGGGCGTGTCCGTAGTCGTCGCGGAGCCCGTCCAGCAACGACCCCAGCGTCGTGTAGTAGGGATCGTAGAGGGCCCGCAGCCGCGTCTCCAGCTCGTCGCGACCCAGGGGGCGCGCGAAGATCGGCACGTCCTTCATGGTGTGGGTGCGCACCACGCCGCGGCGCGAGCGCACCTCGCCGTCCCGGTGCTCGTAGTCGTCGCGGCGGCGGTTCACGTCCACGAACATGCGCGAGAACGGGGTGGCGAGCACGGTGGCGCCGTGATCGTGGAGGTCGCCGTACACGTCGCTGGCGAAGAGATCGGCGAAGCCATAGGCGAAGGTCTCGAACCGCGGCTCACCGTAGTGCTCGCGCGTGATGTGCGGCAGGGGCCGCGTCCCGTAGTGCGGCACGCTCACCAGGATGGGCGCGCGGGCGCCCGCGGCGGGGTGCCGGACGATGGGATAGCTGTCGGTCATCGCCTGGATGCTATACGATACCGGGCCGGGAGGGCCACCACCGCCATGTTGCCCGGCCACGGCCGTTACGACTACTCCAGCATCGTCTCGCGTCCCGACTACGCCTGGCCCGGCGGCCGCCGGCTCGCCGTCTACGTCGCCCTCAACATCGAGGCCTTCGGCTTCGGCGTGGGCAAGGGCGCGGCCATTGCCCCGCCCGACCAGGCGCAGAGCCACAGCATCTATTCCTGGCGCGACTACGGCAACCGCGTGGGAATCTGGCGCCTCCTCGAGCTCCTGGACGAGCTGGGGCTGCCGGCCGAGGCCCAGATCAACACCGCGATCTACGAGGCGGCGCCGGACATCCCCGCCCGCTTGCGCGCGCGCGGCGACGAGATCCTCGGCCACGGCGTCACCAACTCCGACGAGCAGGGACATCTCGCCGAGACGGCCGAGCGCGCGCTCATCGAGGGCGTCACCGCCACCATCGCCCGGCACGAGGGCAAGCCCCCGGTGGGCTGGATGAGCCCGTGGCTCTCGAACAGCGCCGTCACCATGGACCTCCTTCAGGAGGCGGGCTACCGCTACGTGATGGACTGGACCATGGACGACCAGCCCATCTGGCTAAGAACCCGTAAAGGCCGCATCCTCTCGATCCCCTATCCCATCGAGGTGAACGACACGCGCGGTATCGTCTGGTACCGTTACACGTCCGAGGAGTTCGCCGAGATGATCGTGGACCAGTTCGACGAGATGCTGTCCCAGTCCGCGCGCCAGCCCGTGGTGTGTCCCATCTCGCTACACCCGTTCGTCATCGGGCGGCCGTATCGAATCCGGCGGCTGCGCCGCGCGCTCCAGCATATTCTGGCCCACCGCGACCGCGTGTGGATCACGCGGCCTCGCGACATCTGCGCCCACATCGAGTCGCTGCCGCCGGGCGTGGTCCCGGGCAGCAAATGACCGTGCATCGATCGACGGTGCATCGAGGAGGCCAGCCATGAAGATCGGCGTGGTGCTGCCGCAAACCGAGATCGGCAACGACCCCGGCGCCATCAAGGCGTATGCCGAGGCCGTCGAGGGCATGGGCTTTGCCCACGCGCTCGTGTTCGACCACGTGGTGGGCGCCAATCCCGAGCGGCCCGGCGGATGGAAAGGTCCCTACACGTATCGCCACGCCTTCCACGAGCCGTTCGTGCTCTTCGGCTTTCTCGCCGCGGCCACACGGCGGCTCGAGCTGGTCACCGGCATCCTGATCCTCCCGCAGCGCCAGACCGCGCTGGTGGCCAAGCAGGCGGCGGCGGTGGACGTGCTCTCGGGCGGACGCCTGCGCCTCGGCGTGGGCGTGGGATGGAACGCGGTGGAGTTCGAGGCCCTCGGCGAGAACTTCCACAACCGCGGCCGCCGCATCGAGGAGCAGGTGGAGGTGATGCGGGCGCTGTGGACGCGTGAGCTCATCACCTACAAGGGCGCGTTCCACCAGATCCCCGACGCGGGGCTCAACCCCCTGCCGGTGCAGCGGCCCATTCCGATCTGGATGGGGGGCGAGAGCGAGCCCGTGCAGAAGCGCATGGCCCGGCTGGCCGATGGCTGGATGCCGCACTTCCGCGCGGGCGACGTGGGCCAGGCCGCGGTGGACAAGATCCACGGCCTCGTCCGCGACGCCGGCCGCGATCCGGCGAAGTTCGGCGTCGAGGGGCGGATGACGCTGGCCCAGATCCCGGAAAGCGACTGGGCGAAGGAGCTGGAGGCCTGGCGCGCGATGCGCGGCATCTCGCATCTCTGCGTGCACACCACCGGCATGGGCCTGGGCTCGCCGGATGAGCACGTGAAGACCTTGCGCCGCTTCCGCGAGACGGCGGGGCTCCGCTGATGCCCCGCAAGGAGGTCGTCCAGGTCGAGATCGGCCAGCCGAACCCGAATCTCTCCCTCGCCACGAAGTTCGGCAATCTCGTGTTCGTGTCCGGCCAGACCGGGCGGCATCCCGTCACCGGCCAGGTGGGCAAGGAGGTGCGTGAGCAGACCCGCTTCATCCTCGAGCGCATCAAAGTGATCCTCGAGGCGGCCGGCACCTCGCTCGACAACGTGTTGAGCGCGATGACCCACGTCACCCGGCGCGAGGATGTGCCCGCCTACAACGAGGAGTGGGCGAAGTACTTCCCGACCAACAAGCCCGCACGCACCACCGTGACGGTCGCCTCGCTGAACCAGCCCGAGCTGGTGATCGAGATCACCGTCGTCGCCTGCATCCCGAGCTGATCGGGCCCGGTGGCGGACTCCGCGTCGACGAGCGCGTGGCGGGCCATCGCCGCCGCCACCGCGCTCAACGCGCCGCTGGGCTCGATCTACGCCTACAGCGTGTTCCTCAAGCCGCTGGAGGCGCTGCTCGGGCTCTCGCGCGCGGATCTGGCCTTCGTCTTCGCGGTGGCGGCCAGCGTCTTCGCCGTCGGCATGAACGTGACGCCCTTCACCTTCGGGCGCGCGTCCGCGCCCATGCTCGTCCTCGCCTGCGCGGCGCTCGGCGCCGGAGGCGTCGCGGTCGCGGCCAGCGCCGGCGGCCTGCGCCAGCTGGCCTTCGGCTACGGCGCCCTCTTCGGCGCGGGCGTGGGCGGCGCCTATGTGCTCCTTCAGCAGATCGTGAACCTCGCCGTGAAGTCGCGTCACGGGCTCGTCAACGGCTACCTCGTGAGCCTGCTCCCGCTCGGCGCCATGCTCACCGCGCCCGTCTTCGGGTGGGTCATTCCCCAGATCGGCGTGCGCGCGGCGCTGGGGTGGTTCGCGGCGGTCCTCGCCGCCCTCGGCGTGCTGAGCGCGTGGCTCACCTGGCGCTCGGGCGTGTCGCTGGCTTCCGCGACCACGCGCGTGCGCATGACCCCCGCCCAGCGCCGCACCGGCGTCTTCTGGCGGCTCTGGCTGGTGTTCTTCCTCGCCGCCTCCGCGGGGCTCATGGTGCTGAGCCAGGGCGCGGGCATGATCGCGGCCTACGGCGGCGCCGCCATGGTGGCGGTTTACGGCACCACGCTGATCACCGCGGTGGTCGCCGCCGCCCGCATCACCGGCGGCTGGATGGTGGACGCGCTCGCCATCCCCAGGGTAGCGGCCGGCGCCCACGCCGTCTCGCTCGCGGGCGCGCTCGCGCTCATCCTCTGGCCCGGGCCCGCGATGGCGGTGCTCGCGCTGGCGCTCGTGGGGCTCGGCTACGGGCTCATCTCCGGCATCACCGCCGGCGCCATCGCGGTCTACTGGTCCCGCGCGTTCTACGGCCGCATGGCGAGCCGTCTCTACATCGCGTGGTCCGCCGCCGCCATCGTGCTGCCGATCGTCGCGGGCCGGCTGTACGACCTGACGCAGGGCTACGGCACCGCCATGCTGATCGCGGCGGCGGGCAATGTCCTGGGCATCCTGATCTCGCTCGGGCTACCCAGGCGGCCGCCCGACGCGTGAGGGCGACGCGCGCTACTCGTCGTCCCCGTCGTGTCCGTCCTCCTCGTCCTTCTCGCCCTTCTCCACGAGCTGCTCCAGCGTCTCGTAGGGATGGGCGCCGACCACGCCGTAGCGGCCCACCACGAAGGTGGGCACGCCGGTCACGCCAAACTGGCGCGAGAGCTTCCAGTCCTCGTCCACCGCGGCCTTGAAGGTGCGCTGCTCCAGGACCTCGCGCGCCTTCTCCACCGAGAGGCCGACCTTGGCGGCGATCTCGAGCAGCACGTCTGGCTTGGAGATGTCGCGCGCGCCAACGAAGTAGGCGCGGAACATCGCGTCGTGGAACGCGTCGCCACCGCCGGGCTGGGTGTCCGCCCACTTGCCCAGCTCCTGGGCGAGCCGGCTGTTGTACGTCATGGTGCGCTCGCCGTAGGGCAGGCCCTCCGCGTCCATGCGGGCCTTCATCTGCGCGTGCATGGCCGTGCGGTCCACGCCGCGTCCCTTGAACAGCTCCTCCAGTGACTGCCCCTCCGCCGGCGTCTCGGGGTGCAGCGGGAAATGCACCCACTCGACCTTCACACCGTGCTCCTTCTTGAGCTTCTCAATACGCACGGTACTGAGATAGCACCAGGGTCAGACGTAGTCGGAGAAGATCCTCATCGTCACGGGCTGAGGCATTTAGGTTCCCCCCTTTTCATCAACTTGCGATGCAGAATGGCCAAGGACCCTCCGGTGTTGTTGCCACTTGGTATACAGCATTTTGGTCCGGGCTACCGGAATTGCTACCACGTTGCCGTCCGCGCCGGTCGGCGCAAGGATGACCTGCTTGAGGGGGGCCGTCACGTTAGACTGCCGGCTATAGCGCGTGTAGAATCGGGCCGTGACGGACGCCACATCGTTCTCCGACATTCAGCCCGAGTTCGAATCGCGTGTGCGCCGCATCGTCTGGTGCACGGTCGCCACCGTCGACACCAAGGGGCGCCCACGCGTGCGGATCGTCCATCCGGTGTGGGAAGGGCCGATCGCCTACATCTGCACCGGGCGCCACTCCATCAAGGAGAAGCACTTGGCGAAGAACCCCTTCGTCGCGCTCTCCTACTGGGACCCGCAGCATCAGCAGGTCTATGCCGAGTGCCGGTGCCAGAGGGTCGACGACGTCGCAGAGAAGACCCGGATCTGGGAGCTCTTCAAGTCGCACCCGCATCCGTACGGCTACGACCCGGCGATGTTCTGGAACGGCGGCCCCGCCAGCGACGACTTCGGCGTGATGCGGTGCGACCCTTGGTGCATCACCCTCCACAGCATGTCGTGGACCGGCTCGCTCACCTCGCGCTCGGTCGTACAGTTCTCGAAAACGGTGTGGCGACCGAACTGAGCGCGCGAACGCACAGATGAATAGCTAGTAGCAGCGCGCCCTGCTTGGGTTGATGGCTCTCATCGTACCGCGAGATGCATGCGGATGCCCGGCTCCGGCCGCAGTGTGACATAGGGGGTGGGCGTCACCCGCTGGCCCGGGACCAGCGCGAGGCGGAAGCGCCGGGCGATGGCGGCGAGGATCAGTACCGCCTCCATCTGGGCGAAGGTGTTGCCGATGCACTGTCGCGGGCCGCCGCCGAAGGGGAAGTAAGCGAAGCGCGGCAGCCGCTGCGCGAGGTCGCCCTCCCAGCGCGCGGGGCAGAAGGCTTCCGGCTCCCCGAACCAGCGCGGGTCGCGCTGCACCATCCAGGTCGGCGCGATGACGATGTCCCCCTTCCCCACGACGTGGCCGGCCAGCTCCGTCGGACGCGCCGCCTGGCGCCCGAGCCCGTAGGCCGGCGGATAGAGTCGCATCGATTCCGTCACGACCATCCCGGCGTATTTCAGCCGCGGCATATCGGCGACGGTGGGCGCGCGCTCCCCGAGGACCTCGCGAAGCTCGGCGCCGAGCCGGGCTTCGACCTCCGGGCTCTGGGCCAGCAGGTACCAGGTCCACGATAGCGCCACCGCCGTCGTCTCGTGGCCGGCGAGGAACATCGTCATCGCCTCATCGCGCACCTGCTGCGCCGTCATCCGGCTCCCGTCGTCGGCGTCCTGGGCCTGCATGAGCATGGAGAGGAGATCGCCGCGGTCCTCGCGGCTCGCGCGCCGGTCGGCGATCATGCGGTGGACGATGGCGTCGAGCCGGCGAATGGCACGGCGCGCGCGCAGGTTCCTCGGTGTGGGCAGCCAGTCGGGCAGGAGCCGAAAGCTCGACAGCCGGGCGCCGAAGTCTTCGGCGAGCACGCGCGCCGCCTCGCCGGCGTCGTGAGCGTCGCCGGACACGTCCGCGTCGAACAGCGTCTTGCCGACGATGGCCTGAGTCAGCGCCATCATCTCCGCGTACACCTCGACGACGTCACCTTCCTTCCAGCGGGCCACGTGCCGATCGGCGAAGGCGCTCATCACTTCGCCGTAGCCGGCCACGCGCTGCCGGTGGAAGGCGGGCTGCACGAGCCGGCGCTGCCGCAGCCAGGTGTCGCCCTCGGAGAGGAGGAGACCGTCGCCCAGCAGCGGCCGCAGGAGCTGCACGCCCGGGCTCTTGATGAAGTCGCGCGCCCGCGTCACCAGCAGCTCCTCGATGGCGTCCGGGTGGTAGATCATCAGGATGCGGTACGGCCCCATCTTCGTCTGGACGACGTCGCCGTACTGCCGCGCGCACGTCTCGTAGAAGCCGAGCTGATCCCGCCGGAAGTCGGTCACGCTCCCGGTGAAGTAGCCGCCCTTGGGCCCCGGGCGGGTCGCCTTCACCGCTTGACGAGCTTCTGCAGCGAGCGCAGCCCGGGCGGGATCGGCCCGCGGCGGCCCCAGTTGGTGTACGAGACCTCGCCCACGTAGATGTCGCCGCGCGAGTCCACCGCGAGGCCGTGGGGCGAGATGAACTGCCCCGGCTCGAGCCCGGCGGGGCGCTGGCCCAGCCGCGCCAGCAGCTCACCCTTCGCGGTGTAGATGCTCACACGCGGGCCGATGTTGGGCATGTCCTGGTTCACCGCCACGCCCCCGCCGATCTCCCCCACGTAGAAGCGCGGCTCGCCGCCGCGCGCCAGGTGGAGACCCGAGGGCCGGTGCATGTTCACCCACTGCGTCTCGAAGCGTCCGTTGCCGTCGAACACCTGCACGCGATGGTTCTCGCGGTCCGCCACGTACACCCAGCCGTCGGCATCACAGGCGATGTTGTGGGGAATGTTGAACTGGCCGGGGTCGGTGCCGGGCTCGCCCCACGACCGGAGGAGCTTCCCGTCGGGGGAATATTTGTGCACGCGCGCGTTCCCGTAGCCGTCGGAGACGTAGAGCTCGCCGGTGGGAGCGAGCGCCGTGTGCGTGCAGCGGTGAAAGGGCTCCCCGCTCAGGTAGGCGGCCGGCTTGCCGGGCACGCCGAGCGTCAGCAGCACCTTGCCGTCGAGGGTGCAGTGGCGCACGGTGTGGTCGCCGTCGTCGGTGAGCCAGAGCGTGTCGTCGGGCGCCATGTGCACGCCGTGCGCCCGCTTGAACACGCCCTCGCCCCAGGAGCGAAGGAAATTGCCGTCACGGTCCAGCACCACCATGGGATGGGTGCCGCGGTTGAAGCAGTAGACGCGATCCTGCGCGTCGACGCCCACCCCGGCCACGTCGGCATTGAACTCGTAGCCGGGCGGTAGCTTGGCCCAGCCGGAGACGGCCTCGTAGCGGTGGACCCCCGTCCCCAGCATCACCGACACCGCCTCAGGCCTCCTCGAGGAAGTCCGCGAAGTACTCCTCCGGCGTGATGAGCCGGCTGGTCAGTCCCAGCCTGAAGGCCTCGCCGGCGAACATCTCGATCTGCTTCCGGTTCTTCTCGTAGCCGTGGGGATGGAAGTCCTCGCCCATCACCGCGTCGGTGTGCTCCAGCTCCGCCTCCGTCCACGGCGTGGCGTAGGGGAAGCCGCGCTGCGCGGCGGTGAAGGTGTCGTTGGCGGCGATGAACGCGTCGGTGAGGCGCGTGGCGATCCAGCGATTCGCTTCCCAGGCCTCGCGCCGCAGGATGATGAGGTGCTGAGGCGGGAAGGCGCCGGTCTTCGCGTAATACTCGCTCTCGGTCGTCCGGAAATCGGGGAAGAGCCGAACGATCGGTCCCTTGCTCGGATGGAAGCGCGCCGGGCGCGGCGGGCTGTAAATCGCCTCCAGCTCCCCCGCGAGCAGGAGATCGGACAGCGAGCGTCCGGCCGGCGGCGTGCGCAGGCCGGCGGGCAGACCGGCCGCATCCATGGGCTGCGCCGACCAGGGCGTGTCGATGTCGCCCACCCACCACTCGATCTTGGCGGGGTCGATCCCGATGTATCGGAGGAAATGGCGATACCACAGTGAGCCGCTGGCACTCCAGCTGTACATGCCGATGCGCTTGCCGACGAGGTCCTCCGGGCGGCGCACCGGGCCGCCCTGCCGCACGTAGAGATCGCGCGCGGTGAAGTTCCGCAGCGGGAAGACGGGCAGGCCCACGAAGCGATGGTCGCCCTTGTCGATGCGGTAGAGGTACTGCGCCATCGACCACTCGCCCCCCTGCACCGCCGGATCCGACACCGCCCGGCTGATCATGTCCGCGCGGGCGGGCCACGAGCCCCGGCTGCCCAGCACCATGGTGAGCGCGATGCCTTCGGGCTTCACCTCGCCGGTGGCGAGGGGCATGATCCGCGCGTAGTCGCCGCACGTCAGCGTGATGGGCAGCATCAGAGCCTCCCGGGATTCCGCGCCTCGAAGATCGCGCGGGGTTGCGCACGAGCATCTGGTCCAGCTGATCCTCGCTCACGCCCGCCTTGCGCAGCGCGGGCAGGATGTCGTCGGGGATGTGGTTGTAGTTCCACTTCGGCCGCTGCGCACCTTGGCCTCCTCCGACAGCATGTCCGACCAGCAGTTGGCGTCGTGCGAGAGCACCATCTTCGGCGCGTAGCCCTCGGCGCAGAGCCGCGCCAGCACCTCCACGCGCTTCTCGGTAGGCAGGAAGTGCTCGAGCCCGAATACCCGAGCGCGGTGTCGACGGTCGTCGTCATCGAGCGCAGACCTCCAGAACGGGGTGGTCTTCCCGCAAGGTCGTCAGAAGCACCGCTTCGATGGCGGGCTCACGCAGCAGCCGCTCCGCGGTTTCGTGCGCCGGCGTCCAGTCAGGGAGCGTCTCGACCTTGTTGACGAGGACGATCAGGCGCGCGGCGGCGGGCACGCCCTTGCGGCCGCCGTCAGGATGCGCGAGCACGCGCGCCACCATCTCGGGCGTCACCGTCGCGCCGGGACGCGCCCCGCTGAGCAGGCTCACGCGCTCGGGCCGGTGCACGTGCTCGGCATCCAACGGTACGCCCAGGACGTCGGCCCCGACCACCACCAGCACCAGGGTGCTCTCGGCGGGAATCACCGGCTCGTGCTCGGCGGGCGCCTTGAAAGGATGCATGCGCGAGCCGTCGGCCTCGGTGAGAAGACAGGCGTCCGGGCACCAGGCTCGCAGCTCGTGGAAGCGGCCACGCGAGATGCCGGCGGCGCGCTTCGTCTCCGGGTTGGTGGGTCCGGTGACCAGGACGTGACGGTGCTCGTCCAGGAGAGCCTGCAGGCGCGGGCGCGTGACCTCCGCATCGAGGAGATGCGCCGGGGCCAGTGCCAGCTGCGAGGCGAAGATGTGCGTGGTCGTGGTGGTGACCGCGCGTCCGCCGGCCTCGGTCGCCTCGCGCGCCAGCCGGAACATGGCCGCGCTCTTGCCCCCGCCGCCCGCGATCGCCACCGTCTCGTCGCGCTTGAGCCCGAGAGCGGCGCTCAACGGCTGCCGGACCGTCACTCGATGACCTCGTCCGCCCGCGTCAGGATCGCGGGAGGAATCTCGAGGCCGATCTCCTTCGCCGTCTTGAGATTGATGGCGAAGTACAGACGATCCATCTGCTCCACCGGGATGTCGCCGGGCGGGGTGCCCTTGAGCACGCGCTGGACATGCTTGGCCGCGAGCTTGCCGACCGCGCGGAAGCTGATGCCGTAGCTGGCGAGCGCGCCCCGGGCGACGGTCGACGTGTCCGTGAACATCGTGGGGAGCCGCTTCTCCCGCGCGGTGTCGATGATCATCTCGCTCTGGCTCGTCACCATCGAATCGGGCACGTAGAAGAACGCGTCCACCTCGCCCGGCTTGATCGCGCGCACGGCCGCGCGGAGCTCATCCACGGTGGGCACCCGGTGCTCGACGAGCTCGAGCTTGAGCTGCTGCGC
>Ga0111539_10002046_pt1 | contig 26966 bp, 16 predicted proteins | sample RhiMethybrSRZTD1_FD_79667 | JGI IMG/M metagenome (GOLD analysis project Ga0111539, IMG submission 79667) | Populus rhizosphere microbial communities from Tennessee, USA - Rhizosphere MetaG P. TD hybrid SRZTD1 (version 2) (version 2) | ecosystem: Host-associated > Plants > Roots > Rhizosphere >...
CACGCGCTGACCGGCTCGCTCCGCTTCCCGCGCAAATCCCGTCGTGGAAGTCTGACCCAATGGGCCAAAGTTTTCAGTTTGATCATTCATGGTTTCTTCTCCTTTGGAAGTTCCCAGATTTATTGCGTTCATTCTGGTTACCAGACTACGTGCGAGGGCCAAAAATCGATGTGCAAAATTGATCGAGTCGGAGATATCAGATGAAATTCCGAGTTCAACCTCGCTCGTCTCCCGAGTCGCCTTTCTTGAACGGAGGTGTTTGTTTTTGTTTGCGAGTTGGATGAATCGAGCGGCGATCTTTGGTATAGACATCAGGAAGGACAGGCGGTTCGGGAAGCTCGACTGGCTCGGGAATGGCAGGCTGCGGAGATGGATTGGCGCGTTTCTCGGCCCTGCGGCGACGGTCACGACTTGTTCTTTCTTCGCTACGATTCTTGACCACTTGCACTTACTCGTAGCACAGGTTCCAACCCCCCAATGGCAGGGCCGTTCAGCACCCGACCGGAAACGTCGAAGCGTGATCCGTGGCAAGGACAGTCCCACGTCTTTTCCGTGGCGTTCCAGCCGACAATACAACCCAGATGCGGGCAAACCGCCGAGAATTCCTCTAAAGATCCATTGCTATGCCGATAGACAGCGACTTTCGAGAGTCCTCGCCGGATGACGGCTCCCGACCCTTGCGGTATATCTTCTGCTCTGGCAGCATCACCAGGAGTCAGCCACTCCGTGTATTGCGCGCCAACATTCAACGTTTCGCGCGCGAAGACTCCGATCGCTCGCGCCGTAATACGCGAAGGATCGTAAAGCGTTTTCCACGGGTGGTCATGTCCAAGGATCAATTCGGTCAGGAGAATTCCGGCAATGGTTCCATGAGTCATGCCCATTCCACAGTCTCCTGTGGCAATAAAAACGTTAGGAGCATCCATCGGATTCGCACCGATGTAAGCGAGGCCGTCGACAGTTTCCATCACCTGGCCTGACCAACGGTAGTCGAAGCTCTCGATCATCGGGAAACGCTGTCTGCCCCATTCCTCAAGACGTCCGAAGCGCGCAAGGTCGTCACCCTGACCCGTTTTGTGATCTTCGCCACCGATGAAGAGCAAATCCTTGCCCTGAACGCTATGGTGATGAATGCGCAGGTAATGATAAGGGTCATTTGTATCCCAATACAGCGCTCGAGTAACCGAGGCCTTCGGGATGCGGGCGCCCACCACATAACTTCGATAGGCCGCTTGCTTGGTGTGAATCGCGACCAAGTCATTCACTGGCGTATTCGTGGCTACCACAACAAAATCGGAACGGACCGTGGGTCCGTTCGTCTGGACGACGGCGGCTTCGGGCCCAGCATCAATTTTGGTAGCATGAGTTCCCGTAAAGATGAGGCCCCCGCGTTGCTCGATGACTGCCGCAAGGGCCGTTACGTACTTGACTGGATGAAACTGAGCTTGGTTGGGAAAGCAAATGCAAGGGCCCGTATTGAACCAATCCAAGGGTGCCTTGGGGAGAAGGGAAACTTCGAGAAGACCAGCACGGCGCGCAGCCTTCAGCTCCCGGTGAAGAACCTCTATCGGCTCGCCCGGCGGAGCGAACAGGTATCCGTTCAAACGCTCAAACTCGCAGTCGATCCCTTCCGTGGCGACGATCTTTTCAATTGTATCGATTGCCTGTGTGTGGCTTTCGGCTGCCAACCGCGCACCCTGCTCTCCGTGCAGCCTCTCGATCGAATAATAACGCCGGTCGACTGCATTCGATAAATGGGCTGTTGTGCGCCCCGTCTCGCCCCCCGCAATCGGCCCGTCATCGAGAACAATCACCGAATGACCCGCCCGATTTAGCAGATAGGCCGTAGTCAATCCCGCGATGCCCGCTCCAACAATACAAACCTGTGTTGTGGCATCTTCCAGCAAGCTGGGAGGCTGGGGCCGATCACTAGTCTGTTGCCAAAAAGATTGCGTACGTCGCGGTTCATTCATACCATTTTATCGGTAGAGCGATCATCGCTGGAGCGGACTCGACAGTCTCCCCCAAGTCCGCGGGACGCGCCGTCCCTTAGCCGGTGATCTCTACACGACGTGGCTGTTTCTGTTCCGGAGTCGGCACTTTTACCTCAAGGACTCCGTCTCGAAATGTAGCCGAAATGTTTTCGGCTTGAACGCCTTGTGGAAGCGGAACACACCGATAGAAGCTTCCATAACTACGTTCACTGCGGTACGCACCTGAACTTTCTTCATCACTGGTCCATTCCTTCTTCCGCTCGCCTTGGATTTCCAGACAGTTATCGTCAACGCTTATCTTGAGATCGTCCTTGTTCATGCCAGGAAGATCGGCCCGAAACACGAAGTGCTTGTCTTTTTGGAATGTTTCGATTTGAGGGGACCAAGCAAACGAGGTTAGATCACCCCGCGGACTGAAGGGCCTCCCAAGGTAGTTGCTGCCGAATCCGACATCCTCAAAAAGCCGGTCCATCTCTTCCGAGAAGCGCCTCATAAATGAGAACGGGCTGGCGTATCGAAAGCCAAAATTCCTACTAATTTCCCCACTCCGTGCCGGAGCGAGCGACGAATCGCGGTGGCGCGACTCGTCCGAGCGCATTGTTTCCTGAGTCTCTTTCGCTTTAGCCATTTTAGGTTTCCTCCTCCATTTCAAACAGTGGCAAGGGTTGATCGATGACAGAACCACTGTTTTGATTGTCGGCCCCTTCGGGAATTGTTGGTTCCTGCTGTTAGAAATTCTGTCCAAAATTGATCGGGTGTTCTAAGGAAGTCGCGCTATCAAACCCTGGCCCCTAGGTTCTTGGCAAAGGGGTTCCCAAGAAGTGTGAGCATTTCTGAACGGTTTTGGAGGGGGAGGAACCGTAACATCAGTCTCAAAGGAGAATTTCTTATGAGAACACTTATGACAACTCTGGGACTAGGTTTTCTGATGTTTTCGGTCGCCTGTCAGAGTCAGTCGGCCAACCAGCGCATAAATGACGCCGAACTGAGCGCCGCCGTCAAAACCAAGCTGACTTCCGATACTCGTTTAGCTTCGCTGACTGATGTGGACGTGAAGGCCCGGAACGGCAAGGTTTCATTGACCGGCGAGGTGGAGAGCGAAGAAGTGAAAAGGCTATCAGAGGAAACTGCGCGGGGAGTGAGTGGAGTGGCACAGGTTGTAAATAATCTGGAGGTAAAGCCTAAAGCCAATACCGCGGAAGCGCACTTCATTGATTTTGCGGGCAATCCGGTCGGTACGGCCCTACTTACCGAGGAGTCAGGAGGTGTGCGTTTTCATTTCAGTCTGAACAACCTGCCCGCCGGGACCCATGGAATTCATGTGCACGAAAAAGGGGATTGCACCAAGCCCGACTTCAAGTCGGCTGGCAAACATTTCAACCCAGAGGCAAAGCAGCACGGGGCAGACAATCCGAAGGGGTTTCACGCAGGTGACCTGGGAAATATTGAAGTTGGCTCAGACGGGACGGCGGATGCGAAAGTGACGGCACCCCATCTGACTTTGAAAGCGTCTGATCAATCGCTGATTCGCCCTGGCGGTACGGCAATCATTATTCATGCTGGCCGGGATGATCAAAAGACCGATCCAAGCGGGAATTCTGGCAATCCCATCGCGTGCGGAGTCATCGATAAAGCGGCATTTACACACACCGCAATTCATACAACCCGATAGCGGCTCGGACTATTGCGTAGGACCGGAGCGATTTGAAAGTGTGGCAGGCTCTCCCCAGACGGTAAGCGCCACGCGAGGGCGACCTTCATCTCTCCAGTGGCTTGCTGACCATAATTAACACGATGGTGTAAATACTTCCAAGCCAGAGCCGGTTAGATTTGATTGATCTTTTGCGGCTGAGAAGTAGCTCCAAAGAAGTGAATTGCTCGACGAGGCAAAATATGCAAGCAGACACCAGTGCCTCTTCGTTCTCAGTCAAAACGCTGGCAACCATTATCCTGATTGTCGCCCTGCTCTATTGGGCCAAGGAAGTTTTCATTCCGTTTGCTCTCGCCGTACTCTTCAGCTTCGTTTTGGGTCCCATCGTGACCCGCTTGCGCCGTTGGGGTCTGGGACGAATCCTGGCGGTCTCCACGGTCACCGCTCTGACTTTCGCTTTCCTGTTTTCTCTGGGATGGGTGGTAACCCATCAACTCCTGCATCTCGCCCGTGAATTTCCAACCTATAAGCGGAACATCCAGGCCAAAGTTCAATCGGTTTATGGTCCTCTGGCGACTAAACTTGACAAAACCTCGGTGGCGATTCAGGACCTCCAAGGCCAGTTCTTCGCGGCTCAACGTAAAGGGGCCGAAGTGGAAAGAGTTGAAGTAGTTCAGCCTGCACCCACCCTTCCCCAACTGGTACATCGCGCGGTCGGACCGTTGTTCCGCCCGTTGGGAACCGGTGTTATGGTCACCGTCTTGGTGATCTGTATGTTACTCAACCGGGAAGATTTAAGGAATCGGCTCATCCGTCTCTTTGGACGACATCGGCTGCCGGCCGCTACCCAAGCCTTGGATGATGTCTCTCGCGGAGTGAGTCGCTTCTTGCTGATGCAATGCGTCATTAACGGAGGCTATGGGGTCTCATTTGGATTGGGCCTCTTCCTAATTGGTCTGCCGAATAGCGTGTTGTGGGGAGTAGCTGCGGCGGCGCTCCGGTTCATCCCGTTTATTGGTTCTTGGATTGCAGGGCTGCTGGCGATTGTTTGTGCTTTGGCGGTCTTTAGTGGCTGGTCACAGACTCTGTTCGTGGCTACCCTCTTCATCCTGCTAGAAATCGTTAGCAATTATCTTGTTGAACCCTGGCTCTACGGAACCCGCACCGGCCTGTCGCCTCTGGCTGTCCTGCTGGCCGCGACCTTCTGGGCTTGGCTGTGGGGACCTGTCGGTCTGCTTTTGTCGACGCCGCTCACGGTGTGTGTGGTCGTGATCAGTAAGCACATTCCACAACTGGCATTTTTCTCCGTTCTGCTCGGGGATGAGCCCGTGATGGGACCGCGAAGCCGCTTTTATCAGCGGTTGCTGGCTCTGGATAGAGAAGAAGCCAGTGAACTGGTGGAGCAGCAGCTGGCAGAGAAACCACTGATAGAGGTCTGCGACACGACGTTGGTACCGGTCTTGCGGCTGGCCTCCGCCGACCGGCGCCGCGGCGCACTCGACAGCCAGAGGGCTGCAGTGCTCTTTGCCAATTTGCGAGACCAGATTTCAGGACTCCGCGATCCGCGGAACAAAGTTGCCGTTGGCGCGCGCGAAGCGACTCCAGGAAGGGTCGTTTATTGCGTGCCGGCTCAGGATGAAGCTGATGAATTGGGAGCGTTGCTTTTCTTGAAGATGCTTGAAAGCCACGGGATTCCTGCCCGACAGACCACAATTAACGATGTTCCGGAAGCTATGGGACACACGGCCAGTCAAGCGATTGTTTGCGTCTCAGCCATATCGTTACCGGCCCTGGAAAACGCTCGACGGCTGATCAAGCCCCTGCGTGCCTGTTACCCGGACTTGCCGATTCTCGCAGGCTTGTGGGATGCAGCGCCTCAAACTCGCGAGACGGATCTGGCCGAACTGCTGGCCGCCGGCGCGACGCAGGTTGTCACGTCTCTGCAGGACGGCCTTGATGTCGTTTCTGAATGGCCCGAAGAAACCCTTCTTCGACCTAGAATTGCCGAGGCGCGAATAAGCTGATGCAGTAGTCTTCAGAGCCCGTGCATGGAGTTCAACCGCCTACAAAGGGACGTTAGACTGGTTTCTGCATTTGGGAATTTCATTTGAAAGGCAACAGACGGATGGATGCTGGTCAAGCACGAAATCGAGAGTCGGCAGTTGCCGACTGGCTTGGAGGCGGCGAGATGGCCAGACTCATCCGGGCCAAGGACTGGTCGCAGACCGCGGTCGGATCACCGGAAAACTGGCCGCAAAGTCTGAGGTCCGCGTTAGGAATCATGCTCCATTCGCGCTACCAGATGTTCGTTTGGTGGGGCGAAGAACTCACCTATTTCTATAATGACGCGTACATTCCCGTTTTGGGCAAACGCCATCCCTGGGCACTGGGAGAGTCACCGTGGAAAGTTTGGCCTGAGATCTGGGATACGATCGGACCGCAAGCCGAGATTGTACTTAACGAGGCCCGCGCAACCTGGAACGAGCAGCTTGAGCTCATCATGGAGCGTAACGGCTACACGGAGGAAACGTTTTTCACGTTCTCTTACAGTCCAATTCCCGACGACCAAGGACGCGTCGCGGGTGTGTACTGCGCCTGCACTGAAGACACTCATCGGGTGCTTGGCGAGCGACGACTTGGCACACTGCGACACCTCGCCTCAGCAACCGCTGATTCAAAATCTGTAGAAGACACCTGTGAGGTGGCCGCGCGAACTCTCGAGCAACACGGTCGTGACGCTTCCTTCGCACTGATTTACTTCATCAACCGCGTTGGAGGCCAAGCACGGCTGACGGCCTCGTGCGGCGTCGCGCCCGGAGGGGAACTGGCCCCGCAATGGGTCGAGTTGTCCGAGGCGGCGAGACCGACCCACTTCTGGCCTTTCATGGAAGCCCTCTCTGGCCATGCAGTAGTCGTCCGGGGCTTGGAAAGCCGAGGGATCCCCGGCGGACCATGGCCGGAGCCAACGAATACGGCTGTGGTGTTGCCACTTGCAAACTCCGGTCAGGAACAGCAGCCGACCGGCTTCTTGATCGTCGGCGCCAGCCCGCGAAGAGAGTTTGAGGATCAGTACCAGGGATTCTTCGAATTGGTCGCTAGCAGCATCGCCAACGCGATCTCGCATGCCCGATCGTACGAAGAGGAACGCAGCCGCGCTGAAGCCCTTGCCGAAATCGACCGGGCCAAGACAGCCTTTTTTTCCAACGTCAGCCACGAGTTCCGCACGCCTCTGACGCTGATGCTCGGACCGCTTGAAGAGATTCTTTCCGATAAGCAAATTTCCCTAATTCCCGAAAACCACGAACGATTGGAGATGATTCACCGCAACACCCTGCGCCTGCAAAAGCTCGTCAATACCCTACTCGACTTTTCCAGGATCGAGGCCGGGCGGATTCAGGCATTCTACGAACCGGTGGACCTGGCCGGTCTCACCATCGAGCTTGCGAGCACTTTTCGATCTGCCGTAGAGCGGGCTGGCATGCGTCTCGTCGTCGACTGTGAGGCTCTCGGAGAGTTGGTCTTCGTAGACCGCGATATGTGGGAAAAAATCGTTCTCAATTTGCTCTCGAACGCCTTTAAGTTCACGCTCGAAGGGGAAATTGAGGTAGCGCTGAGGCAAGTGGCTCGAACAGCGCAGCTGACGGTGCGCGACACAGGAACAGGCATCTCAGCGGAACAGCTTCCACACATCTTCGAACGATTCCACCGTATCGAGGGAGCTCGCGCCCGAACCCATGAGGGAACAGGAATAGGCCTTGCCTTGGTGCAAGAACTCGTAAAGCTGCATGGCGGAACGACAGCGGTCAGGAGTGTTTATGGAGTTGGAACAACATTGACGGTGACCATCCCCCTAGGGTGGGCCCATCTCCCTGCGGATCGGTTGGGGGTTTCAACCGCGCAAGCCGCGCCTCCAGCAGCAAGGCGCTATTATGCAGAAGAGGCAAATCGTTGGCTGCCTGAATCAAGGTGTGATTCGAAGAACGAGGCGCAGCGCCCGGCGTCACCGAGCGGGCGTTCTCGGATTCTACTCGCGGACGATAACGCAGACATGCGCTCTTACGTTTGCAGGTTGCTCTCCGGACGGTACGACGTGGAAGCGGTGCCGGATGGTGAAGCCGCCCTGGCCGCCATTCGACGACAGCCGCCCGACATTGCGCTCATCGACGTGATGATGCCAAAGATCGACGGCTTCCAGTTTCTGTCAGCCGTCCGGTGTGAACCAAATACACGCACACTTCCCGTTGTAATGCTCTCCGCCCGGGCAGGCGAAGAGGCCCGCATTGAAGGCCTCAACGCCGGAGCGGATGACTACTTAATCAAGCCCTTCAGTGCCCGCGAATTGCAGGCCCGGGTCGCCGCTCACTTGGAAACAGCCCGCCTACGGAAAGAGGCCGAACAGAACCTGCGCGATAGCGAGTTGCGCTTTCGTGCAATGGCCGACACGGCGCCAGCCATGCTGTGGGTAACCGACCCTGCCGGGGAATGCACTTTTTTGTCTCGGGGTTGGTACGAGTTTACCGGCCTAACCGAACTCACCGGGCTGGCGGGATGGAAAGATGCCATCCACTCCGACGATCGCAAACAGGCAACTTTGGAATTCATGTCTGCCACTTCGAAACACGCGCCGTTTGCCATCGACTACCGCTTACGGCGACGCGATGGCGAATACCGTTGGGTCATTGACTCTGCCCGGCCCCGGTTCTCCGAATCCGCAGAATTTCTCGGCTATATCGGCTCAGTTATCGACATCACTGAACGCAAGCAATACGAGGTTGCACTGAAGGACGCTGACCGCCGCAAGGATGAGTTTCTAGCCACACTGGCTCACGAACTCCGGAACCCTCTGGCTCCGATCCTGAATGCCGTGGATATTCTCAAGACAAAAGGACCAGGTGCCAAGGATCTCCAATGGAGCCAGGACATCATTGCAAGACAGGTAAAACACATGGCGCGTCTCCTGGACGATTTGATGGATGTATCCCGCATTACACTGGACAAGCTGGAACTACGTCCGGAGCGAGTCGACCTGGAGACCATTATTCAAAGCGCCCTGGAAGCCAGCCGGCCCCTGATAAGCCAGCGCGGGCAAGACCTGAAAGTGATGCTACCGCCGGACCCCGTCTATCTCAATGCTGACCCCACGCGCCTGTCGCAGGTGTTTCTCAACCTGTTGGACAACGCTGCCAAATATACCCGGCAAGGAGGACAACTTTGGTTGACCGCCGAAGTTCTTCCTTCGTCTCAAAACGGGGAAGATAGAGTTGGGACGTCCCCACAGGTAACAACTCCCATTTCCGCTCCTTTTCAATCTTTGGGACCCCATGTGATCGTGCGCGTCAGAGACAGCGGAATCGGCATCCCAGCTGAAATGCTGTCCCGAATCTTTGAGATGTTCACTCAAGTAGCGCGTTCCGTGGAACGATCCTACGGCGGACTCGGCCTGGGGTTGACGTTGGTAAAGCGATTGGTGGAGCTGCACGGTGGCAGCGTGGAAGCCCGCAGCGACAACTCGGGGAGCGAGTTTGTCGTTCGATTACCGGTGCTGGATTCTCCCGCAAGGCTCGAAGATCGGGTCCAGGGTGCGCAGAGCAAATCAGCGTTGGCAAAGCCTAGGTCACGGCGAGTCCTGGTGGTTGACGACAACCCGGATGCCGTCGAGACGCTCTCAATCCTGTTACAGTTGCGGCATAACGACGTCCTCACAGCGGTCGACGGACTTGAAGCTGTGGAGGCCGCCGGAGCCTTTCAACCTGACCTGATCCTGCTCGATATCGGACTGCCGAAGCTCAACGGTTACGACGCCGCGCGCCGCATCCGGGAGCAGCGGCAGGACCGACGGGTGGTCATGGTAGCCATGACAGGGTGGGGCCAGGAAGAGGACAAGCGCAAGTCGAAGGAAGCAGGCTTCGACCGACATCTGGTGAAACCCGTGGACCCGGCTGTACTGGAAGAGTTGCTGGCTTCCGCCCCGATCCTGGATTGAAGAATCAACACAGGACGACAATTTCGCGCGTCCCCCTGGTTGCGTCGTTCGAACGCCAACGATCGACAGCGAGAATGTCTATTCAGCATTGACCCCTGAATCCAAATCCCGACGTCGGCTTTCTTGAAAGGAGAAAACTGATGAACCGCGCTGTTCCGGTCAAAGTCAATGAGACTCTGGACGCAAAACAACTCCTGCGAGTGCTCACTTCGTTTAAGAAGGGTGATTTCTCACTTCGCCTGCCGGTCGAACAAACCGGCTTGACGGGCAAAATCTACGACACATTGAACCAGATCATCGAGCTAAACGAAGGCATGGTGGATGAATTCGAGCGTCTCGGCACGGTTGTGGGCAAGGAAGGAAAAATCAAGGCGCGCGCTGCCCTGCCTTCAGCCGAGGGCCGGTGGAAAACTTCTGTCGAGTCCGTCAACACGCTAGTCGCCGACCTCGTGCAGCCAACTAGTGAAGTCGCTCGCGTGATCGGTGCAGTGGCGAAGGGAGACCTTTCGCAGAGCATGGCACTCGAAATTGACGGCCGAGCGCTCACCGGAGAGTTTCTCCGAACCGCCCGGGTCGTGAACACGATGGTGGAACAGCTCAGCACATTTGCTTCGGAGGTTACCCGTGTGGCGCGCGAGGTGGGTACCGAAGGCAAGTTGGGTGGCCAGGCCCAGGTGAAGGGCGTCGCTGGCACGTGGAAGGACCTGACAGACAATGTGAACTTCATGGCCGGAAATTTGACCTCTCAAGTGCGGAATATTGCGGAGGTAACGACGGCTGTGGCCAAAGGGGATCTTTCGAAAAAGATCACTGTCGACGTCAAAGGAGAAATTCAGGAGTTGAAAGGAACCATCAACACGATGGTGGACCAGCTCAGCATGTTCGCGTCGGAAGTGACGCGCGTGGCGCGTGAGGTAGGCAGTGAAGGCAAGTTGGGTGGCCAGGCTCAGGTGAAGGGAGTAGCCGGGACCTGGAAGGATTTGACCGACAATGTGAATTCAATGGCTGGCAACCTGACGGCCCAGGTGCGAAATATTGCAGCGGTCACCACGGCAGTCGCCATGGGCGACCTTTCGAAGAAGATCACGGTCGACGTCAAGGGAGAAATCCTTGAGCTGAAGAACACCATTAACACCATGGTTGACCAGTTGAATTCCTTTGCCTCAGAAGTCACGCGCGTGGCACGCGAAGTGGGTACCGAAGGTAAGCTGGGTGGCCAGGCCCAGGTGAAAGGCGTCGCTGGCACATGGAAGGACCTGACGGACAACGTAAATTTCATGGCCGGCAGTCTTACGGCCCAGGTGCGCAACATCGCCGATGTGACAACCGCCGTCGCCAAAGGGGATCTTTCGCGGAAGATCACGGTGGACGTGCGGGGGGAGATCCTGGAACTGAAAGATACGATTAACACCATGGTGGATCAGCTCAGCACTTTTGCCTCAGAAGTCACACGCGTGGCGCGCGAAGTGGGCACCGAAGGCAAGCTCGGCGGGCAGGCAGATGTGAAGGGTGTGGCTGGAACCTGGAAGGATCTCACCGACAATGTGAACTTCATGGCCGGGAATTTGACGGCGCAGGTGCGCAACATTGCCGACGTGACAACAGCCGTGGCCAACGGTGATCTGTCTAAGAAGATTACTGTGGACGTACGCGGTGAGATCTCCGAACTCAAGACGACAATTAACACCATGGTGGATCAGCTCAGTTCGTTTGCCTCTGAAGTCACCCGCGTCGCGCGCGAGGTGGGTACAGACGGCAAGCTTGGTGGGCAGGCGGACGTCAAGGGTGTGGCAGGTACCTGGAAGGATCTCACCGAAAGCGTCAACTTCATGGCCGGCAACCTGACTGCTCAGGTGCGCAACATTGCCGAAGTGACCACCGCCGTCGCCAGCGGCGACCTGTCCAAGAAAATTACAGTGGATGTGCGTGGGGAAATTTCTGAACTCAAGATAACGATCAACACCATGGTGGATCAGCTCAGCTCGTTCGCCTCGGAAGTCACCCGCGTGGCGCGCGAAGTAGGCACCGAAGGCAAACTGGGGGGCCAGGCGCATGTGAAAGGTGTTGCCGGCACCTGGAAAGATCTCACCGACAATGTCAACTTCATGGCCAGCAACCTGACCTCGCAAGTGCGCAATATCGCTGAGGTGACCACGGCCGTCGCAACCGGTGACCTTTCCAAAAAAATCACCGTCGATGTGCGCGGCGAAATTTTGGAGCTGAAGAACACGATCAACACCATGGTCGATCAACTCAATTCGTTCGCCTCGGAAGTCACGCGCGTGGCACGCGAAGTGGGCACCGAAGGCAAACTGGGGGGCCAGGCACAGGTTAAGGGCGTGGGCGGCACCTGGAAAGACCTCACCGACAATGTGAACTTCATGGCGGGCAACCTCACTTCGCAAGTCCGCAACATTGCCGAGGTAACGACCGCCGTGGCCAACGGCGATCTCTCTCGCAAGATCACCGTCGACGTGCGCGGTGAAATCCTGGAGCTGAAGAACACCATTAACACCATGGTCGATCAGCTCAGCTCGTTTGCTTCCGAAGTTACCCGCGTGTCGCGCGAAGTGGGTACCGAAGGACGGCTGGGCGGTCAGGCAGATGTGAAGGGAGTGGCCGGCACTTGGAAAGATCTCACCGACAATGTGAACTTCATGGCCGGCAACCTCACTTCGCAAGTGCGCAACATTGCCGAAGTTGCCACAGCCATCGCCACCGGGGACCTGTCGAAGAAGATCACGGTCGACGTAAAAGGAGAAATCCTGGAGCTGAAGAACACCATCAATACCATGGTGGACCAGCTCAACTCCTTTGCTTCAGAGGTCACCCGCGTGGCTCGCGAAGTGGGAACAGAAGGCCGGCTGGGTGGCCAGGCACAAGTGAAGGGCGTCGCGGGCACCTGGAAAGATTTGACTGACAGCGTGAACTTCATGGCCGGTAATCTGACGGGCCAGGTGCGTAATATCGCGGAGATTGCCACGGCCATCGCCACCGGGGACCTGTCGAAGAAGATCACGGTCGACGTGAAGGGAGAAATCCTGGAGCTCAAGAACACCATCAACACCATGGTGGACCAGCTGAACTCCTTTGCTTCAGAAGTCACTCGTGTGGCCCGCGAAGTGGGCACCGAGGGCCGGCTGGGTGGCCAGGCGCAAGTGAAGGGGGTCGCTGGCACTTGGAAAGACTTAACGGACAACGTGAACTTTATGGCCGGAAACCTGACCTCCCAGGTGCGAAACATCGCGGAGGTGACTACCGCTGTGGCGAAGGGTGATCTTTCGAAAAAGATCACCGTCGATGTTCGGGGCGAAATCCTGGAGCTCAAGAACACGATTAACATTATGGTGGACCAACTCAGTTCCTTCGCTTCGGAAGTCACCCGCGTGGCCCGTGAGGTGGGCACCGAGGGTCGATTGGGCGGCCAGGCGGAGGTGAAAGGTGTTGCCGGCACCTGGAAAGACTTGACCGACAATGTGAACTTCATGGCCGGGAACCTCACTTCGCAAGTGCGCAATATCGCTGCTGTAACGACGGCTGTGGCCAATGGTGATCTTTCGAAAAAGATCACCGTGGACGTCAAAGGAGAGATTCTGGAGCTGAAAAACACCATTAACACCATGGTGGACCAACTCAGTTCCTTTGCTTCGGAAGTCACCCGTGTGGCGCGTGAAGTGGGCACCGAGGGGAAACTGGGGGGGCAGGCAGAGGTGAAGGGCGTTGCCGGCACTTGGAAGGACCTGACCGATAACGTGAACTTCATGGCCGGGAACCTCACCAACCAGGTGCGTGGCATTGCGCGCGTCGTGACGGCTGTAGCCAATGGGAACCTCAAACGAAAGCTGGTCCTGGAAGCCAAGGGAGAGATTGAGCAACTCGCTGAGACGATCAACGGCATGATCGATACCCTGGCCACGTTCGCGGAGCAGGTGTCCAGTGTGGCACGCGAGGTGGGAAGCGAAGGGAAATTGGGCGGCCAGGCCAGCGTGCCTGGAGCTGCCGGAACCTGGAGGGATTTGACGGACAACGTCAACCGCCTGGCGGCCAACCTCACCACTCAGGTGCGTGCGATTGCCGAAGTGTCTACCGCCGTGACCAAGGGCGACTTGTCGCGATCGATCACAGTCGATGCGGCCGGTGAAGTGGCCAAGCTGAAAGACAATATCAACGAGATGATCGGGAACCTGAGAGATACCACGCAGAAGAACGCCGCGCAGGACTGGCTGAAAACCAATCTCGCCAAGTTCACACGCTTGTTGCAGGGTCAGCGCGATCTGCTTGCCGTGGCCAGGCTCATCCTTTCTGAGTTAGCGCCTCTCGTCGGGATGCAGCACGGCGTTTTCTACGTCAACGAGTCGACCAATGGCGATGCTGAACTGCAACTCCTTGCAAGCTATGCTTTCAAGGAGCGCAAGCACCTCTCCAATCGTTTCAAAGCGGGTGAGGGCCTCGTGGGCCAGTGCGCGCTGGAGAAAGAGCGCATTCTTCTGAATGACGTTCCTGCGAATTATGTCCAGATCAATTCCGGCCTCGGAGAAGCTTCTCCCTCCAATATTGTGGTCTTGCCTGTGCTCTTTGAGGACCAGGTAAAGGCAGTGATTGAGCTGGCATCGTTCCAGCGATTCAGTGACATCCACCTCAACTTTCTCGACCAGTTGACGGAGAGCATCGGGATCGTGCTCAACACCATCACGGCCACCATGCGAACGGAAGAGCTCTTAAAACAATCACAGACACTAGCCACCGAGCTGCAAACCCGCCAGGAAGAGCTCACTGAGACCAATCAGCGGCTCCAGGAACAAGCCAGGTCATTGCAATCCTCTGAAGAGCGCTTGCGCCAGCAGCAGGAAGAACTGCAGCAGACGAATGAAGAGTTGGAAGAGAAAGCAGAGCTGTTGTCGAAGCAGAACATGGAGGTGGAGAGAAAGAACCGCGAAATCCAGAGCGCAAAACTTTCCTTGGAGGAAAAAGCGCAGCAACTGGCGATCACTTCGAAATACAAGTCTGAGTTTCTGGCCAACATGTCGCACGAGCTGCGCACTCCGCTCAATAGCCTGCTGATTTTGTCGCAGTTGCTGGCACAAAATGCTTCGGGGAACCTGAGTTCGAAACAAGTGGAGTACGCGACGACGATTCACTCGTCAGGCGCTGACTTGCTTGCATTGATTAACGAGATTCTCGACCTATCCAAAATTGAATCGGGCGCGATGGATGTGGATATCACCGAAGTCAAGTTCACTTCGATTGAGGACTACGTGGAACGCAACTTCCGCCAAGTGGCCCAAGACAGAAGCCTGGACTTCGAAATCGTCAGGGATGGCGACCTGCCCAACTCCATGTTGACCGATCTCAAGCGCCTGCACCAGGTGCTCCGCAATCTACTGTCCAATGCTTTCAAGTTCACGCAGCAGGGGAAGGTTACCTTCACGATCGCAAACGCCACCGGCGGCTGGAGTTCGTCCCACACCGCCTTGAACTCGGCTCGCAACGTGGTTCAATTTGTGGTAACCGACACCGGTATTGGGATTTCAGCAGATAAGCATCGGGTGATTTTCGAAGCGTTCCAGCAGGCTGATGGGACCACAAGCCGCAGGTTTGGCGGAACCGGTCTTGGCTTGTCGATCAGTCGGGAGATCGCCACATTGCTGGGAGGCGAAGTTCGTCTGACTGCCAGCGCTCCGGGCTTGGGGAGCACCTTTACCTTGTTCCTACCGGTAACACTTTCCTTGAAAGCCGTTGAACCGGAGAACCGCGCCACCCAAGACCAGCTCCCTCTCATCACCTTTGAACCTGCCGACACCTCGATGGAGTGGGACATTGAAGACGATCGGCGTCGTATTGAGCCGGGTGATCGCGTGCTCCTGATCGTAGAGGACGACCTGAAGTTCGCCAAGATTCTGTTGGATAAGGCCCACGAACGAGAGTTCAAGGCACTGGTCTCGCGCCGCGGCGAAAATGCCTTGACCATGGCGCGGGAATTCAGGCCCGACGCCATCACGTTGGATCTCGGCCTGCCCGACGTAGACGGTTGGACGGTTCTCGATCGACTGAAAAACGACCTGGCAACCCGCCATATCCCGATTCACATCATCTCGGCCTCCGACGGTCGCCAACGCGGCCTCAAACTCGGGGCCGTTTCGTATCTACAAAAACCTGTGACTGAAGAAGCCCTGAGCGAAGCGTTAGGCAACATCCGGCAGTTTGTCGAGCGTGGAATGAGAAACCTGCTGGTGGTAGAGGATGACGAGGCTCAACGGAACAGTATTGTGGAATTGATCGGGAATGGCGACGTCGTCACGGAGGCCGTGGGCACCGGGGAACAAGCTCTGGGTTTGCTCAAGGAGAAGCATTTCGACTGCCTGGTTTTGGATCTGGGTCTGCCCGACATGACAGGCTTCGAGCTTATTGAACGAATCAAGTCAGAAGCCGGCTTGCAGGAGTTGCCCATCATCATCTACACCGGCAAGGAACTCAGCAAGAGCGATGAAACCGAGCTCCGCAGAATGGCCGAAACGATCATTATCAAGGATGTGCAATCGCCCGAGCGATTGCTCGACGAGACGGCGCTCTTCCTCCACCGTGTTGAAGTCAACCTGCCGGAGGCAAAGCGCCGGGTTCTCCATCAGTTACACCAGACGGATGCCGTCCTGGCTGGAAAGAAGGCCTTGATCGTGGACGACGACGTCCGTAACATTTTCGCGCTCACCAGTGCCCTGGAAAATGTTCAGATGGAAGTCGTGTACGCTGAGAACGGCCGCGATGCGCTGACCATGCTCGAAAACACTCCGGAGATCGACGTCGTGCTCATGGATGTCATGATGCCCGAAATGGACGGTTATGAAACCATGCGCGCGATTCGAAAGATGGAGCAGTTTCGATCGCTCCCGATCATCGCTCTGACAGCCAAAGCAATGAAAGGGGATCGTGAAAAATGTGTGGAAGCGGGCGCTTCCGACTACATCAGCAAACCCGCCAACATTGATCAATTGTTGTCCTTGTTGAGGGTATGGTTGTATCGGTGAGGGAAAGGAAGCACTCACGTCAAAAGGCAACAAAGCTACCGCAGCGACGCTGAGACGCAGAGACGCTGAGGTCTATCGTGAGAACTGCCAGTCTGTCTGGACTTCAGGAGGGTTGGCTTTCGGCGGCCTGAACGAAGTGTAGCCACATTTTCTTTACTCTTACGCTGAGAGTTAAAATGGAAAAACGCCTTTACGTTATCCCTGTTTCGCTCTCCGTCTCCGCGTCCCCGCGGTTGTTTGAACTGTCGGTCTTAAGATGAACGATTCTTCCCGACTCGAAGAAACAGAAATCTATCTGCTCCTCGAGGGAATTTATCGCCAATACGGATTCGACTTCCGGAACTACGCTTTGGCCTCGCTGAGACGCCGAATCTGGAGTGTAGTTCGAGAAGAGAAGCTCAGCACGATTTCCGCCCTGCAGGATAAGGTGTTGCACGACGCCGCTTGTCTCGAGCGCTTTCTGCTGGCTCTGTCGGTTCATGTCAGCGCGATGTTTCGCGATCCCAATTTCTTTCGGACGTTTCGGGCCAAAGCTGTGCCACTGCTCCGAACCTATCCCTACATTCGCATCTGGCTGGCCGGCTGCTCGACCGGTGAAGAGGTCTACTCGATGGCTATCCTGCTGGAAGAGGAAGGCCTCTACAAACGCTGCCGAATCTATGCTTCGGATATGAACGAAGCCGTTCTTAGAGCAGCCAGGGCTGGCATATACCCGCTGCACCTGATGCGTGGCTACACGGCCAACTACATCAAGGCCGGGGGCACACGATCATTTTCCGAGTATTACACAGCGGCATACGATAACGTCCTGATGCGGCCATCCTTGGTGGATCAGGTCGTCTTTTGCCAGCATAATCTGGCGACAGATGAATCTTTTAACGAGTTTAACGTCATCCTCTGCCGCAATGTCATGATCTATTTCGACAAGACGCTGCAGAAGCGAGTGCATCAACTGTTTTACGACAGCCTGGTGAATTTCGGGTTGCTGGGCCTGGGAGATAAAGAGTCCCTGCACCTTACGGCTCACGAGCACAGCTATGAACAGTTGTCTGATGAGGAAAAACTCTACCGCCGGATTGCGTAGGCGCTTTCCAGCGCGGCTAGACACTTCGAACCCGGCCGTTCCTGTCGCTCCCGTGCGAGCTGGCGCGACCGGAGAGGACGCTCGCACCGACAGTTCTTACAGCATCGTGGTAGTCGGGGCTTCGCTGGGTGGCACGAGGGCCCTGACTTGTCTTCTGTCCGCTCTGCCTGGCGACTTTCCTCTCCCTCTGGCCATCGTGCTCCACCGTGCCGTCGATGGTGATGCCACCTTACAGCAGCTCTTGCACCGTCACAGCAGCCTCCCGGTGCTCGAAGCCGAAGACAAGATGCCTTTGGCCGCCGGCCATGCTTACCTGGCACCAGCCAATTATCATTTGTTGGTGGGACACATGGAATTCTCGCTGTCCACAGAGGCTCCGGTTGGGTTTGCGCGACCCTCCATCGATGTGTTGTTTGAATCGGCCAGCGCGGCGCACGGAAGCAAGACTCTCGGAGTGGTCCTGACGGGTGCCAGTGCCGACGGTGCGTGGGGGGCTGGCAAGATCCGCGCACGCGGAGGGACCGTCGTGGTCCAGAGTCCGGAGACGGCGGAATGCCCTGTCATGCCGCGTGCCGCCATTGCTGTCGACGCTGCCAGCAGCATCTTGCCGCTGGAGGCTATTCCAGGACTATTGGCTGAGCTTTCTCAACGCAAGCCTTGAGGTCAGGTATGACTCATCAAGAAAGACCAAATCTGTTGCTGGTGGACGATCGGCCCGAAAATCTTTTGGCACTCGAAAGCATTCTTGACGATTTGGAATTTAACATCGTCACCGCAAATTCTGGGAACGAGGCCCTTCGTTGTCTGTTGAAGCAGGACTTTGCCTTGATCCTGCTGGACGTCGAAATGCCGGGCTTGGATGGATTTCAGACTGCAGAAATGATTCGAAGCCGGCGCAAAACGCGGTTCACACCGATCATCTTCTTGACGGCAATCAACAAAACCGACCAGCACGTATTTCGAGGCTATGCAGTAGGAGCTGTTGACTATCTTTTCAAGCCCTATGCACCGGAAGTACTGCGATCCAAAATCCGGGTTTTCGCTGATTTGTACATGAAGACTCGGGAGGTAACGAGACAAGCGGAGCTCCTTCTGGATTCAAATCTCCAGCTGGAAGAAACAAACCAACAAATCGCGGGGCTGAATCGCGAGATCAGCCGGAAGAACACAGAGCTTCATTCTGAGCGCGACTTCATCTCAACGGTTCTCGACACGGTCGGTTGTCTGGTGCTGTTGCTGGATGCGCAGGGGCAGGTCGTTCTCTTCAACCATGCGTGCGAACGGTTGACCGGATATGAATTCGAAATGATCAGAGGCCGGGACTTCTGGCAGCTCTGCTTGCCTGAGGAGGGCCACGAAGCAGCCCGATCAGAATTCACGCGTCTTAAGGACGGAGGGCAATCTCAGGAGTTGGAGAGCGAATGGGTCGCCAGAGACGGCGAGCGCCGTCTGATATCCTGGCACTACACTGTTCTCGCAGGAAATGGTCACCCAGGTGAGTTTGTGATCGTAACGGGCACCGATGTCACGGAGCGAAAGCGATCGGAAGACGCGCGCGTTCGCGAACAAGCCGGTCGTTTCGCAGCGGAGGCTGCCCAACAGCGAGCGACGTTACTGGCGGATGTCAGCACTTTTCTGGCCTCCTCCCTCGATAGTCCAGTGACTCTCTCGAAGTTTATTCATTTCCTGACTCCCACCCTGGCAGATTGGTGCATTGCCTATGCGTTGCAGCCGGGCGGCCACTTCCAGCCGGTAGCTGTGTCCCATGGCGATCCCAGCCGACAGGAACTGGCAGAAGGTTTGCTTGGTCCGTCGCGGAACGTGAATCCCGACCAGCATTGGATTGGCAGAGTACTTCGCACCTGCCGATCGGAACTTGTCAATGAAGTTGTTGAGACCGAGATTGTGTCACTGGCCAATTGTCCCGAGGACATGGACGTCTTGCGAGAGTTAGGGGTCGAATCGCTCATGTTAGTGCCCCTTCTCAGCTTGGGAGAGGTCAAAGCGGTCGTCACTTTCGTCGGAAACGCGCTGCGCCGCTTCGGCCCCACAGATCTGCACCTCGCGGAAGACATCGCTCGCCGGGCAGCTTTGGCGATGGACAATGCCAGACTCTATCGTGAGGCACACGATGCTAATCGTGCGAAAGACGAATTTTTGGCCACAGTTTCTCACGAACTGCGCACGCCGCTGAATGCGATACTCGGGTGGACTCGCTTGTTGCGAGAGGAGTCTCTCGACAAAGAAACCGTGACACGGGCCCTGGAGACCATCGAACGCAACGGCAGATCGCAGGCCCAGTTGATTGAGGACATTCTGGATGCTTCGCGAATTATCACAGGCAAGCTTCGTCTGATCTCCGAACCTGTCGAACTCGTCAGCGTCATTCGCGCGGCTTTGGACGCGGTTCGGCCGACTGCAAACACAAAAGGTATCCTACTTGAAGAGAGTCTCGATTATCCCTATCGGATCATGGGTGACGCAGACCGGCTGCAACAGATTGCCTCGAATCTCCTGACCAATGCCATCAAGTTCACCTCCAAGGGCGGCCGGGTTCACGTCAAGCTGGAAAGAATTCACTCCAGCATTCAACTCAGCGTGTCAGACAGCGGAAAAGGCATCAAACCGGAGTTTCTGCCTCATGTTTTTGACCGCTTTACGCAGGCCGAACAAACCTCCAGCCGAGCGCATGGGGGCTTGGGATTGGGCCTGGCGATTGTTCGTACCCTCGTAGAATTGCATGGTGGGACTGTCCACGTGGAAAGCGCAGGAGAAGGAAAGGGGGCTACCTTTTTCGTAAATCTGCCAATTGCCGCAGTGAGTCTGCTACCGGGAGCAGAAAACGGTGAGTCTCCCAGTTTGCCGGGTTTGAAGGGCTTGCGCGTTTTGGTGGTGGATGACGAGACGGATGCGCGTGACATCCTGACCCACGTCCTCCAGGGATATGGAATGGAAACAGAATCTGCCGCAACCGCATTCGAGGCTCTTTCCAAACTTGAGAGCTACCGACCCGACGTGATTGTCTCCGACGTTGGAATGCCTGGAGAAGACGGTTATTGGCTAATGACTCAAGTACGTGCTCTTCCTCAAGAACTAGGGGGTGAGACTCCTGCTATTGCGCTCACAGCCTACGCAAGTGCCGAGGACCGAGCCCGAGCCCTATCGTCCGGATATCAGGTTCATCTGCCTAAACCCGCAGAAGCCCCAGCATTGGCGAAAGCCATAGCCGTAGCGACCGGTCGAGCCGGAAAAGCTTTCAGGGCTTGAATGGCCCAGCAGCTTGATCCGACATCTTCCTTCGACAGCTCGTCGAAGGAGATCGGAGATTGCAGCTCTGATGCAGAGTTTTGTGGGGGCCATTTCCTCCCGGAAAGAAGCGGAGTTGTGTTCAAAGCTTCCTCCGCTTGCATCCGCGCGCTGTCTTCGGCTAAGAAGCCATGAGTGGGAGCCCCTAACTATTTGAAGAATCTCGTTGGCGGGTTTTGATTGCCCCCATCAAGACGCCCAGCCCAGCGAGCACCACCAAGCCAACTCCAATCCACCTCTCCGGCACATGAAGTAAATGAGCCCCATACGCGAGTCCCGCAATGCAGATCACCAGGCCAATCAAATAAATTGCAAGAGAAGACATGACTGCCTCCTTTTTATGACTACCCGGTGCACGTAAAGCACCAGCACGCCTGCCCAGCAGTAATTGCCTTTGGATTCGGCGAATTTCTTATCATGAGAGCCGTTCCAGCGAACCGACTCTTTCGCGATAGAGTACTTTTTCCACTTTGCACACGGCTAGGGCGCTTTGAGCAAAACTGAACCGTTCTTGCCTTCCCGAACCGCTATCGTCGTGGTTGACAGGCGGCAAAGAGGAACGAGGTCGCTGAATTGGCCAAGCAGGGCAATGTACATCTGGGAAGACCACAAGCGCGAATTAACTTCAGCCGCGATGACCGAATCAAGCACCTTCTCCTTTGGCGAGACGCGCCAGGCGAAAAACCAATCGTCCTGCCGGAGCGACGGGGTCGCAGAAGATTGGAGGCGGTCATGAGTCGCAACAACCGAAGGAATCCGGATGATACCAACTTTGAGATGGTCCTAATGCGGCGCTTTCATCTGACTCCCGGCCAGCCAGAGTATGTATTCATCAAGCGTCGAGTGTCTGGAAACGATGCTGATCCATCATCGTCAAGGGGAGGAGAAATGCCTAGAGGAGACAAATCCAAATACACGAATAAGCAGAAGCGAAAAGCCGAGCACATTGAGCAAGGATATGAACAACAGGGTGTCCCTGAGCCCGAAGCAGAGAAAAGAGCATGGGCTACCGTGAACAAGATGGATGGCGGGGGAAAGCATTCTGGTTCTGGCCGTGGAAAGCCGGAAAACAAAGCCCCGGCACGGAAGGGCGGGAAGAGGGGCGGCACAGCCTCAGCCGCACGTTCTTCACAATCTAAATCCGAGTCGGCCCGCAAAGCCGCCAAAACCCGTTCCACTTTGAAAGCCAGACTCAGCCCATCGGCGACTGGCTGAATGCCGCCGCTTACCTTCGCCCCCATCCGTTTGGCCGACTACAGGTCAGTTAACCAGGAATGCTGGATATCCACGAAAACAAGAGGTCTCTAAATGAATCGAACGAAAACGAGTGAACTATCAAGGAATATGGAGGAGCTGTGCCGTCAGATTGCGCAACGGGCTCACGCATTGTACGAACAGCGCGGGCGACAGGAGGGGTTTGCCATGCAAGACTGGCTGCAGGCAGAAAAGGAATTGGCCCGTGCGGCTGAACGACCCGTAGAGAAGTTTCTTGTGACGAAAGCGATTTGAAGGTGGATCGCTCCGCTTGGGTTTTCGGAATCCTTAGAGAGCAAGCGCTGGATCGGGGGCAAGTAGCAAAGACTCTCTCTTATGGCAGGTTGACATCATATTTCTCTGGGGATTTAAGGGGATGGGATTCGTCCAGCGCTTCTCCTCCCTGCCATCAATATCAAGCCTATTGCACGTCGAAGACCAGGCCCATTTGGTCTTTGATTTCTCCAAGACTCAGGAGTAGAGCTTTGTAGAAACGTCAGGAGTGGGTAATTTTTGGGTAGTCGTCCCCAAGCAAAATCCGCGAGCGCCCCGACAACCTCCTGGGGGACTTTTTGAGCGTAAGGGCGTCCTGCAGTTTTCAGGAAGCGCCTCAGGATATTGCCTGAGGCGTTCGGCGTTTCAGAGTGGGACGATCATCGTCAGAAGGTTGAGGCTCGTCGGAACCATCATCCGTCGGGGTGCGGCGTTTGAGAGTGGGACGCTTGGAATCTTCACCAGGGGCCGGTTTCCTGGCATTGTCCAACGCAATCAATTTCGCCTTGATCTTGTCGAATTCTGAGGTAGACAAGACATATTCGTCCCGGTCTGGCAGGACGGTGGCAATGTTTTTCTGAGATTTCTCGATGCGGTCTGCAGTTGGCGGGTGGGTGGAAAATATCTTGGACAACCTACCCGGCTTCTTCTTTTCCTGCGCCTGTACTTTTTCGAAGTAAGAGATAAACGAAGCGGGATCGTAGCCGGTCTTATACAAATACTGCACACCCAAATAATCGGCTTCGGCCTCCGCGCCCCGGCTAAACTGCAAAAACTGCAGAGGGACCACCAGCCCGTAGACGTTGTAGACCAGCTGAGCCAAGCCTCCACTGAAGATCACCAGAGGAATCCGGGCAAAATCTGCGATCGTGGCTTTTGCCTGCTGTTCAGTCCCATGCCGCGCAGCCACATGTGCGATCTCGTGGGCCAGCACCCCGGCTAATTCAGATTCTTCGTCAGCGGTTGTGATCAATCCCGAGTTGACATAGAGGAACCCACCGGGAAGTGCGAAGGCATTGATCTCCTCCGAATCGATGACCTTAATTGTGAACGGAACCTTCGCATCTGAATTTCTAACAATGTTCTGACCGACTCGGCTGACGTATTCCGTGATCTCCGGATCGCTGACGAGCTTCACCTGTTTCTCAATCTCAGTTGCCAGCGATCGACCCAACGCGATCTCTTTTTCGAGCGACGTAAAGTTCCAGTTTCCTTTGTTGATGTCGCGGTTTCCGATATCCTCGACATTCGAGTTCTTAGCGTCCGCGTAAAGCACACTTTGGGTAATCTGGCTCACACACAGTAAAGAACTGAGAACTAAAACTCCCATTTTCATAGAATTGCGCCCCCGGGTTTCGTTCCAAGACTCACGACCGTGCTCGACTGCCGTTGGGAAATAAGATGCTATTTGTAACGAGCAGGGTGTCCCAAAACTTCAACCGGATGTAAAGTTTTGTTAAATGGATCCTGGACAAGGCACGGGCGTTCTGTGGGATGCGACATGGCGGAATAAACCGAGTGAGGCGGAGCTTCGAGCTGCAGTAATGTTCCGATTCCTTAAGGCGGGCGTGTAGACACCACCCAATCCGGGATTTGCGAATCCGCTCGATCCCTTTCACAAATAAGGGAGACTACGGGGCCTCGCGCTTCTCACGCTTTTGGAGCACCGGAGGCTGATGGGTGGGAATCGGGTCTTCCTTGAGAGCGTTCGTATTCGGAGGGGCAGACGGGTTCACGCCGAAGTCCCATACCGCGGTATTGATACCTTGCTTGCCCAAAAGTTCGACCAACGCATACTCCCCGTGAGCCAGAGGTTTTGCCGGCGTGATCTTGACCCAGTTGCCTACCAGAGGCTCCACGTTGGTTTCGATGTAGGCAGCATTCTGGTTGACCTTTCCATAGATCGCAATGTTGATGACGCCAACGACACGTTTATCCTTCTTTTCCTCGCAGCGAACAATCCGAAAGTGGTCTTTCGCGGTTTCTGGTGTATAGGCTGCTGATGAGTCGCCTCCCGGGTCCAGCGCCACGTAAATCGCTGGATCGGCGACATGGGACTGCATGGTAGCATTCAGACCTGTGAGTTCGATCGTCTGCTTTTGGCTTGCGATTGGGTTGATCGCTCCGCGCAGAATATTGCCGCCCGTATTCTTATTAACATTCGCACCGTTTTGGCGTAACTGATTCAACTTAGGGCTGCCTTCGAAACGGTCAAGCAGGAACACTCCACCGTTCTCAGGAAGTCGAAGCCCCGGAGTCACCCAGGGAGATCTGGCTTCTTCTTCCGCACGGTCCCGAGCATCCGCTTCGGCAGATTTCGTCAGGCGGACTTGCCTCTCCGACGCACTCTCTTCGGCGTATTTTTCCGTCGCTGCCCAGTCCACGAGCGAATCCGGTACTTCTTCCCACTCGTGCCGTTCAGAGCTGAAATACCGCACGAGCTTGCCCTTGATTTCGTACCGGCTGATCGGTTCATAGGAACCATCTTTGAGGATCAACCGCTTGAACGGGCGCTGCGGCTTGGGACCCGAATTCTCAACCTTCGTCCTGGTTTCCCCCGCCTGATGGGCGGAGGGAGGATTCGGAAGCGCCGCAACGCCTGGTACTGCGAGTAGTAATAAGAGGATCAGAATACGCATAGAGAAAGTGTAACACCCAAATTGGAACATGCAGACCTGTCGTGCCAATGACAACTCTAGCGCAACTCCATCTACTCATTAGGGTAAGAAATACTCTCCTTCAACTACCCCTCACCATCTTCAACGTCCCACGCGATTCCACTGCGAATCCCCAGCCGTAGCGGCTCTTAGTATTTTCTCCAAATACCGCAAGGTCTGGAGAGTCCCATGCTTGGGACCTCTCTGTGGTTGCATCGCGCATTCAGTTCCTTCAAGGTCCGTGCAATGGATAGCCTCCTGCAATTCGATGTTACTCACGCCTACCTGGTTGTGTTCGCAGCCGTCTTGCTCGACGTCATCGCGCTTCCGTTGATAGCGATGCCTGTTTTGCTGATGGCAGGCGGTCTCGCGGCAACGGGTAAGGTATCCCTGTTGTTTATCATCGGTTTCGCAACGGTCGCAGCCGCGGCTGGCGATACCCTGTGGTACTCCATCGGTCGCTACGGAAGCCCCCAATTGATGGGTTTCATGGAACGGACTGGTGGCAGAAGGCAGGAGTACTTGCTTCGCAGCATCCAATTTGTTCAGCGCTACGGCGTGGGGTTTTTGCTCGTCTCAAAATTTATTCCTGGGATCGCTTCGCTGGCCTGCCCAGCAGCCGGCATAGTCAACATGTCCACGTCACGTTTCTTGGTAATGAACGGAGTCAGCCGAATTTTTTGGGCTGCCAGTGTCTCCTGTCTGGGCTATTCAGGAATTCCGTATGCCGCGATCCTACGGCAAGCGTTCTAATACTCGAAGCGAGCAGCGTCGCTGTCAGGTTTGCTTTTGAGTGCAGTTTTGCTGGGCGCTGGGGAAAGGACGTTTTGCTTATTGCGGGCTCTCCACGAACACTAGATGTTGGTCAATTTCATTGCTCGCGGACCTTCGGTGCACTCCGACAGCCAACGTTTTGCGATCTTCGGACAACGACCGGACGAATTTACCCTCGCTCAACTGAGCTCCTCTCTTCATTCTCCACTCCGTAACGAGTTTGCTATCCTCCCAAACCGTTCTGGAGGCGATTTCCGTCTCATTCATACGAGCCAGGTTTTCAGTACCGTCCGTGGTCAATTGCCATACGAGGCTATGCTCGCCCTGCGCGTCTTTCCAAATCTGTGTGATCGTGAGCTTCGGCTCCTGGTGCTGAATCAACTCCATTGCGCTGTCGTCGGGCGGCAAAGATCCGAAATCGCTTCGCGATTTGTCGAGTTCCCAGCGACCCGATAAGTTCGGCCGACTCGCCTGCGCCATGATCAGCAAGGTCACGGAGCATAGGGAAACAAGGATCGATAACAGAGTGTTTCGTCGCGGGCGCCGGCGCCACAACGAAGCTGTCTTGTCCGTTCCTATCAACCTCCGGTCGTCACGCGGCCAAGGTCGTGGGTTGTGCCAGGTGGGGAAATAAACGAAACACTTCCGCCCTGGTTTGCTGAGGTAACTCTGCCTGATTTCTTTCAAGGAACCTCTCCCCTTCCCGCACGAACCACTTGCACACCATTCCGTCACCCTCGGTATGGCGGATTACAATCCAGCGGCTAGCGGGTGCAGGCTCAATCGCGTAAACATCCACCCGTCCTTCACCTACGAGAGTCATCTCAATACTCTCCAGATATCGCGCCCGACAAACGACATTCGAAAACATCGAGAAGTTCAATTCATTCCCACAGCAATAGAATCGGCAGTCGCTTAAATTCATAGTTCCCTCCTGTGTCTGAGCTTGGGCGTCAATTCCGTTATCG
>Ga0111539_10002047_pt1 | contig 26961 bp, 28 predicted proteins | sample RhiMethybrSRZTD1_FD_79667 | JGI IMG/M metagenome (GOLD analysis project Ga0111539, IMG submission 79667) | Populus rhizosphere microbial communities from Tennessee, USA - Rhizosphere MetaG P. TD hybrid SRZTD1 (version 2) (version 2) | ecosystem: Host-associated > Plants > Roots > Rhizosphere >...
CCCTCGTGGATTCGATGACGTCAACGAGATGCTCGAGATCAACGCCGCGGTGAAAGCGCAGGTTGCCTACCAGACCGACAGCGACGCCATTCCCGTGGCGCGCGTCAACGGCATCACCACCGTCGCCGTGGTGCCGACCGGCGGACTGATCGGCGGACAGATTGCGATCATGAACCTCGACGGGTGGACGTGGGAAGAAGCCACGCTCAAACCGGTAGCGGGCGTCAGCTTCCAGTTTCCGCCGCTCCTTCGCGGCGGAGGTGGTGGCGGGGGCGGCGGCAACGATGCCAACCGTAAGTACGAGGATTTGAAGAAGGAGCGCGACGCGCGCGTGCAGCGCGTTGAAGAGCTCATCGTGCGCGCCCGCGGCTACGCGACGATGCCGGCGGCCCAGCGCGCGACGGACTGGAACCTGGCGGCGATGGTGCCGGTGGCCGAAGGCCGGCAGCCGCTGTTCATCGCCGCGAACACCGACAGCGACATTCGCGACGCGGTGGCGTTTGGCGATCGCACCGGCGTCAAGGTCGTGATCATGGGCGGCCTCGAAGCGCCGCTGGTGGCGCCGCTCCTCAAGGCGAAGAACATCCCGGTGGTGCTGGGATCGGTGCTGACCTTGCCGCTGCGCGAGGACGCGCATCATGCCGCCACCTATCGGGCCGCCGGTGAACTGGCTCAGGCCGGCGTTCTCTTCGCCTTCGGCACCGACGGCGCCGACAGCAACCGCCTGCTGCCGTACGAGGCGGCGATCTCCGTCGCATGGGGCCTCGACCGCGATCGCGCGCTGCGCGCGATGACGCTCGACGCCGCGACGATCCTTGGCGTCGCCGACCAGGTCGGCTCGCTCGAGGCCGGCAAGCTCGCGAACTTCTTCATCGCCAACGGCGACCCGATGGAAATGAAGACGCAGTTCACGCACATCTTCATCAACGGACGGAACGTGGGCTTGAAGAGTAAACATACCGAGCTGTACGAGCGGTTCTCGGCACGACCGGGAGCACAGCGATGAAGAAGAGGGGCTTGGGACATGGGACTTGGGGCTTGGGCATTGCACTTCTCGCCTCACTCGCGGGAGTATCAGCCCAGCAAGAGGCGCCCTTCAGCTACGCGATCACCGGCGCCCGCGTGGTGCCGGTCTCGTCGGCGCCGATCGACAACGCCACCGTCGTGTTCTCCGGAGGTGTGATCACCGCGGTCGGCGCGAACGTCGCGGTGCCGGCGGGTGCAGTCACGATCGCCGGCAAGGGCCTCACCGTGTATCCGGGCCTGATCGACATGGGCAGCGCCGCCGGACTCGAAGTGCCGGCGATCGCGCGTGCCGAGAATCCGCAGACCACCGAGGATCTGGAGCGCGTCAAGCGCGACACGCTGCTGCGGCCGCACTTGCGCGCCGCGGACCACATGAATCCGTCATCGGCGGCGCTGTTGAAAGCGGCGCAGGCGGGCATCACCGCCGAGCTCGCCACTCCGGGCAGCGACGGCATTCGCGGCCAGAGCGCGCTGGTGCTGACGTCGCTTGGCGCCGATGCCCCGCAAATCGGCGCGCTCGCCGACGAACGCCGCGCCCCGCTGGTGCTGAAGGCGCCGATCGCGCTGCACGTGGGCACGGCCGACTCGCCGGCCGGCGGCGAGGTGTATCCGAATTCGCTGATGGGCCTCATCGCCTTCAACCGGCAAGCGTTCCTGGACGCGCAGTGGTATCAACAGGCCAGGCCGAAGCCCTATGCGCCGGCGCTCGATGCCATAGGGCCGGCGCTCGAGGGCCGTCTGCCCGTGGCGTTCCGCGCGCCCGTCTCTCGCGAAGTGCTGCGCGCGCTTGAGATGGCCAAAGCGTTCAAGCTCGATCCGATCATCACCGCGGCCAGGCAGGTCGAGGACGTGACCGCCGATCTCAAAGCCGCCAACGCGCGCGTGATCTACAGCCTCAACTTCCCGACGCGCCGCGCCGCGCTGGCGCCCGACGCGGACGAACCGTTGAGCGTGCTGCGCGATCGCGCCAATGCGCCCAAGGGTCCGGCCGTACTGGATAAGGCCGGCATCCTGTTCGCGTTCGAATCCGCGGGCCTGTCGGAGCCGAAGGACTTCCTGAAGAACGCGCAGAAGACCGTGTCCAGCGGTCTCTCGAAGGATGCGGCGCTCAAGGCGCTCACGCTGAACGCGGCCACGATCGCCGGCACGGCCGATCGCCTGGGATCGCTCGACAAGGGCAAGATCGCCAACGTCATCGTCACCGACGGCGACCTGTTCGAAGAGAAGACGGCCATCAAGCACGTGTTCGTGAACGGCCGTCCCGTGACACTGCCGCGATGATCCGCGTAATCGCACTCGCGATCGTTTTCGTACTCGCCCAGGACGGGCCACCGAAAGATCCGGCGGCGACGCGCTCGCCGGATCTCGTCGAGCTCGTCAAGCTCGATCCGACGATCAAGCTCGACATCCGCTACGCGGGCACCAACAACTTTCTCGGCAAGCCGGTCTACAAGGAAGCGCGCGCGTTCCTGCAGCGTCCGGCCGCCGAGTCGCTGCTCAAGGCGCATCGCGATCTTCGCAAGAGCGGCTACGGCCTGCTCATTCACGACGGCTACCGCCCGTGGACGATCACCAAGCTGTTCTGGGACATGACGTCGGGAATGCAGCGCGAATTCGTCGCCGATCCGAAGACCGGATCGAAACACAACCGCGGCTGCGCGGTCGATCTCACGATGTACGATCTCAAGACCGGCCAGGCGGTCGAGATGCCCGGCGCCTACGATGAGATGACCGAGCGCTCGTATCCCGACTACAAGGGCGGTACGGCCGAGCAGCGCGCGCGGCGGGATCTCTTGCGCAAGGCGATGGAGAGCCACGACTTCACGGTCGAGCCGAACGAGTGGTGGCACTTCAATTACGTCGCTTGGAAGGAATATCCGATTCTTGATATTCCGTTCAGCGACATCGCCGGGAAGTGATTCCTGTCGGGGCAGTGATTCTCGCCGGGATATGATGCTTGTCGGGAATGGAATATCTCGTAGATCTCTTCTTACACCTCGACGTTCACCTCGCGGAATTCGTCGCTCAGTACGGCGTGCTGGTTTACGCCGGCCTCTTCGCGGTCATCTTTGCTGAAACGGGATTGGTGGTCACGCCGTTCCTGCCCGGCGACTCGCTGCTGTTTGCGGCGGGCGCGCTGTCGGCGACGGGGGCGATGAACCTCACGCTGGTGCTCACGCTGATCGCGGTCGCCGCGATCCTCGGCAACTCCGTCAACTATGCGATCGGCCGCGCCATCGGGCCGCGCGTGTTTGCCGCGACCGACGGCACCGGCATGCAAAGCCGGTTGCTCAACCGCAAACATCTCGATCGCGCGCACGAGTTCTTCGAAAAGCATGGCGCGATGGCGGTGATCTCGAGCCGCTTCGCGCCGATCATCCGCACCTTCGTGCCGTTTGTCGCCGGCGCGGCGTCGATGTCGGCGTCGAAGTTCCTGGCCTACAACGTGGTTGGCGGCGTGCTGTGGACGGCGCTCTGCGTCGGGGCAGGGTATGCGTTCGGCAACGTGCCGGTGATCAAGAACAACTTCTCGCTGGTAGCGCTCGGGATTGTTGGCGTGTCGCTAATCCCGATGATCATCGAGATCGTGAAGGCTCGCCGGGCTGCTTAGCGGGAAGGCGCCGTGCAGAATGTCCACGACGATGTGCAGGTGAGCATCGGCGAGGACCAACACCACGCCCGCGACACGGTACTCGAGCTCGGGCGGCAGCTTTGGCAGTACCGCCGACATGCAGGACTCAACTGGACTGGTCCCCTCACTGGAACTGTTCACGCGTGGAACCACGAACTCCTCGCCCGCCGCATTCTTGCAGCCGGCGGCGCGCAAACGATCTCGCAGTGCCGCCGCCACTTGCGGGGTGAAGAAGGCGCCCTCGACGAGCCGCGCCGGCGCTGCGCCACGCCGTTCGGTCTGCCGGTGCTCGAACGCGTACGAATCGGCCGCCCGCTGAAACTGGAGGATGACGGCTTCGTCCTTCAGCTGGCGCGCGTGTTGTGCCGCGGGCACGCTCAGAATCAGCAAGATCATCGCAATCGCGCGGATGCCTGTTGCAACCATGCCGCCCTCAAGATCCCGGAACCGCGAGTACGAACGCGCGGTTCGTTTTGAGTACTGCCGTCGCGATCACGCCAGGCGTGCTGCGCGGCCGCGATCGCAATCCCATCACGACCAGTCCCGCGCCTTCCTGCACGGCGCAGCGTGAGATTTCCTGCGCTATTGCACCGCGGCGCACGATGAATGCCGACGGTTTGAGCACATCGACGTGGTGCGCGCGCTCGCGCAGCATGTCGCCGGCGACGTCAGTGCTCAACCTCGCGGGTGCTACTGTCATCAGGAGCAGCGGCTGGCCCGCAATGCGCGCCAGCCGGGCCGCGAGCTGCAATTGGCGCTGGCAGTTCTCGGTCAGATCAACGGCGGCCAGCACCGGGCCGCAGGTCAGTGACGTTCGATCGGCGATGTTGACGATATCGAGATCGCTCGGCGGCACGAGCAGGACCGGACAGGGCGCGCTGCGAAGAAATGCCTGCGAGCTCGATCCGAGCAGGAGATTGGCCAGGCCGCGATGGCTGCGCGCGCCCATCACCACGAGCGCGGCATCGCGGCTCTTCGCCTCGCGGTGGATGGTGTCCGACACGGTTCCCGATCGGACGACGATGTCGAGATCGTCGGGGTTGATTTCGTATGGGCCGGCGCGCGCGCAAAAGTCGAGCACGCGTGTCCGGACGAAGTCGGGTACTTCGCCGCTGACATTCAGGACTTCGAGGCGCGCCGACAACAGCCGCGCCAGGCCGCCGGCGTGATGAAGCACGCGCGCACTCGTTTGTCCGAGATCGATCGCCGCAATGACGGTCTGCATCGCCTGATTCAAGGGCAAGGCGCGTGCCGGGCGCGACTGTTCATTTGTCGAGTGTTCCGCGCCTCGCCCGGCCCGTGACGCGGGGAAGAATCCGCAGGCCGCGAGATTTTCCCTCTCTCCGCGGCACGCCGGCGCCGCCGTTGTGCGGCGGCAAGGATCCTGCGTACTCAGCGCGGGAGGTCCACATGGATGGACGTCGAATCATCAAGAACGCCGCGAAAACAGTCGCGGCAACCGCCGCGATCGGCGCGGCTGGTTACGCAGCCCTCGTCGTGTTCAATCGCGCAAAGTACGGAAAGGTGAATTGTTCCGCGGAGACCGGGAAGGATTCCCTGCTCGATCGGTTCATTCCCGAGCCTGAAGTCGCTGAGCATCACCAAATCGACATCAACGCGCCGGCCGACGTCGTCATGGCCGCCGCCAAGGAGCTGGAGTTCCTCGAGTCGCCTGTGATCCGCGCGATCTTCAAGATGCGCGAGCTGGCGCTCGGCGGCGAGCCGGACGATCGCGAGCATCCCCGCGCGCTCTTCGATCAAATGCAGTCGATCGGCTGGGTGGTGCTGGCCGAGCGCCCCGGGCGTGAGATCGTGTTCGGCTCGGTGACGCAGCCATGGCAGGCGGCGCCGGTGTTTCGCCCAATCCCGGCCGGCGAGTACCTGGCATTCGCAGAGCCCGACTACGTGAAGATCGTGTGGACGCTGCGCGCGGATCCGATCGATGACGCCCGCTCGACCTTTCACACTGAAACGCGCGTCTGCACGACCGACGCCGCCGCGCGGCGCCGGTTCCGCAATTACTGGTCGTTCGTGGCGCCGGGCGTCGAAGTGATCCGGATGGCGATGCTGCGCCCCTTGAAGCGGGCCGCTGAAGGGCGCGTCCGTGCGCCGGCGGCGTAAGCGATCGTCCTGAGCCGGCGATGACGATTCCGATTCGGTTGTGCATCAACGCCGCGGCCCTCCGGGCCGCGGTCCGGCTCGTGACGGCGTGACGCGCCCTAACGCGCGATCGTGACGTCGACCGCCCGCCCGCGACGCTGCCGGAGCACCTCGTCAACCAACACCCAGTTGACGTCCGAACTCAGACCTTCGCGCGCGATGGCGTCGCGGACGCTCCGCGCGGCATCGGGCTCGCGCCGGTATTCATCAGGGTGCGCTTCGATCCAGACGCGCCCTTCGATCAGCGCGACGATCACCGGTTGGTAGATCAGCACACCCGAATTGCCGACGCTGACGCGCTCGAACAGCTGGGCGACGTCGTCCGGATGCATGCGAATGCAGCCGTGACTCGCAAACGCATAAACGCTCGACGGCGCGTTCGTGCCGTGGATACCAAGGCCGGGCAGCGACAGTCCGATCCAATGACGCCCGAGCGGATTGTCGAGTCCTGCTTCCATGCGCGTGATCACCGGCTTGCCTTGCCGTTCCATCTCGCGCTGAATCGACAGCGGCACATCCCAGGCAGGATCGATCTCCTTGCTGACGACGGTGAAGGCGCCGACCGGCGTTGGCCACGTTCGCCGGCCGACGGCGATCGGATACGCCCTGACCTGTTCGTGCTCGGCGTACACCAGCAGTCGCTGGGCGATGTTGATCGTCACGCTGACGTCGGGGTGACCCACGGCGATGTGGGTGTTGTCGATGATCAGCGATCGGCCGATCGGCAGCGCATCGGGAGCGGACAGCTGATTCAACTCGATCAGGGTGGCCCGGGCGACGCCGAAACGCGCGCCGATTGAGCTGACCGTGTCGCCCGCCTTGACCTCATACAAGACCACGCCACCCACCAGCGCCGCGGCTGCGGGTTGCGCAGCGGCGATGCGCGTCGTCACGATCAGGACAAGCACCGGCAGCAGCAGTGACGATCTCATGCCTTCGGTGATGCCAAGGCCGTACCAACACCGGCCGTATACTCGTCTGCAATGACCGGATCACAAGCGCTCGACCTGCCGCCGGGCTGCGCACTGATCGAGGTGCACGTCGGGGATCTGAAGCAGATATTCCACTCGCTGGATCCCACGCCCTTTCGCGAGCGCGATCTCGACCCGAAGGCCGAGGAATTCATCGCCGGCTGGGCCCGCGAAATCCCGCCCGACAAGCCGCTCGGCCTGCTGATTCACGTCGACAAGGAAGATGCGACCGCCGAACAGATCGCCATCGTCAGGGAGGCGGTGCGCGATTACTTTGCGGCGCGCGCATCGATGACCCGACAGCAATTGCGGCTGCTGTTCAGGCGCGGCCGCACCAGCCTGATCATCGGACTCGTCTTCCTGGCCGCATCGATCCTGGCCGGCAACGTGATCGAGGACATGCTGGAGCAGACGCGCTTTGCCGACGTCGCACGTGAGAGCCTGCTGATCGGCGGATGGGTGGCGATGTGGCGGCCGCTCGAGGTTTTCCTCTACGACTGGTGGCCGATCAGGGCCGAGGCGAGGCTGTTCGATCGATTGAGCGCGATGATCGTTCGTGTCGTGCCATCGAGCGAGGCGTCGCCGGCCAATAGAACGGCTCCGCCTCGCTAATTCACCGTCGCTACTGCTGCTGGTCGTTCGCCGGCCGCTGCTGGATCGATTCGAGGTAATCGACGAGCGATTGAATCACCGCCTTGACGCGTTCGTCGTCACCCGCGTCACGCGACTTCGAGAACGCCTCCGCCCACTCCGGCATGTCGGGGCCGCCATGACCGCGAACCCTGTTGCGGCCGTCAATCGTGCGGAAGACCAGATCTGACGGATAGAGGCCGCCGTTGCGCTTCGCGATCTCCGTGAGGTTCGCCGGCTTCTTGGTCATCGCCGCGGCCAGCGGGCCGTCGCCGCGCGCCGCCGAACCGTGGCAGCTGACGCAGTAGGTGCGATAGATTTCGGCGCCCGGCGTCGTCTGTTTCGTCTCCTGCGCAGCCGCGGCGGCCGGCACGAGAAGCAGCGCGGCGATCATCGCCGCTCCCGCAAATGCGAGCTTCTTCGCATGGCCCCTCCCGACTTCGCGCGTGCGAGGCTGGCGCACGGTGAGAACCGGACACGGCGCCATGCGCACGACGCGCTCGGCGACGTTGCCCATCATTACGTGCATCAGCGCGCCGTGACCGTGTGTGCCCATGACAATCAGGTCGGCAGTGTTCGTCTCAGCGGCATCGACGATCGCCGCCGCCGGAGGGCCGAACAGCACTTCGGTCGTGACGGCGATGCCACGGAGGCCGACTTTGATCTTGGTGAGCTCGCGCTCGGCCTCTTCGCCGAGACGCTGGCTCCAATCGGTGTAGGCGATGGCATAGGCGTCCAGCGAGCCGGTCGTGAGGCTCGGCACTTCGCAGACATGAATCAGGTGGATCGCCGCGTCGAACTTGAGCGCCAGCCCGTACGCATAGTCGAGCGCGCGGGTCGAATTGGCGCTGAAGTCGAGCGGCACGAGGATGCGTTTGATGTCGGGTGTCATGGTCATGGTCCTTTGCAAGACGGTTCCACTGACCCCAGAGGCAACCGTCATGCCAGAGCGAATTGGCGAATTCCGCGTCATTTGCTGCCTCCGCGGCCGGATGCCCTGGGGATTTTCGACGCCCCGGGGAATAGTTCACTACCGCTCGATCGTCGTCTCGACAAGCGCGTGCGGCAGCAAATCCACGATCAGGCTCGCGTGCACGTCGATCAGCACGAGCGCGTCGCCGACGATGCGGTATTGCAGCTCGGGCGGGAGTGGCGGCAGCGCCGCGATGACGCACGGGAACATCGCCGCGCCGAGCACCCACGGAAAGGTCCCGTTGACGCGCAGGACGGCGGCGCCCACATCGATCGCGTCCCGCCGCTCGCTCTGCCGCACGTCGGCGGCGGAAAAACCGTTCATGACGAGCGCATGCTCGATGCGCACCCGCAACTCCGGCGCCAGCGCCGGCGTAAAGAAATCACCCTGCTTCGCATCCGGACGCTCCACGCGAATCGCGACGGCGAGCTCCTCGATGAGGCGGTTGATTGTCTCGATCGGCGTGTTGAGCTGGATCGATCCGATCTGTTGTTCGAGCCGGCGGTGCATCGACGCGTAGTCGCGGGTCGCGGCGTTAAAGGCGCGAACCGCGGGACTCTCGGTGTTTTGTCCGTACACAAACGGCGCGGACATCGCAACGAGAATGATGGTGACGAGAATGGTGTTTCGTGACACGGAGCGCCTCCTGCGAGGCACGGCTGCAGCGGGTATGCCAGCGATCGGCCCTGGAAAGATCGCGTGATTCCGAAAGAACCGGCCCGAAGGCGCGGAGAATTACGCAACGCTGCGCAATCCTCCGCGACACCGAGCGCCGGATTGCCCGGCAGAGGGCGATTCCTGCGGCATGGCAGTTGCTCCTCCGTTCCTGGACACCGCCATGATCGACATCAATCGCGTCCTCTGCCCGATCGACTTTTCCCCGTTCTCGGAACGCGCGTTGACATACGGGATGAAACTCGCGTCCTGGTACGGTGCGAGATTGCAGGTTCTGCACGTCATGCCGCTGTTGCCGCCCTCGAGCGCTAACGATCTCGCAGCCAGCAGCCGCCAGCTGACGGCGCGGAACCTGCTTTCCACCATCGATCGATTCCGCCTCGCGGACGTCGACGTCTCGGCCGAGCTTGTCGAGTCCGCGGAGCCGGCGGCCCGGATTCTCGAGGCCGCCGAGCGGTTCGACGCCGACTTGATCGTGACGGGCAGTCACGGCCGGACCGGTTACCAGCGGGTGCTGATGGGTTCGGTTGTCGAAGCGCTGTTGCACAAATCTCCGCGGCCCATCCTGACGATCCCCAGCCACCTCGAGGCGCTGCCGACAGCCAAGGTCACCTTTTCGCGCATCGTGTGCGCCGTGGATTTCGGGGCTCCGTCGCTCAACGCGCTCGCGCACGCCCTGTCGATCGCCGAAGAAACCGACGGGCAGCTGACGCTGCTGCACGTGATCGAGATGCCGCCCGAACTGGCCGTGCCGCACGGCCCCGAAATCGACGTCGATCGAATCAGGCTGCAAGCGGAAGCCGCCTGCCGGGCGAAACTGCAGGCGCTCATTCCCGAGCACGCGCGCGAGTACTGCACGATCGAAACCGCCGTCCGCGATGGCGGTGCATCGCGCCAGATCCTCAGGTTGGCGGCGGATCGTCAGGCGGACCTGATCGTCCTCGGCGTGCACAGCCGCAATGCGTTCGATCTCGCGTTCTTCGGATCCAATTCGAAGGATGTCATCCGCCTCGCGGCTTGTCCCGTGCTGGTCGTGCCGGCGTCGCAGCACCATCGATCGCTGCGCGCCGCCTCGTAGAGAGTCCTCAGGCGGCGCGCATGCGAGCGCCGTGTCATGCCGCGGTCTTGGCGGGCACCGCGTCCTGGACCGGAATCTGCCGGGTCTTCGATTCGGTGGCGGCCGGCAGCGGCACTCTTCGTGATAGACGTTGTCCTTCTCTTCCTTCATTTCTTTCTTCCGATTGCCTGAGAGCATGAGGTAACCGTCGCGCACTTCCACGGCCACGTCTTGGCGGACGCGATGCGAAATATTCATCGGTGATCGTAGAGATTTCGCTTCTGCGATGACGGTCCTCGGCGCATGGCTGCGGTACATGGATTGCGATCACCCGGCATGGCGCGGGCCCGCCGAACGCGCGGCCCGCAGAGGAGAACGTCATGTCTACAGCTACCCTGACGGACAAGGATCTGCGCGTGCGCGAGGCCGTGATGCAGCAGCTCGAATGGGATCCGGCGGTCGATGCGAGCGCGATCGGTGTGTCGGCTCGCGAAGGCGCCGTCGCCCTGACCGGAACAATCAACACCTACGCGGGGAAACTCGCGGCGGAACGCGCCGCCAAGCGCGTGCACGGCGTACGCGCGGTCGCCAACGATCTCGAGGTCACGCTCGCGATTGGCCGCACCGATGCGGACATTGCGGCCGACGCGGCGTCGATGCTGCGCATGCACAACGAAGTGCCCGAGACGGTGCAGGCTGCCGTCCATCACGGCCATGTCACCCTGACGGGAACGGTGGACTGGCATTACCAGCGGCTGCAGGCCGAGAAGGCGGTGCGTTACATCCGCGGCGTGCGGCAGGTTATCGATCGCATCGCGGTCGTGCCGCGCGCGGCGGGCAAGGAAATGCACCGCCGCATCACGCAGGCGCTCTATCGCAACGCGTCGCTCGACGCCAGGCGCGTCGAAGTGACGGTGACCGGCAGCGTCGTGCACCTCAGGGGCACGGTCACCAGCTGGCTGCAGCGCCAGGCCGCCGAACGCGCCGCCTACGATGCGCCCGGAATCACCCTCGTGGACAACCAGATCATCGTCGAGCCGCCCGACGGCGACGTGTGCGAGATCTGCTGAACGCTGAGGCGACCAAGGGATGCGACCGCGGCCGTCACAACCGCGACAAAAAAGACGGCCGCGGCCGACAGCTGGCGTTAGAGCGCGGCGCGCCGGTTATGCCACGCGCGCCGGCACGACCAGCCCGGCGAACCGATCGGCAAACTCACGCAGGTCTTTCCAGTCGGTGTATTCGTAATCGCGGGACGTGTCGGTGTCGCCGCCGGCGGCCGACACGATCCGTTTCATGATCCAGCGCGTAAAGAAGTTGTACTTGGTGTAGGGCAACGCGCCGGCAACGACTTTGATCACTGTCGGGTGCCAGCCGAGGTCGTCCACGAACCGGCGCGGCATGGCCCGCGCTTCGTCGCGCGCCTTCTCCTGCGTGCTGAGCACCGACAGGCATACCGACACGAATGCCGTCGGCTGATTGCCGAACTCCGCGAGGTGCGCGCGTATCCACTTACCGATCGGCTTCTGATAGCCGCCGCCGTGAATGGAACCGGCGACGATGACACCGGAGTAGTGACACGGCCGGGGATCGCCGGTGCCCGCCTGCACCACGTCGGTCTCGATCGCGCCGGCATTTAGCGCGGCCGCGATCGCCTGCGCGATTTTTGCCGTCTGGCCTTCCGAAGTTCCGTAGAGAACGAGAACGCGAGACATAACAACTCCCGGCGCCCTTGAGGCAACCTTCGTTCCACATCGCAAACGCGTGAATCAGGCGCGATCTCCGGGATTGGCGGGGGAGATTTCATTCGGCCTGTGGGTTTTCACGCAGGCGTCTGCACCTTTTGCTGCAAAAACCCCCGTCCGCCGATGCGGCCCGATCTATGCAGAGCGCCGATAGAGGGGACACGTGAACGAAGTCATCCAGCAATCACAAATTGCCGGCGGATTGAGCGCATTCTTCGAGCCTCGCGTCGTCGCAGTGGTCGGCGCCAGCGAAGAGCGCAACAAGATCGGCTCCGAGATCCTGCACAACCTGCTCGTCACCAACTTCGAAGGCACGCTGGTGCCGGTCCATCCCCGCGCGGAAGCGGTGTTCGGCCTCAAGGCCTATCCGCGGGTCACGGAGATCCCTCACGACGTCGACCTCGCGGTGATCGTCGTTCCCGCGGCGAGCGTGGAAGCCGTGGTCGACGACTGCATCGCGAAGGCCGTCCCGGCGATCTGCATCATCAGCGCCGGATTCGGAGAGTGCAGCGACGAAGGCCGTGCCAGCGAACAACGCATGGTCGCGAAGGCGCGCGCCGCGGGGTGCCGCATCATCGGCCCGAACTGCATGGGCCTGCTCAACACCGATCCGAAAGTGCAGTTGAATGCGACGTTCTCGCCGATCTATCCGCCGGCGGGCCAGGTGGCGATGTCGACGCAAAGCGGCGCCCTCGGTCTGGCGATTCTCGACTACGCGAAGAAGCTGGACATCGGCATCTCGAGCTTCGTCTCGGTCGGCAACAAGGCCGACGTCTCGGGCAACGACCTGCTGCAGTACTGGGAAACCGATCCGCGCACGTCGGTGATCCTTCTGTATCTCGAGAGCTTCGGAAACCCCGACAAGTTCAGCAGCATCGCGCGGCGGATCAGCCGCACCAAGCCGATTGTGGCGTTGAAATCGGGACGCTCGACTGTTGGCGCCCGCGCCGCCGCGTCACACACGGGAGCGCTGGCCTCGTCGGATTCGTTCGTCGACGCATTGTTTCAGCAGTCGGGCGTGATTCGCACCGACACGGTGACCGAGCTCTTCGATGTCGCGATGTTGCTGTCGCGTCAGCCGCTGCCGCGTGGACGGCGCGTCGCGATCCTGACCAACGCGGGCGGACCGGGCATTCTGGCCGCCGACGCCTGCCAGTCTCATGGCCTCGAAGTCGCGGTGCTGACCGATGCCACGAAAGACGCGCTGCGTCGCGTGCTGCCCGCGGCCGCCTCGGTCGGCAACCCCGTCGACATGCTCGCCGCGGCGCCGGCCGCACACTACGAACACTCGCTGCGCCTGTTGCTGGACGATCCCAACGTCGACAGCGTGCTCGCGATCTTCATCCCGCCGATCGTGACCGATGCCGACGACGTGGCGGCGGCGATCACCCGCGCCGCCTCGCGCGGGCCACGCAAACCGGTGGCGGGAGTCTTCATGCGCAGCGACGACGCACCCGAGGCGCTCGCACAGATTCCCTGCTTTGCGTTTCCAGAACCGGCGGCGATCGCGATGGCGCGTGTCGCGGCCTACGGCGAGTGGCGCGGCAAGCCGCAAGGGATCATTCCGAAGCTGGACGACACGCAGCCGGCGCTGGCACGCCTCGTCGTGAAGCGCGCGCTCGAACGCGGCGGCGGGTGGTTGACGGCCGTCGAAGCCAATGCCCTGCTGTCGGCGGTCGGCATTGCCGTGCCGCGATCGACGCTGGCCACCTCGATCGACGATGCCGTCGTGATGGCTGCTCGCCTGGGTTACCCGGTCGCCCTCAAAGCCGTCGGTCCAACGCTCATTCACAAGAGCGAGCACAAGGCGGTGCGCCTCAATCTCGAGAGCAGCACCGATGTGCGTATCGCGGCGTCCCAGCTGGTTCGATCGCTCGGCGACAGGATGGACGGCCTGCTGGTGCAGCGCATGATCAGCGGCGGCGCCGAGATGATGATCGGCGCGATCAAGGATCCGACATTCGGACACGTCATCGTCTGCGGCACCGGCGGCACGCTGATCGAGCTGATTGCGGATTCCGCGTGCCGGCTTCACCCGTTGACCGATCAGGACGCCGCCGAAATGGTGGCGTCGCTCAAGGGCGCGCGGCTGCTGCGCGGCTACCGCGGCGGCCCGCCGGTCGATGCGGCCGCCTATCGTGAAGCGGTACTGCGCATCTCGACGCTCGTCGGCATCTGCCCCGAAATCCAGGAGCTCGACATCAATCCGCTTGCGGTGTTGCGGGAAGGGGTTGCGGCACTCGATGTGCGCGTCCGCGTCGCCGCGAACGCGCACCCGGTGAAGGCCCAGAGCTAGACGGCCGCCGCCAGCGTCAACGCGTCGGGCACGATGAAGTCGCGCTCGTGCGCGTGAACGGTGAGCACCGGGCAGGGCGCGGTGCGGACGACGCGCTCGGCAACGCTGCCCATCAGGAAGTGCTGGACCGCGCCGCGGCCGTGCGTGCCCGTCACGATCAGATCGATGGCGTTGTTCTTCGCGTAGTCGCAGATCGCCGCCGAGATGTTCGCGCCGGTGTCGATCACCGCCACGGCATTCAGCTGCCGGCGATCCTCATCGGTAATTCGCGATTCGAGATCGCGGCGCGCCGCTTTGACCAGGTCCTCCTGCAGCGCCGGCAGCGCCATGCCGACCTCGGCGCCGTAGCGGAGCATCACGTCTTCGACGACGTGCATCACGTGCAGCCGTGCGTTGTAGTTACGAGCCAGGTCGCGCCCGTAGGCAACGGCCACGTTGGACGGCTCGCTGAAATCGGTCGCCACCAGAATGTTTCTGAGTGCCACCATGGCCCCTCGCAAGTCCGCCGGGAAAGTCCGGCAACCGCGGGAAGAGCACAACACATGCCATGGCCGCGATGCTTTGGCGAGAGGCGCACGATGACGCATACTAGGCGCGCGATCGTTCGTGATGGCCTGATTCTTGATACTCAACGCAGCATGAAGCAAATCTCTTGCATCGTGGCCGAGGATCCCCGGGCAAACTGGCGCGATTCGGTGCCCGAATCGCAAGGGAAATTTTCCGTCGTCACGAGAAAATTCCCACGCCATGTCCTGGTCGTGGACGACGAGCCGTTGATCCGCTGGTCGGTCGCCGAATCGCTCTCGGACCTTGGCGTGGACGTCGAACAGGCGCCCGACGCCAAGTCAGCGCTCCGCATCGTCACTAACACCGCGCTGCCGTTCGATGGCGTGGTGCTCGATCTGCGCCTCCCCGACATGGACGACCTGTCGCTGCTCGGCACGCTGCGGCAGTTGATCCCCGGCGCATCGATCGTCCTGATGACCGCGTTCGGCACGCCGGAGCTCGTCGCCGAGGCGAAGGCGATGGGCGCGTCGGTCCTCAACAAACCGTTCGAGCTCGATGAGCTGAGGCGCCTGGTCCTCGGCGCGGAGGCGGACGCCGCCTGATGCCGAACGCCACCGTTCTCGTCGTCGACGACGAGCCGCTGATTCGCTGGTCGCTGGTCAATCGCCTCAAGGAGGAAGGGTACCGCACGCTCGAAGCCGGTACCGCCGGCGAGGCCGTGGCGCAGCATCGTGACGGCGCCGATCTCGTGCTGCTCGACTTCGCGTTGCCCGACGCGAACGGGCTCGCCGTGCTCAAGCAGATCAAGGACACGGATCCCGACACGCTGGTGATCATGCTGACCGCCAACACCGAGGTCGGCACCGCCGTCGAGGCGATGAAGAGCGGCGCGTTCCATTACGCCAACAAGCCGTTCGATCTCGACGAGGTGATGCTGCTCGTCGAGAAGGCGCTCGAGACCACGCAGCTCAGGCGCGAGGTCCGCGTGCTGCGCGCCCGCAACGCACAACCCTACGGCCTGACCAGCATTGTCGGCGAGAGCGCGTCGATCAAGGCCCTGCGCGCGTTGCTCGAGAAGATCGGCGTCAGCCCGGCGTCAACGGTACTGTTGACCGGAGAGAGCGGCACCGGCAAGGATCTCGCCGCGAAGGTCATTCACTACAGCAGCGGCCGCGCTTCGAAGCCGTTCATGAACATCACGTGCTCGGCGCTGCCCGAGACGCTGCTCGAGAGCGAATTGTTCGGGCACGAGCGCGGCGCCTTCACCGGCGCGGATCGCCAGAAGCGCGGTTTGATCGAGTCCGCCGACGGCGGCACGGTGTTCCTCGACGAAATCGGCGAGATGGTGCCGCTGCTGCAGGCCAAGCTGCTGCGGTTCCTCGAAGAGAAGTCATTCAAGCGCGTCGGCGGCGCGCAGGACGTCAAGGTGGATGTCCGTGTGATCGCCGCCACCAATCGATCGCTCCAGGACGAAGTCAGAAAAGGCCACTTTCGCGAGGATTTGTTTTACCGCCTCAACGTGATGGCTGTGGACCTGCCGCCGCTGCGCGATCGCAAGGGCGACGTCGCGCTGCTCGTCGACCACTACGTCGACAACTTCAACACCGAATTTCGCAAGAAGATTCGCGGCGTCTCGCCCGGCGCGATGGCCGCGCTGCAGGCCTACCCGTGGCGCGGCAACGTGCGCGAGCTCAGAAATGCCGTGGAGCGCGCGATGCTGCTCGCCGAGGGCAACGAGCTGAACGAGAGCCATTTCCCGATGCTGTCGGCCACTGAAGGCGAGCTCACGACGTCGATGGGCCTGCCTGGCGAGGGCATCAACCTGGAAGCTCTCGAACGCTCGCTCGTCGTGCAGGCGCTCGAGCGCAGCGGCTGGAACCAGACCAAGGCCGCGACGCTGCTCGGCCTCAATCGCGATCAGATCCGCTATCGGATCGAAAAGTTCGATCTGCACAAGCCGTCGTAGGCCGCGCTATTCGGTGTCGGCCGGCGCGACCGGGATCGTCAACGTAATCCGGGTGCCACCCGAGGCGGGACACTCGACGGCAATCTGGCCATCCTGTGATTCGATCAATCGCTTGGCCGTCGCCATGCCGAGGCCGGTGCCGCGCGCCTTCGTCGTCTTGAACGGGCGGAACAGCGCGGCGCGAATCTCGGCTGGAATGCCGGGACCGGAATCGGCGATGTCGATCGAGTTGAAGCCGTCGGTGCGGCGCAACGTGACGCGCACGGATCCCTTTCCCTGCTGCGCCTGGGCGGCGTTGATCAACAGGTTCTGCAGCGTGATCTTCATCAGGTTGGGATCGGCGAGCGCATGGGGCACGTCGCCGCTGACGCTGATCTCCAGATCGCTCAAGGCGGGGTCGCGCTTGAGCAGCGCGATCACCGAGCCGAGCAGCGAAGGCAGATCGACGCGAGCCGGCTTCGGCGCCGGCGGCCGCGCGAAGACCAGCAGATCCTGGATCAGATCGTTGAGGCCGTCGATGCGGGCGAGCACCTCGGTGACGATGGCCGCGTCGCTCGTCTTTGCCGGCAGGCGCGAGCCGATCACCTGCACCGCACCGCGGACCGCGGCCAGCGGGTTCTTGACTTCGTGCGCGATCACCGCCGCCATTTCACCGAGCCTGGCGAGCGCCGTTGCTTCACGCAGCCGTTCCTCGAGCTCGGTGCGGCGCGACAGGTCGTGGAGGATCCCGGTGAAGTGCTTCGCGCCGTCGATCTCGAATTCGCCGACGGACAGATGCAGCGGAATTTTCTGGCCATCGCGGCGCTGGCCGGTGACGGCGCGGCCGATGCCGATGATCCGGTTCTCCCCGGTCTCGAGGTGATGGCGGATGTAGCCGTCGTGTTTCGATCGATCCGGCTCCGGCATCAGCATGCGGATGTTCTCGCCGAGCACATCGGCCTCGCGATAGCCGAACATGCGTTCGGCGGCGGCGTTGAAGGCTTCGATGCGCCCACCCGCGTCGATCACGATGATGCCGTCGACGGCGGCGTCGACCACCGCCCGCCAGCGCGCATCCGAAATCCGCAGCGCGTCAACGGACGGGCGCCGTGTCTCCGTATCGCTCATCAACCATCAGTCTATCGCTATCACTCGTCCTCCCAGCCGCTCTCGGCCAGCGCCCTGCGGATCGCGCGATTCGACGCGCGCACCGGCGTCTTCGCGACCTGATCGAGGAGATCCGCGACCGTGACGATTCCCGCCAACTTGCCGTTCGCGGAGGTCACGACCAGCGATCCGATCGAGCGGCCCTTCATCAGCGCCGCGGCGCGTCGAACCGGCGTGCGGGTCGTCACGGTCACGACCGGGCTCGTCATCACGTCCTCAACCGTCCACTCGCCAAGCGATGTCGGCAGCTTTGCGCCGCCCAGGTCGCGCTCGGACACGATGCCCTCGAGCTCCCCGCCGCGCGTCACGACGAGATGATGAATCTTCTTCTGGCGCATCCGCGTCTTCGCCTCCGATGCGTGCACCGACGGCTTCACCGTTTCGACGGCCTTGCTCATCACTTCGTAGACTCTCATCACGGCCTCCGCACACTTGCCAAGCAATGACCCTGCCGGGGTCTGCGCCCTAGGCGCCTCGGGACACGCGCGGAAAAACCCGCGCTGGCCGGAACTAACCCGCAGTCGCCGGCGTGAAACGCGCCAACATTCCTCGAATCCGGGCCAATTGCCGCATCGGTCGGCTGGCACGGTCGATGCTCCTTTGGCGGGTGACGGAAGGACCGCCATGAGAAAAGCCATCGCCATCGGCATGCTGGGAGTCGCGCTTGTCGCCACCAGGGCGGCCGCACAAACGTCCGTGGAGCAAGCGCAAATCCTCCGTGACTTCCAACGGAGCGTGGTGAACTACACGCAGCGCGACACGTGCCTCCTGTTCCCCGAGGCCGTCACCGCTGCCACGCCCCCGCCGAGGATCTTCACGCTGCCGGTGGCGATGGTGTTCCGTCAACTGATCGCGCACGCGATGGCGGCGCCTGATGGCGCGTCGATGGGCGGCGTCACCACCACGCATCGCGCGATGGTGATGGTGCCGTTCCCCGCGAGCGAGCTCTTTGATTTCCCGCCGCGCCTGGCGGAAGCGCTGCCGGCGCTGCCGCTGCCGCTCGAATACCGGCTGATTGGCAACGACCTGGTGATTCGCGACGCCGACGCGGATCTGATCGTCGGCGTGCTGCGCGACGCGGTCGGCAACCAGACGACGGTGAGGTGACGCCGTGGTTGGCAACACGCTCTACAACAGCCCGAGGAAGTGTGAGGTCCACGAACCCTGCAGCATCGTCCTGCACCGCAGCGCAGCAGAGGATGCGCTGCTGAGACGAGTGCGAAGCGAATTCAGGGAAATGCCCAGCCTGCGATTGACGCTGGACCAGGCGATGCGCCTATGGAACCTGGATCGCCCGACCTGCTGCTCGGTGCTCGAGAGCCTCATCGCCTCGCACTTCCTCCAACAAGATCGCAACGGCAGATACATACGGGCCCACGCAGCGTACTAATCGCGTGGCCACACAGAAAGGTGGCAGGTCATGCGACGTTTACTCCTTGCTCTGACAGTCGCTGCGATTGGTACGGGATGCGCGGCCATGACGGTGAGCTCGCACATCGAGCGCAACGTCAACTTCACCGACTACGTGACGTACGACTGGGGGACGCCGGACCATTTGCCGATCGGCGATCCGCGTCTCGACAACAATCCGTTCTTCCAGGATCACCTCCAGGGCGCGATCGAAAAGGGCCTCGCCAGCCGCGGCTACGAACGCGCGGTGAACGGCGGCGCGGATCTGCTCATTCACTACCACGCGAGCGTCAACCAGAAGATCGAGGTCGATGACGTCGACCATCGCTACGGCTACTGCTACCAGAACTGCGAGCCGCACGTCTTCGAATACGAGCTCGGCACACTGGTCGTCGACGTGGTCGATCCGCGGAGCGGCAAGGTCGTGTGGCGCGGCTGGTCCCAGGACACGATGAACGGCGTCATCGACGACCAGGATCGTCTCGAGAAACAGGTCGACGAGGGCGTCTCGAGGATGATGTTGATGCTGCCGCGCGGCGGCGCCGCGCTCCGTTAGCGGGCGGTCCCGATGAAGACGACGGTGATCGCGGCGCTGTGCCTCGCCGCGATCCTGTCGCACCTGGCGCTGCGCTTCGTCTTTCACGCCGCTGCCGGCACCCAGCTGGCCCCTCTGCTGCTTGTCCTCGCGCTCGGCGGCCCGCCGCTTCTCTATGACCTCCTGCGAAAACTCCTCAGGCGCGAATTCGGTTCCGACCTGCTGGGCGGCATTTCGATTGTCACGTCCGTGGTGCTGGGTGAATACCTGGCCGGCTCGATCATCGTCCTGATGCTGTCGGGCGGTGAAGCGTTGGAGCACTATGCGTTGCGCAACGCCTCTTCGGTGCTCGCGGCGCTCGCCAGCCGGATGCCGTCGGTGGCCCACCGTCAGCGGGCGGCGGTCCTCACCGACGTGACGCTGGAAGAGATTGCGGTCGGCGACACCCTTGTGATCTATCCGCACGAAATTTGCCCGGCGGACGGCGTGGTCCTCGAGGGCCACGGGGTGATGGATGAGTCCTATCTCACCGGCGAGCCGTTCCGGATCAGCAAGACTCGCGGCTCGACGGTGATCTCGGGCGCGATCAACGGCGAGTCCGCCTTGACCATTCGCACGACCGCGCGCGCCGCCGATTCGCGTTACGCGAAGATCATGGAGGTGATGCGGGAGTCCGAGGCGACGCGACCCAACCTGCGGCGGCTGGGCGATCAACTGGGCGCCATCTACACTCCGGTAGCTCTCACCGTGGCCCTGCTGGCATGGGCCCTCAGTGGCGAATCGATTCGGTTCCTGGCGGTGCTCGTCATCGCGACGCCCTGCCCGTTGCTGCTCGCCATTCCGATCGCCATCATCGGTTCGATCTCACTGTGCGCCCAGCGGGCGATTATCGTCAGGAGCCCCGTCGTCCTCGAACAAATCGCCGGCTGTCGTACGGCGATCTTGGACAAGACCGGGACGCTGACCTATGGCGAGCCGGTCCTGACGGAGCAACTCAACGCGCCGGGCTTTGTCCAACGCGATGTGCTGACCCTGGTCGCGAGCCTGGAGCGCTACTCCAAACATCCCCTGGGTCGAGCCGTGCTCGCGGCCGCGGCGACAGAAAGGCTCCAGCTTCCAGAGTCCACAGAGGTGAGCGAAGAGCCCGGCCAGGGCCTGCGCGGAACCGTGTCCGGCCATCGTGTACAGATCACGAGCCGTGGGCAGCTCGTGGCGCAGGCCCTCGCCGGCGTCGAGCATATTCCGCTAGCCGGCGATGGACTCGAGTGCGTCGTGGCGATCGACGGCCGCTACGCGGCGACCTTGCGCTTCCACGATGCGCCTCGAGCGGAGAGCCGTGCCTTCGTGCAGCATCTGGGTCCCAAGCACCGGTTTCAGCGGGTCATGATTGTGTCGGGGGATCGTCTGTCGGAAGTGCGCTACCTCGCCGCGCAGGTGGGCATTACGGAAATCCACGCGGAGACGAATCCGGAAGAAAAGCTGGACATCGTCCGCGCGGAAACCGCGGCTGCCAAGACCCTGTTCGTGGGCGACGGCATCAACGACGCGCCGGCGATGATGGCCGCCACGGTCGGCATGGCGATCGGACGAAACAGCGACGTCACGGCGGAAGCCGCCGGCGTCGTGATCATGGATAACTCCCTCGAACGGGTCGACGAGTTCATGCACATCAGCAGGCGCATGCGGCTGATCGCGCTCCAGAGCGCGGTCGGCGGCATGGCGTTGAGCGTCATCGGCATGATCATCGCCGCGGCCGGCTATCTCAGTCCCGTGAGCGGCGCCATCACGCAGGAAGTGATCGACGTGCTGGCTGTGGGGAATGCCTTGCGCGCCGCTTTTCCTCCCGGCGTTATTCACGATCTCTAACCGGCCAGATCGGCGCGGTTGGAACGCCTGAAAGATGACTGAGACTCAAACAGCGAGATGGAACAGCGATCCCACGGCCGCAGTCAGCGCCATCGCGAGCGCACCCCAAAACGTCACACGCACCGCGGCCCTGGTCGGCGGCGCGCCGCCAATCTTCGCCGACAACGCACCCAACGCAAACAACGACACCAGCGATGCTCCCGCGATCGCGACTGAACCGAGCGATGGCGCGAGCACCGCCGTGGCCAGCGGCAACACCGCGCCGACGGCGAAACTCGCGGCCGATGCCATGGCGGCCTGCACCGGGCGCGCACTCAAGGTCGCACTCAACCCCAACTCGTCGCGGGCGTGCGCGCCGAGCGCATCTTTCGCCATGAACTCCTTCGCCACCTGCGCCGCCAGTTCTTGCCCAAGTCCACGGCCAACGTAAATATCCGTCAGCTCCTTTAGTTCGAATTCCGGATCTGTCGCGAGCTCATGGCGTTCGCGATCAAGCTCCGCCCGTTCGGTATCCGCCTGTGAGCTCACCGAAACATATTCACCGGCGGCCATCGATAAGGCGCCGGCCGCCAGTCCCGCGACACCCGCAACGACGATGTCGCGCGGTCCGGACGAGGCCGCCGCCACACCGACCATCAGACTCGCGGTCGAAATGATTCCATCGTTGGCGCCGAGCACGGCGGCGCGCAGCCAGCCAATGCGCTCGGTCCGATGGGGTTCGGGTGGGAGCATGACGTCACTGTTGCAGACGATGTGCCGCGTGCGGCGCCGCGCTGACGGTGTTTCAGTCCAGCCCATGCCCACCGAGACGCACCGGCAGGCCTGGAGGAAGAGTGGAGTTCTTCCCCGGAGACGGGGAAAATTCCGCTCAAAGACTTGCGGGTTCCCGCATGTTTTTCGAGATCCGGGCGTCTTTCCGGCCCGGCTGTATCCGGCACGTTCCATGCTCAAAAGCGAGCGACCGAGGCCTGATTTCTAGGAACGCCATCGCCATAGGCCTGTGCAGGGAGACTGCTCATGACTTCTCATCGACTTGGGATCTTGATAGTCGCCTTCGTCGTGCTGGGCGCCGCGCCGGCATCGGCGCAAAGCCTGGTGGAAAAAGGCGCCGCGTTGTTCACCGAAAAGAAGTGCACGCTTTGCCATTCGCTCGACGGCAAGGGCTCCGCGAAGGGCCCGCTTGACGGGATCGGATCGAAGTTGAAGGCGGAAGAGATCCGTCAATGGCTCACGTCGCCGGCGGAGATGGCCGCCAAGGCCAACGCCACGCGCAAGCCGGTGATGAAGTCGTTTGCGACTCTCCCGAAGGAGGACCTGGACGCGTTGGTCGCATTCATCGCGTCGAAGAAAAAGGCGTAGCCGCAGGCCCGCAAGCCGGCGGACGGCACGGTGATCAAACAAGACTGCGAGACGTGTCATGCGATGCCCTAATTGGTTGGTTCCGGGTTACGGGTTCCGGGTTCCGGGTTCGATGGCGGTGTTCTTAGCGACGTCAGTTTTCGCGACCGCTTTGATGACGGCCGTTCTTGCGGCGAGTCCCAACGCACCTCAGGCACCGAAGGCACCTTCGGCACCCCAGGCACCTTCGGCACCCCAGGCACCTTCGACACCCCAGGCACCTTCGACACCCCAGGCACCTCCGGCTCCGCAGGCTGGATACGTCGGCACGGAAACGTGCGCGACCTGTCACACCGGTTACGACACATCCATCAACGCCACGAAACACGGGCAGGTGAAAAACGCGCGCACTCCGGCGGCGGGACAGGGCTGCGAGACCTGCCATGGCCCGGGCGAAGCGCACGCCAACGATCCCGAGAAGATCAAGCCGAAGCAGTTCAACAAGATTTCAGCCAAGGAAGTCAGTGCCACCTGCACGACCTGCCACAACAAGGGCGTCCATGCCTTATGGAAAGGCAGCCAGCACGAAGCGCGCAACGTCGCGTGCATCAGCTGCCACAGCATCCACAAGCCGATGTCGACGACGGCGCAGTTGAAGGCGATCAATCAGCAGGCCACCTGCATCACCTGCCATCGCGACAAGGTCGCGAAACTCGACAAGTCGGGCCACATGCCGGTGCGAGAAGGCAAGATGGAGTGCACCTCGTGCCATAACCCGCATGGCACGACCAACGTGCGGCTGCTCAAGACCGGCAACTCGGTCAACGAAGCCTGCTCGTCCTGCCACGCCGAAAAGCGCGGGCCCTGGTTGTTCGAGCACGCCGGCATCAACGGCGAGAGCTGCGCGACCTGCCACGATCCGCACGGATCGAGCAACGATCGCATGCTGGTCGCGAAGCTGCCGTTCCTCTGTCAGCGCTGCCACAACCACACGAAGCATCCGTCGACGATCTACGACAACAAGGTCGTGCAGAGCAGCAACCGCCTGTTCAGTCGCAGCTGTGTGACGTGTCATTCGGCGATCCACGGGTCGAACCATCCGTCCGGGTCGACGTTCCTGCGGCAGTAGCGGAGGCGATCATGCGACGCACATATGCTCTGACGTTTGCCTTCCTGCTCGCCGCGGCGCCCGGCGCGTTCGCGCAGGATCCGCCCTCAATCCCGGCGCCCACCGATCCCGTGGCGATCGGGCGCAGCGAGTTCTCCGGCAAGTGGTACGGCACCGTTGATTTCGGCGGCCGCGTCACCTCGATCGACGGCGATGAAGCGCGCGCGCAGCGCTATCGCGATTTGCGCTCGGGCATCTATGCCAACAACCTGATCGCCGGACGCCGCACCGAGGACTGGATGTTCGAGGCGCAGGCCTGGAACGTCGGCTATCGCGATCAGCGCTACCAGCTCGACGTCGATCGGGTCGGCCGGCTGCGCGCATCGTTCCTCTACGATCAGATCCCGCTGTGGATCAGCGCCGACACCAAGACGCTGTACGTTGAGACGCAGCCCGGCGTGTTCCGCCTCGAAGACTCGATGCAGCAAACCATCCAGGCCGGACAGGCGACGCTGCATTCGTACACGGATCAGGCCGTGCGCTTCGACCTGAAAACGATGCGGCGCATCGGGCAGGCCGACCTGGTCTTCAGCGCCACGCCCAACACGAACATCGTCGTGCAGGTGAAGAACACCAATCGTGAGGGCCATATCCCGTTCGGCGCCACGTTCGGGTTCAGCAACGCGGTGGAGATCCCGATGCCGGTCAACCACCGCACGACCGACTTGAGGACGGCGCTCGAGTGGTCGAACAACAAGGGCCTGGTGCGGCTCGGCTGGGACGGGTCGACGTTCGACAACACGCTTGACAGCGTGGTGTGGGACAACCCGCTGCGCTTCGGGCCGGATGCCAGCGGCGCGCCGTCGCAGGGCCGGCACACCTCGTGGGCCGACAACACGCTGACCTACGTGCACGGCACGGGCGCCGTCAACATCCCGATGAACGGCCGCCTGACCGCGTATGCGGCGTTTGGACAGGGCCGCAACAACCAGGACCTGCTGCCCCACACCATCAACACCGCGTTCAATCCGCCGCCGCCGCTGGCGCGCACCTCCGCCGAAGCCGAAAGCCAGATGACCATCGCCAATTTCACGGCGGCGATGCGGCCGGCTCGCGGCTTCTTCCTCAACGCGCGCTATCGCTACAGCGACGTCGACGTGCAGACGCCGGTCTTCGATCGATCGCGCGGGTCAGTCTCCTACGACTCGAGCCTGCAGAGTTCGAATTCGCCGTCGGAGTATCACAGCGTCAAGCGATCATCGTTTGATGTTGAAGCCTCGGTCAACGTGGCGCCGTACACCGCGGTGAAGGCGGCCTACAACCGGCTGGGCTCGGATTACACGCATCGCATCTGGGAGACGACGAATGAGGACGTCTTCAAGGTGTCGGTCGACAGCACCGGCAACCAGCGTTTCATGCTGCGCGCGCAATATGAAAACCGGCAGCGCACGGGCGAAGGCTTCGAAGCGGATGCGCTCGCCGAGGTTGGTGAGCTGCCGACGATGCGGCACTTCGACATCGCGGACCGCGATCGCACACGCTTCACCTTCATCGGCACCGCAGGCGTGACGAGCAGCATCGAAGTCAACGCCTCAGCCGGCGTCGGCCGCGATGAATATACCGAGAGCCAGCACGGCCTGCTCGCGTTCGATTCGAATCAGTACTCCATCGGCGCCAACATCGCGCCGGACGATCGCTTCAACCTGTCCGCCAGCTACGGCTGGGAAGACTATTCGTCGCAGCAGCGTTCGCGGAACGCCAGCGACGCGGTCCAGCAGGCAGACCCGACGCGCGACTGGACCACCGACTACACCGGGAAGGTGGACTACTTCGAGGCCGGCTTCGACATCAACGCCATCGAGCGCACGATGATTCGCATCACCGGCGACTGGAACCGTTCGAACGACACCTATCTCTACGGGCTGGTCACGGGTTCGCCCATTGCGGTGCCGGAGCAGCTGCCGCCGGTGAAGAACGAGCTCTTGAGAGCGGAAATCGATTTGACCTACGAGCTGTCGCGCAACCTGCGCCTCGGCGTCGCCTACTGGTTCGACGACTACAAGGTCGAGGACTTCGCGCTCGGCGCGGAGACGATCTCGGGCATTGCGTTCCCACCGGTGCAGGAAGGCCAGCAGGCGCCCACGACCAACGCGCTGCTGCTCGGCTATCAGTACCGGCCGTACACGGCGCACGTCGGATTCGTTCGGCTAACATACGCATGGTGAAGCGACGAACATTTCTCGACAAGCTGCTCGGCTTCGGTTTCGTGTCGACCGCGGTGTCGGTGCTCTATCCGGTCTGGCGGTTCGTCAATCCGCCCGTGAACGCGGAACCGGCCACCGACAGCATCGTCGCCGGGAAGGCGACGGAGTTCGCGGCCAATAGCGGCGCGGTCGTGAAGTTCGGATCCAAGCCGGCGATCCTGATTCGCACGCCGGACGGCGACTTCAGGGCGTTCACCGCGGTCTGCACGCATCTTGAATGCACCGTTCAGTACAAGCCGGACACCTCGCAGATCTGGTGCGCGTGTCACAACGGCATGTACGATCTCGCCGGCAATGTCGTGTCGGGGCCGCCGCCGCGCCCGCTCGAAGCATTCAAGGTCAACCTGCGCGGCGAACCGGGACAGGAAGACGTCGTCATTTCGCGAACCTGATCGACTGCCATGACCCGACACGTTTTGGCGTGGCTCGACGAGCGGCTCGACCTGAGCGGGGTGCTCGCGTTCCTCGCGGAGAAGAGCGTGCCGCGCCACCGCCACAGCGTGTGGTACTACATGGGCGGCATCACGCTGTTTCTCGTCGGCGTGCAGGTCGCGACCGGCGTGTTGTTGCTGCTGTACTACCGTCCGAGCGCCGGTGAAGCGTACGAAAGCGTCCAGTTCATCGTCAGCCAGGTCGAGTTCGGATGGCTGATTCGC